>JRYD01000599.1_pt1 | contig 157888 bp, 157 predicted proteins | sample 235311 | NCBI WGS metagenome assembly JRYD01 (sample SAMN03074213, study PRJNA261472) | activated sludge metagenome | biome: Common Effluent Treatment Plant; feature: Wastewater; material: Activated sludge; isolation source: activated biomass in a lab-scale reactor treating industrial wastewater... | reverse complement strand
ACAACGCCAAATTATTGAACAAACAATTGCTCACCTCAACAAAGACTAGACTTCATTTGTTAGAATAATTACCAAGTAAGAAAAAATTTTGCTGCTTATAACGATATAACAATACAACTGGAAAAAATCTTTCAGCAATTGTCTAAATCCGGTTCTACATCACTCAATGTCTGCCTCTACCAAGTTGATATTCTGGAATCGACACTAAAAGAATAATAAATCAGGCTAACTGTTTTGAACTACTTGCGCCTGCCATATTAGAGCGCACTTTCATAAAAGTATATTATAGAAACAATTGCCATGGTTAATAATAAACCGTTTTTCTGCCGGCTTATTCAATGGCAATTTTAGTTGAGTATGAGTTTGCCTTTTGCAACCTCAATGTCATTTGAATATATCTGATAAAAATAAATGCCCTTAGCAAGACCGTTTCTTTTAAAAATATAATCTGAAGTATTGATATTAATGGCTTCAAACATTTTTTTGCCATCCAAAGATTTAATGATTAAGGTTTTTAGATTATTGTTCTCGAAAATAAACTTTATATAATCGCTTGCCGGATTTGGATAAATAGTAATGTTGTCATTCTTCAGATTAGTTACTCCAGTAGTGTTTGTACAATAGTTTATAGTTCCATTCCATACACGGTCAGCAAATATGCTGTTGAATGGATAGGAGATGCCATTGCCCTCAAATATTTTCAATGCCCCATTATCAATATACAAGGTTCCGGAGCCAACACCATTAGTGTATTTTAATCCACTTGAACCACCGTTGGCGTTGGTTACATAAAATGCAACAGTGTCACCAGCGTTCATGGTAATATTCATAGCAATCGGAATAAAAGTTGGCATGTCAATACCTGCACTAACTACACTGGCACTTCCTAATAGTGTCCAGGCTGTAGGGTCTTGCAGATATAAATCCCTTGAACCATATTTGTAATATATCTCAAAGATACCAGAAGCTACAGACAGGTTGGTGTAGATTCCATTTATTACTAAATTACTGTCTGCAATAACATCAAACATGGCTCCTGCAAGTCCATTATTAGAGGAATAGGTAGTTGTTATAGAATCACATCCCGTTAAAACACTTGCGGTTTTTGGCTGATTAAAAATTGCCTGATGTTTTTGGGTATAAACAATTTCAGTGCTTTTAAGGTTAGCATTTATCTCGTCAATGTTTGTGGTGTTGCTTTGTGCATGAATATTTGTATTTACAAATAAACATGAGATAAGTACGAGTAAACTTTTTTTCATAATTTTTAAATTTGAAACAAATATAAGATAAAAAACAAAAATCCCGGTACAAGTCTGCACCGGGATTTTTGTTTTAGAGAATGTTTGAATTCTTAATATTCAACGTTCATTTTGATATTAATAGTCCATTCCGCCCATTCCGCCCGGCATTGCAGGCATTGCAGGCTTGTCTTCTTTTATGTCGGCAAGCACACACTCTGTGGTGAGTAACATTCCGGCAACAGAAGCTGCATTTTCAAGAGCAACACGCGTTACTTTAGTAGGATCAATAACTCCGGCAGCATGCATGTTTTCATACTTGTCTGAGCGGGCATTGTAACCAAAGTCGTCTTTGCCTTCTTTAACTTTTTGTACTACAATGCTTCCTTCAATTCCGGCATTGCTCACAATCTGACGCAATGGCTCTTCAAGAGAACGTTTAATGATTGCAATTCCTGTTGTTTCATCATCATTATCACCTTTAAGTTTGTCTAAGGCTGTTATAGCACGAATGTATGCAACACCACCACCGGCAACAATACCTTCTTCAACTGCTGCACGTGTAGCATGTAATGCATCGTCAACACGGTCTTTCTTCTCTTTCATTTCAACTTCTGTAGCTGCACCAACATAAAGTACTGCTACACCACCTGCTAATTTTGCCAAACGCTCCTGAAGTTTTTCTTTGTCGTAGTCAGATGTTGTAGTTTCTATCTGTGCTTTAATCTGATTAACACGAGCAGTGATGTCGGCCTTTTTTCCAGCACCACCAACAATTGTTGTGTTGTCTTTGTCAATAGTGATTTTTTCGCATGTGCCTAAATAAGAAAGGTCAGCATTTTCTAATTTGAATCCTTGCTCTTCAGCGATTAATGTACCACCGGTAAGGATTGCAATATCTTCCATCATTGCTTTTCTGCGATCGCCAAAGCCAGGTGATTTTACAGCTGCAATTTTCAGTGAGCCACGGATTTTGTTTACTACCAATGTAGCTAAAGCTTCGCCATCTACATCTTCAGCAATAATCAACAAAGGTTTTCCTGTCTGAACTACTTTCTCTAAAATAGGAAGTAATTCTTTCATATTAGATACTTTTTTGTCATACAATAAAATGTATGGGCTTTCTAAAACTGCCTGCATTTTATCGGCATTGGTAACAAAATATGGAGAGATATATCCTCTGTCAAATTGCATACCTTCTACAATCTCAACTGTAGTTTCAGTACCTTTTGCTTCTTCAACAGTGATAACACCTTCTCTTTTTACTTTAGCCATTGCTTCAGCAATAAGCTTTCCGATTTCACTGTCGTTATTTGCAGAAATTGTAGCTACCTGCTCAATTTTCTTATTGTCGTCACCAACTTCTTTGCTCATTTTCTTTAATGATGCAACTACTGCTTCAACAGCTTTGTCAATACCGCGCTTTAAATCCATTGGATTGGCACCGGCAGTAACGTTTTTTAAACCTGTGTTTACAATTGACTGTGCAAGTACTGTTGCTGTTGTTGTACCGTCACCTGCTATGTCAGCAGTTTTGGACGCTACTTCTTTCAACATCTGAGCACCCATGTTCTCAATGCTATTGGTAAGTTCTATTTCTTTCGCAACAGTAACACCATCTTTTGTAATTGTTGGTGAACCGAATTTTTTATCAATAATAACATTACGGCCTTTAGGTCCTAAAGTTACTTTTACTGCATTTGCTAATGCATCAACACCTTTTTTAAGAGCATCGCGTGCATCAAGGTTAAATGTGATTTCTTTTGCCATTTTTCGTATTTTATTTAAGTTGTTTATTTATTTCTTTTTGTTTTTATAGCTTTTAAACAATTGCGAAGATGTCTGATTCGCGCATGATAAGATATTCTTTGCCTTCAACAGAAATTTCTGTTCCTGCATACTTTCCATATAATACACTGTCACCAACTTTTACAGTCATTGGCTCATCTTTCTTGCCTCCACCAACAGCTACTACTTTGCCTTTTTGAGGTTTTTCTTTTGCTGTGTCAGGAATAATAATTCCACTTGCTGTTTTCTCTTCTGCAGCAGCCACTTCTACAATAACGCGGTCTGCCAATGGTGTTAAATTAATTTTACTCATAGTAATAATGTGATTTAAATTGTTTGACTTTTATACTTTAATAAATAACTTCAGTTTGCCCATTATCAGTTTCTGTGCCACTACTATTTTACTGACAGATTTGCGATTTGTGGCTTTGCTATAAATAATAAAGGTGTCATAATTTCAGCATTATGGCACCTTTAAAAGTTATTAACTGACAGGATTATTTTGCCGGTTGTGTAGCAGGTTGCTGTGCAGGTTGTGCATTTTGCTGCGAAGGCAATGGTGCCTGTGGTGCTGCTGGTAGTGTTGCATTGTCAATTTGCTCCTGTATAGATGAAGCTCTTACTTCAGTGCTGTTATTACTACCGGGAGTCATAAAATTTGCTATAACGCAGAAAACGATTAATGCAGTTCCCAATCCCCAGGTAAATTTCTCAAGAAAGTCAGTAGTTTTACGAACGCCCATAATTTGCTGTGGTGCAGAAAAACCGGAAGCCAAACCGCCACCTTTTGAGTTTTGTACCAATACGGCAAGGCATAATAAAACACTAATTAAAATAATTAACACGGTAATTAAAGTGTACATATTGATTGATTGTTAAATCTGTGATTTCTTTATTTCTTTAATAAGGGCTGCAAAGTAAACACTTTTTTCCGGATATTTCAATATAAGCTTCTCATAAGTTTGAATTGCCTTACTGAAATTATTTTGCCCTAAATATATTTTTGCTAAAGTTTCTGAAACAATGTCGGAAACATCAGTAACACTGGACTTAGCCAAGTTGCCCGGACTAAAAAACTTAGTCTTGCTACTTTCTATCCGGGGATCGTTTTGGATAAATTGATTTACGATTTCATTATTGATGTTTTTAGCTATATCTTCTCCAGTTAACTTATTATTAATCAGATTTTTGTCGCTGTTTGATTCAACTAAAGCATTAGTACTTAAAGTTTTTTTTTCCTCCTGCGGCTGAAAAAGATGCAGCCAGTCTGAAAATGAATGTTTTTCTTTTTTATCAACCTCTGGCAATGGTTTTATTTCAGGTTGAATTATTGCATCAGGAGTAACAATCTCTTCAATTACGGAGGGTTTAATTTCCGGACGTTCTACAACAACTTCAACTGTTTTTTCTGTGCTTTCGGGTGCCGGGGCAATAAAATTTTCTACTTCTTCAGGTTCAGGAATCTTAGCTTCTTCTTTAATTTCCGGTAGCGATGGATTAATTTCAATGCTTTCAGGCAATACTTCAGGTTGAATATTTACTGGTTCTGTAATTTTTGGGGGCTCAGGCAGAGATTTTTCTTCTTTCAACTCAGAGACTGCTTCAGTTTCTTCTTCCTTTTTGTCTTCCAATTGCGATTCGATTTCACGCAGTCGTTGTGACAAAATTTCTGCAGGTGTCAGGGCACGTTCTTTTTTCTCTGACGCTATCTCTGCATTTTTGTTTGAAGGCTCATTTTCATAAACCTCTGATAGATTGGTATTGATGGGTTCTTCAATAGCAGTAAAAATTATGGCCTCTGTTGCTGCAGTTTCAGGTAGCTTTTCTTCAAAAACAACAGACTCGACTTCCTCATTAGCTAATGTCTTTTCTTCAAATATTATCGGTTCATCATCAGCATCCGATTTATCTTTTTCTTCAAAAATAATTACCTGAGCTTCGGTTTCTGTTTTTTCTTCAAATACAAGTGCATCCACTTCAGATGTTTCTTGAACAGGAGTAATTTCAACTTTTGATGCTATTTCATCAGAAATAATACAATCTGAGTCATCAATTTGCGTGTCTTTATTGAGGGTGTGGATGAGTTTGTAAAGAACGCTTCTGTCAGCAGCAAAGGCAGCAGTTCGTTTTAATTCGTCATTGTATAAATAACTGTTTTCATTGTGTAGTGATTTGGTGTAAATCAGTCGTGCAGTCTGAAAATAAGGGAACTGCTCAATGATTTGTTCCAACTCCTCAATGTCATTGGTCTGAATATTATACGGTTGTTGAATAAAATTTAAAAAACGCTCTTTAGTCATTACCAGTTAACAACAGATTTATTAAAAATATCATCTACAAGCTGCGAAGATATATCATTCATCAGAGATGACTCAACACTTGTCAGATCTTTCTTGGAATCAAAGTCGGCATACCTCGAAAAACTAGTCTCAAAATTCTGCTTTTCATCCTTCACGTTTTCAAATTTAACATGAACAGTAATGGTGAGGCGGTTTAACGCAGCCACATCTGTACTTTGAATGGCAGTTGGCTGAACATTGTAGTCACTAATATATCCTTCAAAACGTAAGTCACCCGATTGATTGACCTGAATGAGCGAAGTCTGTGAAACAAATTTTTCTTTGAGCTTATCAGTAAAAACCTGACTTAATGATGGCTGTGCTACTGATGCCCTGTTAGGAAAATACTGAATGCTGACAGTTTTGACACCCGGTGTTATTGATGCTCCTGTAAAAGAATAGACACCACACGATTCCAGCATTGCAGTAAAGGCCATTAACAGAATTAATCTTGAGAATAATTTATTCTTTAATAAGCCAGAAATCTTTTTTGTTTTACTCATCAGTCTTTAATGCCGTATTCGTTTATTTTTCTGTAAAGTGTTCGTTCAGAAATTCCCAATTCTTTGGCAGCACCTTTTCTTTTACCTCTGTATTTTTCCAAAGCACGGATAATCAAATCTTTTTCTCTGTCGGCAATGCTCAACGATTCTTCAACATGTTCATGTGGCTTAACATCAATATGTGTGGGCTTTGTTAGTGTAATTGAAGTGTCGTTAGTGTGCAGTACGGGATGCCCTTTTACATCATTTAAAAACCTTTCTGTATCAATATCTGAATTTTCAAGATGCACAGGCTCGCCATTGCTGATGATATTAAAAACAATTTTTTTAAGCTCTGAAATGTCTTTTTTCATTTCAAACAGAACTTTATACAACAACTCACGCTCATTCAAATCACCGCCTTTGTGATTATTGAATAGAGTGGGTACGCTTGCAAAATTTTCCTGAGGCAAGTATTTTAAAAGTACTTCTGCACTGATTTCTTTTTTCTGTTCAATGATGCTAAGCTGCTCTGTAACATTCTTCAACTGCCTGACATTTCCCGGCCATCTGTACTCCATCAGTAAACGTAAAGCTTCGGGCTGAAGTGTAAGTGCAGGCATACGATACTTTTCCGCAAAATCTCCTGCAAATTTTCTGAATAATAAATGCACGTCCTCTGTTCGTTCACGGAGTGCAGGCACATGTATTGGAACGGTATTGAGCCTGTAATATAAATCCTCTCTGAAACGACCTCTGCTAATGGCTTCCGGAATATTTACATTGGTAGCTGCAACAACTCTAACATCTGTTTTCTGAACCTTGCTTGAACCAACCTTTAAAAACTCTCCCGACTCAAGCACACGTAATAAACGTACCTGAGTAAACATGGGTAATTCAGCTACCTCATCCAAAAAGATTGTTCCGCCATTCGATACTTCAAAATAGCCTTTTCGCATTTCATGAGCACCGGTAAATGCGCCCTTTTCATGACCAAACAATTCACTGTCAATAGTGCCTTCGGGCATTGCACCACAGTTTACCGCAATGTATGGGCCGTGTTTTCTGGAACTAAGCTGATGTATGATTTGTGGGAAAACCTCTTTTCCGGAACCACTCTCACCTGTAATCAAAACAGTTAAATCTGTAGGTGCTACTTGTCTTGCTGTGTTTAATGCATGGTCGAGTACTGATGAAAAACCAATAATTCCAAATCGTGCTTTTATATCCTGTATGGTCATTTCCGATAGTTAACTTTGTGTTTCTTCTTGTGTTTTTCTTAAACAGTGAATGGTTATTGTTGTTTTTATTTTTCGAAATTTGTTATACAACTTCACCAATCAATGTTGTTGAAGTACACTTATTAACTTTAACATGAACATACTCTCCTGGTTTGTGATTGTTTTTTGGAAATACAACCACCGTGTTTTGCGAGTTTCTGCCCATGAGCATTTCATCCGATTTTTTAGAAACACCTTCAATTAAAACTTTATAAACTTTTCCTATGGATTGATTGGTTCTGATTGCTGAATGTTTTTGTTGCAATGCAACTATTTCGTTCAATCTTTTTGTTTTAACTTCAGGCAAAACATCGTCTGTAAATTTTCTTTCTGCAAAGGTCCCTGGTCTTTCGCTATAAACAAACATAAATGCAAAATCATAAATTGTCTGTTCCATCAGGCTGATGGTTTCCTGATGTTCTTCTTCAGTCTCACTGCAAAAACCGGCTATAATATCTGTACTGATACCGCATTCGGGTAATATTCTTTTTATGCTTTCTATTCTTGCAATGTAATCTTCACGGGTATATCCTCTGTTCATTTTTTCAAGAACGCTACTGCTGCCAGACTGTACAGGAAGATGTATATACTTACAAATGTTTTCGTACTTAGCCATGCTGTGCAATACTGCATCAGTCATATCGCGTGGATTTGATGTTGAAAATCTGACACGCATGTCAGGATTCACATCTGCCACCATTTCAAGAAGATTAGAAAAAGTGACAAAATCTTTTTGCTGCTCGGGTGGTAGTTTATGGTTTAATGCTAAATGAACAGTTTCAGTATCTAAATCTTTTTTCAGTCCACCACCATTCCATAAATAGGAATCAACGTTCTGACCCAATAGTGTTACTTCTCTGTAACCTTCATTGTACAGTTGTTCTACTTCTTTAATTATACTCTGTGGGTCGCGCGAACGCTCACGACCACGTGTAAATGGTACAACACAAAAAGAACACATATTGTCGCAGCCACGCATAATACTCACAAAGGCAGTTACACCATTGTTGCCTAATCTGACAGGAGTGATATCTGCATAAGTTTCTTCTTTCGATAAAATTACATTTACAGCCTTTTGTCCGTCTTCAACTTTCTCAATCAATAGTGGTAAGTCACGATAGGCATCAGGACCTACTACAATATCAACCAATTTTTCCTCTTCCAGAAATTGCGATTTAATTCTTTCTGCCATACAGCCAAGAACGCCAACAATCAAATCAGGATTTTCTTTTTTTATCTTTTTAAAATCTTTAAGTCTTGTTCGAACACGTTGTTCTGCATTGTCACGAATGGCGCAGGTATTTATAAAAACTGCATCAGCTTCATTAACATCTTTTGTGGTTTCAAAACCTTCATTCTTCAAAATTGATGCAACAATTTCGCTGTCTGCAAAATTCATCTGACAGCCATAACTTTCTAAATAAAGTTTTTTAGGACTCAGATTTTCTGATGATGATTGCAGCATGGTAGGGTCACCTTGCCGGCTTTCATCAATTACTTTTATGTCGTTGTGCATTTTCTTTGTAAAATTTTTGTTTTAAAAGTTTTAAAGAGGTTTTCAACAATTTTAAACCTGATCAGGTTTTATGGTTTTAGCTCTGTAAAACGATGCAAAGGTACTTTAAAATAAACAAGTCGGCAAATGATTGGTCATAGTTTCATTTGGAAATAACAAAATGAAATGATTTAATTTGCGCCCTTCAAAAAGTAACAGATGGCAGAAAATTTAGTCATTGTTGAGTCACCGGCAAAGGCAAAAACAATTGAAGGTTTCCTTGGTAAGGACTTTGTTGTTAAGTCAAGTTATGGTCATGTCCGCGACTTGGCAAAAGCCAACAATGGCATTGATATCAAGAATAATTTCGAACCGATATACGAGGTCAGCGAGGATAAAACAAAAGTAATTGACGAGCTCACAAAATTATCCCGTAAAGCAAAGACTGTGTGGTTGGCAACAGATGAGGACCGTGAAGGAGAAGCTATTTCATGGCATCTTTCTGAGGTGTTGAATTTAAAAGATGCAGCAACAAAACGAATTGTTTTTCACGAAATCACCAAAGATGCAATCCTTGAAGCTATTCAGAATCCACGTAAAATAGATATACACCTTGTTGATGCACAGCAAGCAAGACGAATTCTTGACAGATTGGTAGGTTTTGAATTATCGCCTATCTTATGGAAGAAAGTAAAGCCTTCATTGTCTGCCGGTCGAGTGCAGTCAGTAGCAGTGCGTTTAATAGTTGAGCGTGAACGTGAAATTCAGGATTTTGAAGTTGCTTCATTTTATAAGGTAGTAGCCAATTTTCTGGTTAAAGACAAATCGGGAAAAACAACTATCCTGAAAGCAGAGTTAGATAAAAAATTCGGAACAGAAAAGGAAGCTGAAGCATTTCTTGAGAAAAATAGAAATGCTACTTTTAATATTGCATCATTAGAGAAAAAACCTTCAGCAAGAAAACCTGCTGCACCGTTTACTACTTCTACCTTACAGCAGGAAGCTTCAAGAAAGTTAGGATATGCAGTGGCAACAACCATGAGCATTGCTCAAAAGCTTTATGAGTCGGGGATGATTACCTATATGCGTACTGACTCTGTAAACTTATCGGATCAGGCACTTGCTAATGCAGAGAAGGAAATCAATACTTCTTATGGCAAAAATTATCATCAGAAAAGGAAGTATCAAACCAAGTCGGCATCGGCACAAGAAGCACACGAGGCCATAAGACCTACAAGTTTCAACCGTTCAGTTATAAAAGGAACTCCAGGTGAGCAGCGTTTATATGATTTGATTTGGAAACGTGCAATTGCCTCACAAATGGCTGATGCAAAATTAGAACGGACTATCGTTAAAATTGCTTCTGACAAAAGTACTGAGAAATTTGTTGCAACAGGTGAGGTTATCATTTTTGATGGTTTTCTAAAAGTATATACAGAATCGTCAGATGATGAAAACGAAGAGGATAACGACACATTATTACCACCACTAAAAGAAGGACAGAAATTAGATTTTAAATCAATTACTGCCACACAACGTTTTTCACAACCTCCGGCTAGATTTACAGAGGCAAGTCTGGTGAAAAAGTTAGAGGAGTTAGGTATTGGTCGCCCTTCAACTTATGCACCTACAATTTCAACTATTCAAAAAAGAGGATACGTAATTAAAGAGGAGCGTCAGGGTAAAGAACGAAAATATGCTGTGCTTGAACTTAGCAACAGTAAGATAAACAAAGTTGAAAAGACAGAAATTACCGGTGCAGAAAAAAATAAAATGTATCCTACCGATACAGGTATTGTTGTAAATGATTTTCTGGTAGAATATTTCAAAGATATTCTTGATTATAATTTCACTGCAGAAATTGAAAAAGAATTTGATGAAATTGCTGAAGGCAAGTTGAAATGGAATAAAATGATTGCAGGATTTTATAAACCATTTCATAAGAATGTAGAGAACACAATTGAAACAAGTGATAGAGCTACAGGAGAAAGAGCATTAGGCAAAGACCCAAAAACAAAAAGAAAAGTTATTGTTCGTTTAGGTCGCTTTGGTCCAATGGCAGAAATTGTGGCTGAGAAAGAGTCGGACACACCGATGTATGCCAGTCTTCAAAAAAACCAGCGACTTGAAACAGTTACTCTTGAGGAAGTTCTGGATTTATTTAAGTTGCCTCGTCATTTCGGTCAGTATAAAAACAAGGAGTTAATCGTTAATAATGGCCGCTACGGACCTTATATTAAATTCGGTGAAGAATATATTTCCCTTCCTAAAGAAGAAGATCCGTTTACTATTGAAATAGATTCCATAAAAGCTATTCTTGACGGACCTCGATTACCACGTACATTAGGACAACACAAAGGGCTTGATATTGTAATTAACAAAGGAAGATTTGGGCCGTACATTAAATATGGAGCAGAATTTATATCACTTCCCAAAGGTGAAGATCCTTTAGAAATAGATTTAGAAACAGTTGTAGATATTTTAAATAAGCCACGTCTGCCCCGAAATGCAGGACAGTATAAAGGCAAAGATGTAGTCATTGCCAAAGGAAGGTTTGGCCCTTATATTAAATATGACGATTTGTTTGTAGCACTTAAGAAAGGTGACGACCCTTTCGATGTAAATATTGATTATCTTGGGGAGTTAATTGAAGCAAAATTGTCTGGCGTTCCTTTGAAAAAAGAAAAAGCAGTAAAGGCAGAAAAGTCATCTGTTGCAAAGAAGACAAAGGCAAAAGCTTCTGCAAAAAAATCAACAGCTTCAACAAAAAAGAAGGCAGCTGCATCAGGCAAAACAAAAAGTAAAGCTAAGTCAAGAAAGTAGTCATGCAGATCAGTGAATTTTTCAGTCCTATCAGTGAGTCTGTTGAGCAGAAAATGTCTAATGCTCCAGTTGATTCTATGTGGCATCATATTGAAAAAAATCTTGGGTCATCAGGATTTCCTTTTATGAATAATATTAAAATTGCTATTGTTGGAGTAGAGGAGACCCGAGGTGCAAAAAGAGACTATGAAGCTAAGAATGGTGTTGATTATGTTAGGCAGTCGCTTTATAGCTTAAAGAAACATGGTGTTGGTGTTCCTGTGGCAGATTTAGGAAATGTCAGATTAGGTGTGACCGTAGAGGATACCTATGCTGCTTTAACCGAGATTGTCATTTCACTGCTTCAATTAAAAATTATACCAGTAATTATTGGTGCAAGTCAGGATATGACAGTAGCACATTACAGAGCATATAAGAAGATAGATCAGATTATAAATATGGTTGGTGTAGATGCTCGTTTTGATTTAGGTATGCCATCAGACCCTTTAGACTCTGCAAGTTGGCTTGGAAATATTGTGATGGATCAACCCAATCATCTCTATAATTACAGTAATATTGCACATCAGACCTATTTTGTAGGTGACTATGCTGTAAATATGATGGATAATTTGTATTTCGATACATGCAGACTGGGAGAGGTTAATCAGGATGCTACTGAAATGGAACCGATTATAAGAAATGCCGATGTGATGACTTTTGATTTATCGAGTATCAGATACAGCGATGCCTCTGCTACTTCAACTCCGTCACCCAATGGTTTAACAGGTGATATGGCCTGTCAAATCATGTATTATGCAGGTATGAGTGATAAATTAGAAGGAATCGGAATCTATGAGTATGCACCTTCAGCAGATACAAATCAAATGACTGCAGCATTAATTGCGCAAATGGTGTGGTATTTTATGGAAGGTGTAAGCAATAGAAAGAACGATTTTCCTGATAGTACAAGTTCGCAGTTTACTGTTTATAACCTGACACTTAGAGAGAATAATGAGGAGATGCATTTTCTGAAAAGTAATGTAACCGGTCGCTGGTGGATGGAAATACCTCTGAGTAAGATAAAAAAGAAATTAGACAGGCATCAGTTAGTTCCATGCAGTTATGAAGATTATCAGAAGGCTTGTAACAATGAAATTCCGGAAAGATGGTGGCAAGCTTTAAAGAAACTGTCGTAACTATGCCCGATTTTAACTCATTTATTGAAATAAAAAAGTGTCTTTTGTTTGCAATTTGTTTTTTTGCTTACTTTAGGGCCGCAAATTAAGACGTATAATATTAAACGAATCAACAACCTGAATAGTATATGAAGAGACTTTTTACAGTCGTAGCTGTGGCAACCGCATCAGTATCCTTTGGACAACAGGATCCACAATTTTCACAAAACATGTTTAACCGCTTGTATCCAAATCCGGCATCTGCAGGTACCAACGAAGCAATTTGTGGTACTTTAATTTATCGTGATCAATGGGATAAATTTGGAGGTGGGCCCAAAACGGCTGTTTTTGGGGTAGAATCACCTGTTGAAGTTCTACATGGCGGACTAGGGCTTTCAGTTTTAACTGACAAGCCACTGAACCAGAAAAATCTAAACATCAAATTGGCATATTCATATCATTTAGATTTAGGTTCAGGCAAATTAGGAATTGGACTTGATGCCGGTTTATTACAGCGTGGTTATGGCAATGATTTTAATGCTATTGACCCTGATGATCCATTGGTAAAATCAGGAACAGGCTCTAAGTTTGACCTTGGCGCAGGCTTATATTATAAATCAGATAAATTTTATGTTGGTGCTTCGGCAACACATTTAACCGGTGGAAAAATTGAATATACAGACGATGCCAAAGTAGAAGTAGTACCCCATTTTTATTTTATGGGTGGTGTTGACTTCGATCTTACCCCATCTTTGAAATTAAAACCATCTTTATTTATAAAGTCTGATGCTAAAGAAACACAGGCAGATATAAATGCTAATCTGCACATTAAAGATAAAGTTTGGATTGGAGCATCATACAGACTTCAGGATGCTATTGTTTTAATGGCTGGTATAAATATTATCGAAAATCTGAAATTAGGATACTCTTATGATATTACTACCTCTAAATTAAAAGGGTATCATAGCGGAACACATGAAATAATGTTAGGTTATTGTTATGTGATTAAGCCAAAAGTAATTCCTGTATTAAGAAATGTAAGATTTTTATAATTTACGGGAAACTTAATTTAATTAGTAACTTATCTTTGAAACTGAAGTATAAACAGAATAATAAAACAGCATAGTACAGACTGAAAGTAATAAAAATAAATATAAATCGTTTTAACATCCATAATTCTCCAGTTACTAAATTGGCAAACATGAGAAAACTATTCATTCCCATCATTGCAGTTATTTTACTCAGCAGCTGCGGTGGCGGTAACAAAGGACAGTTAGTTGGTGCTCTTAACCGAGAGCGCTGGTATCAGGCTGATCCATACGGCATGGTGTTTATACCATCTGGCGCATTTAATATGGGTCCAAGCGATCAGGATGTACCATACGCAATGGTAGCACAGAGCAAATCTGTTTCTGTTCATGCATTTTATATGGACAATACTGAGATTACCAACAACGAGTATCGTCAGTTTGTTGAGTGGGTTCGCGACTCACTTGCTCACCGATTAATTGGTGGTGATCATCTTATTGAAGAAGGAGAATATGGCGAGCGCATCAATTGGCGTAAGAAAATTAAATGGGAAGATGAGCAGAACGTAGAAACCTTAGCTGAGTTGTTTTTACCGGAAAGTGAGCGCTTTTACAGAAGAAAAGAAATTGATTCACGTAAACTGAATTTCGAATATTACTGGATTGATCTAAAAGAAGCTGCCCAAAAGTCAAACCGTGAACAAGGTATGACTGACCGCTCAGTATTTATAAAGAAAGATATTATCAATGTATATCCTGATACATTAGCGTGGATACATGATTATACATATTCGTACAATGATCCTGTTACAAACATGTATTTTTGGCATCCGGCTTATGATGATTATCCGGTAGTAGGTGTCACCTGGAAACAAGCTCGTGCTTTCTGTATCTGGAGAACACAATTATTGAATAGTTACTTACAGGAAAACGGAGAATCATTTGTTCAGGACTTTAGATTACCTACAGAGTCAGAATGGGAATATGCTGCAAGAGGCGGACATGATTTAGCTCCATATCCTTGGGGTGGTCCTTATATCAGAAACAGTCGCGGTTGTTTCCTTGGAAACTTTAAGCCAATGCGTGGTAACTATATGGATGATGGTGGCTTTTACACAGTAAAAACAACCTCTTATTGGCCAAACGACTATGGCTTATACTGTATGTCAGGTAACGTGTCTGAATGGACAAGTAATGCTTATGAGGAAGCTGCATATAATTTCTCGCATGACCTTAACCCCGATTATTCTTACGATGCAAAAGACTCTGATCCTGTAGCATTAAAAAGAAAAGTAATTCGTGGCGGTTCATGGAAAGATGTAGGATACTTTTTACAAACAGGCACACGTTCTTATGAGTATCAGGACACTGCAAAATGTTACGTAGGTTTCCGTTGTGTTATGTCATTCTTGGGTCGCGATAAAGCTGACTTTTAAGAATAAATTATTTCGATTATTATCACCAAAATAAATAAATTAAAAATCAACCAATTAAATTTTCAAAATCAACTATGGGATTAGCTGAATTCACATCCGGAAAAAAGTACAAAAAATTCATGGCAATGTTGTACGGTCTCGGTGCATCTGTTGTAATTGCTGGAGCATTATTTAAAATCCAACACTGGGAAGGTGCTGGTATCATGCTTACAGTTGGTCTTCTTACTGAAGCCGTAATTTTCTTCTTCTCTGCTTTTGAACCGTTACATGAAGAAATTGACTGGACACTTGTTTATCCTGAATTAGCAGGTATGCATGATCCAAACAATGCAAGAGATAAAAAGAAAAAAATTGATCCGGTATCACAAGCTTTAGATAAAATGTTGTCTGATGCTAAAATTGGTCCAGATTTAATTGCAAGTTTAGGAACAGGGTTAAAGTCATTAGGCGATAATACCGCTAAAATGGCAGATCTTTCTGATGCTTCTGTTGCTACAAATGATTATGTAAAAAATGTAAATGCAGCTACTAAGTCTGTTACAGAACTTTCCGGTTCTTATCAAAAGGCTGCACAGGCAATGAGTTCTTTATCTACTGCCAGCGATGACGTTAAAATGTATAACGAGCAAGTTCAAATGGCGGGTAAAAACCTAGGCGCATTAAATGCTGTTTATGAACTTCAGCTGCAAGATTCAAACAATCACTTAAAACAGACTTCCAAGTTTTATGATGGCATTAACCAATTAATGTCAAATTTGAATGAGTCGTTAGATGATACTAAGAAGTATAAAGATGAAGTTTCTAAACTGGCTAAAAACCTGTCTTCTCTAAATACTGTTTATGGAAACATGCTTTCAGCAATGAACCTGAATCCAAACAAGTAATCTGATAAATAAATTATTTTATAACCAACCAATTTTAGATATAGAGAAATAGACTATGGCGAGTGGTAAACTGACACCGCGGCAGAAGATGATTAACATGATGTACCTCGTGTTAACGGCTCTGCTTGCTCTTAACGTTTCAAAAGAAATCATCAATGCATTTATTACCATTGATGAAGGAATAACTGCATCCAACCTTAACGTTATTAAAAAGAATCAACAGGTAATGGATGCATTTGCTACAGCTGCACAAGCTGATGCTGTAAAAGCAAAACCTTTTCAGGAGAAAGCAAATCAGGTTCATAAAGCTTCTGATGATTTGTATAAATATGTTGAAGACATAAAGAATGAAATCGTTAGAAAAGCGGATAAACTTGAAGCCAATGCGAAAATCCCCGGTCCTCGTGATATACAGAAAAACGATGACTATGATACACCAACTTTAGTAATGTGTGGTGATAAGCAAGATGGTAAAGGCTTTAAAGGTACAGAGTTAAAGAATAAGTTAGAAGAGTATAAAGTTAAACTAATTGGATTTGTTGATGCCGATGACAAAAAGGATTTTCAAACGCGTTTTGATGAGTTGATTAATTTGAAGGATCCTGATCCCAATAGTAAATTAGCAAAGGAAGAAAAGAAGAAAACCTGGGAAATGGCTACATTTTACCATACTCCTGTTGTTGCTGCATTGGCTATGCTTAGCAAAATTCAATCCGATGTTAAAACTGCGGAATCACAAGTAAACAACTATCTTTTATCGCAAATTAATGCTAAAGATTTGAAGTTTACTGATGTAGAACCTAAGGTAGTTGCACCAACAAGCTATGTATTAACCGGTCAGGATTATAAAGCAGATGTATTTTTAGCTGCTTTTAATAAAAGTTCTGATGCAGAAATCGTTGTTGGAGGCAGAACCTTACCTGTTGAAAATGGATTAGGTAAATATGTTGACCGTCCTTCATCAGAGGGTGTAAAGAAATGGGGTGGAGTAATTAAGGTTAAAGACCCGGAGGATCCAACTAAAGTTAAAGAATACCCATTTGAAGCAGAATATATTGCTGCAAAACCAGCAGCTGTTGTTTCTCCAACAAAGATGAATGTATTCTATATCGGACCGGAAAACCCTGTTTCGATTTCAGTACCTGGTGTACCAAACAATAAAGTTGTTGCTTCTATTTCAGGTGGCGGAGGTACATTAACAAAAAACCCAAAAGGAACTGGTGCTGACTATATTGTAAAAGTAACACAACAAGGTGAAGCAACAATATCAATTATTGCTGATATGGATGGAAAGAAAATTAACATGGGCGCAATGAAGTTCCGTGTGAAAAGAGTTCCCGATCCTGTTGCAAAGATTGCAGGCAAAAGAGAAGGACCAATGCAAAAAAATGCGCTGATTGCTCAAAGTGCAGTTATTGCTGAATTGGAAAATTTCGACTTCGAAATTTATTATAAAGTAACAAAATTCAAAATGTCTTTATATCCAAAAGGTAAAGATCCAATTGAATTAGAAAGTAATAACAACCTTATTACTGCTAATATGAAAGCTGCTTTAAGTAAAGCTCGTGCAGGTGATAAAGTATATTTTGAATATATTAAGGCTGTTGGTCCTGACGGAGGAACAAGAAGTATTCCAAGTGTAAACTTTACAATTCAATAATACGTTTAACAATAAACCACGGAGGGTAAGATGAAAAAAGTCCTGTTGTTTTGTTTCCTGTTTGCAATGGCATTTACTGTCAAACAAACAAATGCACAAACGGTATTGGATGGTGTTTATGTAAAAGAACACAATCCTACGCGCAAAGTAATGGAATATGCATTTCTGCGCGAAGCTGATGTATTATGGGCAAAGCGTGTTTGGGAAGTAATAGATCTCAAACAAAAGATTAATCTACCACTTCGTTTTCCACGTGAAGGCGATACAAAGGACAGAAAGAGTTTGATAGAAGTTTTGATGAATGCTATTGATGAAGGATCCTTAACTGCATATTCAACAACAGATGATGAATTCACCACACCTATGACTCTTGAAGAGTTTAAGAAAATTGGTGGAGCAGGAATGGACACTATTCAGATAACAGATCCAGAGCCTCCATATCTTACTCGTGATTCAGCCGTTCAGCGTACCTTTTCACGTGATAAAGTTATTGCCTATCGTATTAAAGAGGAGTGGTTCTTTGATAAGCAACGCTCAGTTATGGAGTGCCGTATTATTGGTATTGCACCATTAATGCTTGCCGAAGATGAATATGGAAATATCAGAGAAGGTAATATTCAAAAGCCTCTTTTTTGGATTTATTATCCTGAAGCAAGAAAGTTACTTGCAAATGCTGAAGCTTTCAATCGTGAAAATGATACTGAACGTAGAACATTTGATGATGTATTTCATAAACGCATGTTTAATAGCTACATTATTAAAGAATCTAACGTTTACAACAGACGTATTGAAGATTACAAAACCGGCTTAGATGCATTGCTTGAAGCAGAGCGAATTAAGTCAGAGATTATAAATCTTGAACACGATATGTGGGAATATTAATATTCTGACAATATTTTAAAAAGAGCGAGGCTGCACATTTAGGCAGCCTCGCTCTTTTTATATCATCTTTAACGCTTCTTCAATTGCAGCATCAATTCCGGCAGGATTTTTACCACCGGCAGTGGCATAAAACGGCTGTCCGCCACCACCACCTTGAATGTGTTTAGAAATACTTCTGATAATTGTGGTTGCATTCAGTTTTCCTGATTGCACCAACTGATCTGAAATAATCAATGACAACATGGCCTTACCATCACTTTCAGAAGCCAATAAAATAAAGGAGTCCGGTAACTGATTGCGAAGCTCAAAAGAAATGTTTTTAATTGCATCAGCATTGGCTAAGTCAATTTTCTGCGCAATAACATTGATGTTATTCTGTAATCTTACTTTTTTTAGAAGTTCTGCTTTAATGCGCTGCGCTTTCTCATGAACATAGCTTTCTATTTGTTTTTGTAGTATTTCATTTTCAGACAACAGCTCTTTTACTCTTACAACTATATCTTTTGGATTCTTTAGTTCTGATTTAATTGTGTTTAATTGCCTCAGTTGATTGTTGATGTATTCCTCAGCCTTTATTGATGTTATTGCCTCAATCCGTCTGACGCCTGCAGCCACAGCCGACTCACTGATGATTTTAAACAAGCCAATTTCGCCTGTTGCACTAACATGTGTGCCACCACATAATTCCATGCTGTATGCAGGATCAAAAATAATGACACGAACATAGTCTCCATATTTTTCACCAAATAGTGCAGTTGCTCCCATTGATTTAGCTTCTTCTATTGGCACATTTCTTCTTTCATCTAAAGCTATGTTCTCACGAATTTTTTCGTTCACCAATTGCTCTATATTCATTATATCTTCTTCAGACACTTTTGCAAAATGTGCAAAATCAAAGCGTGTGTGCTCTTCATTCACCAGTGAACCTTTTTGTACGACATGATTGCCTAAAATTTGCTTTAATGCAGCATGCATTAAATGTGTTGCACTGTGATTGGCTGTTATTTTTCTCCTTCTCGAATTGTTGACGGTTGCAATAAAATCTGCTTGCAAATCAACAGGCAATTTATCTGACAGGTGAATGATCTGATTATTTTCTTTTTGTGTGTCGGTAATAAAAATTTTCTCCTTTTCATTTTGGATATAGCCTGTATCACCAACCTGACCACCGCTTTCTGCATAAAATGGAGTCTGATTGAAGACAAGTTGATATTGTTCTTTACTTTTAGATTTTACTTTTCTGTATTTTATAATGTTTACCTCAGCCGTTGTATTGTCATATCCGATAAATTTCGACTCACTGTTTTCAAGAATAACCCAGTCTTCTGCATCAACTGCTGATGCAGCTCTGGATCTTTCTTTTTGTTGTTCTAAGCATTGGTTAAATCCATTCATGTCAACTTGCATGTTTCGTTCACGTGCAATTAATTGCGTAAGGTCAATGGGAAAACCATAAGTGTCGTACAACTCAAAAGCAAACTCTCCATCAATTACAGACTTGTTATATTGATCAAATCTTCTAATACCTGTTTCAAGAGTGCGTAAAAAAGATTGTTCTTCTTCTTTGATTACTTTTTGTACAAAGTCTTTCTGTTCAAAAAGCTCAGGGAAAACATCTTTAAACTGATCAGCTAATAATGGTGTAAGCCTATGAATAAAAGGAGTTTTAAAGTTCAGATAAGTAAACGAATACCGAACAGCTCTTCGTAGTATTCTGCGAATAACATAACCTGCTTTGTTGTTTGATGGCAGTTGTCCATCTGCAATCGTAAATGCAATAGCTCTGATATGATCAGATAAGACACGCATGGCAATATCCGTTTGTTCGTTGCTGCCATACTTTATGCCACTCATTGCTTCAATATAATTTATGGTAGGCTGAAAAATATCTGTGTCATAATTTGATTTCTTTTGTTGAATTGCCATACACAAACGCTCGAATCCCATACCAGTATCAACATGCCGGGCAGGCAATTTTTCAAGCGTGCCATCAGCTTTTCTGTTGAACTCCATAAATACGTTATTCCAAATCTCAATAACTAACGGATGCCCTGTATTAACTAAAAGTTTTCCATCTGTCTGTTTTCTTTCTTCTTCATTTCGCAAGTCAACATGTATCTCAGAACAGGGGCCACAGGGTCCTGTATCACCCATTTCCCAGAAATTATCTTTCTTATTACCCATTAAAATCCGTGAATGATCAAGGTGTTGTTTCCAACAATTACTTGCCTCTTCATCGAACAATAAATTTTCATTCTTATCGCCTTCGAAAACGGTAACATACAAACGGTCTTTAGGTAGTTTATAAACTTCTGTAAGAAGTTCCCATGCCCATGCAATGGCTTCCTTTTTAAAGTAGCCTGCCTTAGGATCGGTTGGGTCACCAAAACTCCAGTTACCAAGCATTTCAAACATGGTGTGGTGATAAGTATCAACACCCACTTCTTCAAGGTCATTATGTTTACCTGAAACACGCAGGCATTTTTGTGTATCGGCAACACGTCTGTATTTTGCAGGTTGATTCCCTAAAAACCAATCTTTAAACTGATTCATTCCTGCATTGGTAAACATTAGTGTAGGGTCACCTTTAACAACTATGGGTGCTGAAGGAACGATGGTATGTTGTTTCGAATGAAAAAAATCTAAAAATGTTTTACGAATTTCTGAAGAGGTCATGTAATTTATTAAAATGGTGAAAGAAGTTTAAATGAAGATATTTAAATAACTGATTTTTATAGTTTTTGAATATTTATGCAATATCAGGAAAATTTTATTTTTGCTGAATTGTGCAAAAATAGAATTTAAGATTATGGCGAAGGCCAAATATTATTTTAATACACATTCTTTAAAATACGAAAAGGTAGTTGTTTCCTTTAAAAAGCGCTTTTTACGTGTTTTAGGATGGCTGGCAACAACTATGGTATTTAGTGCAATCATTATCGCATTGGCCTATCAGTTTCTGGATTCACCTAAAGAAAAGCAGCTTAAACGTGAAATTGCTGTTATGGACCTTCAATATGAGATTTTGCAACAAAAATTGGACTTGATGTCTAAAGTACTTAAGGATATTGAGTATAATGATGACAATATTTACAGAGTAATCTTCGAAGCAGACCCAATACCCGAAAGTGTAAGAGAGGCAGGTTATGGAGGCGTTGATAAGTATCGTTCATTAAAGGGTTATGACAACTCAGCGCTGATGATTGAAACAACAACACAGTTGGATAAACTGATGCGGCAAATGTATGTACAGTCAAAATCGTTTGATGAGGTATTTGAACTCGCAAAGAATAAAAAAGAGTTATTGGCATCTATTCCGGGAATACAACCTGTCAGCAATAAAGAATTATCGCGGATTGCATCGGGCTTCGGCTACAGAATTCATCCCATTTACAAGACCAGTATTTTACACACCGGTATTGATTTTAGCGCCCCGGTGGGAACAGAAATATATGCTACAGGCAATGGTTTGGTAAAAAAGGTTGAAAAGGAGGGTAGAGGGTATGGAAATAATGTAACCATAAATCATGGTTTTGGTTATGAAACGCTGTATGCACACATGAGCAAAATTGTGGTTAAACCAGGACAGAAAGTAATCAGAGGGCAGATTATTGGATATGTAGGTAATACCGGAAGCAGCACAGGCCCACACTGCCACTACGAAGTAATAAAAAATGGCAGCAAGATAAATCCGATAAATTTCTTCTTCAACGACCTTACAGCGGCACAATATGAACAGGTGTTGGAAATTTCTTCAAAATACAATCAATCATTCGATTAGATTTGTGAATTATAGAAAAATCATCTGATGATGCAGCATGACGACCTACATATTGAAAAACTGTATTACAGCATTGGTGAAGTTGCTGATATGTTTAAAGTAAACACTTCGCTCTTGCGTTATTGGGAGAAAGAATTTACTATGCTACATCCTAAAAAGAACTTGAAAGGGGAGCGGCATTATACAAAAAAAGACATTGAAGCATTCCGAGTTGTTTACCATTTGGTAAAAGAAAAGGGATTTACATTAAACGGTGCCAAACAGTATCTTAAAACAAATGGCAAATCAATTCCTCCATCTGAAGTAAAGGAAATTACAGAGGTTAAAGAAGATAACAGTCATGTGAAATTTGCTTTGAACCGGTTAAAAGCTTTCTTAATTGAAATGAAAGGTAATCTTTGAAATTACATTGTATAATACACATGAATTGTAATTTCCAATTTCATTTACATTTAGTTTAGTTTTGCTGCTGATTTTAGAAGCGTGAGTTGAAACCAAAGAAATTAAATTCCATTTACAGATTTTTACCATTTCACTTTATTAGAAAGTGGCATGTTGTGATATTGCTGATTGGCATTTTTTCTAACACATTTTGTCAGGACTCTGTTAACACACAACAAAAAATTCCATTCTTTGAACCTTCGCCAGTTTATAACAAACAGCGAGTACAAATTGCAGGATATACTACACTTGGCTTGTATGCAGGTACTATGGCAGGATTATATCAGTTGTGGTATAGTGGGTATGATATGAACCATTTTCATTTTTTTAACGATAATGGGGAATGGCTACTGATGGATAAAACAGGACATACTTTTAGTTCGTATATTGCAGGTAAACAAGGTTACAATGTTTGCCGCTGGGCAGGCATGGACAATAAAAAAGCAACACTCATAGGAGGAAATCTTGGCTGGATTTTTTTAGTATCGGTCGAAGCTTTAGATGGCTTTTCTTCTGCATGGGGTTTTTCTTGGGGTGATATTGCAGCTAACACACTTGGATCATCAGTTTTTATTGGACAACAGCTGCTTTGGCAGGAGCAAAGAATAGAGTTTAAGTTTTCTTTTCATCAATCAAAGTATGCTCATTATCGTAAGGACCTTTTGGGTGAAAATTATATTCAACAACTTTTTAAAGATTATAACGGACAAACATTGTGGTTGTCTGCTAATATCAACTCTTTTATAAAGAAACCAAAAGTAATTCCGGCATGGCTCAATATAGCTGTTGGCATTGGTGCTGATGGTATGACCGGAGCATTTGATAATGCTACAGAATATAAAAATAACCCGATTCCTAATTTCAAACGGTACAGACAAATTTATATAGCACCGGATATTGACCTGACTAAAATAAAGACCAAGTCAAAAGCATTGAAATTGTTTTTTGAAGTCACCCGATTTATAAAATTTCCATTGCCTGCACTTGAAATTAATTCAAAAGGGCAGTGGCTTTTTCATCCCATTTATTTTTAAAGCTGCTTCTCAATAATTTTAATACTGATGGTTGGTGCTTTTGCAGTTTTATCAGTACCATCTTCAATCAGGTCAACACCCTTTAGGATTACAGTGTCACCTTCTTTTAAATCATTAATTGCCTTGCGTCCAAGAATGGGTATCATCCTATCATCGCCAACACCAAAACTCTTATTCTCAAAAGGCTTCATTTTTAGAATTGTAAATTCGTAAAACTTCAGTTTATAAGTTTTTGTGTCTTGACAATTAACAATAAATGGTGGATTTTCTACCCATTTTATAAGGTCTTCTTTTGTCAGTTCATTGGTTAAAAGACTATCTGTTTTTATTAAACATTTTCCGGGACCAGTAATTTTTTGCTCTTGATTTACCTTGCTTTTCTGTCCAAATGCAGTCAATGAAGTAACTACTAATAAACATACTAATACAGCAAAAATTTTAGTTGTTTTTATCATATGTTGGTTGTTATTAAATGACAACTATTTTTAATTTTTATTTAAATGTAACACGAATGTAGAAGAATTTTTTTTCAGTAAGTTCTAAATTGTCCTTTTTATGGTAAAGGAGTGGAAAGGAAGGCTTCTGAAAATCCTAAATAATACTCTGATTCTTACAAGTACTTTTAAAAGCACAATTGAATGAAATTTGTATTAAAGATGAATTTGTTTTAATCAGGTTTAGTGCTTTTACGTGAATTTTTATTTTTAAATAAAGGGTAAATAAAGCTAAAAACCTGTTAAAAAAGTAGTCTTTTACTTGAAAAAGTAAAGATAATATATTGACAAGCAGTATTGTATAATGTTGCTTAAAAATAAAGTTAGCATTGCCGCTAAACGCATAGTATATTTGCAACGCCTTTAAAAAAATAATGCAATTTTAAACCATGATTATCGTTTTTTGTTCTTACATTGCATACATAGAAACACACATAAAAATTAGATAAATTAGATGAGACAGCTAAAAATTACTAAATCCATTACAAACCGTGAAAGCGCATCGTTTGAAAAGTATTTACAGGAAATTGGTAAAGAGGAGTTAATTACAGCACAGATGGAGGTGGAGCTTGCCCGCAAAATCAGAGCAGGAGACCAGCGAGCATTAGAGAAATTAGTAAGAGCTAACCTTAGATTTGTAGTGTCGGTAGCTAAGCAGTATCAGTCACAAGGTTTGAGTTTGCCTGACCTGATTAATGAAGGAAATCTTGGTTTGATAAAAGCAGCAAAACGTTTTGATGAGACAAGAGGTTTTAAATTTATCTCCTATGCAGTATGGTGGATTCGTCAGTCTATTATGCAGGCCTTGGCAGAGCAAGCACGTATAGTAAGGTTACCACTTAATCAGATTGGTGCTGCCAACAAGGTAAAGAAAGCATTTTCTAACCTTGAGCAAAAATTTGAGCGCGAACCAACAGCAGAAGAATTAGCCAATGAATTAGAAATTGATACAGACAGAATCGCATATACCATGAAAATGCCGGGTCGTCACGTATCAATGGATGCACCTTTTGTACCGGGAGAAGATAATACATTACTTGATGTATTAACCAATCCTGATGCACCATATGCTGACAGCACACTCATGGCAGAGTCGTTACACACTGAAATCAACCGTTCATTAGAAACACTGCCTGAGCGTGAAAAAGATGTAATTAAGCTTTTTTACGGCATTGGTGTTGAGCATGGGTTGTCATTGGAAGAAATAGGCGAAAAGTTTGATTTGACACGCGAACGTGTACGTCAGCTTAAAGAAAAAGCAATTAAGACACTTCGCCAAAATTCAAAGAGCAAATTACTTAAAGCCTACTTAGGGCAATAGTAAAAACTGTTTCTTTTTAAAAATTTAATCGTGCTCATCCGGTTCAACATGGATGAGCACGTTTGCTATAAGGGGGTTGTGTTTTATTAATGCATCTTTTAAGTGATGTGCAATCTGATGACCTGCCTTGACACTAATGTTTGAGTTGACCGTGACATGAAGGTCAACAAAAAAATTGATACCGGTTTTACGCACATAGCATTTTTCTGTATCAATCACACCTTCAACTCTTCCTGCCACTTCTCTGATTTCTTTTACAACATCATCATAAAGATGTTCATCCATGATTTCACCTAAGGCAGGTCTGAATATCAGATAACTGTTATAAAAAATAAAACCGGAAGCAACTAAAGCTGCCCAGTCATCTGCCGCCTCATAACCATCACCTAAATAAATAGCAATAGCAATTCCGATAAAAGCAGCAAGAGAAGTAATAGCATCGCTTCGATGATGCCATGCATCAGCCTTTAGTGCTGAACTATTAATTTTTTTATTCCGCTTAGAAACAATTCTATAAAATAATTCTTTACTCACAATAATGACAGCCAGAACAGCTAGTGTATAAGTCTCCGGTATTTGATGCGGTGTTCTGATATTCTTTATTGATTCAATTGCAATAACTGTTGCAGCAGAAACTAAAATTCCAACCACAACAAATGTTATCAGTGGCTCTACACGACCATGACCATAGGGATGATTTTTATCTGCTGGGCGGCTAGCATATTTCAATCCTAGCAACACTAAAATTGACGAGAAAATATCTGTAGTAGATTCAATTGCATCAGCAATTAATGCATACGAGTTACCGAAGTAGCCAACAATCCATTTGATGCCGGCAAGTAAGGTATTTCCAATGATACTAATCCAGGTGGTCTGAATAGCCTTTTGATTCGACATGAATTAATTTTTCGTTTCAAAATTACAAGATTCAAAACACTTCATCAGTTAAAATCACTTTATTGCAGAAAAATTTGCAAGTGTGTTTATATTTGACTCTTTGTTCAATCTGAAGTCGTATTTTTGACTTACGTTCAATGATTTATTTCTCAATTATTAAATTTATGAAACCTGATTCTATATACTTTTTTGTTGTTATTGCTGTGACGTTTCTTATATCCGGTTGTTCGCCTAAGTATTATGTACCACCTCAGCCCAATATACCTGCATTGGCAAATGGAGGTGAAGGCAAGTTCGGAACTTCGTTTTCATTACCTCAGTTTGGTGTTGGCGGCATGGCTTTCGATGCACAGATGAGTTACTCACCCATAAAGCATCTTGGACTTACAGCAGACGGAATGTATTTCAGTGGTGGAGATAAAACAAATGATTATTCAGGGAAAGGAATTGTAGGCAATGTCGGACTTGGATATTATGGAATGGCTGGTGAAAGATGGGGCGCAGATATTTATGCCGGAATAGGAAAGGGGAGTATCAGAATGAATCAGGATAGTTTGAAGTTTTTTAGTTCTGAATTGATGCGATATTATATTCAGCCCGGGGTATTTTACAGAACTAGGAGATTTGATTTTGGACTTGTGTTCAGACTTAGCAGGCTACTATACGAGGATATGAAATATTATAGTCAGGCAGACAATGATGATATGCTTTACGGAGAAAAATTTCTATTCTATGAACCGAGTTTGTATTTAGCATTAGGAGGAAACTTAGTAAAAGCCAAATTTCAAATCACCCCTTCTTTTAAAATTGATAATGAGTTGGAGTTTAACCGTCAGAAATTAGTTTTGAGTTTTGGAATTGATTTTTTAATTGGACGTAATAGAGCTGACAAACTAAAGTAGTTTCTTATTCACTTTATGTCGTGTTGCATCACGATTTGTTTTCTTTAGAAGATTATTTTTAAAAGCTTCCTCTAAATCAGTGCCGGTCTGATTGGCTAAGCAAATCAATACAAATAAAATATCAGCCATTTCATCAGCCATCTGTAAACTATCTTCATTATTTTTTGCTGATTGCTCACCATATTTCCTTGCGATTATTCTTGCTAATTCACCAACTTCTTCTGTTAGTAAAGCAAGGTTTGTTAACTCATTGAAATATCGGACACCATGTTTCTTTATCCAATCGTCAACAATTTGTTGAGAATCTTTAATGGTCATTTGTTTGTTTTTTAGAGTCTATAATTATAGTAACTGGTCCATCATTGGTCAATGAAACTTTCATGTCTGCACCAAATTTTCCTGTATGAACATTAATATCATTTTTACAAAGTTGCTGAATAAAGTATTCATACAATGGAATTGCCTTTTCGGGTCTGGCTGCCTGAATAAATGAAGGTCGGTTACCTTTATTAGTATCACCATAAAGTGTAAATTGTGACACCAACAATATTTGACCATTGATATCTTTTACAGAAAGATTCATTAATCCGTTTTCGTCAGAAAAAATTCGTAAGCCGATAATTTTCTTGCATAGCCAATCAACATCTTCTTTTTCATCAGCAACAGAAATTCCCAAAAGCACTAATAGACCATTTTTAATGGAAGAATAAATTGCTTCTTCAATTTCAACGCTTGCTTCAGTAACTCTTTGTATGACAACTTTCATGTTTAACGAAATATATCTTCATTATTTAAAATACTGAGGTAATTATGATAGCGTGATGGACTAATCTCACCATGTTCCAGAGCAGATAAAACCGCACAACCGCTTTCGTTGACGTGAATACAATTGTTGAATTTGCAATTTGGTAATAGTCGAAAAAACTCAGGGAAGTAATGTGTCACATCATTCTTGTTGAAATCGTAAGTTCCAAACTCCCTGATGCCCGGTGTGTCAATTATGAATCCACATTCCGGGAGTTGATGCATTTCTGCAAAGGTGGTACTATGTTTTCCGGTCAAATGTTGTTCAGAGATTGGCGTTACCTTCAAACCTAAACCGGGAATTAACACATTAATAAGAGAAGATTTTCCAACTCCTGAGTGTCCTGTGAATAAATTTGTTTTATCTTTTAACTGTGCCTTTAACGGACTTAATGAATCTGATACGTGGCTTGACACTACATAAACAGAATATCCGATTCCTGAATAAAGATTTTTTAATTCATTAACATAATTTAAAATGTCTTTATCATAAATATCTGCTTTAGTAAAAATGATAGAAGCCTTAATGGAATAGGCTTCGGCAGTAGCAAGAAATCTGTCAATAAATCCCGTTGATGTTCGTGGTAGTACAGGTGTAGCTACTAAATATGCATGATCAATATTGGCAGCTAAAATATGAACCTGTTTGCTTAATTTTTTTGATTTTCTGACTATGTAGTTTTTCCTGTCAAGAAGTTCTGTAATCAATGCATCATCGTTTTCAAAATAATATTTTACATAATCACCAACGGCTACGGGATTGGTGCTATTAATGTCTTTAATCCTGAAACTACCTTTAATTCTGCAAAGAATTCTTTCTTTTCCGGTTTGAACGGTTATAATATTACCTGTTGTTTTTACGACTACACCTTCAAAAGTTTGCATAACATTAAAGCCATTTAATCAATTCACTCAGGCAATGCGTTTCAAAAGTTACCTCGTAATTATGTTTGACTCCGGCAGGATTCAGATAAGCACAATCCATACCTGAGGCAATCGCTCCGGCAATATCAGTCTCTACATTATCACCAATCATCAGACAATCTTTTATTGGTGTCTGAAGTAATTCTGCAGTTTGTAAAAAAATTCTTGGGTCTGGTTTGTGATAGCCAATCTCTTCTGAAATTATTATCTTACTAAAAAAATGATCTATTGCTGATGCTCGTAACTTGGTGTGTTGTGCTTCAGCAAAGCCATTAGTAATTATAGCTAACTGATATTTGCCATGTACATGATTTAATAAATCTTTAGCAAATGGAATTAACTCCTTTTTGCCGGGTGTATTCTGAACAAAAAAATCAGAAAGTTTTTCAACTAACTCCTGATTTACAATTCCAAAGTATTTTAGAGTGAGTTCAAATCGCCCTGCACGCAGATAAGATTTTTTAATCCGTCCAAGAGAATATTCAGTCCACATCCTGTTGTTAATGTCAACATATTTCTGAATAAAATCATGTTCACTGATAATGCCATACTGCCCTAAATTATATTGATGATACATTTCAGACAGCGATTGTGCAGCATTGACATTGGTATCCCACAAAGTATGGTCGAGGTCAAAAATAAGATGCGAATAGTGCTTTAACTTTTTCATGGTTCAAGAACTTTTTGTTGTAAAGCTTTTATGGAATAGGCATGATATAGTTCAAACGAAGATACCATTACAATTGACCATGCAGAAATAGAAATTAGCATGTATAAAAAAACTTTCTTTTTATCAGGTACTAATCTTGATGCAATGATTGTACCTATAGGGATTGAAATAATAACAGGCGTTAGCAAAGCAATTCCAAACAAACCATATTTTTTCCAAATGGTTATTATTCTTCTGTTTCGTTTAGTAAAAATTTTATTTTTTGGTTTTTCCTTAGCGTCAACATAAGTATAACTGACAACAACTTTACCTTCACTATCTACTGTGGGTTCAGTGAAAGGTTGGTTACGTGAAACGGTTTTTTTTATTCTATTTTGCAGCCAATGCCAAACATTTGCTACCTGATCACTAAAAAAGCTAAAGACAAAAACACCAAGCATTCCACCGATAATAGGATAGACTATTGCTTCGAAAATTGTGAAGTCATACTTCTCGTCATAATAGGCAAAGGCAGGTCCAACAACAAATTTTACACTGCTGATTAATATGACCATCAGAATTTTTACAAACTCACCCATGTTTTAATATTCTGATTAACCAACGAAAGATAGTGAAAATTCTGATTGAACTACTTTTTCTCGCCAAAAGCTAAGTCACCGGCATCACCCAAACCGGGAACAATGTAAGACTGTGCGGTGAGTTCCTCGTCAACAGCAGCAACCCAAATGGTTAAATCATCAGGTAAATTTGCTTTAACATATTCTATGCCTTGTCGGCTTGCAATAGCTGCAACTACATGTGTATGTGCAGGCTGCCCCGATTCGAGCATTGCTTTATATGTTTCAACTAATGACTGACCCGTGGCAAGCATAGGGTCGCTTAAAATTAAAATACGTCCGGCAATTGGTGGTGATGAAAGATACTGAAGATGAATATCAAAACTACCATCTTTATGATGACGTCTGTAAGCCGAAATAAATGCATTATCTGCCTGATCGAAATAATTCAATAATCCCTGATGTAATGGTAGTCCTGCTCTTAAAATGGTGCCCAATACCGGTTGGCTTTGCATCAATGGTACTGTGGCAATGCCCAGAGGGGTGGTTACATCGGTGTTTTCGAAATTCATGGTTTTGCTTATTTCGTAAGCAGCAATTTCACCAATGCGTTCGAGGTTTCTTCTAAAACGCATCCTGTCATTCTGAATTTCAACATCGCGTAATTCTGCTACAAAATGATGCAATAAGGAGTTGCCTGTGCTTAGTATGTTTACCATAGTTATCGTTTTAAAAGTCTTACAGGAAATGGAAGTGTATTTTTTTTCAGGTGTAAATATACATGTTCAATAGAACCAAAACTACTGTAATAACGTGCCAGTCCGAAATCATTGGAGCCTTCAAAATCAAGGACTATATTCTTGTTTGCATTTTCCTGAATTACAGAGTCAATGAGTAATGACATTGCACCGGAAGATTTTCCAATTACGCTATTCCCTGAAAAAAGAAAAATAATTCTATAATCTGTTTGAATGAATAATCCACCACAAATAGTTTGAGAACCATCAGAAACACCTCGTGTATAGCATATTCCTTTTTGTTTCAAAGTAGAAAATAATCGGCTTAGTAATTCATAACTTTCATCTTTCATTCGTTCTATTTTCAAACCTCTGTCATGTCTGAATAAGCTTATTACTTCGGAAATATCAGGTTGGTTTAAACTTAATTCAGATCTTTTTGCCTTATTAATATTTCGTTTTTGATTTTCAGAGTAAAACTTTCTGAGTTCTTCGTAAGGTTTGTTTAGCTCCAATTCGAAGTTTAGTTGTTTGGTAGCAATAAATTTATTGCCAGCTGCCGGGTTGAAAGAGTTTAAATTTATCTCTATCAGTTTAAATTGTGATGGAATAGCATTTAAAAACGCATTAGAAGTTGCATAATCTACAGGGTGAGAAGAAAATATTCCTAATTGTTGTGTAAACATAGGCTGGTACAGATAATTGAATCCCATCTTCTTTCTCCATGTCAGTGGAAATACATAGTTGTAGTCATCAGTAACTAATGCATGCCAGTTAGGGCTAACTACATCAAGGTACCATGAGAAAGCATACGGCAGTTTATTTAAAGCTTGGTTGATGCTTAGATCCCATTTTGCTTTGTCAATCTTACTATGTTCAAGATACCTTATTTCCATTTCAGACAGCTGCTATTTTAAGTAACTCTTCATAAATATCTCTATAACCTTTCCATATATGATTCTCACTGAGTGATTCATTATGCCATAAGCTGATAAAGGTACCATTTACTGCTTTAACTTCATCAATTAATGGTTTTATCAGATCAAGTACCTGTTCAGGATTAACTTTGAGATAATATCTGAAAGTTGCATCCATAACAGCGAACGGATGAATTAAAAGTGGAGTTTGAACTTCCTGGTCCAGATCATAAAAATAAAAAGAAGAACAAATGCCTGCTCTGAAGCCGATATTTCCAGCATAGCCCATTGTGAAATCTTCTTTAATATCAACACTTATAAGTTTTCTGTAAGTATCCGGCAGCCTTATTTTCAGAAAATGTTGCCTGCTTTTGGTAACTTCTCTTTTCAGAATTTTTGTCAGTAGCTGAACTTCTTTTTGTAATCGGCCCTCTTTGATATTTGAACCATAACTTGGATGAATACCTGCATCGGCATAGTCAGCCAAAGATTGAATGAGTGATTGAAAATTTCTGTTATCAACAGAAACATTTTTATCATTTTCTCCATATTCACCTAATAGAAAAAAATAAATCACATTAATCTTATATCTTTTATGCAAATCATGCATTAACTCATAAGTATCATAAGGGTCATGCATCAATCGCATCAAAACCTTAGAACGCTCAACAATTTGAGGCAAATCGAAATTGACTAAAGACCGTCCATAAGCGCCAATAGTACGCATCAGACCTTTTTCCAAATAAGCATAAGCATTGTCAATGTCAATAGTTGAAACATACTTGTATTTCGAACTGACTGATTTAAGCGTAGGATATCTTTCTAAAATAATTGACTTGAATTTCTGTGCCCAAATATTTACTACAGGTTTCTGTAAAAAGCCTCTTGTATATGCAATACTTTCAGTTTCATTATAGCGGTCATGCAAATCCCGTAAGTGAGGCAGATACTCTTCGTAACGGCTCACCAAATAAAATGATGCAGAAAACAAATCGAAAGGAACACTGTATTTTGGATGTGTTGCATAAAATGCTTTTATGCCATCCCATTCAGTAAAGCCGAATTGCTGGTCTTCGATGCCTTTTTCAAATAACAACCTCTCTGAATAAATGAATATTTCATTTTCAATCTGATGTTCTGAGTAATTAAATTTCGGGCCGGCATAACTTTTAAATTCTTCAACATTATGTGTTATTTCAAAACTAATACCCATTAGTTTGCCAATAAATAAATCAAAAATATATTTAAGGCGTGGTGAGAACTTATGTGTATAGACTAATAACATCATTTATTGAAAAAAAATGGTCAGGTACTGAAATATTTAAATACAGGTAATGAAAGTATTCCGCCAACCATAACCACTTTAGCAATCATGCTGGCTACTTTGAAATGTTTTTTTTCATCAGAGAGAAATAATTTCACTGATAGAATGAGCAGGGGCACTTGTACAAATAGAATAGTATAACCGAATACCGGAAGGCTTTCCCACCAGGCTTGTTTAATCTGAAGAAATAAAATCAGACCAACTATCAAAAGCAACAAACCAATGGCAATAAGTTTTGCATTATTGATTCCGGCAACAATTGGGAGGGTGTTGCATCCAAATTCCCTATCGCCTTCAATATCTTCCATATCTTTTATTATTTCTCTGACTAATGAAATAAGGAAAGCAAAAAATGCATACGCTGCCGCAATTGCAATTATTAATCTAAGATTATACATCTTATTATTGATTACAGGAAGCTTAATATCTCGAAATGCATACTGCAACTCATAGTCTGCAAATGCCGGAAGAAAAACAGCAACAGCAGTTAAAAATGCCACCACAAAATTTCCAACCAAAGGAAGTCGTTTGTATGAAGCTGAATAAAAATAGAGTAGTGCTGCAGTGAGTAAATAGGTTAGTGCAAATTGTCTTAACTTCAATGCATAAGTCAGATAAAGTCCTATTGCAATTCCTATGATGGAGAAAACAAAATAGAGTGTTTTCATTGTCCATCCGGAAAAATCGTGAACCTTACCAATTCCGTTTGCGGCATCAATGTCTTTATCAAAAAAGTCATTTATTACATAACCTCCTGCTGCAATAAGTACTGTGCTTAGCACAATCAGTAGAAACTGCCATGTATGTAACGAAGGTGTAAATTCTGATGTTTTAAGTAAAGGAACAACAACCATATAATATATCAGACATTGCGCTAATGCCAATATGATTAAATTCGGAAACCTGATAAGTCTTAGAAATCCCATTATTCCCAATCGTTGTTTAAAGTTAAAACCTGTTCAATAACATCACGTGCACATCCATCACCGCCTTTAATAGGAGATATGTAATGGCAAATGTCGCGAATTTGTGGTGCGGCATCGTATGGGCAAGTAGCTATAGAGCAATTTTTCATTGCTTCTACATCAGGCATATCATCACCCATATAAAGTAGTTGAGCAGATGTAAGATGATGTTCCTGCATTACAGCAAGTAACTGTTGAAGTTTGTTGCCTATGCCAACATAGATATCAGTAATACCTAAATTTTTAAGTCGAATAACAACGCCCTCGTCCTTACCACCGGAAATAATTACAACACGATAACCTTTTTTTACTGCTAATTGAAGGGCATAGCCATCTTTAATATTCATAGCACGCAAAAGCATTCCATCGTTTGTGACATGCAGCATGCCATTGGTGAGCACACCATCAACATCAAAGACAAAGCATTTGATATCTTTTAATTTTTCTTTAAAATTCACGCTACTCATTTTTTGTGAAATTTATAAATTGAATCCGTCATTTGCTTATACAGTTTTGTAAGTTGCTTGTTATCTTTCAATAACATTAAATGTCGTTGTATTGTTTTTTTATCATTTCTGACAGCAGGCCCTGTTTGAAAAGAAGCAGGATTACCATCTAATCGCATTACAGTATGTCTGATTAAAGGTTTAAGTAGATTAAATTCAATTCTGTTTTTTTTCAGAAAATCGAATGCCTGTGCATACAAATGATTTGTGAAATTATTCACAAGCACTGCTGCAAGGTGCAGCTTTGCTCTTTTCTGAGAGTTCATCACCACATAGCCGCAATTTATAGAAGTAATAAGTTGCTTAAGTGACGTTAAAACCCTGTTGTTAGTTGCTTCCAAACAAAAGGTTAATTCGTCAGATAAAACACTATCGGAGGCAATAGATTGCAAAGGATAAACTACGCCAGCTTTTTTAAATTTCTTTTTCAAGACTTGTAAATCAACAGTGCCCGATGTGTGAACAAATATACTGTTTATATCAGGTAACTTAGATACAACTTCGGCAATGCTGTCATCGTTGGTTGCAATGATAAATATATCAGATTTGATGTCAATTTTTTGAACGTCAGCAATAAACTTACTGCCTGTAATTTTTGAAAGTGCAGAACCGGTTTTTTTATTTCGGCTGTAAATCTGATTTATCTTATGTCCTGAAGTTTTGAATAGTATGGCCAACAACCAGGCAACATTCCCTGATCCAATAATGGTCAGTGTCATGCTGTTATCCTTTGTCTGTGTAGCGGACATATTCTTTAAATCGTTTTACTGAAACTATCCAAGTTCCAGTAAGCATTAAGATACAACCAATCCACAATAAATTTATATGAGGGAAAATAATTGCCTTCATAATAATAAAATCCTTTTTGTTCGCTTTCTTTTCAGCAATTTCAAGTTTTATTTTTCCGCTTTCAGGACTGATGCTTGTGAACCTGAATTTTAAGCCAAGTTCATCAAGAAAATAATTTTTTGAAACAGCCATTCTGTCTTTAATAAGAAATTGTGGGGTTATTGTATGTTTCTTTTTGTTTACATCAGTAACTTCCAACAAGGCTGTAACACCAAAACTGTCAAATGATTCTACTTCAACACCTGTATTGTCTTTAACTAATTTTTCCAAAACAACAAGACTGTTTGAGGTAGCCAAAGTATCACCGACAGCCATCTCATGTTCAGCAGGTGTATCATACTCGTCCATGGATACATTTTTAGTGTATTCATCCAGATTCGCATAAGTTACGTGTGTATAGATATCTTTATCAGGAAACCATTTTGTTGCAGGTTCGGGAGAATTTCCCATTCTCTCATTAAGTTGAATAATCGGCTTCAGGCTGAATGCCTTTTTTAGTTCACCAGTCTTATTATTTAATTTATAATATTCAACATCAAAATAAATGTTATGACCTTTCTTTTCGCGACCGCTATAAGTGACAAAATACTTTCCCATCTGCAAGGTATCACCTTTGGCAAGCATAATGTTTTCATTGTTAGGAAAGTCTTTTCCTAAATCAATATTCAATCTGTTTTTAGAAATAATTCTTGAATTCGCATTTGAAATTAACGTGCCTAACAAAATAAAAGCAAACCCGATATGTGCAATTGATGCACCACTGAAAGAGAATTTCCCTTTTAATACACGAATAAAATAGTCGAAGTTGGCAATGATTGCAAATACAGCAGTAAATAACAATATCATATAATGAATACTGTTAAACTTTAACAACAGAATTAAAACTACAGCGAGAATTAATGAAATTGTCAGAGATAACAACAATTTTTTAAATACTTCTTTTGGGTTGCTTTCTTTATACTTAAAAAATTGTCCAACTGCCATAAGTAAAGCTATAATCATAGCTATAGGCATTTGCCAGGAGTTAAAATGTTCTTTTACTTCAACAGGAGGGGCAAGGTTTGAGCCGAATATTTTATTGATAACAGGAATGCTTGTAGTAAATGTAATCTGAATTGCTGATATGCAAAGCACCAACATTCCAATGAACATCCAGAATTCGCGTGAGGTAATACTGTCATCTGAGTTTTCTTTAGGAATTTTTTTCCAGTTTATGGCAAGCATTACAATAGCGAGAACGACAAAGAACAGCATATAAAAAATAAGCTGACCACTCATGCCAAGGTCTGTAAATGCATGAACAGATGTTTCTCCAAGAATTCCACTACGAGTAAGAAAAGTACTATACAACACCAGCAAAAATGAGAGGATACAAAGTATGTAGGTACTGAGTAAAGCCCGTCCACGTTTGTTAAACACAAGCATGACATGTCCTGCACCAACCATTACAAGCCATGGAACAAGAGATGCATTTTCTACAGGATCCCATGCCCAGAAACCACCAAAACTTAATGCTTCATAAGCCCATGCTGCACCCATAAGAATACCGGCACCTAAGGTCATGATTGAGAAGAATGCATAGGGCAGGGCAGGCTTAATCCATTCAGTAATGTTTTTGCGCATTAGCCCACCAAGTGCAAATGCAAAGGGAACGACTGTAGAAGCAAAACCTAAAAACAAAGTAGGAGGGTGAATTACCATCCAGTAATTCTGCAACAAAGGGTTCAGTCCACGACCATCAGCAATACGCGAAAGATAATCAGGCATTTTTATAAACGGAAGGTTGGCAAATTGATCGTTGTCGCGAAGTAAAGTAAAAGGATTCGATCCAAGTTTATATCCGAATATATAAACGCCCAACAACATCGAACCCAGAAAGACCTGTACCATCATAATGGTTCCTACAACCGGGCTTTCCCAATGACGGTTCCTTCTTGAAATAAATAAAGCAATTAAACTATGCCATAACATCCACAATAAAAAACTCCCTTCCTGACCTTCCCAAATGCAAGCAAGGATATAATACATGGGCATAGCCATGTTGGAGTGCTGCCATACATAATAATATTCAAAACGGTGATTGAAGATCAGATAGAGCAGAAGGAAAAATATTCCAAAGCATGAAATGCTATGCAGGTATAAAAATTTTCTTGCTAAGGGTGTTGCCCATTGAGCTTTCTCCACATTTCTTACACTTGCCAGATATAATACTGCAGCATATATAGCACTGATAAATGCAGTAAAAATGAAACCATTGCCTATGTAGCCCCAGATTAACTGCTCTCCGATATATTTAATCTCCATTCGTCCCCGATAATTTGTTGCGAATATCTGAAAAAATAGGAGTTAAAAAAGTAAATAACGTGTCAAGTTATTACAATGTTTTTTGAGAGAATCTTTAATGCGGTTTAAAGCTAAAAATCAAGCTATGTTTTAATAAGGATAAAATACGTGAAAATATGATTGAACTACTGAAGATAAATGTCAAGCAGACCATCAGGAAGTGTTACAACTAAATTGTTTTCAGTGCTATTGAATCTAGTAATGAAATTTTTATTAAGAGGAATTAAAACTTCTTTTCCATTGGCATTAATAATGGCTATCTGCTGTTGTGGGTATTCTGCTATATCAATAACGTTACCGATTAGTCCTGAAATGCTATCAGTGACAGAACATCCTATCAGTTCAAACTTATATGGAATTTCGTTCTGAAGCAGTGCTTTTTTCTCAATATAAACTTCCTTTTTAAGCCATGTTTCAGCTTCATTTATATCTGCAATGTCAGCAAATTTTATTCTGCAAAAGGGGTATGTGAATTGGATTTCTGAAACTGCTGCTTGTTTTAATAAATCACCTTCTCTAAAAAAAAGAAAAACAGGGTTGTTCTTTTTACACTTAAAGTTATCGTAGCATCTTAAAACCAAATGCCCCTTGATACCATGTGTTTTAACAATTGTTCCAAAAAAAGTAACCTCATCAAAACCCATTATCAAAGGGCATTATATAAGAATAATATTATGCGTTTTCTGCGGGGGTCTCGCCTCCATCAGTTGCAGGTGCTTCAGCAGCAGCTTCGGCTTCGGCAACATTAGCAGCAGCGCGTTTTTCAGCAATAGCTTTAGCAATAACCTCACGTTTCTTAGACTCTTCAACCAAGCGGTTTTTCATATCATCTGCTTTAGTTGACTGCACTTTTTGTGAATGCTGAAGAACTTTAAGGTTTTTGTTTTCCATCCATGCGCTAAACTTAGCATCGGCCTGTTCTTGAGTTAAGGCACCTTTTTTTACTCCGCCCATAAGATGATTCTTGTACAATACACCTTTGTAACTTAAAATGGCACGGGTTGTTTCTGTTGGCTGGGCTCCTGTGCCTAACCAATAGAGTGCTCTGTCGAGATTAAGGTCAATGGTTGCCGGGATAGTCCTTGGATTGTATGTCCCGATTTTTTCAATGAACTTGCCATCTCTGGGAGCACGTGAATCCGCCACCACTACATGGTAAAACGGCTGGCCTTTTTTTCCAAACCGCTGTAATCTGATTTTTGTTGGCATTTTTTAATTTTTAATGATTTATAAATTTATTTATCCCAAAATCCTCCCTGATTTTGGGGCTGCAAATATCTAACTTTTAGCTGAATTATCAAATACTTATGGCGTTTTTTTATTTAACACCATATTCCGGTACTTTTCCTTCAAATTGTCGGTACCAGGCTTTGATTTTTTCAATATCACCTTGTGTATCATCAGAAGGCGTGAAAGGAGGGGCTATGACAACAGATTTGGTACGGTAATCAAAAGCTACCATCACCACAGGAGTTTTTACAGCCATTGCTATTTTATGAAACCCGGTTTTCCATTCAGCCGCATATTTTCTTGTGCCTTCAGGTGTTATACAGATTGAGAACTTATCGTGGTTGTTATAAATTTCAGCAACCTTTTCTACTAATTTCCCCGGTTTTGAACGATCCACCGGATATCCTCCCAAGGCATAAAAAATCCAGCCCAAAGGGGGTCTAAACAACTCTTTTTTAGCCAGATACTTGGTGTCAAGTCTAAGAATACTTCTAGTGGCTAAGCCAACAAAAAAGTCAATATTGCTGGTATGCGGTGCCACAATCATTACATATTTTTTTAACTCATTGGGTATGTTTCCTTTTATTTTCCAGCCAAAAAGTTTAAAGAAAAAACTATAAATAAATCTACTCATCGCGTAAAGATAAAAAACTGTTTTGTTTTAAGTTGGAATCTTATAAATTTGCATAAATAAAAATCAAATAAAATGAAAAGGATTCTTTTATTCATTGCACTTGCTTCATTCAGTTTGACAGCAAACAGTCAGGCCAACAAGACCATGAATTCATGGGCAGAGTTAAACAACTTTCATAAAGTTTTGACTGAGACGTACCAACCAAGTAAGGATGGTAATTTAAAAGCAATTAAAGCAGAGTACAAACAACTGATGGAACTTGCCGTTGCTTTGCATCAATCAAAAGCACCTGCAGGCATTGATGCTGCTAAAATGAGTGATGTAACAACAAGACTTGCAGTAGCCTGCAAAGAATTGTTTGGACTTATTGAACTTAATGAGAGTGATGAATCTATCACTAAAAAATTGGGTGAGACCAATTCCATTTTTACAGAAATTGCCCGTATGTGCGAAAGTAATGATGTAAAAGGTCATGATCATAGTGACCCCAATCACAAGCATTAATAAAATAAAAGTAAAAATTCAAGCGGAAGCATCTGTATGTTTCCGCTTTTTTTATGCTTGCTTATTCCCAAAGCATCAAGTCTGAATTACTCCAACATTATAGGGTTTGGATATTGGATTGTGGTTTGCCATTTCAATGCCCATGCTAATCATTTTACGAGTGTCTAATGGGTCAATAATGGCATCAACCCAAAGTCTTGATGCAGCATAATATGGCGAAGTCTGAGAATTATATCTGTCGGTAATTGTTTTTAGTTGCTCTTTTTCGTCTTCTTCAGAAATTTCTTTACCCTGTGCTTTAAGTGCAGCCACCTGAATTTGCAATAAAGTCTTTGCTGCCTGTGAACCACCCATCACAGCTATTTGTCCTGTTGGCCATGCAGCAATTAACCTAGGGTCGTAGGCTTTGCCACACATTGCGTAGTTGCCGGCACCGTAGCTGTTACCAATGATGATGGTGAATTTAGGCACAATACTATTGGCCATTGCACTAACTAACTTAGCGCCATCTTTAATAATACCCCCATGTTCACTGCGACTACCAACCATAAAACCGGTTACATCTTGTAGAAACACCAAAGGTATTCTTCGCTGATTGCAGTTCATTATAAACCTTGCAGCTTTATCTGCACTGTCGCTATAGATAACTCCGCCAAACTGCATTTCGCCTTTTTTACTTTTAACAACTTTACGTTGATTGGCAACAATACCTACAGACCATCCATCAATACGTGCTGTGCCGCATAAAATACTTTGCCCATATTTTTCTTTGTATTCATCAAACTCACTGTTATCAACCAATCGGTTGATAATCTCATGCATATCGTACTGTTTGGAATTTTCTGCCGGAATTAGTCCATAAATTTCTTTTGGATTAGCTGCAGGTTCCTTTGATTGTGCTCTCTCAAAACCGGCTTTGTCAAATGTTCCAATCTTAGAAAACAGGCGCTTAATATAGTCAAGACATGATGCATCATCCGGAAATTTATTGTCTGTAACACCGGAAATTTCGCAATGTGTTGTAGCTCCGCCTAAAGTTTCGTTATCTATATCTTCACCAATAGCAGATTTCACCAAATAACTTCCTGCCAGAAACACAGAACCTGTTTTATCAACTATCAAAGCCTCATCACTCATTATCGGCAAATAAGCTCCTCCTGCAACGCAACTACCCATAATTGCTGCAATCTGTAATATCCCCATAGATGACATTACAGCATTGTTTCTGAATATACGACCGAAATGTTCTTTGTCCGGAAATATTTCATCCTGCATCGGAAGAAATACACCAGCACTGTCAACAAGGTAAACTATTGGCAACTTATTTTCCATGCTGATTTCCTGTGCACGTAAATTCTTTTTTGCTGTCATTGGAAACCAGGCACCTGCTTTTACTGTTGCATCATTAGCCACAACGATACATTGTTTTCCTGAAATATAACCAATTACAATAACAACACCTGCAGAAGGACAACCACCTTGTTCGGCATACATGCCATCAGCAGCAAATGCACCAACTTCAAATTGTGGTTTATCTGTATCAAGCAAGTATGCAATTCTTTCGCGTGCAAGCATTTTATTTTTTTCTTTCTGCTTAGCTGCATTTTTCTTTCCGCCACCTTCGTAAATTTTATTTAAACGCTCTGTTAAACGAATCAGATGTGTCTTATAAGCATCTTCATTGATATTAAATTCAAGATTAACTTTCTCTGCCATAATTAGTATTCAATAGGCGGCAAAAATAGCTTAAAAAAACCAACTTTACTGACTGTGCCTTAAGCAGGTCTATGACTTTTGCTTATTATTCTTGTCTGCTTTCTTCGCATTATAATTCCATGGGCAGTGACGGCAACCGCTTTGACAACAATATCCTCTTTTAAGATGATATTTCTCGGTAAATACAATATATCCTTCAGGAGTCAGATAGTATTCATCTTTTTCGAATTTGTCTGTAAAAGCCATATCGTTTGCAAAGTTCAACAATATGCAGTTTGTTTTCAAATAATATTTTGTCATATCAATTCAATAGATTGAATAATGACAACTCATTTTCCTATCAAGTCATTTGTAACTCATTAGCTTTGCGGAAATGAATAGCCGAAATATTGAAGAAATTAATCTCAACGCCTTTCAGTTGGCACATAAAGGAGTGAGTTTACATGTGCTCAGACTTAACCTGAATGATGAAATTTCAGGAGGTAATAAATCTTATAAACTAAAATACAATCTTCAAGCAGCAAAAGAAAAGGGCAGAAACACTTTAGTTACCTTTGGAGGTGCATTCAGTAATCATATTGCAGCAACTGCACGCACTTGCAAATTACAAAACTTAAAAGCTGTTGGTATTATCAGAGGTGAAATTGTAACGCCAATGAATAACACGCTAAAACGTGCTGTGAACGATGGCATGAAGCTATTTCAAGTCAGTCGCCAATGGTATAGACAAGTTCATGACAAAGACTTTTATAAAAGTGATGCAGTAAAACATTTGCTTTTTGAAAACAATATAAATCCTGATGGTTGTTATATCGTTCCTGAAGGTGGAAATAATACCGAAGGTTATAAAGGCTGTACGGAAATTTTGAACGATATTAATGCCGGATATGACACGGTTGTCTGCGCTGTAGGAACAGGAACTACCTTGGCAGGTCTTGCAGCATCAATCTCAGAAAATAAAATCGCAATTGGCATTGCTGTTGTTCAGGCTGCCGATTCTCTGACTAAAAACGTACAACTACACTTATCTGAAAGTAACTCAACTGCAAAGTATATTATCCAACATCAATATACTTTTGGTGGATTTGGTAAAAGCAATGCAGAACTGAAAATATTTTGTGAGTTGTTTACGCAAAAAACGAATATTCTGATTGAGCCTGTTTACACAGGAAAATTGTTCTATGGAATATTTGATATGCTTGCAAAAGATCAATTTAAACAGGGAGCAAAAATTCTTGCTGTTCACACAGGCGGTTGTCAGTATCTGATAGATGAAAAATAAAAAAGGCAATCCTGAGACTGCCTTTCTAAACTTATTAAAATTTTTAAAACTTAATCTAAAGTTATTTTCTTGGTAATCACGTCAGAGTTGTAAGTTATTTTTACAAGTACAACACCTTTGTTAAGTGAAAGAGATGCTTTTTCTATTCGCTGACTAAATGCATTCGGATTTTTTTCAGCTGCTAAAAGGCTGCCTTTAATATCATAAATTTCGATAGAACGCATTGGCTCTTTGCTGGTAGAAACTATGGTGAAATAGCTTTTAGATGGACTGTTATAGATAGTTACATCTGAACTGTTTGTAGAAACTTCTTTTACGGATGTCGGTAAGTTACGGCAGAAAACGATTCTGGGATTTACGTAGTTCATAATGGTATCAATATATGCCAAAGCATAAGCCTTGCTCATAGTTGGGTTGGTTAACATCGAATTGCCATAACAAGTATCCCCGCGTGTTGACTGATAACCCATTGCCATAGCAAGATTACGTGTTGATTGCAAATCGTACCATTCCCAAGGACCGGCATGTCCAAGCTGTGGGTTCACCGGATTAATTCCTTGTTGTAGTGGAAACAATCCTTCATTACCATTATTAATACTGTTGGCGCGTAGGGTATAAGGGTCAGTAAATCCGGCATTAGCAAAACAAGCATTATTTCCTAATAGGTTTGCCCATTTAATAATTTCGCCTGAACCAATTACATCAACAACAGCTTGTGGTGGAGTAGTAGGTACATAAACAATTCCAACACCATAAGGTGCAAATGGATCATCAACACAATGTATTCCAATCATTGGAGCATCACCGGCAGCTATCCACGAACTGTCGCCCATGGCACCACCTAAATTCACTACAAACTGAACCGCATTTGAATAGCCCGGATTGTTTTCATTGTTATAAGGTGCAACACCGCCAATACCATCAAAATCGCCTAATGCAGTTTGATTTACATAAGGCTGACCGGCATAAATTCCATAGGTTGGCGCATCCGTACTGCTGATAAATTTAGGAAGTGTAATTTCAGATGGGCTGTTTAGCACTGCATAGTTTAATGCAATATAGCCACCTGTTCCCTGACCAACGAGATAAAAATTGTTCACATCAATCTTGTAAACATTATTGTTTGTTGCAGCGTCTTTTCTGAAATAACGCACACATGATTTTGCATCTTGTATTGAACGATAAACTGCATTCAGTAAGGTGCCTCTGCGAATATCAAGTCCATTTGTCGGGTTTGTGTTTGTAGGATCCCATCCTAAGCGATAATCCATATTTGCAACAACATAGCCTCTGCGTGCAAACTGTTTGCAAATTTCTACTGCTGCACTGTCATTTCTTGATCCGGTTGCATTTCCATTCACAATAATCGGAATATAACTGCCTGTGTGCAAATAAATAATCAACGGTCTTTCTGTCATTGGGTCTGCAGCGCCTGCAGGCTCATAAACATCCATTTTTAAATCTTTCAAAACAGGTGTCCCCGTAAGTACTTCATAGTTCTGTGCATAAACAACATTAGTTGTTACATTGACCGATGGAAACACCTCGCTTAAAAATCTCTGCGAATAGGCGGGCATAGTAAAAAAGCCAAGCATGCAAATAGCTGCTAATTTTTGTAAATGTCTTCTCATATTATATATGGTTTTATGGACGTAAAAATAATAACAATCTTCAAACAAAAAGCAATTGCTCAAAAACTTAATCTATCAGGTCAATAAATTCTGATAAAATCATTGCTGTTGCGCCCCAGATAACAAGATTGTCTATTTTAAATGCTGGTGCTTTTATTAAGCCCCTTGTTGTTTGATGTTCCACATCCTTAACAATCTTTTTATTGGCAATCAAGCTTAGCAACGGAATTTCAAAAATCGTTTGAACTTCAGACGCATTAGCTAAAAAAGCTGATGGATTAATCTGCGTTGCAATAAAAGGATAGACCATATAATTACTCGGTGGAATATAAATTCTTGTAAGTGCTCCTATAATATTAATACTGTCATTTTTTATTCCTATTTCCTCTTCCAGTTCGCGTAGGGCTGTTAGTGTCAGACTTTCATCAGACTCTGCCTTCCCACCCGGAAAAGCAATTTGCCCGGAATGCACTTTGCCATCTTCTGCTCGTTTTATCATGACAAGATGCGGAAGATTATTTTTATTGTTGACAAGTAACATTACACTACCAGTGCGGTAATTCCCCATAGGCTCATAAACAGGGCGGTTCACCGAGGCTAATTTGATATGAGAATTGCTCCCCGGCAAATCTTTTAGTCTTTCCGATATAGCAACCTCAAAGTCTTTAATATCATCAAGCAGTGACAACGTTTTCTCCCTTTTTGCGCTCACCAATCTGCTGACGCCACATCGCATAATACAATCCTTTTTCTGCCAGAAGAGAATCATGTGTTCCTTCTTCAATTTTATGACCTTTTTCAAGAACATAAATTTTGTCAGCATGCATGATGGTGGATAGCCTGTGTGCAATCAATATGGTGATTAGATTTTTATTCTTATTGATAGTTTTTATTGTTTCTGTTATTTCTTCTTCGGTTATGGAATCAAGTGCAGAGGTTGCTTCATCCAGTACCAACAGTTTAGGATTTCGCAGCAAAGCTCGTGCAATGGATAGCCTTTGTTTTTCTCCACCGGAAACTTTCACACCACCCTCTCCAATGATGGTATTCAATCCATTTTCTGCTCTTTCTAATAATGAATTGCACGATGCCATCTTTAATGCATTTAATATTTGTTCATCGGCAGCCTGAGGATTTACAAACAGCAGGTTCTCTCTTATTGTTCCGGCAAATAATTGCGTGTCTTGTGTCACAAATCCAATCTGTCCACGCAGATCATCTAAGTTTATACTGTTTGAATCAGTTCCATTATAAAGTATTTGACCCGAGGCAGGATGATACAATCCAACAAGTAATTTTACCAACGTACTTTTACCGCTGCCTGAGGGTCCCACAAATGCAATTGTCTGTCCTCTTTTTGCTGTAAAATTGATATGACTCAGTGCATTGTTAGGTGCTGAAATATGTTTAAAGCTAACATCCCGAAACGCAAATGTTTCAATATCGTTAAGTTGGTGTGGCGATTGTGGTTTATGCTCTAAGGGCATTTCCATAATCTGGCTAAAAGTGGTGAGTGAAGCCTGTGCCTCACGATAAATAGCAATGACATTACCTAACTCTTGTAAAGGCCCGAAAATGAAAAACGAATAAAACATCAGTGTCATCATTTTACCCGGAGAAATCTCGTCTTTAAAAATCAGATAATACAGTAAAAAAACAAACAGTGTTCTTAAAAAATTGACGGTTGTTCCCTGTATAAAACTAAGACTCCGAATATACTTTACTTTCTTTAATTCGAGACCCAGTATCTTATCTGTAACTGTGTTCAGGCGATTTATTTCCTGATTGGCTAACCCCAAACTTTTAACCAACTCAATATTTCGTAATGACTCAGTAGTGGCTCCGGCTAAAGATGTTGTCTCGCCAAGAATTTTCTTTGAAATCAATTTTATTTTCTTACTGAGCATGTTGCTCACTATGGCAAGAACGGGAACAGTCAATAAAAAAACAGGGGCTATACTCCAATGAACATTGATGGCATAAGCCATTACAAATATTATTCCTACCACGCTTTGAAAAAGAATGCTGATAAAGGCATTGATAAATTTTTCGCTATCGGCACGCACTTTTTGCAATTTGCCCAAGGTTTCACCGCTGCGCTGATCTTCAAAAACCTGATAGGGCAATTCAAGCGAATGTCTTATGCCATCACTATACATTTCGGCACCGGTGCGTTGTACAATGACATTCACAAAATAATCTTGTAAATTCTTTGCAATGCGCGATACTAAAGCAACACCCATTGATGCTAATAGAAACCAGATAATGGCATTAAAAAATTTAGTAAAATCATCATTGTAATCGGAAACATGCATGGCAAAACGGTCCAGCATTTTTCCGGCAATTAAAGGATCCAATAAGGAAAAACATTGGTTTACGGCAGCAAGAAGTAGAGCCAGCAGAACTAATTTCCAGTGACGTTTGAGATATTGAATGAGTATTTTCAATTGAACAGTGTTGGACGTGTCAAAAGTAGTGGTTTGTCCTGTAGATTTATTTTAAAATGGGACAAGTTACGATTTGCGCAAAGGCTGCCCCTAAGTAGGCGCGAGCGTGTCGCTTGTGTCATTTTTATTATTTTCGCTTTAAACGAAAGAGAGATTAATCTTATGGCTGCAAGCCATTAAAATAAAAGGCAATGAGGCACAGCCTCGCGCCTACTGAGTTTATAATTGAAAAGGTAACGAAGTATATCGCATCAGGATTGTGAAACTTATACTTGGAACTCATGGTTGCAAATGTGCAATTTTTAATGACAGTACGGCACAAGTCTGATCCCGATAGTTATCGGGGTGCGCCAGTGGGGGTTGTGAAGTTGTCGTGGCGTTTTGTGAAGTTGTCGTGGCGTTTTGTGAAGTTGTCGTGGCGTTTTTTTCCCCGTATTGTCTCCATACCCCGAACTTTCTGGGCAAGGGAGACAATGCTGTTACAACATTGTTGAAAATTACCAATTATGAGATTTGAAACTTTTCAGAATTAAATAAGTCGTTGTAATATTCTTTCACCTCCACAGCCGGTGGGGCTGAGTTTCCGCAACACCACTGCTTTTTAATTTGATTCAGGAAGCTGAATCAATTTAAAAAAAGGTGTCTTATGCGGAAACAGGTAGTGGGTGCTCGTGAAATGGTTTTTTTAACTTCACCTGTCAGGGGGCGAAGGGCCGACCTGACAGGTGCAATAACACAACATTTTCCCTATATTTGAAAATATTCATTATATTATTTTTTTTACAACTTGTCTCGATTGATCAGGAACTGACGTTGCCTTCTAATTTAGGAGAGGCCTGAATTTTAATCGTCCTTATCTAGAGAAAATATATCTTCCACTTGTTTATTAAAGACTTTGGCAAGTTTTAATGCTAAAACTGTTGAAGGAACATATTTATTTAATTCCATAGCATTAATAGTTTGACGGCTTACAGAAATTTTTCTTGCAAGTTCCTCTTGAGTAATATTTAAAATGGCCCGTTCAACTTTAATTTTATTCTGCATTTGACATTTTTTTTGAATTTGTAAATAAAATATAGTTAAACCTAACAATGAAGATTATCAATACAGTAAACATATTATATATCATAACGTTGAAAAATTCGATTTCATAAACAAATACAAAAGCAATAAGTAATAATATATAATTAACAAGGACAGCCCATAGAAGTGATGTAAAACGAATTTTTGAAATAAATTCATCCTCATATTTTTCCTTTGAAAAACCAACAAGTAACCCACCAATAATAAGTAACACCCCAATAATGGTATTTGTAAAATTTACATTAATAATATCGAAATATTTTTCATCTGTCCAGAAATGAAAAACTTTAAGCATTTTACCATTTAGCCAATCTGGTCTGTAATCAGAAAATGTTAGAAATATTCCTATTAAAAATGATGGTATTAGAATAAACCATCCGATTTTTTTATATTTGTTTGGTAATAATAATGACTTTGACATACAATTAATTTTGAACAAAAGTATATAATATTTTACATAAAGACAAATATATTTTATATTTAGTAAAGATTACGCGACAAAACAGTAACTATCATTCGGTTTACAACAAGCGGAGCTGAGCAACTTTGATTGGATATTTGTACAAGGCTTACATTCGTTATTTGATTGAGCCTTACTTCAAAAAGCCCAGGCCATCGTTAATAAGACAATCATTGCAATACCCCAAAAAGAGTAAAATGAAATTGATAAGCAACATAGACAAATTAGGAACTTTGGGGTTCCTCCTTTTTAATTTCTAAATTATGAGTAAAAAAACTCTTATTATTTTAACAATTTTACTATTCGTATTTAAGTTCTCTTATGCTCAGCAAGGCATTAATACTAATTGGATAATGGGATATGCAAGTTGGGGCGGGCTACCTAATGGAAACACTTTACTTAATTTTTTTTCTGGTAGCCCTATTATTAACTATGATAGTCTTGAAATGGAATTTAATCACACTCATACAAATATTAGTGATAATAGCGGAAACATTCTTTTCTATACTAATGGATACTATTTAGCAGTTGCAACTAATGACACGATGCAGAATGGAAGTGGTTTAAGCCCCGGTGCGTATGCAAACGCTTTTAGTGATGGATTTGGAATACCTCAAGGTGCGTTGATAATTCCAAAACCAGGCAGTAATTCCATTTATTACATATTTCATGGTTCCTGCGATAATTATATGATGACAACAGGATGCAGGATGCACCAACTTGTCTTGTCCTGTAGATTTATTTTAAAATGGGGCAAGTTACGATTTGCGTGAGGATAGTAGTTACTTCACAGTCACCTGGGATTAAAAAAGGCTGCCTTAACATAAAGCAGCCTCTTAAAATTAAGTGAAATAACTTTTAGTAACGATAATAATCCGGTTTAAAGGGACCCTCAACTTTAACGCCAATATAATCTGCCTGACTTTGAGTTAAAGTTTCCAACTCAACACCAATTTTATTAAGGTGCAGACGAGCAACTTTCTCATCAAGATGCTTTGGAAGGGTGTAAACCTTGTTTTCGTATTTATCGGTATGATTCCAGAGTTCTAATTGTGCCAGCGTTTGATTGGTGAAAGAATTACTCATCACAAACGATGGGTGACCTGTTGCACAGCCAAGATTAACCAAACGGCCTTCTGCCAATACAATAATGTCTTTGCCATCAAGGGTATATTTGTCAACCTGTGGTTTGATAGTGTCTTTGGTATGACCATAATTTTTATTCAGCCATGCCATGTCTATTTCATTATCGAAGTGACCAATGTTACAAACAACGGCATTATGTTTCATTGCTTTAAAATGCTTGTCAACAATGATGTTGTGATTACCTGTGGCAGTCACTATAATATCTGCTTCCGGAATGGCATTGTCCATAGTTTTTACTTCATAGCCTTCCATAGCTGCCTGTAGTGCACAAATTGGATCAATCTCAGTAACAATTACACGTACACCGGCACTGCTTAACGATTCTGCCGAACCTTTTCCAACATCACCATAACCGGCAACTACTGCAACTTTTCCGGCAAGCATCAGGTCAGTAGCTCTGCGTATTGCATCCTGCAACGATTCGCGACAACCGTATTTGTTATCAAATTTTGATTTGGTTACAGAGTCGTTGATGTTGATGGCTGGAATTGGCAAGGTGCCTTTTTGCATACGTTCATACAAGCGATGAACGCCTGTAGTAGTTTCTTCGCTTAATCCTTTAATGCCCTTTATCAGTTCAGGAAACTTGTCAAACACCATGTTGGTAAGGTCACCGCCATCATCTAAAATCATGTTCAGTGGCTTGCCACCTTCAAAGGCAAAAAGTGTTTGCTCTATACACCAATCGAACTCTTCGTTGTTCATACCTTTCCAGGCATAAACAGGAATTCCTGCTGCTGCAATTGCCGCTGCTGCATGGTCTTGCGTAGAAAAAATATTACATGAACTCCAGGTAACTTCTGCACCTAATTCCTTTAATGTTTCAATTAATACAGCTGTTTGAATGGTCATGTGAAGACATCCTGCAATTCTTGCACCTTTAAGCGGTTTTTGCTTTCCGAATTCTGCACGCAATGACATGAGTCCCGGCATCTCTGCCTCAGCAAGTTTAATTTCTTTACGACCCCACTCAGCTTGTGAAATGTCTTTTACTTTGTACTTCAGTTTTGAATCTGTTACTGTTGACATATTTTTGATTTAATTTGTATGATTTTCAAAATTTTGCGCAAATTTACACATTTGCTGCCTACTAACAAAGGAATATTTTATGCCTCTCATTAAGTCAACTAAATTTGATAATAGTTTTACAGGAATATGGCAGTTGACAGAAAGCAATGATATGCTTTCACAAATGCTGCGTTTCTATGGAAAATATAATTTGCCTGGACATTATACCCATCAAAGACGAATTGCAGAATGGTATGCAGTCAGGTTGATTCTGCATGAGATAGTGCCTGACAAACACTTTGATATTTTTTATAATGAATATGGAAAACCTTTTCTGGCATCACCCGAAGGTTTCATTTCTATTTCACACACACATGGATTTGTAGGAGTGTTGTTTCACCGTTTCAACAATTGTGGTTTTGACATGGAATTAATGAATAGGCCTGTTGCTTCTGTTTCACATAAATTTGTTCGCAACGATGAAGAACATTTTTTACACGACAATCCTCTGCAAAAAACATTGATGCTTTGGAGTGCCAAAGAAGTTATTTATAAAATTTATGGTAAGAAATCACTCGATTTTAAAGTTAACCTGCGCATTTTACCATTTGAGTATCTGCAGGAGGGCAAAATTAAAGGTCAGTTAATTTTAAATAATGATATTTGCAGCTATGATATTCAATATTCGTTTCAAGACCAATTGCTAACTACTTTTGCCATCGAAAAATAAATATGAAGCAAAAAATACTTCAGCAATTCCAAAACCATAAAAAACAGCTTGCTGTTTTGATTGACCCGGATAAGGTCAATGAAAAGCAGTTAGAAGTACTTTGCACTTATGCAACAGCGCATCAGGTTGATTATTTTTTTGTTGGTGGAAGTATTTTAACTCATGGAAGCATTCCAGAAACTATTGCCATACTGAAAAAATTTGCATCCTTGCCTGTCATTCTTTTCCCGGGCAATGCCTCACAAGTTGACCCGCAGGCTGATGCTATATTATATCTCTCATTAATATCGGGTCGTAATGCTGATTTGCTGATTGGCCAACATGTTCTAAGTGCCATGTCTGTAAAGTTATCAGGACTTGAAGCAATACCTACAGGATATATTCTTATTGACAGTGGTAATGTAACAACAGTGCAGTATGTGAGCAATACAAAACCTATTCCTCACGATCATAATGAACTTGCAGTTTCAACTGCAGTTGCCGGACAACTTTTAGGCATGCGGGTAATATATCTTGAGGCCGGTAGTGGTGCCAGAAGAACTGTTTCCGGTCAGATGATTGAAAAGGTTAAAAAAAATACAGGCCTGCCTTTGATAGTAGGTGGTGGCATTCGTACTGCCGAAAAAGCAATTGAAATTTATAATTCAGGCGCTGACATTATTGTGGTAGGCAATGCCATTGAAGACAATCCCGAACTTATGCTTGAAATTGCCAAAGCAAAATCATCTATAAACCAAACCTTAAACGCATTGTAGCCTGTGGACTTACAAACTATTCTGTTTTTAAATATTCCTTTGATTGAATGGATAGGCTTTCTGTTTGGCGTAGTTGGTATTTATTTAGGAATAAAAGAAAAGATTGCATACTTTCCGATCAGTTTAGTTAATGTAATTGTATCACTTTATATTTTTTATCATCAGTCATTATACAGTGATGTTGTTCAGCAAGGTGTTTATATTTTATTGCTTTCTTATGGATGGTATCGCTGGATTACCGGTAGCCAAAACACAGAAATGCCTGTTACCAACGCTTCCAAAAGGCTTATATTTATTCTTCTTGGTGGAATCATTTTACTGACTGTTGGCATGGGCAGCTGGTTCAGTCATTATACTGACGCGCATTTGCCTTATTGGGATGCACTGGCAACAAGCATGTGTTTTGCAGCACAGTACTTAATGGCAGAAAAGAAAATTGAAAACTGGCTTGTTTGGATAGATGCGAATATTTTATACATAGGAATTTATCTTTATAAAGGCCTGCCCCTGTATGCAATTTTGTTTTCCATTTATCTTATCATGGCAATTATTGGCTATTTTAAATGGCAGAACCATCTCATCAGACATGAGGAAAATTCATAGGATTGCCATAGTAGGACCTGAATCAACAGGAAAGAGTTTATTAAGTGAGCAGTTGGCATATCAATATCAAACTGTATGGGTGCCTGAAATTGCCCGTGACTACTTACATAAATTAAACCGTCCTTATACATTTGATGATTTGTCTGTAATAGCTAAATTGCAGTTAGAAAAAGAAAAGAGCATGTCAGAATCTGCAAAACACTTTTTGTTTTGCGACACCAATTTAGTTGTGATAAAAGTTTGGAGCGACTTTAAATATGGGCGTACAGAAAAATGGATTGTAGAGGCAATACATAAGAGCGATTATTCAATTCACTTGCTTACTGATATTGATATTCCCTGGGAAGATGATCCATTAAGAGAACATCCGCACTTCAGAAAAGAACTGTTTGAACGCTACTTACAAGAATTAAATACTTTTGGATTAGATTATCAAATTGTCAATGGAATAGGAGAGAGCCGGCTAAAGAATGCATTGAACCATCTTGAAAAACTTGAACCCGATTTAAAGTGATAAATAGAAATATAATTTTATTGTTTCGCACCCTATAGCGTTGAATTAATTAAAAATTTAAATGATGAAAAAACTACTTACAATTTTATTAGCAATCTTATTACTTCCGGTTTGGGCATTGTCGCAGTCGCCTGCCTTGGTTGGTTATTGGCATAACTGGGATATTACATCGGCACCATACATTATGCTTGATAGTGTTGATTCGCGTTATAATATTATTGACGTTGCCTTTGCAGTACCACACGCAGGCACCGACTATCAAATGGAATTTATTCCTGAGCAGGTTTCTCCTGCAGCCTTTGCCATGCAGGTTCAGAGTTTACAGAATCAGGGACGAAAGGTAATTATCAGTATGGGTGGCGCCACTGCACCGGTATCTTTAGATAATACTGTTGAGCGTGATTCATTTGTTTCGAGTATGACAAGTATTATTAACTTCTATGGCTTTGATGGAATAGATATTGACTTTGAAGGCAGTTCTGTTTCTGTAAGTGGTGGGACAATAGCAAGTCCTGTTGATGCTAAAATCATCAACCTTATAGATGCAGTAAAACAAATCATGAATAACTATTATGCAACGCATGGAAAAAAAATGATGCTAACCATGGCACCTGAGACTGCATTTGTACAAGGGGGTATGTCGGCATTCGGTAGTATTTGGGGTGCATATTTGCCTGTCATTGATGCTTTGCGCGATTCGTTAGAAATATTGCATGTTCAGCTTTATAACAGCGGAACCATGTTTGGCATTGATGGTAACATTTATACTCAAGGCACTGCCGACTTTATTGTTGCCATGACAGAGGCAGTAATTCACGGGTTTAATACTTCAGGAGGGATGTTTGCCGGCTTGCCTGCTAATAAAGTGGCAGTAGGATTACCGGCATGCACAAATGCTGCAGGAGGTGGTTATACAGATACTGCTTCGGTTAAAGCAGCACTTGATTATTTACTTGGTAAAGGACCAAAGCCGGGCACATACACCTTAGTTCAATCTGGAGGCTATCCAACTTTGCGTGGTATGATGACCTGGTCAATCAATTGGGATGCTGTCAACAATTGTTCGTCATCATCTTATCAGTATGCAGAAAACTTCCAGAAAATATTCGGCACAGGTACATCATTATCGGAAGTGAACCTGCAAAGTATTTTTGTTTTCCCAAATCCTGCCTCTGATAAAATTTATATCTCAACTAACTCAGATAGCAACAAACCTTTTTATATTTATGATATGCTTGGTAAAATGATTCTGTCCAATCATTGTTCTTCAACAAAGCAAGAAGTAAATATCTCCACCCTATCAAATGGAATATATTATGTTAAATTAGAAAATCAGATTTTTAAATTTGCAAAGTATTGATCTGCTTTTTTGGTCTATCTAACGTTTATTAATTCTTGAGCTTAACAAATTTCTGAATGTAATTGTCAACGTCATTATTGACTTCAATAAAATAAATTCCCTCTTTTAATGTTTCTGAAAGGTTTACGGAAAAGCTTTTTCCAAGTGGATTAAAAGTCTTTCCTTGGTCAACAATTTTGCCTGATAAATCTATAATTGAGTACGATGTTTCAGTTTGACTTTCCGTTAATGTTACATTGATGAAATCTGTTGCCGGATTAGGATAAACAGAAATGGCAGATGTCTTAATTTCATTTAATCCTGTAATAGAAGGCGTAATAAGTTGTTGTGTTTTGTAAATAAAATCGCCCAAAGTATCTCCCTGATTGTTTGCGGCATTTCCGGCTGAATAGAAAATAATATTTCCGATGTTAGTTGCAGGAGCTGTCCAGTTAAATGAAAAGGTATGCAAATCATTAGAGAGTCCGCCATTCTTTTTATGGACAACATTAGTTCTGTTCGAGCCATTTATAAAACCCGTTTTAAGAAAAGTGCTTGCAGAATTGGTAATCTGAAAAGTGCCTCCGTTAGTATTATTGCTTGTTCTGAGAGCTTCAAAGCCAAACCCAAACAGCGGAGCACCTGTTTGCGCTACTGTTACATCAATTTGATAAACCTGACCGGGCACATATTGCCAGTTGGGCATATTGGGTGATGAAATTGTAATGGAACCGGTACCGCTATTTACACTATTGCCGGTATGGCATGATGTACAATCAAATTCACCGGGCGATCCTGTGGCAACAGCTTGTCCTTGTTCATTCAAAATATCTGCAACAACAAGACCTGCTATTGCAATGAAAATTAGTGTAAAGAGTTTCTTCATAACCTGTATTTTTATTTTAACAGGTCAAATATGATGACAATTTGCAAAAATCAAAAAACCAATGACTCTAAAAGGAATAATTTCCTTCCGAGAAGGGGATAAGCTTATCTGTACTGTTTTAAATCTACCTCAGCAAATTATTTGCTGACATGAAAATGGAAATGGTGGCGGTTGCTTTTTGAACGCACCTTAATACAGAAAAAGAAAACGATGGCTGTAATGTTGAGTAATGTAAATAGTAATAACATGCCTCTAAAGTAATATCAGCAACAAGACAAATACCCACTATTTGGTAAAAGGAAAGTTTCTTTAGGCAAAAATCAATTCAGTATAAGTCAAAAAAAATCCCCCGAGAAAACCCTGGGGAGAAAAAAATTAAAAAAAATTAAGCTACAACAGCAACCTTTGGTGCTGCATCCATAATTTCTTTATTAGCATGTGAAGCATACTGCTCGAAATTCTTCACAAATTTGGCAGCCAAATCAGCTGATTTATTGTCAAAGGCAATTTTATCAGCCCATGTAGCTTTAGGATTTAAAATTTCTGCAGGCACATTAGGACATGAAACAGGATATTGCAAACCAAACACTGGTAAAGTTTCGAACTTAACATTATCTAACTCACCATTTAATGCAGCAGTAATGATGGCACGTGTATAGGCAAGTTTAATTCTTGAACCAACACCATAAGAACCACCACTCCATCCCGTATTCACTAACCAAACACGAATGTCCTTATTTTCACTTAGTTTTTTACCAAGTAATTCAGCATATTTAGTTGGGTGCAGGGGTAGAAATGCTTTCCCGAAACAGGCAGAGAATGTTGTTGTTGGCTCGGTAATACCAACTTCTGTTCCTGCAACTTTTGCAGTATAACCACTAATAAAGTGATACATTGCCTGACCTGTTGTAAGTCTTGAAATAGGAGGTAACACCCCAAAGGCATCACAAGTTAAAAAGAAGATGTTCTTTGGAATACCTGCCACTGAAGGCTCAACAGCATTATCAATAAAATGTATTGGATAAGCTACGCGAGTGTTTTCTGTTTTTGAAATATTATCAAAGTCAACACGAGTTGTTCCTTCAAAAAATTCAGTATTTTCTAAGAGTGCACCAAAGCGAATGGCCTGATATATCTGTGGCTCTTTTTCTTTGCTCAGGTTAACACATTTTGCATAGCAGCCACCTTCAAAATTGAATACCGTATTGTCGCTCCATCCATGCTCATCATCACCAATTAAGCCTCTGTCAGGATCGGCACTAAGTGTGGTTTTTCCTGTACCTGAAAGGCCGAAGAAAATTGCAGTATCGTTGTTTTTACCAATGTTGGCAGAGCAGTGCATGCTAAGTACATTCTTATGATGTGGCAGAATGTAATTCAACACAGAGAAAATACCTTTTTTAATTTCACCTGTATAACCTGTTCCACCTATAAGAATTATCTTTTTTGTGAAATTAACAATAGCAAAATTATGCTGACGTGTACCATCTATTTTAGGGTCGGCCATGAAACCTGATGCTGCCATGATTACCCAATCTTTTTCCATGGTTGTAATCTCTTCCGGAGTAGGTCTTAAAAACAGGTTGTTAGAGAAAATGCTTTGATAGGGCGATTCAGTAATTACGCGGATATTTAAACGGTATCGCGGATCCGCACAAGCATAGCAATCACGGACATAAATTTCTTTACCTGATAAGTAAGCAGTAACTCTGTTGTAAAGAGCGTCAAATTTATCGGCATCAAACTTAATATTGATATCTCCCCACCAAACAGAATTTTCTGTTTCCTTGTCGGCTACAATAAACTTGTCTTTTGGAGAACGTCCGGTAAACTCGCCAGTATCAACTGCAAGCGCACCAAAGTCTGTAAGTTCACCTTCACCTCTGATAACAACTTCTTCAACAAGTTCTGCAACTGTCAGATTCCAATAGGCTGCTGCTACATTCTTTAAGCCAAGTTCAGCAACAGAAAAGTTTGGGTTTCTTAATCCGTATTCATTCATAATATTTCATCGTTTTTATGAGGTGCAAAGTAACAAAAAATAAAGAAATTCAAGATGACATACACCCACTTTTCTGTACAGAACTTATTAACCTGTATTTTAAAATAAATTTAGCATTTGTAAAAGGTTTGATTCACAGTTCGTTTTACCTTTGCAGCATAAAGTAAAAAGCAACTTCATGTTTAAAAAAATATTGATTGCCAACAGAGGCGAAATTGCATTGAGGGTCATGCGTACAGCATGTGATATGGGAATTAAAACAGTTGCTGTTTACAGCGATGCCGACCGTATGGCTCCACATGTTCTTTATGCTGATGACGCTGTACACATAGGTGCCTCACCATCAGCGCAATCTTACTTGTTGGTTGAAAAAATTATTCAAGCAGCAAAACTGACAGGAGCAGAAGCCATTCACCCGGGATATGGTTTCTTATCAGAAAATGCCGATGCTGCCCAAGCAATTATAAATGCCGGTTTGGTATTCATCGGACCTTCACCACAATCCATGCGGACAATGGGTAGTAAATTAGGAGCAAAAGAAGCGGCTAAGAAGTTTAATGTGCCATTAGTCCCCGGAACAGACTACGCCATTAGTGATATCGAAAAAGCCAGACAAATTGCTGTTGATATTGGTTTCCCGGTATTGATTAAAGCCAGTGCTGGCGGTGGTGGAAAAGGAATGCGTATTGTCGAGAGCGAAAAAGCCTTTAATGAATCAGTAAAATCCGCCATGAGCGAAGCGCAATCTGCCTTTGGTGACGGAAGTGTTTTTATTGAAAAATATATTGCTTCGCCCCGGCACATAGAAATTCAGGTTATGGGCGATAATCATGGTAATGTGGTCCATCTTTTTGAAAGAGAATGTTCTGTTCAGCGCAGGCATCAGAAAGTAATTGAAGAAGCGCCTTCGGGAGTTTTAGACGAAAAGACAAGAGCAGCCATGGGGCAATGTGCAGTGATGGTTGCAAAGGCATGTAACTATTCAGGAGCAGGTACGGTAGAGTTTTTACTTGATGAAAAGAATAATTTTTACTTTCTTGAAATGAATACCCGTTTACAGGTTGAGCATCCGGTAACGGAAATGATAACAGGAATTGATTTGGTGAGAGAGCAACTAAATGTTGCTGCCGGAAATAAATTAAGTTTCAGTCAGGAAGATTTAAAAATTCATGGCCATGCTGTTGAAGTCAGGGTTTATGCCGAAGACCCTGCCAACAATTTTCTTCCCAGCGTTGGTAAACTCTCTACCTACATTACACCAAGGGGTGTAGGTGTAAGAGTTGATGATGGCTATGAACAAGGCATGGAAATTCCTATTTATTATGACCCTATGATTGCCAAATTGATTACCTATGGACGTGACAGAAATGAGGCAATTGCACGAATGATAAGAGCAATTGATGAATATAAAATTACAGGCTGTGAAACAACCTTGCCATTTTGCCGCTTTGTGATGCAACATAATGCATTTGTTACAGCAAAGTTTGATACGCATTTTGTAAAAAAGTATTTCACACCTGAAGTACTTGAAAAAACAATTGCAGACGAAGTAGAAATAGCGTCATTGGCAGCACAACTTTGGCTTGAAGAAAAGAAGCCTGCTGCTATTCAACAACAACAGGAGAAAACTATTTCTTACTGGCGCAACAACCGATCCTGAACCTACGTTTGGTTAAACTAATGATTAAGAAAATTATAAATTGTGAAATCGGCAGTGTCTTTGCTAAAAAATCAGTCATGAAGTTTTCAGTATGGCTTTATTTCTTGTTCACTGCTTTTATCAAATTCAGCAATGGGCAAACACCTGTGGGCTCGTCAACAGCAGTTTATAATGGTGACACTATTGCTTATTACACTTTAAATGCTGTAGATATTTACGGCTTTATTCCGGCAAATGCATCTGATGATGTACGTAAATACATGAAGTTGCGCAGAGATGTTTTGAAGGCATATCCTTATGCAAAAATTGCTTCGGCAGAACTTAGGTTTATTGAAGAGTCTGTTTCCAAAATGACTTCAGAAAAGGAGAAAAAAAAATTCATTAAGGAGCAGGAAAAAATTATGAAAGAGCAGTTTGAGAAAGATTTAAAAAATCTGACCTATACGCAAGGTAAAATACTCATCAAACTGATTGATCGTGAAACAGGGCACACCTCATATAATCTGGTTAAAGATTTACGTGGCTCTTTTCAGGCGTTTTTCTGGCAGGGGATAGCTAAAATTTTCAGTGCAAACCTCAAGTCGGAGTATGACCCTGATAACGCAGATAAAATGATTGAGAAAGTAGTTCAGTCCATTGAAAAGGGAGAGCTTCAGGTTAGAAATTAACTTTTAATTTACGCCACTCAAGCGGTTTTATTCTGTATCTTTGCCCGGCAAAAGCAAATACCATGGCTCTTGCATCAAAATCAAACTTACAGGAAGGATTAACATACGATGACGTTTTGCTCGTTCCTGCTTTCTCAGAGATACTACCCCGCGATGTTGATACTTCAACTTATTTCTCAAGAAACATAAAGCTCAATGTTCCCATTGTTTCTGCAGCAATGGATACGGTAACTGAATCGGCAATGGCCATTGCTATTGCACAGGAAGGCGGCATTGGTGTACTTCATAAGAACATGACCATTGAGCAACAAACCAATGAAGTAAGGAAAGTAAAAAGGTCTGAAAGTGGTATGATTCATGACCCGATTACGTTACATCAAAACGCAACCATACACGAAGCGCTTGGCATCATGCGCGAACAACGCATTGGTGGTATCCCCATTGTAAATGACAAAAATAAGTTAGTAGGCATTTTGACTAACCGCGACCTTAGGTTCGAAACGGACGAAAGCCGTAAGGTAAAAGAAGTCATGACATCAGGACAGCTGATAACTGTTACAGGAGTAGTTTCACTGCAAAAAGCTGAAGTGATTTTGCGTCAGTATAAAATAGAAAAGTTGCCTGTTGTTGACCGTTCAGGAAAGTTAATAGGATTAGTTACTTACAAAGACATCATAAAATTTAAATCACGTCCCAATTCATGCAAAGACAAGCTGGGGCGATTGAGAGTTGCAGCAGGCATTGGTGTTACAGCAGATATGCTTGATCGTGTTTCCTCGTTGGTAAATGCAGGTGTTGATGCCATAGTTATTGATACAGCCCATGGACATTCCAAAGGCGTTATCACTGCATTAAAGTCTGTAAAGAAAAAATTTTCAGGATTAGATGTTATTGTAGGAAATGTTGGTACTGCCGAAGGAGCCAAGCTATTGGTTAAAAATGGAGCTGATGGTGTTAAAGTGGGAATAGGTCCCGGTTCTATTTGCACAACTCGTGTTGTAGCAGGTGTAGGAGTGCCTCAGCTAACAGCCGTTGCTGATGCTGCCTCAGCCATTAAAGGTTCAGGCGTACCGATTATTGCAGATGGTGGTATTCGTTTTACCGGTGATATTCCTAAAGCAATTGCAGCAGGTGCAAATAGCATTATGGCCGGTTCTATGTTTGCAGGTGTTGAAGAATCACCCGGTGAAACCATCATTTTTGAAGGAAGAAAATTTAAATCTTATCGTGGCATGGGCTCCATTGAAGCTATGCGCGAAGGGTCAAAGGATCGTTATTTTCAGGATGCAGAAGATGATATTAAAAAATTAGTGCCGGAAGGCATTGTTGGCCGCGTGCCATACAAGGGAACACTTGCTGAAACGGTTTATCAATTAGTAGGAGGTCTAAGGGCCGGTATGGGCTACTGTGGTGCTAAGAATATTGCTGACTTACAGAAAGCAAAATTTATCCGTATTACACAAAGTGGCGTACGAGAAAGCCACCCGCATGGAGTGACTATTGTTAAAGAAGCACCAAATTATACACGTTAGAAACGATATAATTTATTTTACAGCATACTTTTATAAGCTTCTGCTACACAACTATCGCAATCTCTTTTTTGCTATTTTTCTCCTTTATCCTTACTTTCAAAGTCTATCGCATTACAGGGGACTTTGAATGGACAATATTATCTTTACAGTATGAAATCTTTTATATTTTTCAGCTTATTATTTTTGTCGCAATTTGTCAGAGGACAAAACTTAGTTATGAATCCGAGTTTTGAAGATACTATTCCATGCAATCAGGTAAATTATCCTCCCTCATTTTCTTGTTATCCTTGGTTTTTAGCCACAAGTGGCAATGTTGATTATTTCAGTGAAACAAATCAATGTTGGTCATATTCAGCTCCTGAAAGTGTTTTTGGATTTCAATATGCAAGAACAGGAGTTGCCTATTGTGGACTTCTTATATATGAAAATATACCTCAGTTTTATAATTATAGAGAATATTTAGAAGGTATTTTATATGATACTCTCCAAACAGGTCATACATATTGTGTTAGTTTCTATGTAGTAAATGGCAATTTTAACAGGTATTATTCAGCAAGCATAGGGGTTTATTTTTCTACAGATAGTGTGTATGACCAAAGCACAATATATAACTTATCTTACGTTCCTCAAATAATAAACACAAACGGAATTATTTATGATACCTTAAACTGGACTCAGATAAGCGGCACTTACGTTGCTGGGGGAGGGGAGAAATTTATTACTATCGGAAATTTTTATGATGACAATAATACAATATTAGATTCAAGCATTATAGGCATTAACCAAACCTATTTATACATAGATGATGTAAGTGTAGTAGATTGTACAGTTGGGATAAATGAAATAGAGAGTTATAAGAATAAAATATCATTACTGCCAAATCCTGCAAAGGACGAAAGTGTGTATAAAATATTCTTAAACAGGAATGAAACAGGTAGTATGATAGTTTATTCTAAATTAGGGGTAAAATTATTAAACAAACAACTTGTTGAAGGAAATAATACTGTTTCTATTCCGCTTACAGAATTAGGAGCAGGTGTTTATTTTATTCAAACGTATGTAAACGGAAAGAATACCGATATTAGAAAATTAGTTGTGGTACAATAATTATAGTAAAAAGCGGAACAAAAAATTTTGTTCCGCTTTTTTCTAAAAAAAAGTCAGAAAAGCAAAAGATAGCTTATAATGAGTAGTTTACGAGGCGGTCTATCGTTATCGGTAACGATTTAGTAATGGTGCTTACTGCGTTCATTCTCTATCTATTTCCTTGTAAATCGCTACAAATATATAAAAAATGAGATGAAGAAATGCTATACTTCTCATTCTTCGTATTCTTCATCCATTCTTTTTAACAGGGATTCTTTCAATAAGTCAAGGTATTTGGTTCGATTAATCTTTCTATTGCGTATTTCCAAGAAAGTATGGTAATAGTCGCCGAGGTCAATATCAAAAATGGTTTCAGCAATTTTTGCCATTTCTTTTATATCAATATTCCCATTATTAAATGCTCCTTTAGCATAAAGTGCGTAAATAAGTTCTATCAATGCTCTTTTGCTATCAGTCCATTTTAGCAATGGCATTATTTCCTTTTTTTCCGTTGTACCATTCTCAATTTTATAGATTTGATTTTCTATGTACACTTGTATTAAATCATTCGCTATTATTTTTGCTACTTTGTAATCGTGTGAAGTCGAGAAATTATGGTCACATTCAAAGTAGTAAGTATCAAGGTTTAGTTTGATATCGTGCTTTCCTCGCACAAAATATTTATGGTCGAGATATGTACTGTCTGTTCTATAATACCTGTAAAATTCAAGATTATTATCGAAGTATCTTTTAATCTTTGAAAGTTCATTATTGAGGTATTTTGAAATTGCTTTATTACCTCCATAGGGCTTTTTGGATTCGATTTTATATATTGAGTTGTAATAAATCAGCTTTGATAAAATACCCGGCTTAACCTTTTTGAAGAAGTGTATTTCTTCTTCCATAGTGTTAAATTTTTGGGATATAACCAAATCTTTTATTTCAGACATCCGGTTTAATATAAGACCGATAGCCTGTTCAATCATCGGCATTGAATTATCAAACTCTTCAACCAAATCATCAATTTCTTCGTTTAAATCATCAATTTGTTTTTTACAATAATCTATCATTAGAAATAAGAGTTCATTAGTAAGTCATTAATTGGGTGGCTAAAAGAATAAGTATTTATGATTAGGCTAAATCTCTTATCTTGTTCGGACCTTGTACCAATATGTTTAGGAGCAGGTTTATCCGGTCGCAATAAAAAACGTCAATCTCTCCCTTATCATCGAACAATTCTGAACGTTTTACAGGAATATTTAACGGAGCTGTCCAGGCTCTCAAAGATTTGGCAACGGCATCCATCGCATTTATTCCCTGCATTGCCTGTCCGCCCTCCGCCCAACATATTAAACCTATCAGCTTACCACTTAAATAAGGAGCTTTATTTTTAGCACTGCATTCCAGCCAGTCAATACAATTTTTCATCAGCCCTGTCATTCCTCCGTGGTACAATGGGGTTAACCAGATATGTAAATCAGCCTCACAAAAAATCCTGTTCATTTGAAGTGCTGCTTCTGGTATATTTTCGTTATTCAGGTCAAGAAGTGGAACGCCTGATTGCTTAACATTAAATACTTGGGGTATTGCACCCAAGTATCTTACTCTTTCAACAATATAGTTAGTGATAAGTCCTGCCGTAGATTTGGGGCTACTTTCAGGAGCACCATTAAATACAAGTATCTTCATTGGATTTCTTTCATTATTAATTTTACCGAACTACTTTCCATCCTCCGGCTTTTGTTTGGATGTTCCATAGTTTGGCATATTCGCCCTCTTTTTCCATTAGTTGCTGATGATTGCCGTATTCAACTATCTGCCCGTCTTGCAGTACAATAATCTGCTCCGCATTCTTAATTGTAGCAAGTTTATGGGCAATCACGACAACCGTTTTGGATTTGACCAATTCCTGAATGGCTTGTTGGATATAAATTTCATTCTCGGGGTCGAGGCTGGCGGTTGCTTCATCTAACAGCACAATCGGAGCATCTTTCAGCAATGCCCTTGCAATGCTAATACGCTGTTTCTGTCCGCCTGATAATTTGCTTCCACTTTCTCCTACAATTGTTTGAATGCCATCCGGCAGCTCGGAAACAAATTCTGAACATTGTGCTTTTTCCATCGCCAGTTGAATTTCTTCTTCTGTGGCATCAGGCTTCCCTATTTTGATATTGTTGTAAATGGTATCATCAAAGAGATAAACCTCTTGAAACACTTCGCTAATGAGCTTATAGAACTTGTCCTGATTAATGTGGCGAATGTCCACACCACCTATCTTGATGCTGCCTCTGTCCACATCCCAGAACCTTGCTATCAATGAAGTAATGGTAGTCTTACCCGAACCCGAATGCCCTACTAATGCCAACATAGACTTTTCGGGAACCTTAAAATTCAGGTTATGAACGGTCACTTTATCGAGATAACCGAAACTTACATCTTGAAGAGTGATGTCAAAATTTTCGGGCGTTTCGTCCTTTTCTGTTTCCATTGTTGGGTATTCCATTACACCGATAATACGTTTCAGACTAATATTCATATAACCCAAAATCAGATAGTCCACCATCATTATTTTTAGCGGTCCATAAAAAGCATAGCCCATAATCAGGAACGTGAGCAATACAGGAATAGTAATGCTATTATTAGCCAGATAATAAAGCCCTAAAGCAATCATCAGTATAAAGAATACTTCAAAAATTACGCTTACAGTAACCATTAGCGGTCCGGGAACAGCTTCCATTTTGATACTTCCTTTTCTTACTTCATCAAAAGCGTTGATTAGCTGGTGGTTCTTTTCGCCTGTAAGCCCATAGGATTTTAAATGACGGATACCCTGAACATATTCAAGGAACTTACTGCCAACCGCAACTTTAGACTGAATGTGTTTTTTTGCAAGTTTGGCGGATATGTAACCTGTAAGGCGTAGTAACGGTAAAATTAAAGGTAGTGCTGCCAGCAAACACAGGGCAAGCCTCCAATCGTAAATCAATAGGACTATGGAAAGCACTGTTGTTCCGAATACTGCTGATGCCATATTGCCCAAAGTATGGCTGAAAATGCCCTCAAAGTTGGCTACGTCCTGCAATACAACAGAAGCGATTTCTCCGGGGTCTTTCTTTTTAAAGAACCCTAATGAGAATTTCTGGATACGATTACCGAGTTTAATACGGAGTACATTGGCTAATCCGTAAACCATTACATTGGTCTGGTGCATAGATTTGGATGCAATGAAAAATTGGATAAAAAGCATCAAGGTCATTATGCCGATGACCGACCATATCAATGTGGTATTTGGATTATCGGAAAACAATTCCCATATAATGACCAACAAAATGGCTGTTGGTGCAGATACAAAAATACTATGCAGTATTTCCCAGATGATAATCTTCCGGGTTTCGTTTTTCTTGAACGATGTGATATAACGAAGGTTTTCTATCATTGTAATGAAATATTTATAAGTTTTGTCAATATGCGGGCGCATCTTCAATAGCTTCTATCTGACCGATAAGCACGCTTTTCTTTGTTTCTATGCTTTGTATTGCCCCTTGTGCTATTTCGCTGTTGGTAAGCCACCTTGATTTACCGTTTTCTTTCTTATATCCTAATTGTACCTGATAATAGCTGACCGTATTTGTCGGGGCTATTTCCTGCCTTACTTTATTGGCGTTTTGTATGCTGCTGATAATATGATATAAATCATAGGTACGTCCGGCATTCTCGTTTTCTACGATATCCAGCACTTTCTTTTCGCTATAGTGTATCCACGCTATAATAAGGTCGAACTTCCCGTGATGCTCAATATGGTTCTTCAGCTCTTGCTGAAAATCCTTTAGGTCGTTATAATCGGCAACAAGCGGCAGGATTTTATGCTCCTGCTTTGTAAGGATTTCTATTCGTTCAGGGCTTCTTCCCAGCACAGTTGTTTCATATCCTTGTTTTGCCAACCATAATGAAACATCCTTTAACATACCAGTTCCTCCAATTACAAATGCTTTTTTCATTTTTAAAGTCTTTTATATGATAAACTCTTTAGCCCTGGTATGAGCATTCCACATACGTTCATAAAGTAGGCTTTCCTGCAATAATTCGATATGTTTACCTTGTGCGGAAAGAATACCCTTATCAAATAGCAGTATCTTATCCGCATCGGTTATGGTACTTAACCGATGGGCAATGATGATTACCGTTTTGTTCCGAATAAGCCTGCTTAGGGCATCCTGAATCTTCAGTTCGTTCTCGGGGTCTGCAAAAGCGGTAGCTTCGTCAAGAATAAGTATGGGTGCATCTTTCAATATAGCCCTTGCTAATTGGATACGTTGTTGTTCGCCACCGCTTAGATGAGTGCCGGACTGCCCGAATAAAGTATCGTAACGATTAGGCAGGCTTATTATCAGGTCGTGTACCTGTGCTGCTTTGGCTGCATTTTCAATTTGTTCCTTTGTCCTGTCCATTCCCATACGGATATTTTCGTACATACTTTGCTGGAACATAAAACTGTCCTGAAAAACAAAAGACACCATATCCATCAGTTGTTCCGTAGGATACTCTTTAACATCTATACCTCCTATGCGTATGCTACCTTTGTTGACATCCCAAAATCGGGCAAGCAACTGACCAATGGTGCTTTTACCAGCTCCTGACGGTCCTACGAGAGCCGTAATGCTGTTTTCAGGCAATTCAAAACTGATATTTTTAAGTACCCAATTTTCATCCCGATAGGCAAAACTTACCTTGTCAAAGCTAATGTTATGGTTTTTGACTGTTTGTCGGGAGGTGCTTTCAGGAAGTCCGTCACGGTAAAGCAGTTCATCAATCTGTTGAACGCCACGGTTTATCATTGTTAATTGTGAACTCATTCCACTCAATCCGAAAAGTGGCTTGATATATCCCGAACCTAAAATCAGAAACAGTAACAGTACGGGAAGCGTAACACCATTCTGAAAATACAGCCATAGCCCGAAAGCCAATACAGGCAACATTGCATTACTTGCAAAGCTGATAAAAACGGCAAATCCGGCACTGTTACCTTTTATCCATTCCTGTATAAATTCATCGTATTTGCGGACAACGTTGCCAAATTTTTGGAATGTATCTGCCGACTGCCCGAATATTTTCATTACCGGCATAGCCCTTACATATTCTACAATCCCCGAGTTCATATCTTCCAGAGATTGATGGTATTTTTTCATCAATTCGCCTCTTCCGCCATAGGAAAGAGGTATCCAGATAACCAATATCAATATGGGCAATAAGCTGACAAGAGCCAGACGCCAATCCTGCGTAAACAGATATACGATGGTAACCAATGGCAATGTAATTCCTTTGACAAAATCCGGAATATGGTGTGCGATAAAGGTTTCGATACGCTCAACATCATCGGATATAATCTTTTTTAATCCGCCGGAATTACGGTTATTAAGAAAACCCATCGGCAGTTTACCTATCTTATCTACTATGTAGCGTTGCAATTCAAATAGGATATTAAATGCTGCAATGTGTCCGATAAGAACCGACAAGTAAAATATAACCATACTCACAATTGCTGCGATTATGGCATAGATGATATAAGTTTTTGACGTTACAAAATCTACACTCTCGGCGGTCAGTTCCCTGATGATGTAAAAAGTAAGGATATAGGGAACCAGGCTTAATAGTACGTGCACGACAGCAAGAAAGACGGATACGAAAAGCAGCCCTCTTCGCTGTCTGGCTATTTCAAGCAAACGGGCAATTCCCGTTTTGCGTTTTATGGTATGAGTTCCTGTTTGCATTTGTGATTAATTTTTAAGTTTGATATTATACAGTTTCATCGCTTTTACCTGATGATAATATTTGGTTGCGGAACTGCAACGGTGTGAATCCTGTCATTTTTCGGAAGAGGCGATGAAAATATTGGATGTCCTCATATCCCAGAGAAAAACCAATCTCTTTTATGCTATTTCCCGAATAGAAAAGCAGCCGTTGGGCTTCCTTGATAATTTCGTGTTGGATATGGTAGGAAACAGGCAAACCGGTAACGTTTTTTACGCATTCGTTCAGGTACACCGCAGATAGGTTAAGCATTCCAGCGTAGGCGGATGGCTTTTTAACGGTCTTATAATGCTCCCTAAGCAGTTTTTTAAATTTTTTTGTAATCTCCACATTCCGTAGTGAGTGCCCGCTTTCCCTTATATTTTCTGCCGATTTATACATAGATGCGGCTTGGTAAATAAACACATCCAGTGTGGAGCGTAACAGTTGGCGAAAGAATGCTTTTCCTTTTTGTTCCCTGTAAAAAGAGTGCATCAGGTTCAGGGTACTAAGTATCTGCCAATTGTCTTTTTCGGATAACTCCAAAAGGGCAATTTCCGCAAGGGATTCTTCAAAAAGAGTTCTTACATTATCATCTATCAGTTTGTCGTCAAACAAGAGCATCCACCCGCTACATTTGGAAATGGAATGGAGCAAGTGTACCTGCCCGGGATAGGAGATTAGTAAGGTGTTGGGTTTTACCGTAACTTCTGTAAAGTCAATAGAATTACGGAACGTACCTTTTTCCACGAAGAAACAAGAGTAATGGTCGTGGCGGTGTGGAAGCCTGATTTCATTGATAACGGCAGAATCTTTGATTTTACGCAGTGAAATACCGAGGTCTGCCTCATTGATATGAAGCATTAAAATCTCTTTCTTTTGTGTTGAAACCAGCATACTGTTATCGTCTAATTTATATTCCGGTACAAAGTTCAACGAAACAGATTTTTAATTTGTCCTACAAAAGCGGGTTTAAAGTGGACTATTCACGGTAATTACCTTTGAATTTTACTATCATCAAAATTTTGCTGTTTACAGATGCTTTGTATCCTGATTGTTGGCTTATTGATTATTATAATCAATATCCAGATTGTATTTGAACAATAACCCTCCCAAATTCAATGCGGAGAATTTTGCCTTTTTCATTTTATTGCCATCGGGGTCAATGGCAAAATTTATTGCCGTCCTGAAATCTGCTTTTTCAAGATTGGTGTTGGAAAATCTTGCAGAAGAAAGGTCACACTCCAAAAATTCCGAGGCTGTCAGGTCAGCTTCCGTAAACTCTACATCTTTTAATGTACAGTTTCTGAAAATTGTTTTTTTTAGCTTTGTTCCGAAGAAATTGCTGTAATCTAAATGGCATTCGGTAAATGAAAAGGAAAAAGCGAACTTGCTACATCTTGTAAAATCCACACCAAGCATTTTACAGCCAATAAATTTTGCATTCCGAAACCCTGTATCATACACTTCAGCCATTGAAAAATTACATTGTTTAAAAGTGCAATCCTCAAAGGAATTGCCCTGAAGGTCACTCTTACTGAAATCGCATCCCACAAACTCACATTTTACAAATTCCCTGTTTCTTAATTTCTTTTCCGCATAGTTTACCTTTGCGAAAGTCTTATCCTGATGAACTACTGTTTCTTCCATTTGTCTAAATTTTATTACATCCATACGTGCCAGGGAATACGGCTTAAAATCAGCAGTAATCCGATAGTATAGAAAATTCCTGCCAGCCTGAACTTTGCTGTTTCATCGTTTGCTCGTTTTGATTTTGAGTAACCAATGGTGATTAATAAAATTCCGATGAGCATCATTAAAGGGTGTTCCAATACATAAAGTCTTCCTATGCTGTTACGCATTACCTCTTTGGAAAAATTGGAGATACCAAGCGGAGAAATGAAATACACGATTAAACCAATTACCAGTTGCAGGTGGGCGGCGATAAGCCCAACCAATAGTATTTTTTTACTTGTGCCGGAGAAATGGTTGCCTTTTATCCAGCCCACTATGTCATAAATAGAGGCTATGATTACGACCAACAATAAAATCGTGGCTAAATAAGAGTGAATGTTTTTAATAATGATGTACATACAAATTGGTTCTTTTGATTTTTCTTAGTGGCTCATTGATTTTGAAAAGACATTTAATATAACAACTCCTGCTACAATTAGTGTAATACCGATTATTGCTGGCAGGTCAATGGAATTTTTGAATACCACTACTGATATGATGGCGGTTAACACAATTCCCAATCCACCCCAAATAGCATAGGCAGCTCCTAACGGTATTGATTTTAATGCGAGCGATAGAAAGTAAAAGCACAGTCCGTAAGCTATGACAGTAACAGCAACAGGAATGGGTCTTGTAAATTGCTTGGAAGCATTCAGAAAACTCGAACCGACCACTTCGGATATAATGGCAAGTGTTAAAAAAAGATATTTCATTTCAATTGTTTTACATAGTCAAATACTTTCTGCTTTTCTTGTTCGCTAAGTCGCTTGCTGCCCATATTTTCAGCATACCAGATGCCATCTGCAACAAGAAATGCAATCTGGCTTTTCATACTCAATACACCCTTATTAACCGGCATTATATGTTGATGATACCATTCAAGCCATTGGTCATTATATTTTGAATTAATAATAATAGCCTGAAGCACTATACGTGCTTTCTTTTTATACTTTTCATCATCCCTTTTTTCCAATACGAATTGCAGGTATGCTAACGCTCCATCACTTTCTCGGTTCTCCGTCTTATATTTTTCTACCAAAGGTGTTATCTCCATAAGACTTTGGGTCATTAGTTCATCAAGCAGTTCCTCCTTATTTTTAAAATGGTGTATAATACCGCCCTTACTCAAGCCAGTCCTATCAGCAATAGCCTGAAAGGTTACCTGATGCCAGTCCGTTTCTGCCCCAATTTCTGTTGCGGCATCTATGATAAGCTGTTTGTTCAGTTCGGGTTCTTTTTTCCTGTTGTAAGCGGTGCTGTTGTTATCCATAAATACTTATTTTAATTCTTGTATAATATCTGGCTAATTTATTAATATAATACTTGACAGCTCTGCATCATCTACTCTTAACTTTCGCTGGAAAAAATTTATGAAAGGACTTTGAAGCAACTTGTATTCCGTATTCCTGCTATTTAGTATTTGTGAAGCAATGCCGATGGCAATAGACATCTGATTTTTTTTCCAAGAGTCCTGTTTTATCTGATTGGAAAATTCTTCGAGCCGGGTTCCTATAAATAGTGTCTGATGGAATGCGTCCTCAATCCTGCAATATTCCTTAGAACTTTTAAGATAGCGGATAAAATCGTTACGGCTATAATTGTTTAGTGAATAAAAAGCAACTCCTTTCAGAAATCTGCTGTATTGATATTGCTCCAATATTTTGTTCTCGACATTTTCAACCTCAAAAGGGCGCAGCTTGAAAGGAGATATATCTTCGGCTGGAAAGTGCGACCAAATCTTTTGAAACAGCAATTCAATTATCATAATTATAAACCTGAATGCAACGGTTATTCAACGATAAATTTCCCTTTCATCATACCATAATGTCCAGGGAAAGAACAAAGGAATTCATACGTTCCTTTTTCGGGTGCGGGAAATTCAATTACATCGGTTTCGCCTCCGCCTATCATTTTGGTATGTGCTATTACATCTTTAAGTAATTCTGCGGGAATACCATAATCCGGTACTTTGGATTGGGCTGCTGCTGTACCGAAATCGGTCAGGCTTATACTATTTTTTAAAAGTACAAAGTTGTGTCCCATTGCAGACTTTGGCATTGTACCGGAATGTTTAAGCGTTAGCTTTACAGTTTGACCACTCTTAACTCTAATTTCCTTTTTATCGAATTTCATTGCATCGCCTGACACTAAAAGTATTTCTGACAATTTTGCATCTTTATTGTCGCCAACCGTGATGGGTTGTTCTGTCACGACTTGCTCTTCCGTCACTTTATCTTCGGATTCGTTTTTTGTATTGTTACCACAACTTGATAACAAGAATAAAATACTAATGGATATTGCAATCAAAGATTTGCCAGCTATCCTTTGTCTGTCTTGGTTTGCCATAATTAAAATATTGATTAATCCCTGCTCTTTTTTCCGAGAGAAAGGGAATTTTTTTTGCAAAGATACCGAACATTTGGTTTGTTTCAAAAAAAATCTTATCTTTGCACTGTCTTTTTAACAAACAGAAAGGCTATATAGAGGAGAGCTTTATCAATGAGTATCAAGGATTTAAAACCATTTTTATCACTGATGATAATACTACAATTAACAGTAGTCAATGCTGTTGAATTTGTATGTATGCTACTTCTTGGATGCTCCTTTAAATCTCTCTGTATTCCACTCAATTCAAGTTTCCAAATGCCGCCAGTTGCTATACTGGTTGCATTCTGGTTTGTGCTTTATTAAAGCCAATCTTCATCATACATTCTGTAATAAAGTATAGTGTCGTTGGATTAAAATCTACTTCGGCATTTTTCTCTTGTATTCAATTCTTTAATCATTATCTAAAATAGTTATGCAAAATCACGTGCGTTCGCTTTTATCAGGCGGGTCTAAAAGCCATAGTAAGTCCACCAATAAATATTTGGCTTTTTTTAGTTCATCAGGACTTGTGTTGTCCCTGCTTCTAATGGGAAGCTGCGGAAACAAAAATGAAAATCACGGCTGGGGCGATGGTCCGGCGGAACTTCCCATTGCTGTCGTCCAACAAGGAGAAGCCATTATACCAAAAGAATATGCCGCCAGTGTAGAAGGTGTGCAAAATGTAGAAATCCAATCGCAGGTTACAGGCTATTTAAGCAAAATTTATGTAGATGAGGGTGACTATGTAAGTGCGGGGCAAACACTTTTCAAGATAGAAGACAAAACCTATTCAGAACAGTTGCATAATGCACAGGCTTCACTCACTACTGCACAAGCCAATCTTGCCACTGCCAAAATAGAGCTGGACAGGAAAAAAGAGCTTGTAAAAAGTAAGGTCGTTTCCGATTTACAGGTACAACAAGCCGAAGCCGCTTATAATGCAGCGAAAGGCGCGGTTTCGCAAGCATCTTCACAAGTAGAAGCCGCAAAAATCAATCTTAATTTTTGTACTATTAGAGCATCTGTAAGCGGTTATGTGGGGCGTTTCAATTACCGTTTGGGAAGTTTGATTTCGCCTGCTAACACTACACCCTTAACGCTGCTATCCGATATACATCAGGTAAACGTGTATTTCAGTATGAGTGAAAATGACTTTATAAGTTTTCAGCAGGAATACGGAAAAATAGAAAATGCCCCTGCGGTAAATCTCATTATCTCTAATGGAACTCCATACGAATTACCAGGAAAAATAGATGCCGTTGAGGGTCAGTTCAATCAAAATACAGGCTCTATTACGCTTCGTGCAAAATTCAATAATCCAAAATTGTTTTTGCGAAGTGGCAACACTGGTCGAATTTCCATCGAGCAGAAATATACCAATGTTACATTGATTCCTATTGCTTCTACCGTAATGGTACAAGACAAGGTTTTCATTTTCTCTGTGGATAAAGATAATAAAGCGATTCAACTGCCAATTGAAGTTTCTGGAAAAGCAGGTAATAACTATATCGTTTCCAAAGGCATTAATACAGGCGATAAATACATTGTAAGTGGTTTTGACCGATTGCAGGCAGGAACACCTGTTGTTGCACAAAAAGCGAATGAAAATCCTAAAAAGTAATCAAAAAAACGAAGAAGAATCATTATGCTAAAAAGAATCATAAAAAGACCCGTACTTGCTACGGTCATATCAGTCATATTGGTCATATTGGGAATTGTTGGGATGATTAGTCTTCCTATTACGAAATTCCCTGATATTGCACCACCAACGGTTATGGTAAATGCCGTATATCCCGGTGCTAATGCTGAAGCGATAGCCCGTTCCGTAGCACCACCACTCGAAAATGCCATCAACGGTGTAGAAAATATGGATTACATCACATCTGTTGCCAGTAACGATGGAACTTTATCTATTACCGTCATTTTCAAATTAGGAACCGACCCTGACCAGGCAGCAATCAATGTTCAAAACCGTGTGGCACAGGTAACTAACCAGTTGCCCGCCGAGGTTATTCAGGCAGGAATTACCACATTGAAACGTCAGAACAGTATGATTGCAATGGTTACTTTATCCAGCGAAGACGGTTCAATGGACGATTTATTCTTAGAAAACTACGCCAAAATCAATATTCTTCCCGAACTGAAACGTGTAAAAGGTGTGGGAGATGCAATAGCTTACGGAAACAAAGATTATTCAATGCGTGTTTGGCTCGACCCTGTAAAGCTCAATGCCTATAACCTAACACCTACCGAGGTTTCACGAGCTATTCAGTCACAGAATTTAGAAGCCGCACCCGGTCGTTTCGGCGAAAGAACCGATGAAGCAAAGGAATACATTATGCGTTATAAAGGTAAGTTTACCGAACCCGCACAATATGAGAACATTGTTATAAAAGCTACAAACGACGGCTCTATTCTGCGTTTGAAAGATGTGGCAAAAGTAGAATTTGGTGCATATAGTTACGCTGTTACCAGTAAGTCAAATGGTAAACCTGCCGTAACAATGGCTATTTTCCAAATGGCAGGCTCTAATGCCAACGAAGTGCAGATAGCCTTGCAGGAACGATTAGTCGAATTGTCCAAATCATTTCCTGACAAGATGCAATATAACGTTCCGTATGCAACAAAAGAATCTTTAGACCAATCCATCAGTCAGGTTATCAAAACCCTGATTGAAGCCTTTATACTGGTATTCATCGTCGTGTTTATCTTTTTGCAGGATTTTCGTTCTACGCTGATTCCTGCCATTGCGGTTCCGGTGTCCATTGTAGGAACGTTTTTCTTTATGAGCCTATTCGGTTTTTCAATAAACATTTTAACACTTTTTGCTTTGGTGCTGGCTATCGGTATTGTGGTGGACGATGCCATTGTAGTAGTAGAAGCTGTCCACGCCAAAATGGAACATCGGGGGCTGAATCCACGGGCAGCAACACTTTCGGCAATGCACGAAATTTCGGGTGCGATTATTTCCATTACTTTAGTAATGGCGGCTGTGTTTGTGCCTGTGGCTTTTATGGAAGGCTCCACAGGATTATTTTACCAACAGTTTGCTTTGACTTTAGCAATTGCTATCGTTATTTCGGCAATCAACGCTTTAACGCTAAGTCCTGCCCTGTGTGCTTTATTCCTGAAAGAACTGCACCACGGAAAAGACGGGAAAAAACTGAATTTCAAAGAACGCTTTTTTGCAGGATTTAATGCTGCATTTAATAAACTCACGTTCCGATACGGGAAATCTGTTTTATTCCTTATAAAGAAAAAATGGATTGCGTTCGCTGGAATAGCAATATTCGGTGGTCTGTTTGCGTGGCTTGCATTTACCACGCCAAAAGGGTTTATTCCCGATGAAGACCAGAGTTTTATCATCGTTAAGATAGACCTTACACCCGGTGCATCAAAACACCGTACCGGAGAAGTAATTACTGACGTTGAAAAAACATTGATGAACCATCCTGCAATAGACAAGGTAATGTCGGTAGAAGGATTGAACCTGTTCAGTGGGGCAATGTCTTCATCTTCAGGAACACTTTTCGTGAAATTGAAAAAAACACAGGAACGTGGTGAAGTGCAAAACATTGATGATGTTACCGGACAGCTAATGGGCATATTGTCCCAGGACAAGCGTGCTAACTTTTTGGTACTGAATACGCCGACCGTGGATGGTTTCAGTAATACAAGTGGTATGGAACTCGTATTGCAAGACCGTACCAATGGCGAACTGCAACAATTGGGCAATGTTTCTTACGGAATGATGGGGGCACTGATGCAGCGTCCGGAAATTGCCGTTTCCTATACCACATTTGATGTTTCGTTCCCGCAATATGAAGTTTTGGTGGATGAAGCAAAAGCAGCTCAATTGGGTGTGAATGTTTCGGATGTAATGAGCGTAATACAAGGTTATTTCGGAAGTATCGAGGCTTCCAATTTCAACCGATTCGGTAAATATTACCGTGTATTGGTACAGGCAACTCCCGAAACACGTAAGGACAAAGAATCATTAAATGGTGTTTTCATAAAGAATACCCGTAACGAAATGGTTCCCATCAATACGTTGGTAACGCTAAAAGCGATGACAGGTGCGGAGGTCGTGGATAGGTTTAACCTGTTCAATGCTTCAAACCTTACTGTAATGCCCAAGCCGGGATATAGTACAGGACAGGCAATGGCAGCTATAAAAGAAGTGAGCAAACAGGCATTACCGCCCGGTTACACGTATGATTTTAAAGGAATGAGCCGTGAAGAAAGTACATCAAGCTCACAATCGGCAGTGATATTCGGGCTGTGTATTGTGTTTGTATTTTTCTTGCTGGCGGCACAATATGAAAGCTACATTCTTCCTTTGGCAGTGCTTATTGCCATTCCAATTGGATTGTCTGGCGTGTTCGTGGGTATCACATTTGCACAGATTTCCAATAATATTTACGTGCAGATTGCGCTGGTAATGCTCATTGGATTGCTCGCCAAAAACGGTATCCTGATTGTGGAATTTGCTGTGCAACGCCGACACGCAGGCAAGAGCCTTGTAGCATCTGCCGTGGAAGGAGCAAAAGCACGTTTACGCCCTATTCTGATGACTTCTTTGGCGTTCATTACGGGGTTAATTCCATTGATTTTTGTAGTAGGTCCGTCCGCATTGGGTAACCATTCCATCGGCTATGCGGCAATTTTCGGAATGCTGTTCGGAACGGTATTAGGGATTTTCATCACACCTGTTTTGTTTGTGGTGTTCCAACATTTGCACGAAAAAATAAGTGGTAAAAAAGTAACCGATGCCGATTGGGAATTTTAACTCAAAATAATTAAAAAATGACTTCAATTAAGAATATCACATATACCATAGCTGGAGTAATTTTTGCATCGGGCATTATTACTTCTTGTTCGGTGCAGAAATACCAACAGCCAGCCTTGCAGCTTCCCGAAACATACAGAAACAGCGAAGTTGCAGACAGTGCAAATAATATCGCCCAATTAGGCTATAAGGATTTTTTCAAAGACCCTGTACTGGTCAATCTCATAGATAAAGCTATGGAGAAAAATTACGATTTGCAGGTAGCTTTAAAGCAGATAGAATTTTCTTCTTTAGCCTACAAGCAATCCAAATGGGGCTACGCTCCGAAAATAGATGCAACCATAGCCGGGGCTACCATTACCAGACCATCGGATAACAGTATTACAGGTCTTCAAATGGGTCAATTCGGTCTGACACATTCCGAAGATTATAGCACAGCCATTAATCTTTCGTGGGAAGCCGATATATGGGGGAAAATCAAAGGGGCAAAAGAGCAAGCCCTTTCCGATTATTTGCAAACCCAGGAAGCCGCAAAAGCAGTAAAGACCAGATTGGTTTCAGAAGTGGTGCAGGGATATTATAACCTGTTAATGCTGGATAAGCAACTGGAAATAACCCGAGCCAATTTATCGTTTGCCGATAGCACACTTGTTATCTTAAAAAAACAGTATGAATTGGGAATGATAACTTCGCTTGCTGTGCAACAACAAGAAATGACGAAAGACCAGATTTTAAAAAGCATTCCCCTTATCGAGAGTTCCATCAACACGCAGGAAAATGCACTAAGCATTATTACAGGAACAATGCCCGATAAAATCGAAAGACAATCTTCACTTGACAATGTACAGAACCCTGAAAACTTCGCTGTCGGGATACCATCACAAATGCTGGCGTTCAGACCCGATGTAAAAAGCAGCGAACTCGATTTTAGGAAAAGCATTGCCGCCATACACGTGGCAAAAGTGAGTATGTACCCTGCCTTGAATATAACTGCACAAGGAGGTTTGAATGCTTTTAAAGCAAGTAACTGGTTTAATATACCCGGTTCTTTGTTTGGAATGGTTGGTGGTACAATTGCACAGCCTATTCTGAACAATAAACAACTGAAAACAAAATATGAACAGTCCAAAATAACCTCGGAACAAGCCGAACTGAACTTTAAGCATTCCGTATTGAAAGCCGTGGGAGAAGTTTCTGATGCTTTGGTGAAAATCGAAAAACTGGAAGAACAGCAGACCATTGCGGAAAACTTGGTGCAACAGGCAGAAGCTGCTGTGAATAATTCCCTGACGCTTTATAAATATAATGAAGCAACTTATCTGGAAGTTATCGTAGCACAAACGAACAAATTGCAGATAGAATTGGATTTGGCATCCATCAAAACACAACGACTTAATGCAATAACTACGCTATACCGCTCACTTGGTGGAGGCTGGCGGTAATTATTTCCAAAGCGAGTAACCGATTGTCATAGATAAATGACAATCGGTTTTTAATCAAGAAGTGCCTATGTTATGACAAATACAAAAGTTAGAGAGGGGATTATACTTATCCCGGATTTTAGTGGTTTTACAGAGTTTGTATTTAATACAAAAACGCATATTGGGGAATATATAACAAAACAATTATTGTCTGTTCTCATAGATGCCAACAGGAAACATTTTTACCTCTCTGAAATTGAGGGTGATGCTATACTTTTTTACAGGTACAATAAAAAGCCCTGCTACAATAATGTTATGGAAGTTTTGCAAAGAATGACTGAAGCATTTAATGATAAGTTGAGCCAGTTGGAAAATGATTTTTCAACTAAAATTGATATGTCATTAAAATTTATCGTACATCACGGAAAATTTTCAAAATATACCATCAAGGATTTTAACAAGCTATACGGGAAACCAGTAATTGAAGCGCATAAACTTTTAAAGAACGAATATGCTGAACATCCGTCTTACATCCTATTTACAAACTCGTTCTTAGCCGTAGCTAAAAATAACAGTTACCTGATTTTAGACAATGCAGTTTCTATTGAAGGAATTGGTAAGATTTATTATCTGGACCTTGAATTGCATAAATTTACTAACGGAAATTAAATTATAAAGATATGATTAGTACAGAAAAAACATTATCAGAAGTAATAGCGGTATTACGTGAACGGGGCTATACGGAAGATTTTAACTTACTGGAAGTACAGAACTCCTACAAGGACGACGGCGTTAAAATAGAATTGAACGACCTTGTTATAGATAAGATATACAGGTTTTCAGGTCAGAATGATGTAGATGATGAAGCTATTCTCTACGCTATGCACAATATTAAAGATGGTGCTAAAGGTATTTTTGTCAATGGCTACGGCATCTATACAGATGATGAAGCTGATGCCATTATTGAAAAGATTTCAGTTAATGAAGTGGATGATGAGGATTGGACAGAAGCCAAAAAAAAATAGTTACGCTTAACTTATCTAAATTCTAATCTATGGAGGGAAAAGCATTTGAATACAAAAAAATACAACCCGATATCCGGTTAATTGATTATGTGGAAAGTTTTTGGTTAAGTGCTAACCATACCGAAGATGATAAAGAAATTGTGCTTTTCCCAGATGGAAGAGTAGATATTATTTTCACTTGTAGAGCAGAGCAACCTTTTACCGTCAATCTTTTTAACCTGGACCGAAAAGCAAAATCTTTTGTTTTTACAGGACAAACCAGACATTTTGCCATTAGTCTTAAACTCATTGGTGCAGAATATCTTCTTGACTACGACATATCAAATTTGGGAAGTGATGAAATAAGACTAACCGACAACTTTTTAGGGATTACTGATTGGGATTTAAAAGGCATTGAAACCTTTGCTGAAAAGGTTTCTGAAAAATTATTAAGTAAACTACCAGAAAAAACAGACGAAAGAAAACTGAACCTCTTCAAATTGATTTATGGTTCCAATGGCGCAATAACAGTTAAGGAATTATCCGAAAAGCTATATTGGAGCAGTTTGCAAATAAACCGCTATTTTAAACAAAAGTTCGGGATAACCCCTAAAACATATTGTTCTATTTTAAGGTTCAGAGCTACTTTTAACCAAATAAAGGAAGGCAAGCTGTACCCTGAACAAAACTTTGCCGACCAATCTCATTTTATTAGGGAGATAAAAAAGTTTTCCAGTTTCATTCCCAAAGAATTAGCAAAGAATAAAAACGATAGATTTATCCAATTTTCTGCATTGCCTAAATCCTAATTTTGTAGTCAAAATACTTGTCAGTAATATGGTAAATCAACAAAACCCCGGGCAACACCCAAAAAAATGGAAACTAATGCTTATTGCATTTCTGTTTGTATACCCCGTAATTAATCTAATTTTTTTCTTTTTAGGCGATTGGCTCTTTTCGTTACCACAATTGGTAAGGACACTCATAATGGCGATAATTTTAGTGCCTGTTTTCGGTATTGGCATACCCACCTTGCAGAAGAAGTTTTACAAATGGACTATTAAATAAACAAGCAAATGAAAAATATTGTCCTCCCCATAGACTTTTCCGAAACTACAAATGTACTTGTTGAAGCGACTATACAATTTGCAAAGGAGATTGGTGGAAGAATTTACATCATCCACGTAGATACTACCCACGAAATTGTGGTAGATATGAGTTTTGAGTATTCTCCCGAAAAAGAGCAACAGCAGGAATCAGAAGAGTTGCTTCAACTCCGAAATCTAACGGAACAAGTTATTAATACAGGAATTGAGTGCGAATATATTTTAAAGCAAGGACATCCCGGAACAACCGTTTTAGAATATGCCAAAGAGAAAGATGCCGCATACATTGTAATGGGTTCTCACGGAAGAAGTGGCTTTTATGATGTGTTTATTGGAAGTCTGACCAAAGAACTGACCAGGCGTTCTCCATTTCCGGTATTAGTAATACCCTGCCATCCGGGAGCCTAAGAAAATATGAAAGTAAAAGAGCTTTAAAGAGCCGTTTTTAGCCTCCAAAAGTTAAAAAAATTACCCAAGCTGGTTTTTGCTTGGGTTTTTTATTGGATTTAGTTTTGAATTTTTGCATCGTGTCATCTTTCAACTAAAATTTAAGGTTATGAAACATCTTTTACACAATATATTGAATGAGTTACACAAAGTTGAGCAACGGATTTCATCAGAAACCAGCAATTCTATTAACGAAGCCTATCAAATAAGGTCATATCTTAACGAGTTATTGGTTGACCTGAAGAAGCAAATCCTGACAAAAGGATTTTCAAATGAGGATGAAGAAATTTATTTTTTCAGAAATATAAAACCACAAATACTCGGAAAGCTGATTTTCTACAATAAGGTATATAATATAGAAACAGCTTGCCCGGTGAATAATGGAAAAATGTACTTCAACTATTTTTCTGTCCATTTGAAATTGCTAAAGCAGGAATACGCAGAGCATATCTGCACCTCTGATTTTTATAGATATTACAGGTCGGGTCGTACGGATAAAGACAGCGAATATTTCAGATTGGGAAAAATAAATTACTATGATTCGTTGAGCAGTTATGTATTTGAAATTGATTCACAATTCTCAACTTATTATGATTATAAGGTGGCACGTATCATATCAAATGAATTATTGTATAACTACCTGCTGACAAAGATAAGTCCTGATGAAAATCCCGACACGATTTTACAAAAGCCGGAAAATGCAAAAGACATATTCTGGACGGAAAGCAAGAATGCTCTTATTGAATTGATTTATGCACTTTACGCCTCTGGTGCGATTTCACACGGCAAAATTGGCATCCGAAAAATAAGTGTTATTTTCCAGATACTTTTTCATATTCCGCTCGGCGACTTGCATCACGCTTTCCACCGGATGAAAACAAGGGCGGGCTCCCGGACGGTGTTTTTAGACCAGCTCAAAATTTCCCTCGAAGAGTATATGGATAAAGACCTTTAGCTAAAGGTTAGCCTGTAAATGCAAAGCAGTACATTTTGTGTACTGCTTTTTCTTTGCCCATATCTGCCAATTGGCAAATGTTGGCAAAAGGCTATTGCAAAATATCCGAACCCCGCTAAAACCCTTATTTAATAAGGGTTTTTCTCATTGCAAAAAATTTCAAAAAAGTGCCAAACCAATTGGTAAGCATTGGCAGACAAACACTGCCACACTTCTGAATTTTGCCCTGTGAATATTAAACAACAGTGCTATGAACATTATAACAGTTGACGAAGAAGTGTGGAAGCACCTCAATGAACGGTTGAAAGCCATTAGCGAATATATCCTCAAACTGGAAGATACAAGCTACGACAGTTTGTGGCTCAACAATCACGAAGTCTGCCAGTATCTCCACATCAGCGAAAAAACATTGTGGCGTATGCGCACCAACGGGCAGATAGCCTTTTCAAAAATGTACGGTCAGTATTACTATACGATTGGTGCTATCAAGGAAATGCTCAATGCTAATGCCGTGCAAACTACTGATGAATATGTAGAGCAGCTTATGGCGAAAGGCAAAAGCTATATCGAGAAAGGCAGAAAGCTAAAATCAGGTAATAATTAAAAGCATACACGTATGAATATCGACAAAATGGAATTTGTGGCGTGGATGGAACGCATAATGGATAGGCTTGACATTCTCGGCAACCACATAGACGATTTACAAAAGAAGCGCAACAGCATAGACGGCGAGGAATTACTGGACAATCAGGACTTATTGCAAATGCTGAAAATCAGTAACCGTTCCCTGCAACGGTATCGCTCCATAGGCAAGCTGCCTTATTATACCATTAGCGGAAAGCTGTATTACAAGCTGTCCGATGTGCATCAGTTCATCAGGGAAAGTTTTAACCCGCCCTTGCCCAGACTGGATGCCAATAAGTGACAAACACTGCCTTTGAGTGCCACATAACGCAAATCAGTGAAGGCTTCCTTTACATTCGACCGTAAAATTTTAAAATTTCAGATTATGAGTGAAGAAACAACAAATAAACAGGAAATGCCCGAACAGCTTTCGGACATATTACTCGTACTGGATAAAGAGAAAATGAAAATCCAGGCGGTAAAGAGTATTGACGAAAACGGGAAAATGGAAACCGTGGAACCCACCAAGAAAAACCAAAACCAGTTTATGCGTGTGGACAAAAGCGGCGATTTCTTTTCCAACTTCTTTTCCAATTTTTTCAGCCAGTTAAAGAACCCTACAAACTTTACTTTCTTCAAAGTGCCTGCCCCGGTTGCTGCTGAAAAAGCGCAGGAACTCCAAAAGCACGTAGATAAGCCCACTCCACAAGGCGAAAAAGTGCTGAAAGAACACGAAGTGAAAGCAGAACCCCAACCGGATAAAAAACAAGAAAATCAAAATAATATGGCAACAGCACAAACAACAACGGAAACAAGCGAATATCGCTACAAGCCGGAGCAGATTGATTGGGACACAATGAAAAACCTCGGATTAAGCAAAGAATATCTTGAAAAAAGAAACCTACTCGACCCTTTGTTACGGGGTTACAAAACCAATGAACTTTTACCGATAGGTATTAACCTCGGTGGCTCTATCCTCCGTACAGATGCCCGATTGTCTTTACAGCAAGCGGAAGACGGCAATGTTATCGTGGCAATACACGGTATCAAAAGAGAACCTAACCTCCACTTTGAGTTTTTCGGTCACAAGTTTACGGATGAAGACAAGAAAAACCTGCTTGAAACGGGCAATATGGGGCGTGTGGTCAATCTCGTAAATTCCAAAACAGGCGAACTGATGCCGTCCATTATCAGTATTGACAGGCTGACTAATGATGTGATTGCGTTACGGACGGAGTTTATAAAAATTCCTAATGAAATTAAGGGCGTAAAGCTGAACGAGGAACAAAAGCAAACACTAATGGAGGGCAAACCACTCTATTTAGAGGGTATGATTTCCACGAAAGGAACGGAGTTCTCGGCAACGGTACAGTTCAATGCAGACAAGCGTTATATAGAGTTTCTGTTTGACCGCAATAATTCCAATAGGCAAACGCAAAGCAATAGTCAAACACAAAACAATCAGCAAAGCCAGCCACAGGAAGCTCCAAGAACTTTCAGGGGCAAAGAACTGACCGATGAGCAGCATAAGGATTTCAAAGCTGGGCTAACCGTTTACATAGACGGTTTGAAAGATAAAAAAGGACAACCGTATCAAGGTTACATCACTTTCAGCAAGGACACAGGAAAAACCAATTTTGAATTTCCTAATCAGTATAAAGAAAGGGTAAAACCTACCGAAGCCCATAAAACCCAAACTGCCGTCAATTCGGAGGGCAAAACCAACGAAGCGACCAAGAACGTCCAAGAGCCTTTGAAGTCCGGGCAGCAAAGACCGAAAAACGAAAAGCAGCAGGAACAACAGGACAACAAGCCTGCAAAATCCAAAGGCAGAAAAATGTAATACAGTATGAAAACAATCATTGCAGAAAAACCAAGCGTAGCAAGGGAGATAGCCGGCTTGTTGGGAGCATCCGATAAAAAGGACGGCTACCTGACAGGTAACGGCTATTTTGTTACGTGGGCATTTGGTCATTTAATAGGACTGGGAATGCCCGAAGACTACGGCATTTCAGGATTTGACAAAGTATCCCTGCCGATATTGCCCAACCCGTTTTTATTAACCGTTCGCAAGGTCAAAAAAGACAAAGTGTACACCGCCGACACGGGCGCATTAAAGCAACTGAAAGTCATTGAGCAGCTTTTTAAGCAAAGCAACAGCATTATCGTTGCTACCGATGCAGGTCGTGAGGGCGAACTCATTTTTAGGTACATTTATGAATACCTGAAATGCAACAAGCCTTTTGAACGCCTTTGGATAAGTTCGCTTACCGAAAAGGCAATAAAACAGGGCTTTGACAACCTGAAAGACGGGGCAGCATTTGACGGACTGTATCAGGCAGCGCAAGGCAGAAGCCGTGCCGACTGGCTTGTAGGTATTAATGCTACACAGGCATTGAGTATTGCCGCAAGTAATGGTATCTATTCACTCGGAAGAGTACAAACGCCTACATTGGCTTTGATATGCAAACGCTACCTCGATAATAAGAATTTCACGGTAAAGAAATACTGGCAAATACAATTAACGCACAACAAATCCCAGGTTGATTTCAAAAGTATTTCGGCAACCAAATGGGACGAAAAGCAACTTGCCGATGATACCCTTAAAGCTATTCAGCGTGGGGCAACGGCAACTGTTACCTCGGTAGAAACCAAAAGCGTTACGGAACAACCGCCTTTGCTTTTTGACCTGACTGGCTTACAAAAGGAAGCCAACAAAAGGCTGAAATTATCTGCTGAAGCTACCCTTAATATTGCACAAAGCCTGTACGAAAAGAAGTTTATCACGTACCCCCGTACCGGAAGCAAATACATCCCTGAAGATATGTGGGCGGAAATTCCCAACCTCGTGCGGGCATTGCAGAACCGTGAGGATTGCAAGCAAGCCCTTACCAAAATCAAATGGGGACGGTTCAACAAACGTATCGTGAATGACCTCCGTGTAACGGACCATCACGGTTTGTTGATTACAGATAAAGTGCCGTCGGTACTCAACGCAGACGAAAACAAGATTTACAATATGATTGCGCTTCGGTTGCTCGAAGCCATATCGCAAGCCTGTGTCAAAGAAATAACCGATGTATCATTACAGGTATTGCATTACGACTTTACGGCAAAAGGCTGTAAAATTCAGGAAGCGGGTTGGCGTTCCATTAAAGGAAGTTTTACCGATGATGGCGAAGAGCCAGTGCAGGAATTACCTGAACTGCATAAAGGCGACGAACTTGCCATAAAGGAAGCCGCCGTTTTGGAAAAGCAGACCAAACCGCCAGTGCTTTACACCGAAGCCGGGCTTTTGTCGGCTATGGAAACCGCAGGTAAAGTAATTGAGAACGAGGAAGAGCGAAAAGCCCTCAAAAATATCGGTATTGGTACTCCTGCAACAAGAGCCGCCATTATTGAAACCCTGTTTACCCGCAATTATATCCAACGGGATAAACGTTCTTTAATCCCTACCGAAAAAGGATTGCAGGTGTACGGGCTTGTCAAAGACCGAAAAATTGCGGATGTGGCAATGACCGCTGAATGGGAATTGGCATTGCAGAAAATCGAGAACAACGAAGCGGATGCCGGAACATTCCAAAAGGAAATGGAAACCTATGCCAAATCCATTACCGATGAACTGCTGCAAACCTCTATTGCAAGCACCAACCAACCCAAACTGACCTGCCCAAGATGCAAAAGTCAGCAGCTTATTATCCGTGACAAGATTGTGAAATGCCCCGATGAGGCTTGTAATTGGGTGCAATTCCGTACCGTCTGCGGTGTGCAAATCAGTATAGAAAATGTAACAAGCCTTGTCAATAAAGGCAAAACCTCTCTTATCAAAGGAATGACAAGCAAAGCCGGAAAGAAATTCGATGCTTACATCATTCTGAAAGAGAACGCCGAAAGTTCCTTTGAGTTTGAAAAAAACAAAAGCAGCAAACGCAATGGAAAATAAACCGTCAATCATACCCAAAGAAATCAGGAACCTGATTTATACCATTCGGGGCAAACAGGTAATGTTGGACAGTGACCTTGCTGCCTTATATCAGGTCGAAACAAAGAACTTGAACAAAGCCGTTAAAAGAAATATTGAGCGTTTTCCTGTATCGTTCTGTTTTCAACTGACCGAAGAGGAAGTTGAAAACTTGAGGTTCCAATTTGGAACCTCAAGTTTAAACTACGGCGGCAGACGTTATTTGCCCTATGTTTTTACCGAACAAGGCGTTGCAATGGCATCTGCCATACTCCGTTCCGATATAGCCGTTAAAATGAGTGTGGAAATAATGGAAGCGTTTGTAGAAATGCGGCGTATGCTCATCACCAACGCTTCTTTGTTTCATCGTTTGGATAATATCGAATTAAAGCAACTGGAAGCCGACCAAAAATTTGAAGAGATTTTTAAGGCTTTGGAAAGCGACAAGCTGCACAGCGAAAAAGGTATTTTCTACAACGGGCAGGTATTTGATGCCTATGCCTTTGTTTCCGATATTATCCGAAGTGCCAAAAGCTCTATTATCCTGCTTGATAATTATGTGGATGATACCGTGCTTACTTTGTTGGGTAAGCGTAAGAATAATGTAATCGCTACAATCCTTACCAAAAGTATCAGCAATCAGTTACGGTTAGACTTACAACGCTACAATATTCAATATCCTCCGATAGACATTGAAGTGTTTTCCGATGCCCACGACCGTTTTTTGATTATTGACCATACACAACTCTACCATATAGGTGCATCACTCAAAGACCTGGGCAAAAAATGGTTTGCATTTTCGAGAATGGATATTGAAGTCGGCAGGATGCTTCAAATCCTCAACAAGCCATAAAAAATGAACCTCCGAATTATCGGAGGTTTTTTGTTGGCACATTACGCCAAATCCTGCCTTTCAAAGCCAAACCCTACAACATTATCAAAGGCATTTGCTCCTGCTTATAATTTTAGGATTTAAGTAAAATTCTAAACAAAATAAGTATGGATGTACAGCAAAAAGACCTGTCGTATTTTAGATTACGACTGCAAGAATTATTAAACAGCAGCTTTCCCGAAAAGGCACACGACCAAAAATTTATTGACCAACGGTCTTCGTGGGCTGCTAATGCTTATGAGGGTGCTTTCCGTTCGGGAAACGCCGTTGAGCAATGCGACGAAATAGCCAACTACATACTTTTTGAGGGCTTGCACTTCTCCAAGTTCGACACGGTTTTCAAGGTGGTATGCAATGAATTTGATACCATAATGGCAGACGAGGAACTGCGACCGTTTGCCTTTAAAATGTTTCCCGTTTGTGAGCCTGTTTTCGCAGGATATGAATTAACTGATGATTTCGCCAACGGAAATGAGTTTGATGTACTCTATACCGAACTGACCGGAACCATCTCAATATGGATTGAGGAAAATGGGCTTCAGTAAAAAGCAACATCTCCAACAGAATATTGATGCCCTGCGAATTGTTTTTAAACAGGAAAAGGAGAAACGGCAAGCCACCGTAGGCGAAAGACTGCTAATGATGCGATACAACGGATTTGGCGGTCTTAAATTCGTTCTGAACCCGGTAGAAAACGAAATAGACATCAATCATTGGAGAAAAACAGAACACGACCTTTTTCCACTCACGCAGGAACTCCACCAACTACTCAAAGAAAATTCCCAAGACGATAAGCAATACCGCAGGTATGTGGACAGTATGAAAAGTTCCGTACTGACGGCTTTTTATACACCGCCAAAGGTTATAGATGCCATTTCATCTGCCTTGCGGGATAATGGTCTGCACATAGATAAATTCCTCGAACCCTCCGCAGGTATCGGTTCATTCATCCAATCCTTTTCGGGAAATCAGAAAGCCAGTGTTACCGCTTATGAAAAGGACTTGCTTACAGGCAAGATTTTAAAGCAGCTTTACCCCGAAAGTAATATCCGTATAAACGGTTTTGAAGAAATCCCCGAAAGGGAACAAAACACCTATGATGTAGTTGCCAGTAACATCCCGTTCGGTGATACCTCCGTATTTGACCTTTCCTACTCCCGTAGCCGGGACAATGCCAAAGTACAGGCAGCCCGAAGCATACACAATTACTTTTTTCTGAAAGGTGCTGATATGCTCCGTGAGGGCGGTTTGTTGGCTTACATTACTTCACAAGGCATTCTGAACAGCCCTAAGAACGAACCCATACGCAGGGCGTTGATGCAGGATAATAATTTGGTTTCGGTTGTGAGGTTGCCCAACAACCTGTTTACCGAATATGCAGGTACGGAAGTCGGCAGCGACCTTATTATCCTACAAAAAAATACGGCAAAAGAAAATCTGACCTACAGGGAAGATCTGTTTTGCCAAAGCAAGCCATCCGAATACAATACTCCGGGCAATGCGCTCTTTCAGGATAGTGCAAGAATTATCCATACCAACCAAAAATTAGATACCGACCCATACGGTCAACCTGCCTTAATCTATACGCATAAAGACGGTGTTGAGGGGATTGCCAAAGATTTAAAACAAATGCTTTCCGAAGATTTTGGAAAGCACCTGAATTTGAATTTATACAGAGGCGAACGTAACGAAGAGCCTGTTATACAAATCCCGATTGAACCAAAGGTTACACCTCCGGTTATTGAGCCTGTAATTATTCAGCAAAAACCGCAAACTGTACCCACTCCGGCAGTCCATCAGGAAAGCCCGCAGGAATTAAAGCAACTAAGTATTTTTGACCTGTTTGAAAGTGCAGGCGAACCTGTAATGGTTCTTGCTCCGCCTAAAAGAACCACCCAAACCAAAAGGCAAAGCACCAAAAAAAGAAGAGGTACAATAGGTCGTCAGCCCGACCTGTTCAGCAGTGCAAGGCAGCAACCTTATACGCCTTTAAAATCTAATGGTGCTGCCAATGGAACCCACCAAGTAAACGGCAAAAAACAGGAAGCTATCGGCGACCTGTTTTCCCAAATAAACGGTAATGGCCAGTCTGATAAGACAGCCATTGCCGCTACCAATATTAATGCTATTCCTGAACCTGCCCCGTATAGTGGCGAACTGCAATCATTCCACCGTAACGATTGCCTTGTGGTGGATAACGGTTTGGTGGGTTATCTGCAAGAAGTAGAAAAGGACGACAAAAAAGCAATCTTTCATCCATTGCAATTGCCGACCTCGCAGAAAGCAAGAGCCGAAGCCTACATAGCCGTAAGGGACAGTTATATCAACCTGTACCAAAAAGAAGCTGAAAAGCAGACCGAACACAAGGAAGAACGGGAAACGCTGAACCTCCTGTACGATGGCTTTGTCAAAAAATATGGTAATCTCAATGCTGCCGACAATGCCAAGCTGATAAAGACAGACAGCGCAGGTAAAGAAATTCCCTATCTGGAGCGTATCATTGGCGGTGTCATACACAAAGCGGATATATTCAGCCGTCCCGTTAGTTTTTCTACTACCACATTAGCAACCGATAATCCCGAAGAGGCTTTAGCCGCCTCGCTGAACAAATACGGAAACGTGGATTTGGGCTTTATGTCCGAAATCAGCAGCCTGCCTGCCGATACCTTGAAAGAAGCCCTGCACGGTCGGCTGTTCTACAATCCGCTACAACTGGAATACGAAATAGCCGAACGTTGGATAGCAGGCAACGTAGTTGAGAAAGCCGATGAAGTAAGAGCCTATCTCGAAAACAATCCTGATGATACCGAAGCCAAAGAGAGCCTTACCGCTTTAGAGGAAGCCCGACCAAAACGTATCGAATTTGAGGAACTGGATTTTAACCTCGGCGAGCGGTGGATACCTACCGGAATTTATGCCCGCTTCGCTTCGCACCTGTTCGATGCGGACGTGCTGGTTCATTATTCCGAAAGCTCCGACGACTTTTCCGTGAAGTGTCATCAGGGCAATATGCACATTTGGGAAAAATATGCGGTCAAAGCGGAAAGCCGCACGTTTGACGGTATTGCTCTGCTCAAACACGCCCTTGTCAATACCACGCCTGATATTACCAAAAAAGTAATGGTTGGCGACCAAGAGGTCAAAGTACGGGATATGGAAGCCATACAAATGGCGAACACCAAGATTGACGAAATCCGTACCGCCTTTACCGATTGGCTACAAGCACAAAACGATGAGTTTAAAAACAGGCTGACCGACCAGTACAACGATACCTTTAACTGCTTCGTTCGCCCGAACTATGACGGAAGCCATCAGGAATTTCCGGGATTAGACCGTAAGGGAGCAGGCATTGAAGACCTCTATTCGAGCCAAAAGGACACCGTTTGGATGATAAAACTGAATAACGGTGCTATCTGCGACCACGAAGTAGGCGCAGGAAAAACGCTGATAATGTGTACCGCAGCGCAGGAAATGAAGCGTTTGGGATTAGCCCATAAGCCAATGATTATCGGATTGAAAGCGAATATACCTGCCATTGCCGAAGACTACCGCAAAGCCTATCCGCACGCTAAAATCCTTTATCCAGGTATTGATGATTTTACGCCAAAGAAACGCCTGCGTATTTTCGGGGATATTAAAAATAACGATTGGGATTGTGTGATACTCACACACGACCAGTTCGGAATGATACCGCAGTCGCCCGAAATACAAAAGGAAATCCTCGAAATAGAATTAGATAGCGTAGAGCGTAACCTCGATGCCCTGAAATCGCAAGGCAAGGAAGTGACAAGGGGAATGCTCGCCGGAGTAATCAAGCGGAAAGAAAATCTTGAAGTAAAGCTGAAAACGCTGCAACACGATATTGAAAACCGCAAAGATGATATTGTGGACTTTAAGATGATGGGCATAGACCATTTGTTTGTGGACGAAAGCCACCAGTTCAAAAACCTGATGTTCAATACCCGTCATACACGGGTTGCCGGACTGGGTAACGTGGACGGCAGCCAAAAGGCACTGAACTTGCTTTTTGCAATCCGCACTATTCAGGAGCGTACCAATGCGGATATGGGTGCAACCTTTCTTTCGGGTACAACTATCAGCAATTCATTAACGGAGCTGTACCTGCTGTTCAAATACCTGCGCCCCCGTGCATTGGAAAAACAGGGTATTCATTCTTTTGATGCGTGGGCGGCTATCTATGCAAGGAAAACGACCGATTATGAATTTTCGGTAGCTAACAATATCGTAGCGAAAGAACGTTTCCGCTACTTTATCAAAGTGCCGGAACTGGCGCAGTTCTATTCTGAAATCACGGATTACAGAACGGCAAAGGATATTGGCATAGACCGCCCCAACAAGAACGAGGTATTGTACAATATTCCGCCAACGCCCGACCAAGAAGCCTTTATACAAAGCCTGATGCAGTTTGCCAAAACGGGCGATGCAACTTTGCTCGGTAGAGAACCATTATCGCAAAGGGAAGAAAAAGCAAAGATGCTCATTGCTACGGACTACGCCCGTAAGATGTCGCTCGATATGCGTATGGTAAGCCGTATATATGAAGACCATCCCGACAACAAGGCTTCGCATTGTGCGACAAATATCGCCAAGTATTACAACCAGTTCAATGCACAGAAAGGAACGCAGTTCGTTTTCTCGGATTTGGGGACCTATAAGCCGGGCGAATGGAATGTGTACTCTGAAATCAAACGCAAGCTCGTGGAAGACCACGGCATACCTGCACACGAAGTAAGGTTTATTCAGGAAGCGAAAAATGATAAGCAACGTAAGGAACTTATCAACGGGATGAACGAGGGAAAAATCCGTGTGCTGTTCGGTTCTACGAGTATGTTGGGTACGGGTGTCAATGCACAGAAAAGAGCCGTTGCCGTGCATCATTTAGATACACCTTGGCGACCGTCGGACCTTGCCCAAAGGGATGGGCGGGCTATCCGTAAAGGCAATGAGATTGCTAAATTCTTTGCCGATAATAAAGTGGATGTTATCATCTATGCTGTCGAAAAATCTTTGGATAGTTATAAGTTCAACCTCCTATACAATAAGCAGCTTTTCATCGACCAGTTAAAGACCAACAACCTGACCAAAAGAACGATTGATGAGGGAAGTATGGACGAAAAATCGGGAATGAACTTTTCGGAATACGTGGCAATCCTGTCAGGAAATACAGACCTGTTGGATAAAGCCAAACTGGAAAAACAGATTGCCGGACTGGAAAGCGAGAAGCAGGCGTTCAACCGCTCTAAATCCAGTGCTAAATTTAAGGTGCAGGATTATACAGAAATCTTGCAAAGCACTCAATCCCGTTTGAACCGGATGAGTACAGACTGGGAAAACTTACATCAACGCCTGCAAAAGCGTTCGGACGGTACAATCGAAAACCCTGTGCTGTTGGATGGCTTGCCGCCCAATGCAAATCCGAAACAAATCGGTACAAAGCTGAACGAGATTGCGGAGAAAGCACGAACCGCAGGTCAGTATGAAGAGATAGGCAGCTTGTATGGTTTTATGCTATTGGTTAAAACAGAAATGACGCAGAAAGACAGCAGCAGTCTTGTTGAAAAGTACAACCGTTTCTTTATTCAGGGCGAGGGTAATATCAAGTACACATACAACAATGGTATAATGGCGAAAGACCCCGAAACTGCTGCAATGAATTTTTTGAAGGCTTTGGAAAAACTGCCGGGCTTTTTGAAGCAGGAACAAGAGAAAATTGCTGAAATACAAAAAGACCTGCCTATACTTCAGGATGTCGTTAATGGTACTTGGTCTAAGGAAAGCCGATTGAGTGAGCTTAAAACGGAACTGGCTGCCGTAGAAAGAAAGATACAGCTATCCATTACACCGGAAACCAAACAAGATGCCCCGGAACAGGGAGAAAAGCAGAAAGAAACCCAAACGGTTCAGGAAAGCATTATACGGACAAAAGGTGTTCATCTTCCTCGTGGCGTATTGTAATCTTGAATAAAACAGACTATAAAAAAGGGAGGCTTTTTAAAGCCTCCCTTTTTTATTTTATCCCTCCTGTACTAAATGCTGTAAGTTGGGGTCATTCTTGATGCGCTCCATTTCACTGACGACAATTTTCAGAATGTCTGATTTTATCTGCTTGTAATTACTTTCAATTTCCTGTTTCATCTTATCCTCGCCCTGCTCATTTACAAAAGATAAGATTTGCGGTATTTTTTGATAGGCTTTGCTTTCTGCTGCTACCTTTTCATTATCTACCACGATTTCTGCGTGAAATATTTTTTGCTCGATACGTTCATCAAAATTGTCCGATACAGAACCGACAAACATACCCTGTGTGAGCGTTGAAATTTTTGAAGCCGGAATAAGACTGTCTAACTGTGTGGAAATAGAGGTAGATTTATCGTTGCGGTTAATCGTCATACTTTGGCGTTTCTGCAATACTTTACCGAAACGTTCCGAAAGACTTTTTGCCGTTTCGCCAACCACCTGACCACTGAAAATATTACCTACCGTATTCTGAATTACCTTGCTCTCTTTGTCGCCGTAATCCCTTGTTAATTGCGAAAAGTCCTGAAAGCCCAAGCATACAGCCACCTTATTACTTCTCGCAGTGGCGATAAGATTATCCAGCCCCCTGAAGTAAATTGTGGGCAACTCATCTATGATAACGGAACTCTTTAGCTGTCCTTTTTTATTAATCAATTTTACAATCCTCGAATTGTACAATCCCAATGCTGCCGAATAAATATTTTGACGGTCGGGATTATTGCCCACGCACAAAATTTTAGGCTCTTTCGGGTTATTGATGTCAAGCGTAAAATCATCGCCTGTCATAACCCAATATAACTGCGGGCTAATCATCCTTGATAACGGGATTTTTGCCGATGCTATTTGTCCTTGTAACTGGTCTTGTGCTCCACCTTGCCACGCATCCATAAATGGCGATAAATAATTTTCCAAATCAGGGTATGAAGTCAAAATCGTGAACACGTCCGAATATTTTTTATTCAGCAATTCAATAGCGTGTGGGAATGTGCAATACTTGCCATCTTCGTAGATTTTCAGATACCAAATAATGGCAGCCAAAAGAATAATTGGGCTTTCCACGAAAAAATCCCCTTGCTTCTGTATCCACGACCTGTTGAGGTTTAGCATTATGGTATAAGCCGCTTCGTAAGCATCGCTGATGTCCGTCATAAAGTCGGGATTCAACGGATTGCAACGGTGGCTCTTGCGTGGGTCATCGAAATTTATCACGTAAAATTTCGGCTGAACTTTGTACTTATCTCGATGCTTCAGTAAGTGATTGTAGGCAATGGTAGAAAGGTCGTCAAACTTAAAATCATAAATGTACATACTAAAGCCTTTCTCTATCTGCTGCTTGATGTAGTTGTTTACGATGGCATAAGATTTACCTGAACCCGGAGTACCCAACACGATTGATGCCCTGAAAGGGTTTACAATGTTTATCCAACCGTTGTTCCATTTGCCTTTGTAGTAAAATTTGGTAGGCAGATTGACGGAGTATTCGTTTTCCATCAGTTTGGTTTCCTGTTGAAAGCTCTCGTTTTCATTATTGAAAACATCGTCCATTAAATTGGTACGAAGCAATCGGTTCATCCATACGCCCGCCATTAGCAAGGCGATATAACCTAACGAGATAGTGAGGATATACAGGAATGTTCCTGTTGCCGGGGATAGCTTCAGCAATGGTGTATTCAGGAAGAACAGCACAAAGCCAAAGCCTAAAGCCACGTAAATTTTAGACCAGGTTATCTTCTCATTCTTTACGCCCTTTGTTCCTAAGCAACTCAAAGCCAGTAAAACCAAAGCGAATGCTTTGGTATAAAGGGTATGCGAAAACAAACCCGCCGTTCGGTCGAAATTGCCTAATATCTTGTTGATTACTTCCAACGTCCAGCCACGTTCTAAAAAGAAACCGTAGCAGAACCAATAAAGGTGCATCAGCACCAAAAGAATACTGACTGCCCGCATAAAAGCCATTATCTTGGCAAGCCCTCTTAAATCATCTTCTCCCTGCATTATTTTAAGTTTTAATGTTCGGGCGTGAATTTAAAGGCTCTATGCAGTGGCTATAAGAATGTGGCAGCCAGTGGCTTTGTGTGGCAGTGTTTGGCTAAATATTACTTCTGACCTCTTTGGGGTTTGCGTTTCTTCTTCATCTTGTTGGCAAAGTCCTGTTCCTCGTAATCTTCGCCCTGGGCTTCGGGAAGCAAACCGCCTAATGCTTCAATCAAACCGTCTTCGTGTTTATCCGTAGTTAAGAAGTCGAACAAATGGTGTGGTTCTTCCGCAGGAAGATCCGCATCATTTGATGTGGATAGTTTGGGTTGTAAAACAGCAGGTTCTTTAATATCCGGTTTTATGTTATTGTTCCAATAATCATTAAAGGTGTTGGCAGAAAGTTCTGTTGCTAACCGTGAACCATTCCAAACCGCTTTGGAATTATGGTCTATAAAAGTTATCCCATAAATACGCCCTGTATCATTCCGGCGTACCACTACGTTAATGCCCTGTTCCGCTAACTGCTTTTTAAATGCCTGTTCATCACTCGTGGTTTTCAGGGCAATGCTAATGGCAGATTTTAGGGTCTGTTTGGTTGGGCTGTCTTTCAAAGCGGTTTTGCATTTCGCAAAATGCAATTCCAACGCAGGAAGCCCTGCGCTCTTTCCGAACAGCGAAGCCTTGAACGGATGTCCTGCTCTTTCGCCTTTTTCATTTAGCGGAATATATAATAAGCCCTGCTGCATTTTTCCCTGCAATTCGCCCTCGATTTTCTCGGCGGTAATATTGAACAGGGAAAGCAGGGCATTGTATTCTCCCAAAGTTTGGTACTGGTAGTAGTTCGGCAGGTGGCGAACGACCGAAGCAATTTGGCTCTTTACATCGCCTGCCCGATAATCTACCGGACGAAAAACCTTATCATTCTGATTGCGCTCCTTATCTGTTGCGGGTATCAACCCGTGTTGTCTTTCCAGTTCACGGCATACATTCATAGACCGCATTTTCTCGAATTTGTCCGAAATCTTTTTGCCCTGCTCGTCCACGCAAACCGATACAATGTGGATATGGCTGCGGTCAATATCCGTGTGTTTGAACACTACAAAAGGCTGTTCCCCGTAACCCATTTCCCGCATATACTGTTCTGCCATTTCCCTAAACTTATCATCGCTAACCTTATCGTTCGGGTCAGGATTGAGCGAAATATGCAACGTATGTTTCTCGGTGTTACGGTTGGCTATCAGGTAAGGGGCAAAAGACTGGGCTAATTGTGCCACAGAATAATGACCGCTTGCGGTTTCAATCATCTTATTGGCAAACAAAATCTGCCCGTTTTCATTCTCCACTTTAAGCTGATTGTACGCCAATGCCCCGTATAAATTTGCGCTTCTTCCAATTTTTGCTATCATTTCTACCGCTATTTTTTCAGGTGTTTGGCTTCAAATTCTTCGCTTATTTGGATAATTTTCTGACACAGCATTGCCATTTCAGCCGTCTGTTTTTCCAGTTTGTACAGAAACGCTGCGGCTTTTTTCTCGGAAAAATTCTTGTACAACAGCTTTACAATTTGGTTATAGTTCACGCCGATGGAACGGAACTGGCTGTGAAAAGAGGTTAGCCGCATATAAAAATCAACCGTTCCTTTATCAATCTGAATGGTCTTTATGGTCTTGTCAAAGATGCAGGACGTTATAAAATGCGCCTTTACCTGCATACCTGATTTATCAAAAAGGGCAAGGAAACGGGCGTGTTCCTGCTCATTAAAGGAAATCGTATAGCGGATGGTCGCCGGGTCTTCTTTGGGGCGGCGTCCGGTCTTTTTCAATTGCTTTTTATTGTTATCGTTCATCACTAATCCATTTTAAAATCCATACAAAACCCTGACTTCGGAAGGTGTTTTCTGCCCCCTGCAAAGGGCAAGTTGTTTTGAGCATCGGAAATCATTCCGAGATGCTCAAAACACAACTTGCCGTGTTCCGGTGAACACAAAAATCCGCCCTGCCGGACGGATTGAATGTAACAGGGAAAAACGGCTTGTTGCCGTTCCCGTTACGTCCTGATATGTCAAAAGACTTTTGCATAAATCCGTTAATAAAAATCACAATACAAAGTAAAGCCCTGTTTACGATAGCGTTGCACTGTGACACAGTGCCAAATGCTGCCTCTGAACGCCAAACACTGCCACCGCTATACAACCGAATGAATTTGATGAGTTCTTTGCCCTTGAATGTTGGCAGGCAGGCAGACAGCCCGTGCTTCAGGACGAGCAGAAGGCACACATTCAAGACGGCAGATAATCCTGCCTGCAAGATTGCAGGAATGCAAGAGCGCAGGAATGACGGAAAGCGTGACAGCCTGCTATCAGATAATCACGCCTGCGTGACGGATGGAATGACGAACGGAACGAACGCAAGAACGCAATCCCGCCTGATAGGATGCCTGAATGAAAGCATTGCTGCTGTACGGCAGGAAAGCAGGCAATCAGCAATTCCCGCAGGCAAGCCTGATAGCTATCCTGTAAGAAAGACAGCACGAAATCAGGACTGCACGGCTGAAAGCCTGCAAGACTGAAAACAGTAAGATGTAAACTTTAAATTTTAAAAATATGGACACAAAAAAGAAACCTCTGTTTGTCGCCTTTTCCTCTCAAAAAGGCGGTGTTGGCAAAAGCACATTTACTACGCTTGTCGCCAGTACGATGCACTATCGGTTGGGCTACAACGTAGCCGTATTTGATGCGGATTTTCCGCAGCACAGTTTGATGAAAATGAAAACCCGTGATTTGTCAATGGTAATGGAAAACGAGGCTTTGAAAAAACTGGCGTATAAGCAGTTTACCACCATCAACAAAAAAGCCTATCCCATTATGCAGCACAAAGCGGACAGCGTACTCGATGCGGCACACGAATTTGTAAACACTTCTCCCGTTCCGCTTGATGTGCTGTTCTTCGACCTGCCCGGAACCGTGAACACGCCCGGCATCCTGAAAGCATTGGCAGGTATGCACCACATTTTTACACCCATTACGGCAGACCGTGTGGTAATGGAAAGTACGCTCATTTTCACGCAGCTTTTACAGGATGTGATTATGAAAAAGGGCGAAACCTCCATACAAACCATTAACCTGTTTTGGAACCAGGTGGACGGCAGGGAAAGCACACCCTTATATGACGTGTACAATCAGCTTATCGGGCAACTGGGGTTAAGCCTGATGCAAAGCCAAATCAAGAATAGCACCCGTTTTCGCAAGGAAAGCGAAGCGGACAGCAAAACGGTTTTCCGTTCTACGGTGATGCCACCCGATGAGCGTTTGATGAAAGCCTGCCAGTTAGACCTGTTCATCAGCGAATTTTTAAACATCATTCAATTGTAGTGCTATGGAAAAAGACAATAAAAGAAAAGTCACGCCCGACATTAACGAGGAAATGATGATGAACCTGATGGTGGACGGGGTAAAAAAGGATGGTTTGCAGCTACCGCCCGAACCTGCCGAAGAGCAGATAAAGGAAGCGGAACAAGATGAGGTAAAGCAGGATGAGTTACCACAAAGCAAACCCGCACAACGGGAAAGGAACCGTACCAAAAAAAGCCTTGATGGAAGCTACGGCGAACACTTTTTGAAAACCCACTCGATGACGAAGCGGGGCGATAAAAGCATTTATATCCGGCAGGAATACCACGAACGGCTATCCCGCATTGTACAGGTTATTGGTAAGGATGCGATACCCCTGTATGCCTATCTCGATAACATACTGGAGCATCATTTTGAAATGTTTGAAAAAGCAATTACCGATGATTTCAACGAAAAGTTTAAACCCATTTTTTAAAGCACCTGATTATGGAAATAGTAATTGTGATTTGCCTGCTCATTGTCATTGTCCTGCTTTTGCAGGATAAGATTGTCATTCATAAAAGGTCGCAGCAAAAGCCTACACCGCAAAAAGTAAACCCGAACCTGCCCGATATTATGGGGCAGTCTAAGCCAGTAAAAAGCCATTTAGTGCCAAGCACTGCCAATGAAAGCCAAATAACGGAACCGGAGATAAACCCGGATAATTTAGACATTGAATACGACGAAAACGAAAACGTCAGCATTCAAATTCCGCAGGAAGAACTGGACGAAGTTTTCAGCAATATGCCTGATTTGGAAGAAGAGGAAGAAGAATGGAACAGGTTCGGAATATCCGGTGGCGATAACGGTTTTGCCCAAGGGGTTACCTACGATGAACTAAGCTCCGTAGGGGCATTGCTCCAAAAAGAGAATTTGGAACAGGCTCAAAAGGAAACAGCAGTAGCCATAGTTCAGAAATTACAGGGAACCGAATTATTCAGCTTACTGGAAAATTCCATTGAGGGTGCTTCCCGAAAAATTGCCGAGCTTTTGGATAGCACACTTTCATCTGAAAGCGACGACGGTTCTTCCACCTTGCGGAAAAGTGATTTGGGTGATTTTGACATTGGGGAGTTTGTATAGACTTCCCTTTGTCATTTATTCAATCGAAATTGTCAAGTGCAACAATCGAATATTCATAATTATATTCGAGTAAATGAGGTGTTGGGCTTTTCCCCTCAGGATTGTAATAATTTATCCCTCTTGATGTTTCAGAGATTAAGTGTAAATTTTTTCTGGCTCTTGAAGCTAAAACGTAAAGTAATTTTTTGGAATTTTCGTAACCGTTTGCATCGTTGAAGTGCGGGACATAATCATTAAGAAGAGCAAAGCCTATTACGGTGTCATATTCTTCTCCCTTTATACCGTGAATAGTTGAAACGGTTATACCATCTCTTTGCCTGAAGACTTTTCTAAAATTTTCAATCTCTCCAATAAAAGGATTTCCCTCGTCAATAAGCCTTTGTATTCTATTTTCAGAACTTGCAAAAAATGATGTGTGATGTTCGTCAAGTAATGGGAAATTCTGGATTTGTATTTTTAGGCTTTCACAAATTCGTTCAAAGAAAGAACGTAAGTAAGTTAAACCATCGTTTTCATTCACTTCAATAGAATTGCAGATTTTCAAAAACTCTTTATTTGATAGGTTTGATACATCTACTCCTGCTGCATCAAGTTCATTCAAAACTTCTTTACTCCAACGTAAACGGCGAACGTACATATAAGGCGATGGCTCTGTCAAAACTATTCTCGAAACTTTAAACCAAAAATTCTCAATATCCCGAGAAAACGGAGCCATTCCTGGCCCATCAAAACTAAAATCCGGAAGCCTAATCATCAATTTTCTTGTAATACTTGCAATCTGTACCCATTGAGGAGCTGCAATACAAATTTCGTTAGGGCTTATTCCAGCCTCTCGTACATTTAACAAAATCAGTTTCGCAATTTCTTCTATCAAATTATCCAAAGAAACCGACAAATTATATGTGATTAAACTATTATAATCTTTTTCGTTCCCAAAAGCAATAATGGGAGTAGCAAACGTTTTGTAATAATCAAAGTAATTTATGATTGCTTCTGATGACCTATAATTTTTGTCTAAACTTAATTGAGTCAAATTAAACCCTAAAAGTTTCTCCAACTCTTCTTTTGGCATAGGGTAGCCCCCTAAAGAGTGGTAAATAGATTGGTTCGGGTCGCCTACAATTAGCGTCTTTGAACATCCCTTGTTTGCACTTAATATTTTTGCGATTATATGGTATTGTATCTCTTTTGTATCTTGATACTCATCAATCAAAATAAATGGGAACAATCTGCACAGGATAGTACTAATAATTGGTTTTGATTTTAATAATTCATAGGCATAAAAAAGTATCTGTTCAAAATCCAATTGATTATTATCTTTTAATATCCCGAAGTACTCCTGAAGAATAGCTTTTATGTGTGCATTTTGGTTGTTGTTTTTCGAAGTAAATTTATAATTCCCATTTATGGTAGCATAATATTGAAAATCATAAAAAGTAACTTTGGAATTGCTGTATTTTTTGCATATTTCGGTTAGGAGCTTTTCGGTATCAAAGGAATTACAGACTTTAAATCCGTTTTTCAGTCTTTCAGAATACAGGTGGTAAGGCTTCAATACCCATTCCATACAAAATGAGTGAATAGTACCAATCCACAATTGCGTGGTATCAACCCCTAATAGCTCAACCCGTTCTTTAATTTCATCAGCAGCATTATTCGTATATGTGATAGCAATGACGAACTCTTTCTTAGATTTTAAACGGCTTAATTCATAAGCGATTTTGTATGTAAGCGTTCTTGTTTTTCCACTACCGGGACAGGCAATCAAGAGTACGCTGTCATTTTCCAAGATTGCAGTTTCTTGCTCTTCATTTAAACTATCTTTCTCCCAAACAAACATAGCCTACTTTAATTTATCTATGAATGTTAATAATTGGTCGTCTGATATTATCAGGTCTAAATCAAAAGAAAGGTCGTCCAAAGTTGCTTCTTCTTTTCTATACTTCGTTAGGCTCTCCCTGCAAGATGAAAAGTCCAAAGCATTATCTTCATCAAAATGTTTGTTCATCCTGTATTCAATAATATCGGCAATAATATTGCTGGAGTACGTTTCTTTGGCAAAAAGAATGGCATCAACTATGTAGTTTGGAATTTCCGTCTTAAAAGAAATATGTTTGCCTAACATTATAGCAAACCAGCCTTTCCCTTCTTGCTTAGCCATTGTAAGCACCCGCTTTCCATAAACTGCGACATCATCATCTTCAATATCAGTTTTAGACTGGTCAATCGTGTCCTGGTCAGTATAAACTTGTTTGATAATTTTTTTTACTTCCCATCCATTTCCCGCTGTAACAAAATCAACTTCAAATGTATGTTTGGCATAAAATACTTTTATCCAATCATTCCCCGCTTCAAAAGCATCTAATGTAGCTTTGCGTTCTAATCCCTTTTGTTTAGATGCTTCAACTTTCCTCTTATATTTTTTTAATCGGTCGGTATCATCCTCATTAATTGTTGTATCACAAATCGCATCATCTAAATCTGTTAGAATTGCACATTTTCTTTTTATCCGGCTATCGTGGAAGAGTTGAGCTACATTCTCAAACCCTGTACTTCGTATATTGATGAGGCTAATCCCAAGTTCGTCAAGACTTACTCCAAATACTTTTTTGACCATTATGGGTATTAAAATCTCCTCTGCATCTCCCTCAACCAATATCACGCCTTTGGCAAATAATAGATTGGTTCTTACAGCATCCAAATAACGTTGTATTTGATTGATGCTTTCGGGTGTTAAGCCAGTTGATGGTTGATATACTTCCGCGAAATTTAATTTCTTCGCAAGTATGTTTATGTTCTCAACGTTACTTACTTCAGAAATTTGTGTAGAATGAGTAGAATAGATAATTTGAGTATCTCCATAATCTAATTTGTCAAATAAGGTCTTTTGAATATGATTATGAATATGGGCTTCTGGTTCCTCAATGATAAGGAAATTGGCAAATGTATCTTTTGATTTTCTATACTTAAATTCAAGTAGCTTTAGCGTTAAAAATATAAGATTAGCACCTCCTAAACTTAATTCGTGAATACCCCCTTCGTAATCTTCCCCAGGTTCTCCGATAAAAAGTTTTAAAGATTGTAACAATTTTTCGGCTTCATTGGGAACACTCGATTTAATAGACAATGAAGATGGAGAATAGGTAAGACCGACAGCATCCTGAATGGTTGACTTTATATCTGACCGTATATTTTGTACATCGGGCAAATCTTCAATGCTTTCATTTAATTGCTCAACCAAATCGCTGATAGGTTGGTAATCCTCCTCTTTGATTTCTCCACTTTTATTTTTCAAAAGAGTTAGTAAAGGATTAGTTCTATTGTTATGAAAATCACTTACTACATCTCTTAAAGCCTGTATGAATGTGAATGATATTTCTTTGGAAACAGATAACTGATGTGGAATTTTAGAGCCAAATTTGGAGGTGTCAATTGTAGATGGAAAAATAACATTCTCAAAATCGCCTACAAGTTCCTTATATACATTAGGGTCATTAAAATCAGCAGTGCTTTTGCCGGTAAAGAAAGTTTCGTAATTATCCAGGATTGTGATGTTGTCAAGTATCGCTTGTAATCCAACAATATCTCCTTCAGCCAATTCGGAAAGTTTTTGTCTGATATCTGCTTTAGGGCGAAAAAAAAGATTGTATGTAGCTTTTTTTACATAATCTTCTGCGGCAACTCCAACTCCGTGAATGAATAAGGATTGTATTGCCTCTTCATCGTTAATCTCGTCAAATTCAATACTGATAATAACCCAATGACCTTTCCACTTTCCCTTATCCCACGACCTGTTAAAATCTCCTTCCGTTAATTTATAGGCATATTGCAGGGAAGCATCTTCTAATAATAACCTTATTGCTCTAAAGATATTTGTCTTTCCAGAACCGTTTTCTCCGATTATGGTATTTATTCCTTTGTTGAATTGAAAATTTGCATTTGCAAAATTTCTATAATTGACCAAGCTGACTTTAGAGATATACATTAAAAGATAAGATTTTTAGATTTCAGTTTCCGAGAACTCTTCAAACACTGAATAGCTTTTTATTCCTTTAGACTTGTTCACTTTTCCCATTATTGTACCATCAATTCGGCTTTTTAGATACGATGCCAAATCATCGAAGTGCCGAACATCAATATAATTAATTCCTGATGCTTTATATCTCTTAGACAATGAAATGGTAAACGCAGCCCAATTGAATTTTTCTCCTTTCTTGTTTAATTCAATCTGTTTCCAATCGCCATACCGTTTTTTTAAATAATCAATATAGTTCTTCTTGGAAAGCTCTTTCCCCAACGCTCCGTCAGGTAATTCAATTTTGGGTTTTACAGGCTTGGATTTTTTTACAAACTTTGGAAAATACTTGTGTAATAGAGCCTCTGACTGTTCAATATGTTTTGTTATAGTGTCCCATCCCCAGTAATATAAATGGAATGGTAATTCCTGTTCTCTTTTAAGTTGGTTGAGGTATTCCTGTATTTGAACATCATCACGAAATGTAGAGGCAAAAACAAATTTGTCAAAATCAATTGCTAAATCCCTCACTTTTTCTAAATCGGAATTTATATCCTGAATTAGATTTTTCCTGATAGTTTCGTCTTTTCTCCCAATACTTTTCAATTTGCATTGTATTACCGTCTTGGTTTTAGTAGAAAAAACATCAATACCTTTCTGATTTTGCCCTTTCACACCAAATGTCTGAAAGTCTGTATTTTCATATGACGAGGTATTCTCTACAAAATTGAATAAATCACAAGTGAGTTCCTCGAATAACTTTTCATCTTTTAAAGGAGGTAGTTGATAATTCGCCATTTAAAAAAATCGTTTAAAAATTGTTTCCTGCTCGGTATCTGAATATTCAGCAATTACTTGTTTAGACCAATCAAAATCAAACTTGCCGAACTTACTTTCGTCCCCGTTTAAATCAATTTCATCTTCATTGAAAGTAACGATATATTGAAAGTTATGCAGCTCGTTTGATTTGTGGTACATATAGTTCAGTACATTGGATATTGTTTTGTATGATATGGCGTGAAATACACCATCGTGTACAAGAAAATCCGGGATATTCCGTTTGTCAATCCTACTTTTTAAGAATACCATTAAATCATATGCTACAATTTTTAAACGCTCTTGTCCTAAAGCATCCGCTTTGGGAATTTCAAGACTTATTTTAAATGGCAATTGATTTCTTGGCGATGTAGAATTTAATGTGATATTAAAATAAGAATTATCAAATTCTTCATCCAAATAGATAGCATTTTCAAGAATCTGCTGAAATAATAATCTCAACTCATCAAGATAGGTTTGTTGCTTATTTAGCTCACTAACAATATCCCTTTTTAATTCTGCAATGACAATATTGGAGTTCCCTAATATTTCCTCTATTTCGTCAATTTCTCTTACAATAGAGGTATTTCGTTCCAAAAGCGTTTTTTCATTCACTAATCTTTCATAGGTACTCTCAATCCTGTCCAATGCACCTCTCTCTTTTAACAATGAAAATAATTGGCTCCTGTCTTTTTCTAATTTTTCAAGTTGTATTAAACTTTGGTCTATTGAGGATTGTAATTTCTTTTCTTCCTCTAACAAATATTTATTCCTGTTCGCCAAAAGTTGCTTTTTAAAGTCTATAACTTCATCTAAACTTCTTTTTACAAAGTTGCCAAACGTTGCTACCGTTTCATTGTAGAGCTTACGAATTTTGTCCAGGTCAATAGATGACACCTCGTTATAAGAGGATTTTAGTTTGTCTAATTTCCGATTTGTATTATGATATATGATAGATTGCTCATTAATTTCAGAAATGACCTGATTTAATTTTTGCTCTATCTCTTTATGATTGGCAAGAAAATTATACTCCTTCAGACTGCTTTCGAGTGCTGCAATATCTTTTTCAATTTTTAGGCGCTCGGTTCTAAACTCCTGAATATCTTTACCTGTATCTGCTTTGACCTTTTCTGAAAGGGATTTTACTGTATTATTATACCTTTCGTATTCAGAAGAAACCTCATTATATTTTAAAAGCGTTTTAGTTGGAAGGTTAAGCAAATAAAAATTATATAATGCCTTTTCTCTTGCATTGGCATTGTAGGAAACAAAATTTAAAGGGTCAGCCCTTTGCTGGCTTTGTAAATCATCCTTAACAAAAAATTCCATTAACGTTCCATACCTTTTTCCTTCAAAGAACACTTCGTTGTTCTCTGTAGGAAAAAATATCCCTTCCAGTACTTTGGGCATTTCAGGTTTTTCATATTCATCAAGAGCATCTGGTCGTTTTCCAAAAAAGATTTTTTTTGTATCAGAAAAACCCCTCTTAATAAAATACTTTTGTCCCTGTATGTCAAATTCTAAAGTAATGGTGTGGTCATCATCCCGTAAAAAATCATACTTTTTTTGAGCAAATCTTTTTTCTGCTTTACCGCTTAATAAGGTAAAATCAACAAGTCTAACCAACGTGGACTTGCCAATACCATTAATACCTCTTGCTTCTTTATCCCCAGAGTATTTACCCAATATAATGTTTATTCCATTGTGAAATGGAACAGCATCTATAAGGTTCGTTTCTGAATATATTTTAATTAACATTGTCGAATAAACTTGTTTGATTTTCCTCTTGGATTTCCTTCTTCACTAATTTGATTTTATACCCTTTTTTCTCAATACTACCAATCGTATGTAAAAATGTCAAAGCATATAGAAAAAGGTCGGGCGTTCTATCTTTATCCCTGTTTAAAAACTTATTCATTATATCATCTACGATGGCGTATTTATTTTTAAACGGAGAGTTGCCCATAATACTTATAATATCCGCTCCCAATACCATAAGGTTGGTTTTAAGATTGCTTTCAGGCTGTGGTAATATCATAGTTCATTTTCTGTTTTTTTACCTATTAGACACTGTTCAAACATATACAGCAAAATAGATTTTACGCATTTCACATATTCATCGTCTTTAATGTTTCCATATGCCGTTGTATATTGGTCAGTCAGATTATATAACCTCTCCTTAAAGCTTCCTGAAAGTTTATTGTAATCGTTTATAATCCTTCTTTTCAATGTATTGATTTCATCATCATTATACCCCGAAAGTATATTGGTAATTGTGTTAAATTCCTCCATAACCAATACCATTTCCGAATTCATCCCGTCCCAATCTTCCGGCGCAAAATTGAGTTCAATTTTCTGTTGAGGGGGAACTAATGATTTTCTGTCAAAATGCAAAGCCTTATCTTCTTCACTGGAAGCATTCAACAAATCGTTAATGATGTCTTGAATATAGTCCTGAATAAAGAAGTTTTCAATACCCAAATAGGATGCAAGTTTTCGCTTTTTACTTGACACAAGTTCGTCAATAATTGAAAGGATTTGGTCTATGCCCTTTATCGAAGTATTGCCATCCAAACCCTGAATTAGCGTAAACTGTTCCGGTGATACTTCGTGGTTTACATACATTTCCCAATTTGGAAATTTATCTTTCCAGTTTTTCTGATATTTTTCAAAATCTCCTTCTTTGTTTGTTGCTCCTAAAACTTTCGTTTCAAAATCAGTTTTGCTATATTTTCTTGGTGCATAACAAGCTAATATCTTCTGTTCAGGCAAAATAGTACCATCATTGCCTTTATCTTTATTCCTCCTGATGGGAGTATAGTTATCAACGCCATATTTCAAAAGAAACAGTTCATCAATAAATTCTTCGAACTCAAATCCTTCTTTGGATTGAATTTGCATTTTAAAAGCATTCTTCAATAATTTATCCATATACAAATCAGAGTTCCAAATTAATTTTAACCGTACCGTCAAATCCCTTTTCTACTATCTCTTTAAGAGTTTGAAGTTTGATATTATTACCATAATCAGTTTCGACCTTAGAAATATAACTCCTTTTCTTACCCACTTTTTGGGCTAATTGTTCTTGAGTTAGCTGTCTTTGTTCCCTGGCTTCTTTCAGCATTTCTCCAATATGTCTGCCTGATATTTTCATCTCAAAAAGGATTAAAATTGACTTTATTATGAATGTACAAATGTAATTTAAAAGTTGCATTGAACCAACTGTAAATTGCAATAAAAGCATCCTATCATTTGTACTTCTGTTCTGGAAGTCCCCACCAACAAAGCCACTCACAGCCAAACACTTCCTTTGACTGCCACTTTCTTATAACGCCTCTTTTTCCACAAGACATTTGTCCCGAAAGCTCGCAAGGTGCGGGATAAACAGTAACAAATTAATGTGTTTCAATTATGGAAAAACAGAGAAAAAAAGTTTTGCTGGCAGCCGTGGCAATGCTGTCAGGAATTGGTGCGTTCGCACAGGGAAATGGCTCGGCAGGTATCAACGAGGCTACCCAAATGGTAACGTCGTATTTCGACCCCGCAACGCAATTAATCTACGCCATCGGTGCTGTCGTCGGGTTGATTGGCGGCGTTAAGGTGTACAACAAATTCAGTTCCGGCGACCCCGACACGAGCAAGACCGCAGCTTCGTGGTTTGGTGCGTGTATCTTCTTGATTGTTGCCGCTACTATCCTGCGTTCATTCTTCCTTTAATCCGTTGCCTTATGAATTACAATATCAACAAAGGCATCGGCAGGACGGTGGAATTTAAAGGGTTGAAAGCACAATACCTGTTCATTTTCGCAGGTGGGCTGCTCGGTACGCTTATCCTCGTGATGATACTGTATATGGCAGGCGTAAACTCTTACATCTGCCTGTTCCTCGGAGCAGGCGGTGCTTCGCTCATTGTATGGCAGACCTTTTCACTGAACCGCAAGTACGGTGAACACGGGTTGATGAAAATTGCAGCCAACAAAAGGCATCCCCGCTACATCATCTGCCGCAAGCCTGTACACCGCTATTTAAAATTCACGCCTAAACAGAATGCCGTATGAGAAATGTAGCAAAGACCACCACACTGGAAAACAAATTTCCGTTGTTGGCAGTAGAGAATAACTGCATCTTATCCAAAGATGCGGACATTACCGCCTGCTTTGAAGTGCGCTTGCCGGAATTGTTCACGGTAGCTTCTGCGGAGTATGAAGCGATACATTCCGCCTGGCACAAGGCGATTAAAACCCTGCCTGATTTTACGGTCATTCACAAACAGGATTGGTACATCAAGGAAAGCTATGCGCCCGATTTGGCAATCGAAGACCAGAGCTTTTTGGCAAAGTCTTACCAACGCCACTTCAACGAGCGACCATTCCTTAACCATTATTGCTACCTGTTCCTAACGAAGACCACAAAGGAAAGAATGCGGATGCAAAGCAACTTCAGTTCGCTTTGCAAAGGTTCGCTGATACCAAAGGAAATCAGGAACAAGGAAACGATACATCGCTTTATGGAGGCGGTTGCCCAGTTTGAACGTATCGTGAACGATAGCGGTTTTGTTAGCCTGAAACGCCTGACCGAAGATGAAATCATCGGTACGGAAGATACACAGGGATTACTGGAGCAATACCTCACGTTATCGAGGGGAGCCGGAACACCAATGCAGGACATCGCACTCGGAAACGAAGAAGTGCGCATAGGTAACAAAAGGTTAAGCCTGCATACACTTTCAGACACGGACGACCTGCCCGGAACGGTATCGGCAGATACCCGTTTTGAAAAGCTATCTACCGACCGTAGTGATTGCCGTCTGTCATTCGCCGCACCTGTGGGTTTGCTGTTAAGCTGCAACCACATCTACAATCAGTATATTTTTTTGGATAACAGCGAAGACAACCTGCAAAAGTTTGAGAAGTCTGCACGGAATATGCACTCACTGGCAAGGTACAGCCGTGCCAACCAAATCAACAAAGAGTGGATAGAAAAGTACCTGAACGAAGCCCACAGCTTCGGGCTTTCTTCAATCCGTGCGCACTTCAATATTATGGCGTGGTCGGAAGACCCTGCGGAACTGAAACAATTAAAGAACGATTGCGGTAGTGCGTTGGCACTGATGGAGTGTAAGCCTCGGCACAACACAACGGACGTAGCCACTTTGTATTGGGCAGGTATGCCCGGTAATGCGGGCGACTTTCCGAGTGAGGAAAGTTTTTACACGTTCATTGAGCCTGCGTTGTGCTTCTTCACGGAAGAAACCAACTACCACAATTCGCCCTCGCCGTTCGGTATCAAGATGGCTGACAGGCTTACCGGAAAACCTATCCATTTGGATATTTCCGACCTGCCTATGAAGCGGGGTATCATCACGAACCGGAACAAGTTTATACTTGGTCCATCGGGAAGTGGTAAATCATTCTTCACAAACCATATGGTACGCCAGTATTACGAGCAGGGCGCACACGTACTGTTGGTAGATACGGGTAACTCTTATCAGGGCTTATGCGAACTCATCAAAGGAAAGACCAAAGGCGAAGACGGCGTTTACTTCACTTATACCGAAGACAACCCGATTGCCTTTAACCCTTTCTATACCGATGATGGCGTGTTCGATATTGAGAAGCGGGAAAGTATCAAGACTTTAATACTGACCTTATGGAAACGTGACGATGAACCGCCAACCCGTTCTGAAGAAGTTGCCCTGTCCAATGCGGTAAGCGGATATATCGAACGTATCAAAACGGAAGATGTTTACCCGTCATTCAACGGTTTTTATGAGTATGTAAAAGGCGACTACCGTAAGGTACTGGAAGAAAAGCAGGTAAGGGAAAAAGACTTTGACATTGCCAATTTCCTGAACGTACTCGAACCCTATTACAAGGGGGGCGAATACGATTACCTGCTGAACTCCAACAAACAGTTAGACCTGCTTTCCAAACGCTTTATCGTGTTTGAAATTGATGCGATTAAAGACCACAAAATCCTCTTTCCCATAGTCACGATTATCATTATGGAGGTGTTCATCAACAAGATGCGCCGACTGAAAGGTATTCGCAAGCTCATCCTGATTGAAGAGGCTTGGAAAGCGATTGCCAAAGAGGGAATGGCGGAATACATCAAGTATTTGTTTAAGACCGTCCGCAAATTTTTCGGCGAAGCGATTGTCGTAACGCAGGAGGTCGATGATATTATCCAGTCGCCCATTGTGAAAGAAAGTATCATCAACAACTCCGACTGTAAAATCCTGCTTGACCAACGCAAGTATATGAACAAGTTTGATGATATACAGGCGATGCTCGGACTTACGGACAAAGAGAAAGGGCAGGTACTTTCCATCAATATGAACAACGATGCAAGCCGACTTTACAAAGAGGTTTGGATTGGCTTAGGTGGTACGCACTCGGCAGTCTATGCCACCGAAGTTAGTTTGGAGGAATACCTCGCTTACACGACCGAAGAAACCGAAAAAATGGAAGTGATGCAGCTTGCTGCTGAACTGGACGGCAATGTGGAACTCGCCATTAAGCATATCGCAATGCAAAGGCGGGACAATTCAAATCAATAGTCATTAACAATTTAAAAATTCAGAAACAATGAAAAAAGTATTGTATCTGGTGTGTGCGGCACTGATGCTCGCCGTAGCACCGTCAGCAAAAGCCCAGTGGGTTGTAACCGACCCGGCTAATTTGGCTTCAGGGATTATCAACTCTGCGAACGAAATCATACAGACTTCTTCGACCGTGAGCAATGTGATAAAAAACTTCAACGAAGTGAAGAAAGTGTACGACCAGGGCAAGGAATATTACGACAAGCTGAAAGCTATCAACAACCTTGTGAAAGATGCCCGCAAGGTGCAACAAACGGTATTGTTGGTAGGCGATGTGTCCGAAATGTACGTGCAGAATTTTGGTAAAATGATGAACGACCCAAATTTCACACCGCAGGAATTGGTCGCTATCGGCAACGGCTATTCGGCACTCCTTAATGAAAGTACCGAACTGCTAAAAGAACTGAAACAGATTATAACCTCTTCAAGCCTTTCGCTGAACGATAAGGAGCGTATGGATATTATTGACCGTGTGTACAAAGAAGTTAAGGATTACCACAGCCTTGTACGCTATTACACCAATAAAAACATTTCTGTAAGCTACCTAAGAGCGAAAAAGAAAAACGATGCCCAAAGAGTGCTTGAACTCTACGGAACTGCTAACCAAAAATACTGGTAAACTATGGAATGGGATAATCTTCACGAACTCCTGCGGTCGCTTTATGATGATATGATGCCGCTTGCAGGCGATATGGCGGCAGTAGCTAAGGGTTTGGCGGGATTGGGAGCATTGTTCTATGTGGCATTAAAGGTTTGGCAGGCTTTAAGCCGTGCCGAACCTATTGATATGTTCCCTTTGCTGCGCCCGTTCGCTTTAGGGCTTTGTATTATGTTCTTCCCGACCATCGTATTGGGAACCATCAATGCGGTATTAAGCCCGGTGGTGGTAGGAACCCACCAAATACTGGAAGACCAGGTGCTTGACCTGAATAAGCTGCAACAGCAGAAAGACCAGTTGGAATACGAGGCAATGGTAAGGAACCCCGAAACCGCCTATATGGTATCAGACGAAGAGTTTGATAAAAAACTGGACGAACTGGGATGGTCGCCCTCCGACATTGGAACAATGGCGGGTATGTATATGGACAGGCAAGCCTACAAGATTGAAAAAGCCATAAAAGATTGGTTTCGCAATCTACTGGAAATTCTCTTTCAAGCGGCGGCTTTGGTCATTGATACCATACGAACGTTTTTCCTGATAGTCCTCTCCATACTCGGACCAATAGCCTTTGCTATTTCCGTATGGGATGGCTTTCAGTCCACGCTCACGCAATGGCTCACGAGGTACGTCAGCGTTTACCTGTGGCTTCCCGTTTCGGATTTGTTCAGCTCAATGTTGGCAAGAATACAATCCCTCATTTTAGAACGGGATATAGCAATGCTTGCTGACCCCACCTATATACCTGATACGAGCAATACCGTGTACATCATCTTTATGATAATCGGCATCATCGGGTACTTCACTATCCCGACAGTAACAGGTTGGGTAATCCAAGCCGGAGGCGCAGGAAACTTTACCCGCAATGTAAACTCCACAGCAATGAAAGCCGGAAACATCGCCGGAGCAGGCGCAGGTTCAACAGTTGGAAACATCGGCGGTAAACTGATGAATAAATAAACATTAATCATTCTAAAAAATGGAATTTAAAACGCTAAGAAATATCGAAAACAGCTTTAGGCAGATAAGATTATATGCCATTGTGTTTGCGGTTCTCTGCATCAGCGTGGTAGGTTACGCCGTATGGCGTTCCTACCGCTTTGCAGAAGAACAACGCCAAAAAATCTATGTACTGGATAATGGCAAATCCCTGATGCTTGCCTTGTCGCAGGATGCGAGCATCAACCGCCCGGTTGAAGCAAGGGAACACGTCAGAAGATTTCACGAACTGTTCTTTACGCTTGCACCCGACAAGAACGCTATTGAAAGCAATATGAAACGTGCGTTCAACCTTGCCGATAAAAGTGCCTTTGATTACTACAAAGACTTGTCGGAAAAGGGCTATTACAGCCGTATCATTTCGGGGAACGTACAGCAACGCATAGAGGTGGATAGTGTCGTGTGCAACTTCGACCACTACCCTTATGCAGTGCGCACCTATGCCAAACAGTTCATTATCCGGTCAAGCAACGTAACCAGGCGAAACCTGATTACTTCCTGCTATCTCGTCAACTCCGTTCGTTCCGACAATAATCCGCAGGGCTTCAATATTGAAAAATTTGCAGTCGTGGAAAATAAGGATATAGAGGTTATCGAACGCTAAAAAAACAATCTTATGGAAGCATTATCAGATTTAAGCACGTTCGCAAAAATCCTTACAGACAAAGGATATAACGGGTATTTCCATACGCAGGGAGCGTATGCCGGAAAGCTGAAAGACAGCATCAGCGAATACCTCGAAAGCTGCCAAAAAGGTACAGACAGTTTGCCTAAGCAGGACGTACTGCTGACAGGCTACCTGCAATGGTCAGGCGATGACAAGCCCCGTGTAGAATGCAGTATGTGGGTAAAGTACCTGAATGGCAAATTCTCATTGAGCCGTATGGAAGTAGCCAAGAAAGATGGCTTTGGGCAACTGCTCAAAAAATCGGAACTGGCAAACCTGTCCGTAATGTCCGCACCCAAATTAACGGAAGCGGTCGCACTGGTCAACGATGCGCCGAAACAACAGGCGGGTAAAAGTCCTAAGCATTTCAAGCTATAACACAGAAATAGTAAGGCTATGAAAAAATTAAGAGCAAATATGGACAGGTACTTTGACAAGCTGGACGACCGTTGGCGGGCGTTGCCCTTGCGCAAACAGCACCAATATACGCTGTACTTCTTTGTGGGTTACCTGCTGCTTACCGTAGCGGTTATTGGCAAAGTAATGTACGACACCTCAAAGTCCGGTAACGATATGGTCATAGAGCATATCGAAAACCCTGTCCTGAAAAGTAAAAATCCTGCAAGGTTGCAGGATAGTGTATCAACAATTTTAAAAAATCAGATTTATGAAAGAAAATGAAAAAAGGGTCAGCTTTCTCGTTGAGGGAGAAGACCATAACGCAGCATCAAATCTGCCTGATAATAAAAAGAGCAATAAGGATAAGCTCAAAAAGCCAATCATATTCCTTTTGATGGGCGTGGTATTTCTCGGCTGTATGTACCTGATATTTAAACCGTCGAAAGATAAAAAGGCGGTAGAAAATATCGGGCTGAACGATGCTGTTCCGCAAGCTACGGGAGCAGGAATGCCCGATGACAAAAGCAAGGCGTATGAGCAGGAAATGCTCGAACGCAAAGAGCAGGAAAAGCGCAATGCGCTAACCACGCTTTCTGATTATTGGAATACTGAAGATACTGCATCTGCTGACAATGAAGAAAGTTTACCTGAAGAAGACGAAAGCAACGGCTTAGGCGGTGGTGGCAGAAATTCGGGAAGAAACGGAAACATTGCACTAAACAGCTACCGTAATGCACAAAGCACACTGGGTTCATTTTATAATAATGACAATGCAGAAACAATGGAACTCCGTAAGCAAGTGGACGAACTGAAAGCAAAGTTGTCGGAAAAAGATGTGCCACCTGTGGCCACCGTTGATGACCAACTCAAATTAATGGAGAAATCTTATGAAATGGCTGCAAAGTATCTTCCGCAAAATGCAAATACCGGAAACGCTGCTCCTGCCAATGGTGCAACTCCTGCTGCTGCGGGTGCTAACCAAAAAGAGCAATTTGTATCGTTCACACCAACAAGAAAGAATATTGTATCAGCCTTGTACCGTGAACCGTCGGACAGTGCCTTTGCAGCCGATTGGAGCGAAACAAAGAACCGTGGTTTTTATACAGCCGGTTCGGTGGAGCAGGCAGTACAGCCTAAAAACAGTATCAAAGCCTGTGTACACGAAGCCCAAACGGTAGTTGGCGAAACGGGTGTGCGTTTACGCCTGTTAGAGCCTGCTAAAACTCCGCAACATACCATCCCCAAAGGAACGATTGTAACGGCTAATGCCAAATTTCAGAATGGTAGGCTGCAATTAAAAGTTACCTCCGTAGAACTGGAGGGCAACATCATCCCGGTAGATATTACCATTTACGATTTGGACGGACAGCAAGGCTTGTACGTTCCGTATTCGCCTGAAATGAACGCCCTTACCGAAATGGCGGGCAATATGAGCCAGACCGGAGGAACAAGCGTAATGCTCACGCAGAATGCCGGACAGCAGGTAGCGGCTGACCTAAGCCGTGGCGTGGTACAGGGTATTTCGGGCTATTTCGCCAAGAAAGTAAGAACGCCAAAGGTTACGCTGAAAGCAGGCTATCAGGTCTTCCTTGTATCTAAAAAATAATGTTGAACTCAAATAAATAAAACAATGAAAAATCATTTAAAAACCTTTTGGGCTATTGCCCTTATACTCGGCTTTGCCGTAACAACTTATGCACAGGATAGTGCAACTGCAAAAACACCGCTTGCATTGGGCAAGATAGAACCGTACCGTATGGAAGTTACCTACGATAAAACTTCGCACCTGATTTTCCCGACCGCCATTCGTTACGTGGATTTGGGCAGCGAATACCTGATTGCAGGTAAGGCTGAAGATGCCGAAAACGTATTGCGTGTAAAAGCATCGGTAAGGGACTTTGAGCCGGAAACCAATTTTTCCGTTATCACGAATGACGGGCGTTTTTACAGCTTCAACGTGTATTACAGTTCCTACCCGGAGGCATTAAGCTACGACCTGCTCACAATGCAAAAAGCGGTGGATAAAGCCAACGGTAACGATGTGCTTTTTGAGGAACTGGGTAACAATTCGCCCTCACTGGCAGGCTTGCTGTTGGAAACCATTTACAAGAAAGACAAGCGCATTGTAAAGCATATCGGGGCTAAGAGTTTCGGCATTCAGTTTATCCTGAAAGGGATTTACATACACAACGGCAAATACTATTTCCATACGGAATTGAGAAACCGTACCAATGTGCCTTTCGAGATTGATTTTATCAATTTCAAGGTGGTGGATAAGAAAGTCGCTAAACGCACCGTAGTCCAGGAACGCCCTTTAACTCCTTTGAGAACTTACAAGCCATTGGACGGTATTGCCGGAAAATCGACCGAACAAAACGTGTTCCTGTTAGACCAGTTTACCATTGCCGATGATAAGGTACTGCTGATTGAGATTTTCGAGAAGAACGGCGGCAGGCATCAAACATTGCAGGTCGAAAATTCCGATTTAATCAAAGCCCGTTTGATTGACGATATGCACCTGAAATTTTAATAACCCTTTAAAGCAAGAATATGAAAAAGTATATCTATACCGTGCTGTTTGTCCTGATAGGCATCACGGCTGCACAGGCACAAAGGATGCTGCCTAAGCAGAAAGGATTGGAAATAAGTGCGGGTGTAATGTCCGATGATAAGATTGGCAATGATTACTACATCAGCGCAGCAATGACCGTAAACGGTAAGAACGGTAACTATCAGCTTTGGGCGTTGGAATATACCCACCAGTACCACGATTACAAAGACCTGCGCATACCGCAGGAAACCTATTCCGCAGAGGGCGGTTACAGCTTCTTTTTGTTGGGCGATGCCCGTAAAAACATTACGCTGAATTTCGCCGTAACGGGCGTGGTCGGTTACGAAACCATCAACCGGGGCGAAACAATGTTGTACGACGGTGCGAAGATATTGAACGAAGATAATTTTATCTACGGAGCAGGCGGTCGCCTCACATTTGAAACGTACCTGTCCGACCGTTTTGTATTAGTCCTGCAAGGGCGTACAAAAGTCCTTTGGGGTACGGATTTACAACAGTTCCGACCATCGGCAGGTGTGGGATTAAGATTTAACTTTTAAAACGTAAAATACGATGATAGCAATATTCAATAAATTCAGAACAGGGCTACTGCCATTATATGTCTTCCTGACAATCCTCACAGCTTCAGTTACAGTGGTATCTTGCAGCAAAGATGATGAATTGGAAATACAGAACAATTTTCCTTTCGAGGTCATTGTAATGCCAGTGCCTAAAGATGTTGCCAACGGGCAAACGGTAGAAATAAGATTTACCATACAGCGTACAGGAAATTATAGCAACACGCAGTATTTTCTCCGCTACTTCCAGTTTGATGGTCAGGGAACGTTGCAATACTACAATGAGCCGCCATATCAGCCCAATGACCTGTACCAGTTACCAACGGAGCAGTTCAGGCTGTATTACACTTCAACCTCTGCCGTATCACAGTCCTTTGATGTTTGGATTTCGGACAGCTTCGGGAATGAGAAGCAGATAACTTTTCAGTTTAACAGTAGCGACTAAGAGCAGTATTTCATTTTATAAACAAACGGCTTATCTGATGGATAAGCCGTTTTTCATTTTCAGCCGGGCAGTGTATTTCAAAAGAAATAATTTCTTATCCTTGTAACACACATTGCAGTATTGTATAAGATTTTATTTCCATAAACAATGGAAGCGGCTTGCCTTTTTGGGTAAGCCGTTTTCGCATTTAGTTCACATTGTTTACAGGCTGAAACAAATATTTTTCGTAAATTCAAACAGTGGAAATAAAGTGTTTTTGTTATGGTCGCATCATTGGTTATAGGGCTCATATTTTTGGTTGCAGGCTTGGGGCTTCGTTACTGGATTAACCGCAGAAAGTTTTACAGGCGTAGCCCTATGGGAGCAGAGGGGTTCTCATCTTATGAAAGTTCGGTTTTCATCAAATTCGTTGAAAGGGTCGGTAAATGGATAGCTTACGGACTGATAATTTTCGGTCTGTTGTCGCTGTGGGTTTACTCCCGTGAGAAAAAAGAAAAACAGCAGCCTGAAGTAACAACGGAACAACCTGCCCAACGCAGATAATTATTACAGCATACATTTTTAAAGCAAATCGGATAGCCCAAAGGTTATCCGATTTTTTATTTACACTGGGTGGTAAACCGCCAAACGCTGCCTCTCAAAGCCAAACCCTGCAACATTCCCAAACGCAGCACTAAGCCTTTATAAATTCGACTTCCACAGCAAAATTGAGCAAACAATGGAAGTAATCGCAATACAAAAGTCCGTACTGGCGGGAATGAAAAATGAGCTGAAAGCACTTTTGGAACTGACTGAAAATGCCACGAACAAATACACGCCAATTTTCGCACAAGAGCAATGGCTCGATAACCAGGAAGTGTGCTTGATGATGAACATTACCAAGCGGACTTTGCAGACGTATAAGGACAAGGGATTATTGCCTTATTCCAGACTGAACCGTAAGAATTATTATAAACGCTCGGATGTACAGGCTTTGCTCGAAGCCGGACAGCCGTACAATACTGCCGAAAATGGATTTATTCACGAATGACAATGACGAAATCATTGCCCATCAGGAAATGATAGCACAGCTAAGAACCCGTATCGAAAGCATACTTAAAAATTACCGTCCTGTAATGAACGGCGAAATTTACCTTTCGGGCGAAGATGTATGCAAGCTACTCCATATCAGCAAACGAACTTTACAGCAATACCGTGATGATGATATCCTGCCGTACATACAAATAGGCGGTAAGATTATTTATAAGGAAAGCGATATTCTGACGATACTGGAGCAGAATTATATTTCACAAAAAACAGTTTGACTGTAAACTTTTTTGTATTATATACCGTCAAAAAGGCACGAGTTTAGTATCTTTGCTACTGAAAATATAGAAAATACTTAAAGTGTTTTTGCTTTAAGTCCCACATTGAAAACTGGTAATTTTTAGACAACGGGACAGATAAGTAAGAACGCTCACGTCAAAAGGCGTGGGCGCTCGCTTATTCGTTGTCGGGCATACCAGTGCCTCAATGTGCGGTAAGTGTAGTTGCCTGCGCTCTTTTTTTTGCGCACGGCATCCACAACCTAAAACATTAAGGCTATGGATAACGAACATATTTTTTACCCCGAATTTGACTACCCTGCGTCCCATCTATCTGCATTCACTTTTTGCATTGATGTTTTTATCATCTCTCTTAAAAACGGGGAAATTGTTCGTTTCAAGCCTCACGAAATAGCACCCTTTAAAGAATGGCTTGTCCGTTTTAAAGTCAGAGATATTACGGTTAATGATGGCTTACCTTACACTAATCGAACGGCTAATTTATCTAAAGCTCCCAACGGAATTTTTAACATCAAACGAAGCAAAAGAAAATGAGTAGAGAAGAAACAATTAAAGTAGCGATGATAGACGACCACGACCTGCTTAGAAGGGGAATATGTGACTTTCTGATTGGTTTTGGTTTTGAAATACTATTTGAAGCGGAGAACGGAAAATCTGCAATGGAAAAAATGGAGCAAATTGAAGCTGTTCCCGATGTAATGGTTGTTGATATAAATATGCCCGTAATGAATGGATTTGAAACGGCTAAGGCATTGCTTAAAAAATATCCGCAAACCAATATCCTCGCTTTTAGCATTAACGATGATTTGCAGGATGTAGTGAAGATGCTTAATTGCGGAGTAAAGGGGTATATACTAAAAGGGGCTGACCCTGAAGAACTCAAAAAAGCCATTGTAGCAATAAACGACGGACGACGTTATTTCAGCGCAGGTGTAGCTGAAATAGCAAAAGAATATTATAGGCAGTTTCCGCAATAGCAGATACAATTCTCCAACGGGAGTGTAACGTGAACTGTGTCAGTCTAAATTAATGCCTCTCAGAAGCCCTTATTCTCCTGAAGGATTCTGTCACCAAATTTTAATATAAAGCTGTGAAAAAGCAAGCCCCCAGTTATGGATTGGCATTGTCCATTTCTTGCTGATGTTTTTAATGACCAGGTACATAAGTTTCATCAATGCCTGTTCGGAAGAGAAAGCCCCCTTGGTCTTGGTGATTTTACGAATCTGCGATGCACACCTTCGATGGGATTGGTGGTGTAAATAATCTTGCGTATCACCTGGTCATACTCAAAGAATGCAGAAAGGTTTACCCAGTTGTCCAGCCATGACTTGCAGCTTAGGGGATATTTTTTACCCCACTTCTCTTCAAAATCCAGCAGTCTTTCATATCCCTGCTGTTCGTTATTTGCCTGATAGATCGGCTTCATATCGGCCATCACCGCCTTTTTGTCCTTTTCAGGAACATAGCGTATAGACGCCCGTATCTGGTGAACAACGCAAAGCTGCACCCTGGTCTTTGGGAATATAGCCTCCACGGCTTCGGGAAAGCCTTTCAGACCATCAATGCAGGCGATCAGGATATCTTCCACTCCACGCGTTTTCAGATCGGTAAGCACCGACAGCCAGAATTTTGCACCCTCATTTTCAGAGGTGTAAAGGCCTAAGACATCTTTCTTCCCCTCAATATCCACACCCAGAATATTGTAGATGGCGCGGGTCTCCACCGCTCCGTTCACCCGGACTTTGAAGAACATACAATCTAAAAATACGAACGGATAAACTGCCTCCAATGGCCTGTTACGCCATTCCTGCACTGCAGGCAGTACACTATCGGTAATCCGTGAGATCTCAGCAGCAGAGATATCCATAGCGTACATTTCCTGCACATAATCCCGCATCGCACGCGTACTCATGCCCATGGCATACATCGAGAGAATGTTTCCTTCCAGTTCCTCAGTAATGATCAGCTGCCGCTTGGGTACTACTTTAGGATCAAAGGTGCCCAGACGGTCACGGCCGGTTTCAAGCTCGAATTCTCCGGAACTTAAGCTCCGTACGGTCTTCTTACTCTTGCCATTTTTACGGTTGGCTTGACCGGCCAGTTTACTTTCTGAAATATGGTGCTCCAGCTCCCCGGTCATCATTGATTCCAGAAAATGTTTCATCATCGGTGCCAGTACGCCATCAGTGCCGGTCATCTTTTTGCCGGCATATAAGCCTGCTATAGCTTCTTTCTTGAAGCTCTCGAAATCAAAATCGTCTTGTGTTGCCATTGTTTATGTCGATAGTTTAAAGTTACACTATTGACACAGTTCGCGAAACACCCTCTCTCCAACTAAAGGCGGTCTTTTTTCTCTATTGACAAAGCATCAGCAATATCGTCCATTAGCTTTTGCTGTTTCTCGGATTTCCAGCTATCACTACCAGCCCAACTATCATCACACTCCGCCAGTTTTTCGTATGCCTGTTTTAGTAGTTCCCGGAGTTTTAAAATATCGTCTTCCATTGCATTGCTGTTGGTTAAAACATAAAATTAACAATATTCCAAACATAACAAATGGGATAACGAATATCCCACGCAATAATGCCGCAACCTGTTTGATAAAATGTTAGGAAAGGAAATTTTGTAGGAGTACATTTTGGCAAAGGGGATTGCACCAATTTAAAGCAAAAAGACTGCCCGACCATCGGGAGGATCTGTCTTTTTGCCGCCCGACTTTTCGGGTCAGGCGGTTTGTTAGTTTTTCGGTTTACTTAACCGTCCTTTTTAAAGCTAATAATTTCTCGTGCATATCAGCCCAATATGCCTGCCTTTCCTTATCACTTTCAACTGGTGGGTTGTGCTGATATTCTTTATACCGCCCAGTTTGCCGAATAGCTTTTTTAAGGTCTGTAACTTCAATCCAATTCCCGTTTTTATCTCTGATTTTCATTGTGCTGAATTTTTCTGATTAAGCAATTAACTGGGTTAGTAGAAATTCATCCGTCCAAAATTCTTCACTCGTATGCTTCCCGTAGGCTGTATAGTAGCCTGTACCGTTTGCCCGCAATACAAGCCTGTAACAGTCCAGTCGGTTTTCAGGTACGGTAAACGTTTCCTGCTCCTGCTCGTCAAGCTCCACAAATACCCATTCCTTACCGTTTAGCAGTTCCTCAATATTTGGGTTGTCGTCTTCGCCTGTCCTGTAAAAATCTACTGCCGTATCATAATAGTTCATCGAGCAGAAATAGTGATTGCCCTCTAATGGCTGAACCAATGCAAGCCGTTTTGCCTGTTCCTGTTTCCATTCTTCGGATAGGTGGATAATTGCAAACTCGCAATTATCCCATTCGCTGTTAGTGTTGGCTTTAACCAAAATATGTGCTGTTGCTTTATCTGATAGTTTCATCGTTCTAAATTTTTATGGTGTTTAACTGATTTTCGATTTTACGTTCTAATAGGGTGTCGAGTATTTCCCATTCGCTGTCGTACTCCTTGCCCTCAAAATGGTAGGTGTCTGTTTCCTCGTCTAATTCATAGCTGTCAAAGTCCTCGCTATCTAAGCAAGTGTCCGTTAGTATGCCGTCTTCAAATATTGCCTGACCATATACTAAGCATCCTAATTCCTCATAGTCCTGTGTAAAATTCACTTTGAAGTGTTCGGCTACCTGCTTCACGGCTTCCGTGTTTGGCGACCATTTTGTTTCATACTGGAATACGCCTGCACTTTCATTGTCCTGACTGATATTGTAGAAATAATCTCCGTGCGTGTCCTGTACGAAATCGGGTAATTGCCTACAGTTGTCTTTCTGCTCCTGTTCAGCCATTAACTTGAATAGCTGTGTTATCTGTTCTATTGCTTCGGCTGTTCCCTCAAAAACAACCCAATTGTTGCACCAATTAGCCATAATTATTTATCGTTTAAGGTTATCTGTAAAAATTTGTCGCTCCCGAAAAGCAGGTGTATCGCCTGTTTTAATTGCGGGTCGCACTGCGTATCGTCTGTATATTCAATCAGGCAGTGGATAGCGAAAATTGAATGGTGTCCGTCAAAAAAATGGTCTGTAAACCAGTGTGGGCGTTTCCAAAGTGGTTCCTTTTTATCTATGCCTTTTTGTGCATTCTGCACAAGCCTGTACCAAAATTCAGCGGTGAAAAATCCTTTTTGATACCAACCCTCACGAAAGGCGGTTTCATTTTGCAGGAAGTAGTCGCATTGGGTTTTTATAGCGTTTTGCAGGTTCTCCAGTTCTGCGGGAAACAGTTTGCACAACAAGCCCGCTTTATCGAGGTTGTCCATTTTATCTAATGCTTTCATATCTTTTGTTTTTAGTAGGCGACCACCTTTACAGGCAGTCGCCTTTGATGATTAATTGAAGTTGAAAATCTCTGCTCCTGAATAGGCAAAGTCTGTACACAGTTCAAAGGCTTTTTGGGTCTTTAGCTGTGCTGTACCGCCCATCACAATGGATTGTAGTTTGGCTTCGCCATCCCTGTAATTGCGTACATTCTGAAAGTAGCCTGTAACAGCATTGTAAGCCCCGAATAATGTGCCTTTGGTAGTTGCCATTTGTTGGGTGTCGCTTATCATAGCATATTCAAAGGCATCATCTACGGTGTTTTTGAACACGGTGGAAACTTCATCTTCCGCACCTTTTTTAAGCAGGTTAAGCGTTTCCTTGTTCGGGCAAAGTGCCAACTGGATTAGCTTTCTTACTTCTCGGTCGGTTACCCTTACGTTAGCCCAGTTGTTAAAAATGTTCTCTAACTGTGTGCTTAGGGTGTTAGCAAGCCCCATAACCTTGTGAGCGTTTTCAAGGCGTTGTTTTGCTCCTGACGTGTGTTTGATACGCACTACGTTGGGCATACTCCGCAATGATGCGTTAAGGGTGTTTTGGCATACGATACGGATAGGGGTAAATGCTGCGGTAATACTTCCGCTACCGTCGTGGCTTGTGGTTAAGAAGATGTACTTTTCTGTAACATCGTCGCCGTTACCTACTCGGATATAGTCGGGCAGCTTGGCAGTGATAAAAATGCGCTCCCCGTTACCCAATGCTCCTGCGGTTTCGTACAATATTCCCTCGCCTCCGCCTACAATAGCATCAAAGAAATTGAACGCCTCACGGTTTTGTACGATATGGTAGTCTTTGCCTACTACGCCTAACGGTGTGTTGGTGTCGGTGCGGAGTGTTGCGAAACTGTTAGGTAATAAAATGTCGTTAGCTTCAATCAGTTCTCCGCTGTCGCCTATGCTCATTGTTCTGCCCTGTGTAAACAGTGGGGATTTGATAACCTCGTAATCTAAACCTGCGTGTACAATTGCTTCCTCGCTTGTTGGATACTGCTCCACGATTTGCCCCAAACCGTGCCACGCTTTTTGTTGAACGCTGAAAAATGAATGACGTCCTGTTTGCTCGTTGAAATTGATGTTGTGTGCCATAATGCTAAAATTTTGATGTTTGAAAAAATGTTATTTACTCACTCGCTTTTCTCGTTTCCCGCTTCCCGTTGTGGTTTGCTCCGCTTCGCTTCGCATAAATTTTTCCAAAAGAAAAACCGGAAAAAAGAAAGCAGATAATCCAAGCGGGCAACAGCGATGACCAAGAAAAAAAATGATTTAATGGGGGTTCCTTTAGGGGGAAACCGTTCATTCGTTTTTTTTATTGGTGGGTGTGTGCGATGGCTGCCCGCTATAACTTAGCTGCCTTTTTACCGGTTGATTGTGGAAATTTTCTGTTCTAAATTTTTATGGTATTAATGACCAGGCTATGAGAGCCTGAAACAGAGGTGGGAGCAATCGAAAAGTAAGGGCATAAAAAAAGCAGGATAGATAAATCCTGCTTCAATCTGATAAGTAAAGAATACACTAATTTTTAAACCATAATTTCTTCGGTATCGTAAATTACATTTGCGTTTGTGTGTTCATTCAATAATGCTACTTCTTCGCTTTCCATTTTAATAATAAACGCATCTTCCATTGCCTTAAATTTAGGCGAAACCAAATCCATATCCTTACTGATTTTTTGGCTGGTAATCTTAGCATAAATCTGTGTAGTGGAAATATTCTTATGACCCATCATTTTGCTGAGGCTTTCAAGAGGTACGCCCTCGGTCAAAAACATTGTGGCGAATGTGTGACGGGCAGTGTGGAATGTAACTTTCTGTTCTGTAACAATACCTGCTTCCTTAATAAGTTTACCTATATGCGTATTGCAAGTCGCATTGGATGGCATTGGGAATACAAAATCATTTCTTGTAATTCCACGATATTTCTCAATAATACGTTTAGGGATTTCCAAAAGGCGGACGTTGGAAGCAACATCTGATTTCTTCCTCCGGCTGATTATCCATTGGTGTCCGTCAAAGAAAGACTGGATATTGCTCCATTTAAGTTTCTTAATATCAACATAAGAAAGTCCCGTAAAACAACTGAAAATAAAAAGGTCTTTTACAAGTTCATACCTGGGCTTAGAAGGTTTCAGGAGCATTAAGGTTTCCACGTCCTCTTTCAAAAGGTAGCTGCGGTCGGTTTCCTCCATACTAATTTCGTAATCCTCAAAAGGATTATTCCGTATCAAGCCTTTTTTGATAGCCAATTCTGCCAAAGCAATAACTGGCATTGTGTAAACCCAAACCGTATTATGGGTACATTCCTTATCAATGCGAAGAAAGAAATCAAACTCACGGATAAAATCAGAAGTGAGTTCTCGGAAAGCCATATCGTCCCGATGGTAACGCTCTCTTATAAATTCGCTAAGGTGATTGTAAACAGTGTTGTACTTGCTATATGTGCTTTGAGAGCGTTTTCCCTTAGCGACCATTTTTTCAAATTCTTCATTTTGCTCTTTAAAGACTTTTAGCACGGCATCTTCCATTACACCAACACCCAAAAACGAGAGCTTTACTTTTTGGGCGGTTGCGAAGCCCTCGTGCTTCAACATATCTTCGTAAATCTTGTCGATGCGCCCACGTATATTATCCAGTTTTTTATTGATGCTTAATGCCTGCGCACTTTTGCCCTGAACCCGTCCGTGTTTTAAATCCCAATTATTAGGGTCAATTTCTAACTTTGTTCCGAAAGTTTTCGGGGTTCCGTCAATGGTAATACGTGCCATAACCGGGGCATTACCGTTCTTTTTCAGTTCGTTCTTTTTCAAATAGAAAAGCAGTTTGAACGTCGATTTTTTTGTCTGCTCCATAACTCAAATGTTTAACGTTTAAAATTAAATTACATTGAGTTACAAGGAAACGTAGAAAAGGGTGCAAAAGACTGAAATATAATCAGTTAAGCTATACTGTTACCTTTGTCAATCGGTAATGAATTAGTAACCTAACCTTATCATTTTAAGCCCGAAACCTATCAGACACCGACTTCCAAACTAAGACTACTGTTTTATAAAGCCTTGTATAGCAAAGGTTTTAACCGTTTTGCTTATTTTTGCTTTTTACTAATCTTTTTTATAAAAAAATGAACAGGATGAGATTAAAGTTACTGATTTTATTCGTTTTTATTTTCTTGTCAGGTTATTCTCAAAACTTAGTTTTAAATCCAAGCTTTGAAGATTCAATTCCTTGTGCTACTTATCCAGGTCCTCCGTTATTACAATGTCGATATTGGTTTTGTGCAACTAATGGTAGTGTTGACTTTTTTAGCAACGTATGCAGCAATACATTTTATGGAGTTCCGCAAAATTCTTTTGGATATCAAACTCCCCGAACTGGAGCGACTTATTGTGGTATAGGTTTATGGAATATTCCAACTCCTATTCCAAATTATCGTGAATATTTAGAGGGGCAATTAATTGATACATTAAAACAAGGACGCACATATTGTGTTAGTTTTTATGTGGTAAATACAGATAGTTGTATTTATTACACTCCAAACATTGGAGTGTATTTTTCTAATGATAGTCTAGTTGATTATAATTCAAACTCTACTCTTCCGGTTGCTCCTCAAATAGTAAACACCAATGGTTTTATTTATGATACTTTAAACTGGATACAAATAAGCGGCACTTACGTTGCGGGGGGGGGGAGAAAAATATTTTATCATTGGTAATTTTAATGATGACTCTAATACATTACTTGATTCTAATAGCAATACAAATTTATTTTATGGTGGTGCCTATTTTTTTATTGATGATGTTTCGGTGGTAGATTGTACAGTGGGTATAAATGAAATAGAGAGCTATAAGAATAAAATATCATTAATGCCAAATCCTGCAAGAGATGAATTAAGAATTATGAGTGATGAATTAAGAATTAAAAACATTGAAGTTTGCGATGTACTTAACAATGTAGTGTTAGTTGAAGGTGCAGAGGCAATAGAAAAAAACATTAAAATAAATGTGAGTAATTTTGCAAAGGGAGTTTATTTTGTAAAGGTTTTTGGTGATAAAGGAATTGCAATTAAAAAGTTTGTTAAGGAATGATGCTTCATTGCACCTGTCAGGTCGGCCCTTCGCCACCTGACAGGTGAAATTAAAAAAACCATTTCACGAGCACCCACTATCTGTTTCCGCATAAGACACCTTTTTTTAAATTGATTCAGCTTCCTGAATCAAATTAAAAAGCAGTGGTGTTGCGGAAACTCAGCCCCACCGGCTGTGGAGGTGAAAGAATATTACAACGATTTATTTAACCCACTTGCGCATCCCTATAACTATCGGGATTAGACTTGTGCCGTACTGTCATAAAAAATTTCACATTTGTAACCATGAGTTCCAGGTATAAGTTTCACAATCCTGATGCGATATACTTCGTTACCTTTTCAATTATAACCGGATTGATGTTTTAAAAAGAAATATTGTCGTCTTTCGATTTAGCATGTTGAAAAAATGACCGGTCACCATCTGAATTTATGACGAAATGTCTGTAAAAATCATTTTTTTTGATTTGGTTAAATTTGTGATAGTGATTCATCAAAAGAACTATAATGGATATAAATAAATTAACCATCAAATCGCAGGAAGTATTACAGCAAGCACAGTTTCTGGCAAAGTCCTTAGGGCAACAAACAGTAGAAACCGGACATTTGCTTAAAGCAATGCTTGAAGTTGACGAGCATGTGGTACCCTACCTGATGAAAAAAATGAACATCAATCTAAATACGTTAACCACAAAATTAAATACGCTTACAGAATCGTATCCCAAAGTTAGCGGTGGACAGACTTATCTTTCATCAGATGTGAATGAACTTTTTCAAAAGGCATTTGCATCGCTAAAAGAAAGTAAAGACGAGTTTGTATCAGTTGAGCATCTGTTGGTAGCTATGCTTGCCGGTAAAGACAAAGTTGCAAAACTTTTGAAAGAAGAAGGATGTAATGCCAAAGATTTAAATAATGCCATCAACGAACTGCGTAAAGGCGAGAGAGTAACTTCTGCAAGTGCCGAAGAAACCTATAATTCGTTAAATAAATATGCACGAAATCTCAATGAACTGGCAAGAAACGGCAAGTTAGATCCCGTTATTGGCCGTGATGATGAAATAAGAAGAGTGCTGCAGATATTATCGCGCAGAACAAAAAACAACCCCATTCTGATAGGAGAACCTGGCGTGGGCAAGACAGCCATTGCAGAAGGATTAGCACATAGAATCATCAATGGAGATGTTCCGGAAAATTTAAAATCCAAAACCATCTACTCGTTAGACATGGGAGCATTGATTGCGGGAGCAAAGTATAAAGGCGAATTTGAAGAGCGTTTAAAATCGGTAGTGAAAGAAGTAATCAGTGGTGAAGGGGAGATTGTATTGTTCATAGATGAAATACATACCCTTGTGGGTGCAGGAGCCGGAGAAGGTGCTATGGATGCCGCCAACATTTTAAAACCTGCACTGGCACGAGGCGAACTGAGAGCTGTTGGTGCTACAACTTTAAATGAGTATCAGAAATACATTGAAAAAGACAAGGCTCTGGAAAGACGATTTCAGAAAGTGATGGTTGAAGAGCCTGATACAGAATCGGCAATTTCTATTCTGCGCGGACTTAAAGAGCGTTACGAAACACATCATAAAGTCAGAATAAAAGACGAAGCTATCATTGCTGCAGTAGAATTATCGCAGCGTTATATCAACGACCGTTATTTGCCCGACAAAGCTATTGACCTGGTAGATGAAGCATCCTCAAAACTACGTTTGGAGATGGACTCTGTGCCTGAAGAGTTGGATGAGTTGAACAGAAGGATTATGCAACTGGAAATTGAGCGCGAAGCTATAAAGCGAGAAAAGGATGCAAAGAAAGTAAATGAATTATCTGAGGAAATAGCACAACTCAATGAACAACGTAATGCTGTAAAAGCACGCTGGCAAAGTGAAAAAGAAGTAGTTGAAAAAATTCAGGATGTTAAAGAAAAAATTGAAAACCTGAAGTTAGAATCAGAACAGGCAGAACGCTCCGGTGATTACGGTAGAGTAGCTGAAATACGGTATGGCAAGGTACGGGAAGCAGAAGAAATTCTTTCAAAATTGATGGAACAACTGAATGAAATGCATAGCAAGGGTGCCATGATGAAAGAAGAAGTGGATAGTGAAGATATTGCCGAAGTTGTTTCACGTTGGACAGGTATTCCTGTGAACAGAATGTTGCAGAGTGAAAGAGAAAAACTATTACACCTCGAGGAAGAATTGCATAAAAGAGTGGTAGGACAGGAAGATGCCATTGAAGCAGTATCGGATGCAGTAAGAAGAAGTCGTGCCGGGTTACAGGATATGCGCAAGCCCATTGGTTCATTTATTTTTCTGGGCTCGACAGGTGTTGGTAAAACAGAACTTGCTAAAGCGCTGGCAGCCTATCTGTTTAATGACGAAAACAACATGACAAGGATTGACATGAGCGAGTATCAGGAGAAACATACAGTTTCAAGATTAATTGGTGCACCTCCCGGATATGTTGGCTATGATGAAGGTGGTCAGTTGACAGAGGCCGTTCGCAGAAGACCTTATTCGGTAATTCTCCTTGATGAAATTGAAAAAGCACATCCTGATGTTTTCAATATACTTTTGCAGGTGTTGGATGATGGAAGGCTGACAGACAACAAAGGACGTGTTGCCAGTTTTAAAAACACCATCATCATCATGACCAGTAATATTGGTGCACATCTGATACAGGAAAACTTTGACGGAATGAATGATGACAACAGGGATGAAGTATTTGCAAAAACCAAAACTGATGTTTTTGATTTGCTCAAAAAAACCATCAGACCTGAATTTCTGAACCGTATTGATGAAGTCATCATGTTTAGCCCGTTAACAAGAAGCGAAATAGAAAATATTGTACGCATCCAGTTCAATCAGGCAGTTGACATGCTTGCCAAAAACGATATCAGACTTTCTATCACCGACAAAGCCATTGAGTGGGTAGCACAATTAGGATACGATCCTCAGTTTGGTGCCAGACCATTAAAGCGTGTGTTGCAAAAGAAAATTCTTAATGAATTATCAAAACAGATTCTTGCCGGAACAATCAATAAAGAAGATGTTATTCTGATTGACCTTGACAAAAAGAAGAATTTTGTTTTCGAAAACGAAAAGACACATTCAGAAGTAAAGGCATAACAATTAAAATAGCCGGGATTAAAAGTTCCGGCTATTATTTTTCTACGAAAACAAAAATATCTTCATCATCTTTTTTCATAAGATATTTTTCTCTGGCAAACTTTTCTAAATTAGCAGGTGAAGAAATCAATTCGTTTAGATCAGATTTACTTTTTTCAAGTTCGTCAGCATAATAACTTTTGTCGTTCTTTAAAGTATTCAACTGTTGCCTGAAACGATATTGTGCGTAAAAATCGTTCTTGTCAAAAAAAGCTAACCACACAACAAATGCAATAATGCAAATTGCATATTTGTTTTTCAAAAAATAAGGCACTTTTTCCCAAGCTTTTTTCATGACCTAAAAATACCCATTCATTTAACATAAATAAACCCGGTAATTACAAGTTATCAGAACCATTATGTTAAAAGCATTCTTTCCAATTCAGCTAACAAATGGTTTGTTTTTCAAAATAATATTACAGTCGCTGACTAACTTTTTTTACCATTAAATTCTTCCAGGAGAGAAAGCTTCCATCATTAATTCTTTTTCTCGCTTCGGTAACCAACCAAAGGTAGAAAGACAGGTTGTGAAGCGTTGCTAATTGTGCAGCAAGCATTTCTTTGCTGATAAATAAATGTCGAAGATAAGCCTTGGTATAATCAGTATCGGCAAAACAATTACCTGCTGCATCAATAGGCGAAAAATCTGCTTTCCATTTCTCGTTTCTGATATTGATAATTCCTTCTGCCGTAAAAAGCATACCGTTACGAGCATTTCTGGTGGGCATAACGCAATCAAACATATCTATACCTAAGGCAATACTTTCAAGAATATTGGCCGGTGTTCCTACACCCATCAGATAGCGTGGTTTTTCGACAGGCAAAATATCTGTAACCACATCTGTAATTTCATACATAATTTCAGCCGGTTCACCAACAGATAAACCGCCAATAGCATTACCTTTTGCTCCTGCAGCAGCAATCACTTTTGCACTTTCTGTACGCAGGTCTTTAAAAACAGATCCCTGAACAATAGGAAACAATGTTTGCTCGTAGCCATACATTGCCGGTGATTTTTCAAGATGAGTTATACAACGTTGCAGCCAGCGATGTGTCATATCCATTGACTTTTTTGCTGCTCTATGCTCGCAAGGATAGGGTGTACATTCATCAAATGCCATTATAATATCAGCACCTATAAAACGCTGTATATCCATACTCACTTCAGGCGAAATAAAATGTTTACTTCCATCAATATGCGAGTTGAATTTAACACCTTCTTCAGTAATTTTTCTTGCTTCACTTAAAGAAAAAACCTGATATCCGCCACTATCTGTCAATATTGGAAATGACCAGTTCATAAACTTATGCAGCCCCCCAGCTTTTTGTAATATTTCAATGCCGGGACGTAAATTCAGATGGTAGGTGTTGCCAAGAATAATCTGCGCTTTAACATCTTGCCTCAGATCGCGTTGATTAATACTTTTTACTGTTCCTGCAGTGCCAACAGGCATAAAAATTGGAGTTTCTATAACGCCATGAGCAGTTTCTAATCTGCCTGAACGGGCTTTACTTTCTTTATCAGATTTTTCAATAGAAAAATGCATAGATTCAGTTTTTTTACAAAAAGTGTTGTTAATATTTTTACAAAGATAGAAAAGCCTTCTGCAATGACTCTTCATACATTTGCGCGCTTATCAACACCAAAGTTATTTTGATTCACATACCGCATTTTATAACCATAGAAAATTTTTCGCTGGTACTTTTTTATTTGCTTGTAATATTTTTGGTCATACAATTAACCTATTATTTATTTGTTTTTGTACGATTGTCTCTGCATAAAACAATAAATACACCTATGTCTGAAATTGAGCCGCCTGTTTCTATTATTATTTGTGCCAGAAATGAACTGAAAAATTTAAAAGCAAATCTTCAAAAAGTATTGGAGCAAGACTATTCGCGTTTTCAGGTTATTGTTGTTAATGATTGTTCATGGGATGAATCACAAAAATACCTTGAAGAACTTTCTGTAACCTATACGCATCTTAAAGTAGTTTCTATCAAAGAGCAGGAGCGCTATCAGCATGGTAAAAAGTTTGCATTAACTATTGGAATTAAAGCTGCCTTATATGATCATTTGTTATTGATTGATGCAGATTGCTATCCGGCAAGCAATCAGTGGATACGACTGATGATGCAACGCTATAAACAACAAACAAGAATAGTAATTGGATATGGTGCATATATTAAAACATCATCAATTCTCAACCAATGGATAAGATTTGATACTGCATTTAATGCAATACAATATCTTTCGTTTGCGCTTGCAGGGAACCCTTACATGGGGGTAGGAAGAAATTTATCGTATCAACGTTCACTATTTTTTGAGAATAAAGGTTTTGCCCGTCATCAACATATTATGTCCGGTGATGATGATCTTTTTATTAATGATACAGCCACTGCTGAGAATCTTTCTGTTCAGATTAACCCCGATTCTTTTACTTATTCACAACCGAAAACAGATTTCATTGACTGGTTCAGGCAGAAGAAAAGACATATAAGTGCTTCACGTTTATATAAGTTTAAACATAAATTTCTTTTAGGCATTTACTATTTTTCGCATATTTCATTCCTTGTTTTATTTATAGCATTGTTAATAATTCAGTTTAAAATTGAATATGTGGTAGCTGCCTTTAGTTTACGTTTGGTTTTTCAAATGATTATTTTTGGCTCATGCTTAAAAAAATTGAAGGAAGGCGACTTAATTCCGTTTATACCGGTATTCGATATATGGATAGCAGTTGTTTATCCTTTGATTGCCATCTCCAATCGTTTAATAAAGACTAAAACATGGAAGTAAAAAGTCACAAAACTGCAAAAGCAGTACAAAATAAAAACGAAGTTAATCCAAACCTCAGTGATAAAGCTGTAGTAGATTATCAGTTGGTTCGTGAAGCAGTAGATCATGGCAATCAAAAAGCCTATGCTGAATTGATGTCGCGCTACAAGGATTCTATCTATTTTATGTTACTTAAAATGGTCAATAATCGTGACGATGCTGATGATTTGACTATTGAAGCATTTGGCAAGGCATTTAAAAATATCCATCAATATACACCCGACTATGCTTTTAGTACCTGGCTATTTAAAATAGCAACTAACAATTGCATTGACTATATCCGCAAAAAGAGGAAGCAAATGTTGAGTATTGATAAAGGTTATGAAAACGAAAACGGTGAAGATGTTGCTTTGGAAATAAAATCAGATTCAATTGGTCCGGAAGAGAAGCTGATGAAAAAGCAAAAAATGGAAACCATGCGTGAGGTTGTTGATAAGCTCAAACCAAGATACAGGACACTTATTGAGCTTCGTTATTTTCAGGAGTTGAGCTATGAAGAAATTGCAACGAACATGGATTTACCACTTGGCACTGTTAAAGCTCAGCTTTTCAGAGCACGCGAATTTCTGTATCAGATTATGAAAAACTCAGAACATCGTCCATAAGTGATGTCAAGCGGAGTTTCATTATTGCAACGCTACTTTCCGGAATTACCTTTAGAAAAACAGGAAAAATTTATCTTGTTTGCTGAGTTATTTAAAGCATGGAATGAGAAAATTAATCTTGTTTCCAGAAAAGATATTGATCAATTTTATCTGCACCATCTATTACATTCACTCGTCATAGCAAAGTTTATTGATTTTGGTAGTGGAACCAAAGTCATGGACATTGGTACCGGAGGCGGATTGCCGGGCTTACCTTTAGCCATTTATTTTCACGAAACCCAATTTTATTTGGTTGATTCTATTCGTAAAAAGACTGAAGCTGTTAAAGCTATGGCCGATCAACTGGAATTATCTAATGTAACAGTAATCAACCAACGTGCAGAGGAAGTAGCTGAGAAAGTTGACTTCGTTGTTTCAAGGGCAACAGCACCACTTTCTGATTTAGTGAATTGGAGTAGGGGTAAAATTAATGCTAAGAGCAAGGCATCAATCCCAAATGGCCTTATTTGCTTAAAAGGAGGCGATTTAACCGAGGAGCTAAAACCATTTGAAAATAAGCTGTTTACAGAAAATGTTACAGCGTTTATCCGGGAAGAATTTTATAAAGAAAAAAAAATAATCTACTTGCCTTTAGTATAAAAGAATTAATTATATCTTTGCCGCCTCTAAAAAGAATTTTGCAGCATTAATAAAAACTGAAGTATTATGGTAAGGACATATCAACCCTCAAAGCGTAAGAGAAGAAACAAACATGGTTTTCGTGAAAGAATGGCAACTGCCAATGGCCGCAGAGTGTTGGCTGCACGCAGAGCAAAAGGTCGTAAAAAGTTGACCGTTTCAAGTGAAAGTAAAGTTCGCGGTAAATAAATAACTGCAATATAAAATAATTAAAAGCTGTCTTCTTTAAGGCAGCTTTTTTATTTTAGCACCAATTATTAAAGATTATAGTTCTCATGAATATCAAATCAGGTCTTTTTTATTTGTCAATAATACTAATGTTTGCTGCATGCCAGAAAGATTATAATGACCCCGGCACCGGTCCTTCTCAATTTTATGGAGCACGTAGTGGTGTTTCTATCCGTGCAATACTTTTGGCACAAATGCCGGCAACAGATCCATCGGGAAACAGTTGGGATGTGGCTGATAGTACAGATTCTGCCGGAAGGGCAGATGTGTTTTATCGGTTTAGTGATATAGATTCAACCGACTATCCGGTGTTTGCGCAAAGCTTTCATTTTGAAAATGTAAATCCCGACAGTTTGCCTTTGCCTTATTTTTTAACCACGCCCTATAAGTTACGTGCTATTGGCAGTAACGTACAGTTTGATATCTATGATTATGAAAAGAGTCTTTCAACGCCTGCCGATGATTCAACCTTAATGAAATCTTTTAACTTTTCTGTTGTTGCAGGTGACTCACTCATTGAAAACCCATATCCCGATAGTTTAGTTCTGGCAGAAGATGGTTATGTGGTTTTACTTTATCTAAATTGGTTAAAGTAACGGGTAAGAAACTTAAAATAAAAGGGCAGACTTTTGAGCCCGCCCTTTACAAATACTCTTTGACTAGTACTTATTCAACAACAATTTTCTTAGTTAATGTTTTTCCTGAATCGCTGTTTAATTTTAAAACATAAACACCTTTAGCGGCATTTTTTAGTTCAATTGTTTTTGAAACAACTGAAATATCATTCAGCATATTGGAATAAACCGTTTTACCCATCAAATCTGTAACATTAATTTCCAGATTGGTCTTTCCTGTAAAAGCTGCATTTATTCTGAATGTGCCTTTTGAAGGATTGGGCATTACTGTAAGAATATCCTCTACTTCAACATTGTTGATGGAGGTTGTAATGGTGCCATAAATTTCGAAAGGTAATCCCTGTGGTGTTGACAAGGCAACATCAAGCACCGGTATCCATACTGAACTGTCGGGACTAAACTGCAAGGCATCTCCAGTGGTTGTATTTACTGTATCAGTTAATGGTGGCACCCAAGGTCCGGAAAAAGAAACATTACCACCACTTTGCCAACTTAACCAATAATTGCCTGCCGAAAGAGTCCAAGTGTTTTGTGGTACAATGATGCTAAACATTACAGGACGGGTAACAGAATTAAACTGACCATCAGCAGTTCTGTATATATTAGAAAAATCGGTGCCTTGTATTAAGTTAGTAACTGTATCCCCTAAAACGATAGTATTGCCAAGTGCAGGTGACCCATTATAAATGGCACAGTTTACTGCATTAATTGTAGAAACAATTCCGGAATTACTCTGATATGCATAAAATCCAATAGAGTCAATTGTCCAGATTTGTCCGGCAGGAATTGTAAAGTCATCAGCCAACCTGTATCCTTCCGGCAGTTGTTGGCCAAACCCAAAAGAAGATAATCCATGATGAAAACAAGAGATATCAGCACCTCCCGATCCGGCACCAGGATGATTAACAATGCTTCCATTAGAATAAATTAATTGCGCCTGACATTGGAAACTGTATATTAGTATTCCTAAAAGTAATACGTATTGTTTTTTCATATTAATATGTATTGATGTAACAAATATAAGACAAAGTGTTTATCAATACTGTAAAATTGGTCTTTTTACAATAGAATAGAGAAGAACATTCATCTTAAATCGAAGAAGGCAGCCCTTTTGAGGCTGCCTTCTTTGCTAAATCAACTAAACTTATTCAACTACAATTTTCTTAGTCATTGTTTTTCCTGAATCGCTGTTTAATTTTAAAACATAAACACCTTTAGCAGCATTCTTGAGTTCAACTGTTTTTGAAACAACTGAAATATCATTCAGCATATTGGAGTAAACCGTTTTACCCATCAAATCTGTAACATTAATTTCCAGATTGGTCTTTCCTGTAAAAGCTGCATTAATTCTGAATGTCCCTTTTGAAGGATTGGGCATTACTGTAAGAATTTCCTCTGCTTCAACATTGTTGATAGAGGTTGTAATAGTGCCATAAATTTCAAACGGAAAACCTTGTTGTGTAAGAGTGCCTCCATCATTACATGGTCCCCATACAGAATTGGTAGCATCAAACTGCATACCATTACCTGTTATAGTGTTGGCATTGGTCAATGGAGGAGCCCATGGTCCAGATGTCAAAGTTCCATTTGTCTGCCAATCTAACCAGTAAGTTCCTGCACTAAGACTCCATGCTGATGGTGGTACAATAACATTGCGCATTACCGGACGATCAGTATTTGTAAATGTCGTTTCTGTTGTTCGATATATGTTAGAAAAATAGGTGTTCTGCATCATATTGGTAGATTGATCTCCAAAAACCAATATTCCAACATCCGGTGCACCATCATAAATAGCACAGTTAACTTCTGTCATTGTTGAAGTATTACCCGAGCCTGTTTGATAAGCTAAGAACACAATGGAATCAATGGTCCAGGTTTGGCCTGCAGGAATGATAAAATCATCTGCAACGCGGTAACCACTTGAAACAGCATGTCCAATACCAAATGAACTCAACCCATCATGTAAGGAAGAAACATCGGCTCCACCCGCCCCAGCACCAGGCTGATTAACAATTGAACCATTGTCATATATAAGTTGTGCATTAGATGTCAGGCTTCCTAATGCTAAAGCCGTTAATAGCGTAAATAATTTTTTCATATTTTATTGATTTTGAAATTTACAAATCAAAAGTAGATTATTATTTAAAATAATTATCAAAACAACAATCTTTTTTTAATAAAATATAACCATTAATTTCAATAAATATGTTAATAACATCAACTAAAGTCAATCTCCGTACTGTCACCGATATTCAGACTCTGACTTAGTCCTTTCAAGAATGCATCACTCCCAATAACAGAGCGATGTAAAACGGCAGATTCTAACTGCGAATAAGAGCCAATAATTGAATCTTTAATGATAGAATATTTTACAATGGTATGCTCACCAATAGAAACATGCGGGCCAATAATGGAATCGGAGATATCGCAATTGTAGGCAATACTCACGGGTGGAATGATGATAGTATTTGGGAACTTCTGTGGTTTAGGATTTGTTTCTGCAATTCTGTCTAATAAAATTGCATTTGTTTCAAGCAGGCTATCCTTGTTTCCACAATCAAACCAATTACCCACATGAAAGACTTTAATTTTCTCACCATCTTCAATCATTCGCATCATGGCATCAGTCAGATGATATTCATCTCTTGTTTTCAGGTTATTTTCAATGATGTAATTCAATGCTTCAAACAAATGCCCTGCTTGTTTAATAAAATAGATTCCTACAAGTGCAAGGTTTGACTTTGGTATTACCGGTTTTTCATGTAATTTGGAAACAAAGCCATCATCATTTAGTTCAACGACACCAAAATTGCGTGGATCATCTACTTTTTTTACTCCTAAAAGTGATTGTTCGGATTGCTTAAAAACATTAATATCAAAATCAATAATAGTATCACCCAATACAATGAGCATTTCATCTTCTGCATGAACAAGGTTTCGGGCAAACCAAACAGAATGGCCGGTGCCCTCGCGTGGTTCTTGCACTACAAATGCCGCTTTTAGAGAAGGATACTTGCTTTTTACAAACTCTTCAATTTTTTCACCCATATATCCGATAATGAATACAAACTCATCATACCCGGACTGCACAAAATAATCAATGATGTGGGCCAGAATGGGATGACCAGCAACAGGTACCAATGTTTTAGGTTGTGTATGTGTATGTGGGCGAAGCTTGGTTCCAATACCTGCAACAGGAATTACTATTTTCATTTCAAATTATTTTAAGCAAAAATATTAAAGTACAGAACAGTACAAGTCTGATGGCATGGAATAAAAAAAAATGTAGTTTTGCCACACTTAACTGATATTTAAACGCATAATATGTTGAACAAAATTACCGAATTACTTGGCAAGGATGCCGATAAATTATTAAATCACGTTTGTAAAACGGTTCCAAAGGAAACATTACATCAGCCGGGCAATGACTTTGTTGACCGCATTTTTATCCCGTCAAACCGAAGCAATCAGGTTATGCGTAGTTTACAGTCACTTTATAATCATGGTAGATTGTCGAATACAGGCTACATGTCTATTCTTCCTGTTGATCAAGGCATAGAGCATTCAGCAGGAGCAAGTTTTGCTCCAAACCCAATGTTTTTTGATCCGGAAAATATTGTCAAGTTAGCCATTGAAGGCGGATGTAATGCAGTTGCTTCAACTTATGGAGTACTGGCATCTGTTTCCCGGAAGTATGCTCATAAGATTCCATTTATTGTTAAAATCAATCATAACGAATTTCTGACGTATCCAAATAAGTTTGATCAGATAATGTTCGGTACTGTTGATGAAGCCTGGAACATGGGTGCAGTGGCAGTAGGCGCAACAATTTATTTTGGAAGTGAAGAATCTTCAAGACAAATAGTAGAAGTTGCACAAGCCTTTGAACGTGCGCACGAATTGGGAATGGCAACAATTCTCTGGTGTTATTTACGTAATCCCGGTTTTAAAAAAGATGGTGTAGATTATCACACTGCTGCCGATTTAACAGCACAGGCAAATCATCTTGGAGTAACCATACAGGCCGATATCATCAAACAAAAACTACCTACAAATAATGGTGGATATACAGCAATTAATTTCGGTAAAACACATAAGGATGTTTATACTAAACTTTCTTCTGACCATCCAATAGATTTATGCCGTTATCAGGTGTTAAATTGCTATAATGGACGTATGGGATTAATTAACTCAGGAGGTGAATCAAAAGGTGCAACAGATATGGCAGAAGCAGTAACAACAGCAGTTATCAATAAAAGAGCCGGTGGGCAGGGATTAATTTCGGGACGTAAAGCATTTCAGAAGCCGTTCAAAGATGGTGTTGAAATGTTAAATGCCATTCAGGATGTATATCTTTCAAAAGAAGTTACATTAGCATAAAATTTTAAACAGTACATCAGTTGATAGACCCAACATATCATTAACGTAAACTGATTCATACATGACATGGTTTAAAAGAATTAAAGAAGGTATAACCACTTCCACCAAAGAGAAAAAGGAAACTCCTGAGGGATTATGGTATAAATGCCCTACATGCAAATCTATTGTTCCATCATTGGAGCATGAAGAAAATAAATATGTATGTCCGAAATGTAATTATCATGACAGAATAGGTTCTGAAGAATATTTTGCAATACTTTTCGATGATAATCAGTTTACAGAATTTAATGCAGCACTAACCTCTGCTGATCCATTAGGTTTTGTTGATACAAAAAAATATACCGATCGTTTGCGTGATACCATTTCTAAAACAAAGTTGAAAGATGCTATGCGTACTGCTGTTGGTAAAGTAAACGGAAACAACTTAGTTATTGCTTGCATGGACTTTCAGTTTATTGGTGGAAGCATGGGCTCTGTAATGGGAGAAAAAATTGCAGGAGCAATTGACTACAGTATTCAGCATAAAATGCCATTGATGATTATTAACAAATCAGGTGGTGCCCGTATGATGGAAGCAGCCTTTTCCCTGATGCAGATGGCTAAAACATCTGCTAAACTAACAAGACTTGCAGATGCAGGCTTGCCTTATATCAGTTTACTTACAGACCCAACAACGGGTGGTGTAACAGCATCTTTTGCCATGCTGGGTGATTTAAACATTGGTGAACCCGGAGCTTTGATTGGATTTGCCGGACCGCGTGTTGTGAAAGAAACAATAGGTAAAGATTTACCCAAAGGATTTCAGACTTCAGAATTTGTTCTTGAACATGGTTTTTTAGATAAAATTGTTGACCGCAGACAATTAAAAGATACCATTGGTCAGCTACTGAGCATGTTTAAAAATTAGTCTTTGCATATCTCTTTTTTGGCTACTTAATTCAGACAATCATTTACTGATTCTTGATTGTTACTAGTAAACAATGTTTAAGCTGTAAACGTTATCAATATTTACTAAAAATCAAATGTATCGCAGAGAATTTTTATCATCAATTGCAGGCATTGGAGCTATTGGAACTTTAAGTTCTTTTAAAAATATTACTGATGACCTGAGTAATTCCGATAAGATGCCTGTGTTATTTATCGGTCATGGTTCTCCAATGAATGGTATTGAAAATAATGAGTTCAGTAATCAATGGAAAAAATTAGGTCAATCGTTACCGATTCCAAAGGCTATTGTTATTGTTTCTGCACATTGGCTTACAAAAGGCACTTGGATAACTGCAATGAAAAGCCCTAAAACCATTCATGATTTTGGTGGATTTCCAAAAGAACTTTATGATGTGCAATACAATGCACCAGGCAGTCCGGAGTTGGCACAAGAAACAAAAAATATGATCAAGTCAGTAAATGCAGAATTAGATCACGATTGGGGGCTCGATCATGGTGCATGGACTGTAACCAGACGAATGTATCCTGATGCAAATATTCCTGTGCTTCAAATCAGCATTGACATTAATAAACCGGCAGCCTTTCATTATCAACTGGGAAAAGAACTTGCATCACTTCGAACAAAAGGGGTGTTAGTAATAGGAAGTGGTAATATGGTTCACAACCTCGGAAAAATTGCATGGGACAAAATTGATGAAGTTGGATTTGGTTATGATTGGGCTGTTGAAATGCATCAACTTTTTAAATCTAAAATTACAGATAACAATCATCAGGCACTGATTAATTATTCTTCTCTTAGTAAATCTGCATTACTGGCTGTACCCACACCGGATCATTATTTTCCGTTAATGTATATTCTCGGGTTGCAACAAAAAAATGAAAAAGCAGAATTTTTTAACGATAAGTTAGTTGCCGGTTCAATCAATATGACTTCTGTAAAATTCGGATAATCGAAAATTACAACAGTTAGTCTTCTAACCGTTTCTTCTTTTTATCAGGAACTATCGAATAAGTACATAGAGGTAGCCCATCAACAAAAACGTCCAATGTCCTTTTCTTATTTGATTCAAATACATAGTCAAAATACAACAGACTATCAACCTGAGTAAATGTGTTTTGAATCTTCTCAGATTTTTTTCCGTCACGAATTTCAATCTTACCAATAGCAAGGCTATCCATTGATTTGAAATAAAAGCGTTTCTTCAGTCCTTTGAAAACAGGTATCACACCATCGGCAGGTCTTAATGCATAAATGCCGTTATCAAAAAAGAAATCATAAACTTTAGGATACCTGAGAAAAGTGTTCTTGTCAACAATTGTATCTAAATATTGACGGTTTCCATTTAATGGAAGATGTGTCAGAATTACCTGACGCGGATGCAATGCAAAATATCTCTCAGTAAAGCGCTTTGTAAAAATCTTATCACCACTTTCAAAATAGCCACTTGCCATCATCACGTCCATCAAATACCACTTATCATATAGTTTTACTGTATTCCAGATATGATTTGGTTTTTTGATTTTTGTTCCGGGCAAATCATTTCGTCTCAAATAGCCATTTACCGAGAGGCATGTGATATTCATTTTAGCACAGATGGCATTCAAAATATTTGCATAGCCTTCAGCTAATGCTGTTTTGTTTTTAAAAACTTCGTTGGCATTGCTATTTGATTTCTGCGGATGACGTTGGTTTTTTAAGTCATACATAATGTTTTCAGTTACCCATCTGAATGCAGCCCTGAAACGAAAATGTGGGCGGTCAAATTCTCTGCTTATGACAGCAGCTAATGTATCAATGTTAACGCATTGTTCGGGTTTTAATTTTAGTACAAACTCATCTACAGAACCATAATCCAGTACGGGAATTTTGATTCGCTTTTGCGAATAAAGTGAGGTTGACAGAAATAAAAAAACTATTGCCGTAAAAAAACTTTTATGGAGCATGAAAAGGTTTTGGTTAAAAATTTTGACCAAAATACCACTTTATTAATCTAAAGTCAACAGGCTTTAAGACGAACCGGAATTTTTTCTTTTTAAAAGCGTAATTCCAACGATTGAAACAATAATACATGCAACAGCAATAAGCTCTGCCTGTGTAATAGCCTTTCCAAATATGTGGTACTTTGTATTGACCCTGATCTGTTCAATTGCTAATCGTTCTACACCTGTGAAAAGCAAGTAAACAAAGAAAAGAACACCGGGGGTTACTATTCTTGTTCGAAGTTTCCATAAAATAAAGAAAAGAAGAATACATGCAATCGCCTCATATAGTGGTGTTGGGAATACCGGTGGTATCAATTCAAAACAATGTTTACCAACACAACCTTCAATAGGAACACCTTCGCCAATTACATTATGCGGGTAGTTGTAACTCCACATCCAGTCAGGAAAAGGAAACCATGATGGCTTTGCTAACGTGTTTACAATTCCCCAGTCACCATCACCGGAGAAGTGGCAACCTAATCTTCCTGTACCATAAGTCAGCATTAGGGCAGGTGCTGCAACATCGCACATCACTAATGGCGGAACATTTAATTTCTTGCTGCTATACCAAATCACTGCTAAAGCACCACAAATCAATCCACCAAAAAATGTCAATCCACTGAATGAAATCAAGGCATCAACAGGATCTTTAAGAAAATCATCAATATTCTCAAGGTTATGAAATATTTTAGCGCCTATTAATCCGGCTACGGCAGCTGCAATGGTAATATTCATTACAAACTGATGTGGGTAGCCAACCTCTGTAACAGTTTGAGGCGTTGCTAATTTTTGTTTTTCTTTTTCCTTGTATTTACTCCACACAGAATATGCACCGAGTAATATCCCTCCAATGACATTGCCTCTTGATGATAATAAAAATCCTTGTGGATCATTAACAAGGTCACTGTAATTCAAAATGGCATCGAGCAATTTAAAGCCAACTAAAAATCCCACAGCACCTGACCAAAACAACTCTGATGTTGACGCAGGTTTTCCTTTAATGGTTGTAACGGTGAAAGACTTTAATAAACCATTTTGCTCTTTGCGTTTAAACTCTAAAATCAAAATATATGCAGCCAAAAAAAATGATAATGCCAAAATGAGCCCGAATGTTTGTATTGGCAACGGGATGTTTATGCCCAGCAAATCATGAAGTGCATCGGATAGAGTAGGGTACATGGACAGAAATTATTAAGCCAGGATAGATTCTAAAATTGTACAGTTAACTTCATGACTGTCATTGTCGGTTGCACCGATTATACATTCTGTCACTTTGTTTACCATTTGGTTATTGAAAGGTGTGGTAACTCTCACATAATTTTCGGAATAACCTGACATTATTCCATTCTTGTCTTCGTGTTCAAAAAGTACTTTGGCTGTTCTGCCTTGTTGTGAACGATAGAATATTCCGAGTTTTTTCTCTGAAAGTATGCGCAGCATATTGGTTCTTCTCTTTCGTTCTGCAATCGGAACAACAGGTTTCATTTCAATTGCAGGTGTGTTTGCTCTTTCGGAATATGTAAAAACATGCAGGTAAGAAATGTCGGCTTCATTCAAATATTGATATGTCTGAAGGAAATCTTCTTCTAATTCACCGGGAAATCCGGTAATCACATCAACGCCAATACAGGCATCGGGCATTAACGCTTTAATTTTATTTATCCGTGTTGTATAATGTGAAGTTAAATATCGCCTGCGCATCAGTTTCAAAATCTTATCAGAGCCACTTTGCAAAGGAATGTGAAAATGAGGCATAAATTTTTTTGATTGACTTACCAATTCAATAATTTCTTCTGTTAATAGGTTTGGTTCAATAGACGAAATTCTGAATCGGATATCAGCATCCAAAGCATCTAATGCAGAAACCAATTGAAAAAATTCTGTTGTGTGCTTTTTTTCACCGGGAAGTTTACCAAAGTCCCCTAAGTTAACCCCTGTCAGTACAATCTCTTTGGCACCTCTATCAACAATTTGTTTTACATTTTCAATAACATTCCCAACGGTATTGCTTCTGCTGGCTCCACGTGCCATGGGTATGGTGCAAAAAGTACAGCCATAATCACAGCCATCCTGCACTTTCAGAAAAACACGCGTTCTGTCTCCTTCGGAATAGCTGCTTGTAAATTGATGATGTTCGGCAATATCACAAGAAAAAACCTGCGCCTCTGTCTTCTTTTTAAGCTTTTGTAAATAATGTGGAATGTTGAACTTTTCACTTGCTCCTAATACGAGGCTTACACCCGGTATTGTTGCAATTGCATCCGGTTTTAACTGTGCATAGCAGCCAATTATGATAACACAACCTTCGGGGTTTGAAGATAAAGCTCTGTTTACATGTTGGCGGCACTCTCTGTCAGCATTTTCTGTAACTGAACAGGTATTGATGACATAAATATCAGCGGAATCTGAAAACGACACTTTTTTGTAACCTGCATCTTGCAACTGACGGCCTATTGTCGAAGTCTCAGCAAAATTTAATTTACAACCTAAGGTGTGAAAAGCTACAGTAGATTTCATTGTCATTATCGCGCAAAAATAGCAATTACAGATGAACTTTACCTGCCGAAACAGAGCATATCATTTTGAACTAATCAATAAGAGTGTCAATTTTGCATCCTATTCATCAAATAATGTCAACAAGCGGAACTGCATTTAACTGGAAAGTGCTGAACAGGATTATGTTCTATGTAAGGCCTTTCCGGTTTCTTTTTGTAGCTACAGTGGTTATCACTGTATTGCTTGCCGTACTGGCACCTTTACGGCCTTGGCTTACACAACAGGCACTTGATATTGACATTGCAAAACATGATATCAAAGGTCTTACACGTACTGTTGCATTCATGTTTGGTGTTCTTCTATTACAGTCGCTGCTTCAGTTTGTATATACAACCTTAACAAACCGACTTGGGCAGGAGGTAATTCTTTCTTTGCGTAATAATTTGTTTAAGAAGGTCAGTGCTTTTGGGCTTGCCTATTTTGATAAAACTCCGCTTGGGATTACAATTACTCGATTGGTGAGCGACATGGAAACGATTGCTGATATTTTTTCTGACGGGTTGATTCTTATCATCAGTGATATGCTTCAGGTAGTGGTAATTATTGCTGTAATGTTTTACATCCATCCCTTACTAGCTGCAATTTCATTATCAACAATCCCTGTTCTGCTGCTTGCTACAAGAGTGTTTCAGAAAAACATCAGAAAAACTTTCAATGATGTGCGCATACAGGTAGCAAAATTAAATGAGTTTGTTCAGGAACATTTAGTTGCCATGCGTATTGTACAACTCTTTAACCGAGAAGAAGAGGAGTTAAATAAGTTTCATGACATAAATGCTAAGCATCGTGATGCCAATATCCGATCAATATGGTATTACAGTTTGTTTTTTCCGGTTGTAGAAATTCTTTCAGCTGTTTCTATCGGGCTTATTGTATGGTATGGAGGTTTAAATGTACTACAAAGTTCTATCAGCCTTGGCTTGCTGGTAGCATTTATACAGTACATCAACCAGTTGTTCAGACCCATTCGTGAGCTTGCAGATAAGTTTAACACATTACAAATGGGCATGGTTAGTTCAGAAAGAGTCTTCAAGCTGCTTGATGAACCATTTACAGAAGTCAACTCAGGACAAAAAAGTGCAGATAACATAATCGGAAAAATTGAATTCAGGGATGTTTGGTTTGCTTATAAAAATGAGGAGTGGATATTGCGTGGTCTCTCTTTTACTATTCCTGCAGGACAATCTGTCGCAATTGTTGGTGCTACCGGTGCTGGAAAAACAACCATCATCAGCTTAATAAACCGCTTGTATGAGATTCAAAAAGGCCGGATATTAATTGATGACATTGATATCAGAGAATATGATTTATACAGCCTGAGAAATGCTATTGGTGTTGTCCTTCAGGATGTCTTTCTTTTTTCTGACAGCATAAAAAACAATATTACACTCTATAAAGAACAAAATGACATTGTGATTGAAGCCTTGTTGAAACAAACAGGAGCTTGGCATTTTGTAGAAAAGTTACCCGGTCAGCTTCATTACAATCCGGGTGAAAGGGGAGGGTTAATCAGTACCGGGCAGAGGCAGTTATTGTCATTTGCCAGAGTGCTGGCACATCATCCTAAACTAATTATTCTCGATGAGGCAACAAGCAGTGTTGACAGTAAGTTGGAGCAGCTTTTGGTAAATGCAACGGAAGTGCTTACAAAAAACCGTACTTCAATTATTATTGCCCATCGTTTATCAACAATAGAGAAGGCCAACCGCATCATTGTCTTGCAAAGAGGTGAAATTGCCGAAGACGGGAATCATAAAAAATTGTTGGAAAAGAATGGTATTTATGCCCACCTTCATGATGTTCAATTTAAACATCCATCGGCATAGCTTATAAAATTTGATTTTTGTTTCTTTGCGAAATACAATTTCATAAAATGAAAACATTTTTGGGGCTTATCACTTTGTTATGTGTTTTTTATCAAGGCTATACGCAAGATGCTGTACTGATGGAAGCTGATACGTTACATAATATAAAATTTACAGATGGTGTTTATTTTACGATTACCGATTTGCAACATAACACACCATCCATAACCAAAGATCAATTAATAAAGTCGTACTATGATCAATCAGATTTTAGTATCGGACAATGGGCGGCTACACAAAATCTGTTTTACACAGGCAAAAACGAAAGCAAATTAAAAGTGAACCGTGATAGCTTATGGGGTTATGTTGAAAACGGCACACCGTATATTTACCTGAATGATCGTTTTCACCGGTTTTCTACTGCTGGTGCAGTTTCAATTTTCAGAGAGAGTTACCCCAACCTGAAAGTTGGTCTGGCTCCTGTAGTGACAGAGGCCAAGTCAACGTCACAAGTCAATTTGTATATTTTGTCTTCCGGAAAAATTGAAGAGTTTACTCCTGAGAATGTTGCAAGTGCCATTAAAGGAAACAAAGCTTTATATGATGAATTCATGGCATTAAAATCATGGAAACAGAAGCGAAAAAAAATGTATCGTTTTGTTGAGCGATACAATGATAGTGTAATGTGGTAACCTAATTATATATTCGATATATGAAAAATTTAAAACACTTTTTATTGATAAGTTTTATTACAACTTTAGGAGTAGTATTAAATAGTTGTAATCAAAAAGTTACTGAAACAAACTTGCCGGGATTTGTAAGCATAAAAGACCAAAAATTTTATTTAAATGGAAAACCATTTTTCCCTTTGGCAGTCAATTATAGGGTTGCACTTCAAACAGATGGCAAGCTGCTTTGGCCCTCAGCATATAGAGGTTATGATGAAGGTAATCGCTATCGTTTTACAAATAGAGATTCAAGCCTGGAGGAATTAAGAAACGATTTTCAGCTCATTGCTGATATGGGATTTAATTCTATCAGGATTGTTGGTGTTGGTGAACAATATTCTGTGACAAAAAATTCTGATGAATTATACATCAGGGCAGATATTGGAAACGATAAAGACACCATGTTTCTTTTTAATTCGCAAGAAACATACAATTTATATTTCAATGCATTAAATGATATGTTGCTTGCAGCAAATCAAGCAGGCTTAAGAGTGGTTCTGTTAGCAAGGTTATTTCATGAGGTGCCTGCAACTGAAAAACATTGGGGCAGGATAATGAAACGTTTTCAAACAGATACAATACTCATGGCTTATGATTTTTTCAATGAGCCTTTGTATTTTGATTCTTTGGAGAGAAATAAAACGGAACCATACTATATCACTAAAGCCTGGCACGAACTTGCAAAAGAGAATGCACCGCATCAGTTGACTACAATTGGATTAACAGGCATCCGCGAAGTTTTTGAATGGGATCCTAATACTTTGAATGTTGATTTTATTTCTTACCATCCGTATGAGTATGAACCGGAGCAGGTACGTAATGAAATTTATTGGTATGGTAAATATGTTAAAAAACCATGGATTATTGGAGAAACTTCTGTTCCGGCAGATAATGATTCTGTGCCTTATATTGTCCAGAAAGAATTTGCAGAGGCAACCTACAAGCAAACCTGCAATTGTGGTGGAATAGGTTATACCTGGTGGCAATATAAGGATGTGGACTGGTTTGATTTCCATTCAAATTTTATGGGAGTTGTAAACCGTAAAGGGACAACACTAACATCAACTTACAAAGAAGTATTGGGGACACCTAAAACTACAGTTGATTTTTTTAAAAATGCTAAGCCTTCAAAGGATGCATCGCAGTGCTTGAAATTAGAAAATTATTATAACTATTCTGATGCAAATGTATGTCGACTTACGGGTACAATAGTGGGACCTACAGGCGAACCAATTGAAGGAGGAGTTGTGATGGCATGGAATCAATATTGGTCAAGTTCCTATCATACAGTAACTAAACAAGATGGTACTTTTGAACTCAGAGGGAGCTTTCCTTTTTATCACTGGATGGCTTCTGCAACTATGCTAACTATGGTAAGAGGTGATGTGTTGCCCGACACGGCTAATTTTAAAGACAATAAAATACCCACATTAAATTTGGGCACGATAAAGTTGGAGAAACTTGATTTAGATTAATTGCGCGCCTCTATCTTATACATTTTGGCTGCATTTTTTTCTAACAAAATCGTATTCTTATATTCCGTTTCTATATAATTTTTTTCGAAGTCCTGACAAGCAATAGCAATATCTCCAGGTTCTAAATCTTTATAATATTTGTAATAGCAAGTAATACCTTTATTAGCTAAGACTTCAATGTAAAAATTTATTTGTGGACCGTAGCCATTGTCCCAGCAAATCACATAGGTCAATTTGTTGGCGGGCAATTCTTTAAGCATTAAGGGAATACTTTCATTGAGAGGGTCTGTACTTTTTGGAAAGTAAACTTTGTCTATAATAGCTTGATAGGGAAAAAGGAATATTAAAATCACAACCAGATAAGGAACAACATTGACTGTCAGCCTTTCTTTTAACTGTGGAATCTGTTTCAAAAGTGAAAACAACTCATGTACTGCTATTGCGCCTAAAACTGCCATGAAAGGAAAAACCGGTAGATCGTACCATTCTAATTTAGTTTGAGAGAAAGATATTACTAACAAATAGAATACACTTAAAATCACACAAAAAACTGAAAGCTGTTTAAATTTTTTATTTTTATTAAATATTCCAATAAAAATCCCCAATAACATAGGGAAAAACCAATAACCGAATTGTTTCTCTCTGATCAGTTTGAAATAATAATCTATGGGGTGGTTATGACCTTCTATCGTATTTAAATAGCGTCCGCCAATTTCATTCTTTAATACGATTTTCAGAAAACCTGGATTTAACAACTCTCTGTATAAATAGTAACCAGCAATGGTAACGGCACTCAATGCTCCATAAAAAATTATATGCTTCACTTGATATTTTTCATGATTGTCTCTATTAATAATAAAAAGAAGAATCAATAACCCCGGGATAAAGATTAATGGCTGTATTCCTTTTGTGAGTACAGCTAATGTTAAAAATAAGAAAAAAAATTTGAGTGAGTATAATTTTCTTGTAGTTATAAAATCGAAAAAATAAAAACAAAACATTGTTGTAAACATTATTAGAAGCGAGTCATAATCGCCTGTTCTTGAACAATGAATGTTGATATATCCTTGAGCAGTCACAAGAATTAAGGACGCAAAAAGTCCTAATACGAGTTGTGAGGTTTGTCTCTTTAAATAAAAAAATAAAAAAAGACATGTGATTAAAGCAGCTATAGCTGAAGGCAACCTGATTGAGAGTTCATTAATACCCAAAATGTTTATTGACAACGATTGAAGTATAATCATCAAGGGTGGTTTGGTATTCCATTCATCTGGTTTCCCCTCAAAGAAAGTAACAATAAAATTATTGTTCTTACTCATCTCAATGGCATTCCAAGCCAATCGAGCCTCATCCCAAATATATATGGGCGCTTTCTGCAAATGTAGAAATATAGGAAAGTAAAGTAATATTAACAATAATACTACTACGATAATATTCCGTTTTTGTAGAATTAGCTTCATCTTAAAACTTTGATATAGAATTCAGAAAATTGTTCATCAGGAATATCGGTCAGAAATATTTCGCGTGTATCTTTATTAACAGTGACAAATTTTCCATATATATTCATGTAATATCTATCACTATTATCACAAGGTTTAAAAGTTAAAAGGTCAGAATTTATAAATGAGTTTTTAATACCAATTAAGCGCTTATTGAAAGGATCCACTTTTAAATATTCTAAATCCAAAGAAGATAGCAGTGTTTTACCTGACTGAAGTTTAATTGCACTAAAAGATTCCCATGACATTGGATTTTTCCTGTTGGCCATGATATAGTTATTGTAATTTTTATCCCAACACCAGTACATTGAATCTCTTGTCATAATTTGAATAGTATCGCAATAATAGCCTCCATTTTCTAAATCATTCATCACCTGAATATCTGTAATTGCTATTCCATTTTCCATACACCATATATTTAGATTACTACTATCAGGATATTCAAAAAGATTGAGAAATGAACCTGGGTTAAACCCGGAATAACCATTGACACATTTAAGGTTCAATTCCTGACAGGCGAGCATGATACTAATTGTCTGTGTTACAGCAGTAATGTTTATATATTCTTTTTTTGTTAATGCCATTTCAATTGGAAAGACAGATACAGCCTTGTAATTGGGTTGAATTTGCTCTGAAATAATTTTATGATAATATTTAACATTTGCCTGAGCCTCTGTTTTTGATATACTGCGATGCGGTTCTGGCGTAAAAAGATTATCAGTTACAACGGCAATAGTCAAAAAGACAACAAAAACCATTTTAAACCTTATTTGTTGCAATAAATAATTTAATGAAAAAGCGGTAAGAAATAAGAAAAGTATAATTTGAATATTAATAATTCTGTCAACCGAGCGCATTGATGAAAATCCCGGTATCATAAAAATAAGTTTGTAGAGACTATATCCCTTAAAGTTAATACAGAAAATAAATGATAGAACAAAGGTGATTATTAATAGTAGTAAAACTTTAGAGGAGCCTTCATTCTTTTTCATTTTTAAATAAACCAGAGGGCTTAGTAACACACCAAGCCAGGGTATAATACCTGGAAACAGCAAATGGTTCCACCAGTTAATAAATTTAAATGCAGTATAAGGATATAAAAAATTCCAGGTTACTGATGCGGGGGAAGTAAAAAAATATGACCTCAATCTTGGTAGTGAGTTTAAAGAATCAATGTAGGGACGGGTTCCTACTTGATGAGTAGTTTGAATATAGGGTAAAAATAGTGGTAACATTAAAATTGCTATCCCGACTATGGAAGCAATGTAATACATCAATTGTTTTTTATCAAACTGAAGTGGCAGTCTACGATTTACAATTAAAGCTGCAATAAAAAGAAATAGCAGGAAATAGCATAAAAAGAACCCTAAATAAATACCACAGTAAAATTGATATGTTAATCCTAACAAAAGAAATGAGAAATACTTTGATTCAGAAGTTTGAATAAAACGGATAGCCCAATAAATCGTTAATGGAGCAATAAAACGTGGAAACACCTGAATATGAAAAATCTGCCCGTGATTATACAGCCCGAAGCCATAAATAAAAGAACATCCTGCAGCAACCACAGTATGGCAGCCTAATTTTTTAAGAACGTAATAACATGACCAATAATTTAAAACAAAAAGAGTGATAATCCAATACTGGTAGGAGGATTCCACATCTGCATTAAAAAATCTAAATAGAGCATATATTGGCAAAGTGCCTAATAAATTATCTGATAGAGCAGTTACATTTTTATAGGGATACATGAATGGAGCATTCCAGTAATCACTTATTTGCCCGGTAAAATAACGATACCCATGCTCTAAGACATAATAATTAAATCTCGCATCACCAAAATCACCTGGAATTCGACTTAAATCCCAATGGAAATATGGCATTACTCCGAAATATAAGCCTAATATAGCAAATAATATGGGGAAAATTATATTAGAGAAAGTAGAAGTTTGATTTATTGGTTTCATTGCTTTTCTAAGAATTTAATATATCTGATTACTTTAAAATCCCATATCTTACAATACACCACAATGCTCTGAATCCATCTTTCCACCCAATCTTTTTTCCTTCGGCATAAGTGCGGCCATAATAAGATATGCCGACTTCGTAAATGCGTACATTGGGAATACGTGCTATTTTAGCCGTAACTTCAGGTTCGAAGCCAAATCGTTTTTCTTTCAATGACAGCGACTGTACCATTTTGGTGTTAAATAATTTGTAACACGTTTCCATGTCAGTCAGGTTAAGGTTGGTAAACATGTTACTGAAAAACGTCAGAAACTTGTTACCGATGGAATGCCAAAAGAAAAGAATACGGTGAGGGTTACCTCCCAAAAAACGGGAACCATAAACCACATCTGCAAAACCTGTAAGGATTGGTTTTAATAAAATATTATACTCCTCGGGATCATACTCCAAATCGGCATCCTGAATGATTACAAACTCTCCCGTTGCCAATTCTATACCTTTATGGAGGGCTGCACCTTTACCCATGTTTACCGGTTGATTAAAAAGTCTTATGTCTGTTTCGGGATGTGAGGCTATGTACTGTTCAACAACCTCCTTTGTAGCATCTTTGGAACAATCGTTTACAATAATGATTTCTTTGCTGATGTTACTGATCAATTCAACATTTAAAACCTTGTTGAGAATAAGGTGTATGGTAGCTGCTTCATTATAAGCAGGCATTACTATGGAAAGTTTCTGAATTATACTCATATCAAATATTACCAGGGGTTTTTGAAATCATCGGGCTTAAAAGTTTTATTGCTGTCTTTAAAATAACTTTTTGCATCAGCAGGTTTTTGACGAAACATGCCATTGTCTCTGCCCGCAAGTTTACGCAGCAAAGATACAGGCCATAAGACTAAAAAATAAATTATTGTTAAAGCCAATTTTGAAATGATGTTACCAATAAAGGTTGTCAGTGCTGACCATACTTTAAAAATTACTTTAGCAACGGGGAATACAAACAAAAGTGTTGCTATAAAGAAAACGGACAAAACAATTAACCAGCCATAATGATAAAACCACTCAGGGCTAAAATTCAAGAAAATAAACAATAGCTGTAATATTAAAACTATTGCCAATAATGTTTTCCAGATTTTTTGTTCCATCAAAACAAGGTATAGATAAAAGGTGCCAATGCCGGATTGCCACCAATAATAATTAAGACACTCATCAACAAAATAACGATGATGAGAGGCACCAACCAGTATTTTTTTCTTTGAATGATAAACCGGAAAAGATCAGAGAGTAATTCCATTGCTTCAGTGTTGCAAATATAGTATATTTAACTAATGGAATTTTAGACAAAGACATCATCAAAACATGGCCTTTGAATGACTACTTTTGTCAACAGAAAATCAAAAGCATGTCCATAACATCTGAAATTGAAAAACGAAGAACTTTTGCCATTATATCACACCCCGATGCCGGTAAGACAACCTTAACAGAAAAGCTACTGCTTTTTGGTGGTGCCATTCAGGTGGCAGGTGCTGTAAAATCCAATAAAATAAAAAAAACTGCTGCCAGCGATTTTATGGAGATTGAAAAGCAAAGAGGTATTTCTGTTGCAACATCTGTGATGACATTCTTTTATAAAAACTGTCAGATAAATTTGCTCGATACTCCGGGTCACAAAGATTTTGCTGAAGATACTTATCGTACGTTAACTGCAGTGGATAGCGTAATTCTTGTAATTGACTCTGTGAAAGGAGTTGAGCCACAAACAGAAAAGTTGATGGAAGTATGTCGTATGCGAAATACACCTGTTATCATTTTTATCAATAAAATGGATCGTGAAGGTCAAAATCCATTTGACTTATTAGATGAGCTGGAAGAAAAACTTTTTATCCATACACGTCCCTTAAGCTGGCCTATCAGTAGCGGTTCAACATTCCAGGGCGTTTATAACCTTCACAATAAAAGTCTGATGCTTTTCAGAGCAAACCAAAAAGCTTCTGACAGCGATGTTCTTCCAATAAAAGATATGCAAGACCCATTACTTGACAAACAACTTGGGCGATATGTTGATCAACTTCGTGAGGATGTTGAATTGATTGAAGGCGTATATGAACCTTTCAACAAGCAACTATATAGAGAAGGTTTATTAGCTCCTGTATTTTTTGGAAGTGGTATTAATAATTTTGGGGTTAAAGAATTGCTGGATACTTTTATTGAAATAGCTCCTGAGCCAAAGGAGAGACAGACTGATGTACGTGCAGTTAAACCGGATGAATCTAAATTTTCGGGATTTGTTTTTAAAATACATGCCAATATTGACCCGCGTCATCGCGACAGGATTGCTTTTTTAAGAGTTTGTTCAGGTATGTTTGAACGTGGAAAGTTTTATCATCATGTCAGGTTGAATAAGGACTTGCGATTCAACAATCCTGCAACCTTTATGGCACAGGAAAAAAGTATTGTAGAACAAGCATTCCCCGGTGATGTTATTGGACTTTATGATACAGGCAATTTTAAAATTGGAGACACTTTAACAGAAGGGGAGGATTTAATGTTTAAAGGTATTCCAAGCTTTTCGCCCGAAATTTTTAAAGAGCTAATCAATACAGATCCAATGAAAACCAAGCAACTTGAAAAAGGTATTGAGCAGCTAACGGATGAGGGAGTGGCGCAGTTGTTTATTCAGAATGGAGGTAACAGAAAAATCATCGGCACTGTTGGCGAACTACAATTTGAAGTAATTCAATACCGATTGCAGAATGAGTATGGTGCTTCTTGTAAATTTATTACACAGAATATTTCAAAAGCCTGCTGGCTAACCTCCAAAGACAAGAATAAGTTAGATGAATTTATGCGTTTTAAAATGAATAATATTGCATTCGATAAAGACCAAAACCCTGTTTATCTTGCCGACTCACAATGGATGCTAGATCAAATGATCAAGAACTATCCTGAAGTACAATTTCATTTTACCAGTGAGTTTAAAATGGAAGTTGCTGTTTAATCATTTCTGAGCATTCCCAATAAACACATTAGTGCTTTTTGATTCTGTGATTTAAAATCATGCAAAGTTTCCATTGGATATGCAATAGAGAGTTTGATAAAATCCATTTTCAGACAGTTTGATTTTAAATCCTTAATTTTATTTAACGGCATGTAGTTATCTTCATGCAAATCATATCGCCACGGTTTTTCGTTTATACACAGCAATATTTTTTCTGATTGAGGTGATTGCATTTTATCATAGTCAAGCATCTTCAAAAATTTACCGCTTAATTGAATTGTCACACTATAATGATTGGCCCACCAGAACAAAAAGCGAATTGCTAAAGTTTCATCCTTATTAAACCAACCGGGAGCATCGCAATTTATCCAAGGTAAGCCTTCCAGATTTTCTCCTCTGTAAATTTTACTGCGATTTACTATCGAAGGTTCTATTTTAAAATCATTTGATAGTTGTTCTTTAGCTAAAGTGCCAATCTCTGCATAGCTGCTGTATATCTTATCTGTGATAGACTTTTTAATGATAAAAAAGTCAGCAGCGCTGACATGCTTTATTTCGTCTGATGAAAACATAATTCTGTGAAGATAGCTATTAATTTTTCGTTTTATTTGTATTGTAAAATATTATTGGATGAAACTTATCATAATCAGTGCCAGTGTGCGTGAAGGGCGAAAGAGCCATCGTGCAGCACTATTTTTTAAAAATTTTCTAATCAAGAAATACCATGCTGATGTTAGTATTGCAGATTTGAATGAACTTAACTTCCCGCTATTTGACGAGCGACTAAGGTTTCTGAAAAATAAGACTCCTGATGTAGTTCAGTTTGCCGAAAAGATTAAACAATCTGATGGTGTTTTAATAATCACTCCTGAATATAATGGAGGCTATCCGGCATCATTGAAAAATATAATTGACCTGATGTATGATGAATGGAGAAGAAAGCCTGTTGCTATTGCAACTGTTTCTGATGGAATGTTTGGCGGTATGCAGGCAATTACTTCATTGCAGTTTATTTTATGGAAAATCAGAGCATGGACAGTGCCTGCTATGTTTCCAATGCCACAAATTGATAAAAACTTTGATGCTGACGGAACACCTGTTGATATTGAAGGCACAGAAAAAAGAGCTACAGTATTTTGTGATGAATGGATGTGGTGTATAGAAGCAAACAGAAGAATGCAATTGAACCATTAGATGCATTAAACCAAAACAATTTTATTTACAAAATTCTAACTGGAACTCCATCGGATTCATAACTAAGTTTTGCGCTTCAATCTTAATTGAATATATGATTAACCCTCTGGCGCATCCTGATATCTATCGCGGTGCGCCAGTGGGCGTTTTGTGAAGTTGTCATGGCGTTTTTGTCCCCGCATTGTCTCCATACCCCGAACTTTCGGGGCAAGGGAGACTATGCTGACACAACATTGTTGAAAACACCAATTAAGAGATTTGAAAATTAGAAACTTTTCAGGATTAAATA
>JRYD01000536.1_pt1 | contig 176379 bp, 109 predicted proteins | sample 235311 | NCBI WGS metagenome assembly JRYD01 (sample SAMN03074213, study PRJNA261472) | activated sludge metagenome | biome: Common Effluent Treatment Plant; feature: Wastewater; material: Activated sludge; isolation source: activated biomass in a lab-scale reactor treating industrial wastewater... | reverse complement strand
TGGTAGCAGCATTACTCCACAGATAGGTAACAGGGCCATTGGCATCATTTACATGAACATAAATACTTCCAGTACTTTGCCCAAAACATGTAACATTAAATGCAGAGTCGAGCACTACAGACGGTTGAGTACTTGCACCAACAGTAAAACTATCAACCTTTGTACATAAATTCTGATCAGTAACTGTTAGTGTATAAACGCCTGATGAAAGAATGTTAAGATCTTCTGTTGTGTTTGAATTGGACCATAAATATCCATAAGGTGAAATGCCTCCAGAAATTGAGGCATCAATCATTCCGTTAATCAATCCACAAGAAGTATTCGTAATTGTTGCTGTAATTTTTATTTCATCGGGCTCATGAACGGTATCATTGGCAAAAACTGAAGTACAATTATTCAAATCTGTAATTGTCAAAGTATAAACTCCGGCAATCAAACTTGATATATCTTCATTCGAGCTGCTATTTGACCATTGAAAACTATAGTTTGGGACACCGCCTGCAACTGAAATATTAATGCTTCCATTATTTAACCCAAAACATGTTACGTCCTGAATTGAAACTGCACTTCTTGTAATAGCATCAGGTTCAGTAAGAGAATAAGTTTCAATTGTTGTATCGTTGGCAACATCAACAACAGTTACAGTATAAGTTCCTGCTGTTAATCCGCTAATATCTTCTGTTGTTGCACCATTGCTCCATTGAATATTAAAAGGGCCGCTACCATTAACTGTCAAATCAATTTGACCATCACTAAAGCCATTGCAACTGATGTTGTAACCGTTATAGTTTGAAAATGAAGCAGAAAGTACAGGTTGCGCAAAGCCCTCAGTTGCACCCGACAACAATAACAGGAGGAATAAACTTAAATAATAAAATCTGAATATGTTGGTTTTCAGGTTTTTACAAAAAGATTTCTGGCTTATTTCCATAAATAGGTAAAAGCGGTGCATGAATTTTAAAGTTCTCGAGCCAAAAATAGAAAAATCCGCTTATATGATTATGAATTTGGTAAAAAAACAATGTAATAACTACCGATTTTTCTTCGATTTTAGTTTTTAAATGAATATAACTTTAATGCATAATTTCCGTACAAAAGGAACAACATCATACACAATGAACTCTTTAAAATCCATCATTAGCTTTAGTATTTTAACAATACTGCTGATTTTCGTTTCGGCTGATGGTCAATCACAACAAATTAACAATACAAGTACAAAGCCTCGTCAGGTTGATGTGGTAATTTGTATGGACCTTAGCGGTAGTACTAACGGCTTACTTGATAATTTCAGAGACAAAATGTGGGATATTATCAATCAATGGCAGATGTTTACTCCCAAACCTGTGATTAGAATAGGGTTAATTGGTTTTTCCAGATATTCCTTTCATGATGGCAGTGGGTACATAAAAGTCATTTCTGATTTAACAGATGACTATGATGCACTTTCACAAAAAATGTTCGACATACAACCTTATGTAGAGAACGGAATTCAGTTTGTGGGTGCAGCTATAGGTTCAGGAGTTAACGATATGTCCTGGAGTGAGAAACCTGATGCTGTTAAAATGATGTTTGTAATGGGTAATGGTTATGTCAACCTTGGAAGGTTTGATTTCAGGGCTCAGTGTGAAACAGCAGTGAAAAATAATATTGAAATTCATACAGTTTATTGTATTAAAAATGACAAACAAATGCGTCAGCGTGAATTGCCGGGATGGGAAGAGATAGCAAAGCTGACCGGAGGACAAGCGTTTCAGGTTTTTGTAAACAACAGAGCACCACTTATCAAGGAAAAGGTAAATGTGATGGCATTAGCTTCATTAAACGATTCATTGAATAAAACTTTTATACCTTACGGCAAAACCGGAGTTGAGCGTCTGAAACTTATGCTTAAAGCTGATGACCATGCAGTGCGTTCCTATGAAGCTTATTTTTATTCAAGATTAAAATTCAAACTCAGCGACCACTACACTTCACAAATGCTAATGTGGGATGTGACGCAATACAAAGAAGAATATCCACAATCACGCCTTGCGGCAGTTAGACAATCTGTAAAGTCAAATAATGAATCTTCAATTGATTTGGAGCTGCTTGCAAAAGAATTTGTAGAAAAAAGAAACAGCCTGCGTGCATCAATCAATTCATTGTTCCCATTGGGCGAAGAGTTAAGAATCCATAACGAAGCGGTTGCCAAAGAATATGAACTTGAAAACAGGTTAGACAAAACAATGGTACGTGCCTATTCACAAACACTTATTAAGTCAGGATTTAAAGAATAAGAATTGAATTTATTCTTAGTGAATACCGGTTTTATTTATTTGAAAATTATGGTTCCTTTAGCTGATTCAGCCGATAAATTACCGTTGATGTTGTTTTTAAATTACTAATCATTCTATTTATTTTTTCTCTCATTTGATAACATTTAATTTTGAATGTAATTCAATCATTTTGATTACATCATAAAAATCATCCCAAATTCTTAAATTTGAAAACTCATAAAAAGTATTTTGGGAAATCTGAAAATATATCAATCGTCAGCAGGGTCGGGTAAAACATACACACTTGTTAAAGAGTATTTGTTGCTTGTTTTAAAATCACCTGCTGCTTTAAAAGGAACGCTTGCCGTTACGTTTACCAATGCTGCAACCGGTGAGATGAAAGAAAGACTCATCCTTGCTTTATGGCAACTAGCTACCGGTCGGAATGAAAAACTGAAATCAGATTTAGCTTCATCACTTGGAACATCCTTTAATATAGAACAAGCAGCAGCTAAGGTTTTGAATTATGCAATACATCATTATACAGATATTTCCATTAGTACTATTGATAGTTTTTTTCTGAACATCACCCGTTCCATTGCATATGAATCGAGACTGCCTGGCAGATATGAAATTGATTTAAATACAGAACCTGCCATAGACTTTATGGTTCAGAATATTTTGCATGCTGCCGGAACAGATGTTGATATTACCAATTGGCTTATTGATTTTGCAATGCACAGAGTGGATAGCAATAAGGGTTGGAATATGCAGGGTGAACTGAAGACCATTGCTAAAGAAGTTTTTAAGGATCACATTAGAGTAAAATTTGAAACAGATGTACTTGCCGACACATCGGTGATTAATGAAGTAAAGGGTTTGCATGCAGCTATCTGGAATAAATTGTCAGGAATGGCAAAAAAATTCTTAGAGATAGCAAATTCAGTAGGAGCAGAGTCAAAAGATTTTTACTTTGGTGAAAAAGGATTTTATTCTTTAATAAAAAAAATAGCCGCAAAGGAACATCCTAAAGATAATACTATCAATCTGCGGACATGGCAGATTCTTGATCGTAAAAATGTGTTTGCAGATAAAGCTCATGATTTTCTTAAACAAGATCAGAACCTGAATAGCGAATTGTTGGGCATAGTAAGGCAAATAGTTGACTGTTATGTAGAAAGCGTTGAACAACTATTGTCTGCTGAAGTTGTTACAACAAATATTTACCAGGCCGTAATTCTTAAATATCTGTTTCGGCAGTTAAAAGTTTATCGCAAGGATCATCAGATGCTGCTCATGAGTGATGTGGGTAAAATATTGAACTCAATTATCGGGGACAATGACACACCATTTATTTATGAAAAGGCTGGCAACAAGTACAGAAATTTTTTGATTGATGAGTTTCAGGATACGTCACAAGTGCATTGGAAAAATTTGTTGCCATTGCTAATTAATAGTTTGGCGGAACAACATCAGGTTCTTACTGTTGGTGATGGTAAGCAATCAATTTATCGTTGGCGGGGAGGAGATATGAATCTTCTTTTAAATGAAGTGGAAGGCACACTAAAGAATCATGCAAATAACACAGATGTATTCCGGTTAGATTCTAATTTTCGTTCTTCTGTATCTGTAGTTGAGTTTAATAATATTTTTTTTAGCGCAATAAGTAAAATCATTTCTGCTGACTCACAACAATCACAATTGCTGAAGGCAGCATATCAGGAAAATACAGTACATCAAATTGCAAAGCGTAGTGATGAAAAGGGTTTTGTATCTATTGAACTATTCACAAAAGATGAATCGTATTCTGAGTTACATTATCCTGAATATTTTAGTGCTGCCGATAAGGTGATTGCATCACATACGCTAAGTTACATACAAAGCCAGATTGAAAAAGGATATAAGCCCGGAGATATTGCATTGCTTGTCAGAAGTAATATAAATGGAAACAGGTTGGCAGACTTTTTAGTTTTGAATGGTTACAAGAATATTAATTCACGCGATTCACTATTGATTTGCCATGCACCGCAAATCAGGTTTCTGATAAATTGTCTTAGACTCAATGCTGATAATGAAAATCAGGTAGCAGAGAAGTCTATTTTGTATTTTGTGTCAAAACATCTGCAAATGGAAACTAAGGTAATTGAAACTTGTATTGAAAAGTATGTAAAGCATAGTAAGCTTTATTCGCTAACAGAATTTTGTACACAGGTAATAAATAAATTCGGATTAAATAAGCAACCTGATGCATACCTGCAATGTTTTGAAGATTTGATTTTTCAAAAATCAAATAAAGGGATTAATACTGTTGCTGAGTTTCTTGATTGGTGGGATGTGGAGTCCAATCAAAATAAAATTTCAGTGCAGGTTCCTGCTGATGAAAATGCTCTTACCATTATCACTATTCATAAGTCTAAAGGATTACAGTTCCCCATAGTAATCATCCCATATGCAGATTGGGATTTAAATAGTAGTAAAGGTTTGATATGGATAAGAAGTGATGTTTCACCGTTCGACAAATTAGGTGCATTTCCTGTCTTGCCTTCAAAAAAGTTATTAAATACTTATTTTAGAGAGGCTTATATTCTTGAAAACAGAGAAAAGGTATTAGAAGAAATAAATACACTTTATGTTGCATGTACCAGGGCAGAAGATAAATTATTTATTCTGATTTCGGATAGTGGAAAAGAAAGTGAGGACGGTATTAGTAAAGTCAATACATTAATTAAGTCGGCAATAATTAATGCTGATACTGTTAGCTCAGTTTTGACAAAAGCAAGTGATGCAGTTTTCAACATGGGAGTTGATTCTAAATATATACATAAGCGAAAGAAGGCAGCAGACGTGCCTGATAGTTTTACTCATAAGGAACTGATAAATTATTATGCAAGAGAAAACAGGATAAGCACCGGATTCAAAATCAAAAAATTTGCAGAACAAAGTAAAAGCCGACTCATTGGAATTAAAGTACATGAGTTGCTGGCTGATTTTCGCAGTGAAGCTGATCTTGAAAAAATAGAAAATCATTTAAGTAACCTTCAGATACCTGATGAAGAAAAGAATGAGTTGTTGAATGGAGTAAAGGCTACTTGCAAATTTCTCTCTGAAAAGAAATGGGTTAGCCCATACTATCAAATTTATAATGAACATGAAATGGCAGATGCAGAAGGAAATATTTTAAGACCGGACAGGCTTATGCTTGAAGGGGATAAGGCTATAGTTGTTGATTACAAAACAGGCGCAATTGAAGCTGATCACGTTCATCAGATAGCTAATTACAAAGAAGTTTTGCAAGATGCAGGCTTCAAAGTTGTAAAGACTTTTTTATATTATCTGGAAAAGAAAGAATTAATTGAGGCCTAAATGCTACTTATTTTCTATGCCAACGGTTGACAAATTCTGTGACGAGTGGCTTAGTTTTGTTTTGAGGAAGATTGATCGGTTTGTTCAACCTTTCTTTAAAATGAACATAATTGTCTGAAATCATCCATGATATGGTTATCTCATTCAGTTCTTCATGCCTAATAAAAACAAAGTCACAAATACTTTTGAAGTTAGCAAATGAGAATGCTATGCAAGGAACAAAAAACGGCTCATTGCCATTTGCAAGGTTTCTGATTTCAGGTTCATAGCAATTCAGCAGAGGAAATTGTTTCATAATGTTTTTGCCTATCAAATCACTTGCCTGAAAAATTGTGTCACAGCTTTTAAGAATGTTGCCATAGTTATCAAAAATAATTATCTGGCTTTTGCTGTGAGCGTTTTTCATATCAGTAAATTTTGATTTTTTGATAGAAGGGTTCGCTCAGTAAATCAGCTGCTATAGTTTGAAACATTTCATTAATCATGAAATTGTTTTTTGCTGATGTAAAAAAGGTTCTGTAACAGTCGAACTGAATAAAGAAATCGCTACAGTCAAGATTTATATTTGATTCAATTTTATTACAAGTTAAATAAACAGGCGTTCCGGGAAGAAATTTTTGATAGTGACTAATCCATGCATCAAGATCTGAAAATGTTGATGGTTTGTTTACATCAACTACATGTATCAATGCATCTGTTCCAAGGTAATATGACTTGAATGATTTTAGATTCGACACACTTCCGGGTGCTGTCCAGATTACAAGATTGACTTTTCTTTTGTTTATTGCCAATTCCTTTCTTGCAATACATAGTTGATTGTCTTCTGAATAGGAGTGATGAAATCTGTTATTCACCAATCGGTTCACAATAGAACTTTTGCCGCATTGGCTATATCCTGTTATGAGTATCTTTTTATTCTGCATGCCGATTGTTTATAGTGTTTATATGCAAATGCGCGAAAAAGGTTGCAGAATTTTGTTTGAACTTCTGAAAATTATTCTTCTTCCATGTGATGGGTTTTGCCATCTACTGATTTTATGGTTTTCCAATTTCCGTTTTCGTCTTGTTTTTGTATTTCATAGCGCTCAACACCTTCTTTCCAGCCTTTATAAGGCGTCCATTCAAGCCTGCTGTTGTTCATGTCGTCTAATTTGCCTTGCAGAAGAATGTTTCCTGATAAATCTGTCAGACCTGTTCGTTGCTGACAGATGTTTTCAACTTCAATTTTGTATTGATAGGTGGAAGTGTTTACATCAACATCTCTGTCAAGGTAATATTTTGTGCTGTTGTTTACCGAGTCAATCAAAACAAAATTTCCGGGATTTTTATCTGATGATTTGTAAATTAAATAGTAGTTAACCAACTCAGGAAATGGCGTGCCTTCATGCCATTCTGTTAAAATGCTGTTGTTGTCAATCACTGTTGATCGAATGATTGATGTGGTTATTTGATTTACAAGACTTGTTGGCACCGCTGCATCATTATTACTTTCGGAAGTGTATATGCTACCGTCTAATTGCGCTTCTATTTTATAACTGTATTCCTGCGGACAATATGCTGTAGAATCAATATAAAAATCTTCTGTCCCTGCAATTGCATCTATAAGATCATAGTTCAATCCATCAATACTGCGGTAAATCGAGTATTGCGAAATTGGCTTACCAATATAAGGTAACCATGAAAGCGTATTTGACATAGTGTCTGGTGCTGTTGTCAAGAGTATTGAAGCATGGGCTCTTGAGCTATCCAATGGATATGAATTATTGCAGTTGTTGATAGTCAGAATTTTGTAGTAATAGCGATTCTGATTGGTTGTTACATTATTGTCAATAAATGCTAATTGCTGATTCAATGTGCTGTTGCTTGGATTTGAATCTGTGTAAATCAGATTGTAATGTTTATCATCAGTTGATCTGTATAATTCAAATCTGTTCAGATTGGTAGCTGATGTAGGTTGCCAAGATATTCTGATTGCATTGCTATCGAGTACAGTTATGTAATTTATTTCTGAAGGCGTAATGGGTTGATTGTTTTGTGCAGCAATGAAGTTGAGTTTAGTAATACTATCACTGCAAAGTCCTTCATTAGTTACTTTTAATGTCACTGAGTAATATCCTGCATTTTGATAGTTAAACTGCGGATTGAATGCTGATGAAGTAAGCCCATTGCCACCATCCCACATAAAAACCGGATTTTGTAGTGATGTGCTTATATTAACCATGCTTGAAGAGAGTGGTATGCAGCCAATCAATGGCGAACCTCCAAACTCAGCTATTGGAAATGGAATTACGGTAACGGCATTGATGCTGTTCGCTGTATCCGAACAGTAGCCATTAGATGCAACTAATGTAATACTAAATTGTCCCGGAGTCTGATATGGATGATTAACATTGTAATGCTGTGACGTACTGCCATCGCCTAATTGCCATTTATAGCTACTTGATGATTGTGATAGATTGAGCAAAGAAATTGAAGAGCCTACACAAATTGAAGAGTCGCTGACTGAAAATGCTGCAACCGGTTTGTTGTAAACTTTAATTGTATTCGGATGTGTAAATACCGATTGGCATCCATTGGCATCTTTAACAATGAGTGTCACTAAATAGGAGCCTGCTGTTGTAAAAGTGTGAGTTGGTGAAGCATTCACTGAGGTATCTCCATCTCCAAAACTCCAAAAATGACTTAATGCATTCTGCGAAGAGTCGTTAAGACTGATAGTTAAAGGTTGGCAACCATAATTGTTGGAAAGAGAGAAAGAGGCTAATGGCCCAGGTATGTGTAAAGCATTGGTCAAAGTTTTTGTGTTACTGCAACCCGATGCATCAGTTACTGTAAGTGTTACCTGATAGTTTCCAACAGTTGTATAAATATGGTTTGGATTCTGGAGTGTTGATGTGCTTCCATCACCAAAATTCCACAAATAGTTTGTTGCACCTGAAGATGCGTTTTGAAATTGAACAATCACAGGAATACAACCTGCAGATTTTGTGTAACTAAAATCAGCCTGAGGCTCTGTGATTGCAATGGTTTTTCCATCAACGGTATCTTTACATCCAAATGAATCAGTAATTATTAAAGTAGGTGTAAAATTGCCGGTACTATTATAATTGACTCCTGGATTTTGAACTGTAGATGTTGATCCATTACCAAATTTCCATAACCATTGATATGCATTTTTACTTGAATCAGTAAATTGTATTTGTTTTGGATTGCATCCTATTGTATCTGACTGCATAAATACTGCTGCAGGAAGTTGAATGTTATCTAGTTCATAGTTTTTTTCACAGCCATTAACATCTTTGGCAAAGAGTTTTATTTTATCTTGTGGTACAGTGGTAAATGTATGTTGTGAGGCTTGTGTAAACGTGGTGTCTCCATCACCCCAAGACCACTTCCAGGAAACAGCATTAAGGCTTGAATCAGTTACATTAATTGTTATTGGTAAGCAACCTTGACTTCTAGTATAACTGAATTTAACATTAAAGTTTGGTATGGTTACTGCCTGAGCTAAGGTTTTGGTGCTTAAACATCCATTGTTGTACGCTGTTAGTTTAATATCATAAGTGTAAGGTGGATTTGGCCCGTAATAGTAATATTTGTTTACGTCAGTTGATGACGACATAGTCCCATCTCCTAAATCCCAGGTATAAGAAGTGCTTCCTGTAGAAGTATTTGTTAGTTGCACATTTACCATAGTGCATGATGAAGATAGCATATTGATGCTAAAATCAGCCACAGGTTTTACTATGTTAATTGGTTGCACTGCATTTATTGTCTGTGTGCAAGCATTTATATCCGTAATAACAACTTGAACTGAATAAGTTCCGGAGTCAGAGTAAATATGTGATATTGGATTACCGGTTGCTGACGTGCCATCGCCAAAGTCCCATGTATAGTTTACGTAATTTGTGTTTTGAACTGAAAAGGTAATGGTGTCAGATGCACAAGCTCTGTTTTTATTTGAGAGAATAGCATTGGCATCAGCATTTGCATATAAGCTCTTGGAATGAATGACTGTACATCCACTTGTATCCTGAGCCTGTAAAGAAATAATGTAATTGCTGGTATTGGCATAACTATGTACCGGTGAAACCTGTGTGCTTGTTTGATTATCACCAAAATCCCAATTATAACTTTGCAAATTTGGGTTTGATGGTAAAGCCTGAATGTTTGAGCCATTACAGGTGTTGACGGAATTTACTGTAAATGTAACAGGGGTTCCGGCCACTTTTACTGCCTGTGAATGATAAATTGTGTCAACACTTGCATTGGATAAGTTTGCAATAAGCATAACATCGTAAATGCCTGGTACGTTGTAGGTGTGTACTGGATTTTGTTGAGATGACGTATTGCCATCACCAAAATCCCAATGGGAACCAACAACATTTAAAAAGGGGTTATTGAAACTTATGGTCAATGGTGCACAGCCATCATAATGCATGGTGAATTGTGTTGTATCATGGTTTTCATCATAAAATGTACCACCACTTCCAAAGTTGGTAGGGGGAAAACTGTAGGTGTAACTGCAACTGTCATTGGCAATTGTTAAGCTTATTGTGAATGGGCCTGTTGATTGATAGGTGTGCATCGGATTCTCCTGTGTTGAAGAATCGCCATCACCAAAAGTCCATAGCCATGATGTAGCACCTACTGAGTTGGCCGAAAACTGAACATCAAGAGGAGGAATGGTGTCTAAAGTATGGGCAGATGGCGCAGCACCTAAATTTAAAAAGTTCATTGCATATTGCTCAACTTTTGTTGATGTACAACCATTAGCAGAAGTTATGGTTAAAGAAACATTATAACTTCCGGTGTGATTATAGGTGTGAACAGGATTTTGTTGTGTTGATGTTTGTCCATCACCAAAATTCCATAGCCATGAAACTGCATTTAAGGAACTGTCTGTAAATGTTCCAATAAAAGGCGGACAAAGTGTTTGGTTGTATGTAAAATCAGCAATACCACCACCGACAATGTAGGTGGCAAAATTGCTGATTGTTTGAGAGCATGTTGAGCCATTGCTTTGTGTCTGAAGACTTACTGTATATATCCCCGGAGTGTTATAAGTGTGAGAGACATTTTGTGCTGTACCGGTACTGCCATCACCAAAATTCCAAAGCCATGAATTTGCACCTGATGAGTCGCTTAATGAAACCGTAAGTGGTGCACATCCTGAAACGGGTTGCGGATTACTGAAGTTGTTTACGCTTGGTCCTGGGTTAATGTAACCTTGTTTGCGTAATGAGTCTTTACAGCCATTGCCATCAAAGACAATTAGTGTAACATTAAAGCTGCCTTGATTCTGATAGAGATAGGTTGGACTGTTTGCTGTTGAAGTGTCACCTGTACCAAATTTCCATAACCACGATGTTGAGCCTATACTGGTATTTGCAAAGTTTACCGTTAATGGATTACATCCTGTTACTTTATCTGCAAGAAAGCCGGCCTCAGGTCCGTTAACAGTAATTCCGTATGGAAGATTTGATGTAGCAGTACATCCGTTTGCAGCTGTAACGGTTAATGTAGGATAGAATATCCCTGATTGAGTGTAAGTATTATTACCATTGAATAGGGATGAGCTATTGCCATCACCAAAATTCCATTGATAACTGCAACCGGAACAAGCATTAGTCTGAAATGAAACATTCAATGGCTTACATCCTGTGGTATTTGATGTTGTGAATGTTGAAACCGGTGATTGTAATGCATGTATAGTTAATGGTGCAGACTGACTTGAACAGCCGTTTGGATAGGTTGCTGTTAAATATGGATTGTAGTTTCCTGCATTATTATATAATACGCCAACTGTTGATAGTGTAGAAGTCTGACCATTGCCTAAACTCCATTGAATGGAAGATGTCCCGATAGCATTAGTTGAAAGAACAACTGTCAGCGGATTACAACCGGAAGTGATATTTGAAGTGATTACAGGAATAGGATTGTTAAGTACTGTTACTGGTGATGCTAGGTTCACGGTAGAAGAACAACCAGAAGCAGTTGCAGTGACAGCTACCTGAAAGTTCCCGGGTTGTGAATATTGATGTTGCACATTTGAGCCAGTTGCTGTTCCTCCATCGCCAAAATTCCATTGGTAAGTTGATGTTGTATTTGCGGATGCATGAAAGAGAAATATCTTGTTGATGTTGCAGGTGCTGAATGTGTCAACTGTAGCTGTTACAACAGGAACAGGCTTTATAACAACTATATTGTTTTTCGTCAATGTTTGCGTGCAGCTTGAATTGAGTCGGAACAGAACTAAAGTAACATTATAAGTTCCGGCTGTTGCATATATATGTGTTGGATTCGTTTGATTACTGGTGACACCATCGCCAAAATCCCATTGACAACTGTCAAAAATTGCACTTTGATTGGTAAAGTTTACAACTTCACCCTGACATGCTGTAGATTTATTTAGTGAAAACTGTACAACAGGTTTGTTTTCTATATGTATAGGTTGCGAAGAAATTATAGAGTCACTGCCTGATGCATTTGTTGCAATAAGTTTAACAAAGAAATCGCCCGGAGTGGTAAAAGTAATTACAGGACTATGCAAAACAGAAACCACGCCATTGCCAAAATCCCAATGATAGCTTGTTGCATTAGTACTTGTATTGTTAAATGAAACAGTTAGAGGTGTACAACCTGACGACTGACTAATACCAAATGATGCTACAGGTGTTTGTGCAAGACATTGATGTAGTGAAGTAATAATCACCAGAGCCGTAAGCCACAATCCTGACACTTTATTTAAAGCTATATTTCCTCCCACTAAAATGTTGATTTTGGCAAGTTTTACGGAAAAGTGCATTAAAAGTTATATTTCTTACACTTTAGTTTTACTTCTTTGTTTTTCAATAGATTTATTTTTCGTTATTTTAGAAATATTGAAACCCTAAGGCTGTTATTTATGTTTAATATTTTTATTTTTATTGCGTTAAAAAACCACTTTTATTATGTCAGCAATTCTGGAAAAAAACCAATCGGTTAAAGGCGGAGAATTTATTATTAAAGAATCAAATGCAGAGAACACTTTTATACCTGAAGAGTTTAGCGAAGAGCATTTGATGATTGAGCAAACAGCCAACGATTTTTTAAAACAAGAAGTGCATACCGTGCTTGATCGTATTGATGCAATGGAAGCAGGACTTATGCCATCATTATTAGATAAGGCAGGAGAACTTGGACTACTTGGTGTATCGGTTCCTGAACAGTATGGCGGATTTGGTAAAGATTTTATTACAGGTACATTGCTGACAGAAACTTTAGGCGCAGGTCATTCATTTTCTGTTGCAATGGCAGCACATACAGGCATTGGGACATTGCCTATTATGTATTTTGGTAATACGCAACAGAAAGAAAAATATCTTCCGTTATTGGCATCAGGCAAGTGGAAAGCATCTTACTGTTTAACTGAGCCCGGTTCCGGTTCTGATGCGCTTGCAGCCAAAACAAAAGCAGTTCTTTCTGCTGATGGAAAGCATTACATCCTTAACGGACAAAAAATGTGGATTACCAATGCAGGCTTTGCAGACTTGTTTGTAGTATTTGCACAGGTTGACGGAGATAAATTCACAGGATTTATTGTAGAGAAAACCTATCCCGGACTTTCGCTTGGTGAAGAAGAACATAAGATGGGAATAAAAGGCTCAAGTACAAGACAGGTTTTTTTCAGTGATTGTAAAGTGCCGGTAGAAAATGTCTTGGGCGAAATCGGCAAAGGACATCTTATTGCTTTCAATATTTTAAATATCGGACGATTGAAGTTATGTGCAGCTGCATTAGGTGGCGCAAAGCATGTAAGTACACATGCTGTTTCCTATGCAAACACACGTGAGCAGTTTAAATTGCCGATTGCAAAATTTGGCGCCATCAGATATAAACTTGCACAACAGGCAATAAGAATTTATGCTTGTGAGAGCGCTTTGTATCGTACAGCTTTTATGATTGACGAACTCGAAAAACAAAAACTTGCTGACGGAATTGAGTACTCTCAGGCATTACTGCAGGCTGCCGAAGAATATGCTGTTGAATGTGCTATTCTTAAAGTTGATGGTTCGGAGGCACTCGATTATGTTGCAGATGAAGGTGTACAGATTTATGGCGGCTACGGCTATAGTGCAGATTTTCCTATGGACAGAGCCTATAGAGATTCACGCATCAACAGAATTTTTGAAGGAACAAATGAGATTAACAGACTACTTACTGTTGATATGATTCTTAAGCGTGCCATGAAAGGTAAGATTGATTTAATGACACCGGCTATGAATATTCAGAAAGAGCTTATGGCTATACCTGATTTTAGTGAGCCTGATATGTCATTGTTTGCTCAGGAGAAAAAGTTTGTGGCTAACTATAAAAAAGCATTACTGGCAGTTGCAGGTTCAGCTGTGCAAAAATTAATGATGACACTTGCAAAGGAACAGGAAATACTGATGAACATTGCAGATATGGCTATTGCAATTTATATTTCAGAGTCAATTTTATTGCGGACGGAGAAGCTTGTAAAATTAAAAGGTGAAGAAAATTGCAGTGTTCAACTTGATATGATGCGGGTTTATGTAAACGATGCAGCAGACAGAATTGCCTTAGCAGGGAAAGAAGCAATCAATTCCTTTGCAGAAGGAGATGAGCAAAGAATGTTACTTATGGGATTAAAGCGTTTCACTAAGGTTCCTGCATTTAATGTTAAAGAAGCAAGAAGAAGAATTGCAGCCCGCTTAATTGAAAAGAACGAATACTGCTTCTGATTTGTAGTGCAATTCTAAGCAGATGATCAGGAAGGTTTTCATTCCGGCACTCATATTAATTTTATTGATTTTAGGATTTTATACGCGTCATTGGCTGGTTTATGGGTTTAATCAATTAAAGGGACAGTTAAATATTATTTACAACGCACAACCCATTGGCGAAGTAATAGAGAATCCATTAACTCCCGATTCAGTAAAGGCAAAACTGATTTTAATCCGTGAGATTAAGAAATATGCTGTTGATTCTTTAGGATTGGCAGAAACCAACAACTACGAAACTTACTATGATCAAAAAGGGAAGCCTGCATTATGGGTTCTCACAGCTGCTCCTGAATTTAAAATGGAGCCATATAAATGGAAGTTTCCATTTCTTGGATCATTATCATATAAAGGTTTTTTCCAAAAACAGAAGGGGGTTGATGAATTACAATTGTTGAAGAAAAAGGGCTTTGATGCAGATTTGTCAACAGTGTCAGCATGGAGTACACTTGGATGGTTTGGTGATCCTGTAATGTCGTCAATGATGAGAAAGAATGTTGGGTCGCTTGCAGAATTGATTATCCATGAAATGACTCATACAACACTTTATGTCAAAGGCAATGTTGAGTTCAATGAAAACCTTGCAACTTTTATTGGAGAGATTGGTGCTGAAAAATTTCTGACATATAAATTTAAAGATGACAGCATTGTTCTGACAAATTATATTAATTATCGTAATGACAGCAGAATATTTTCAGAATATGTAGTTACTTCAGTAGCGAAATTAGACTCATTGTATAAAGATGTAGATTTTGTTTCGTTGACATATCCGGATAAATTAAGTCTTAAATACCAAAAAATCGCATCAATTGTTTTACATATATCGAAGTTACCACTGAAAAATCATCAAAGGTTTGAATGGAATCTGCAGGATAAAAGACTGCCTGACAACACCTGGTTTCTTTCTTATTCCGATTATCATGCTTTGCAGCCTGAAATTTATCAGGTGTATTATGATTCCTGCAATAGTTCAATTCGTGAGTTGATAAATCACTATAAGAAATAGGAAGTAACCTACTTATAATGTTGCAAGTGTATTCAGAATATCATTTTCAGAAACATCCTGAAGATTAAAGATGATTTGCTGATTGGCAGCAATAGTAAAGTTCTGCTGATCTAAAACGTATTGATTGTTTTGTTTTTTACCGAATACTACCAACGTTACGTTTTCGCCAACAGGAAAGTTTGTACCACTTAGGTTTTGTATTTGCATAACACCTTTAAAACCCTTGAATGAAACATAGACCTGTAAGTTTTGTGTATTTGTTCCTGTGACGCTACAGGTAATTGATGTAGTGGATGATGACTGATGTAACAATGCAGGCGAAAACCAACCTGTTGTGGCAGGTGTAGTAACATAGCTGTTAGAAGTAGGAGAAATACTTGATAGTGTATCAACAAAACCAGGAATAAAATTAGAAATAGTATTGGTCCAGTTGTTAGCATTGTTGCCGCTGCTATAACCATAATATGACTGCATGGCTGAATTTATAGATGGCAATGCAGCCGTTTCAAGAAAATATTTTTTACCGGGCTTAAGAAAGATTTCATTTCCGTTTTTAAATGCTCTTACTCTTATTTCTGCACTTGTTTCAAGTGGGTTGCCTGAAGCCACCGAGGGAATTCTTCTTAGAATCATATCTTTTATCGAATACAGCTCGATTACTTTTAGCTGAAATGGATAAGTGACCTGACCACCACCATTTAACTCAAACATTTCTGCATTGACACAAATTTTAGTTCCTTTTTTGCAAACTAAAGGACAAGTGCCATTGGTGTCAATTGTATATTCCTGTTCTTCTTCTTCGTGGTCGCTATAGAATGAATCCATGTTTTGATAATCATCTTGTGGCACACGATCTTTTCTGCATGCAGTTACTGCAACTAATATTATTGCAGTAAGGTAAATGAATAGCTTGTTCGATTTCATATTACAAAGTTTGATTAAATTCCTTTAACGGTTGGGCACTTTTCTCTTCTTGTACTTTTTCTGCACTGTCCGGGATAATAATATATACCTATTCGCAAATTGTCTTCTTTCCATTTAAAGTCATAGCGATTCTCAATAAATGGACGCCAGCACCCTCTGTTTCGTACCAGGCCACCACCAACTTCAGGAGCAAAATTGTGTTTCTTTTTTCCTTCAGGAGCATAGTCATCAGCGTTAATCCAGAAATTGTAATAGGCAGCACCAAGTAAATAAAGATTATAACTTCTTATTCTTAAAATATCATATTGCAAAGCCCCTCCGGCATACAACTCATGATAGCGATTAAATGGAGGATAATATGAAATTTCAGGAACAACATAAAGATTATTTACCGGTGTTGGAATTCTGACACGCAAATCTGCTCCAATGCCTTCAGCTTGAAAATTATAGATTGCGCTGGCACCGTAGCCTATAGGTTTCCGTACTTTACGTTGTGCTGAAGCATTAAACGCAAAGAGCATTGCAAACAAAATAATGGATATATGCCTGACCTTTAACATGGAAATATTTTGGGATTAAAGATGTTAACTTAATCTATTCCCAAAACGGCATTACTGAAAAATTATTATTTGATTATAAACAGAATTACAGTCTGTATTTATAGCTTATAAAGCCTTCTGCACGCTCTACATTCACCATTAAACCATAATTTGATGTGATGTTGTCGTGATATTTTCTCCATGTACCGCCAATCCGTTTCATCTCTGACTCGTAGCATTCTAATGCTGCCATTTTTTTAGAATAGGTGTCGCTGATGTCAACGAAAAAATTAGGATTAAAAGGGGTACGAAACACATACCAGTTGCACATGCCCATGAGTACACGTGGCACGCGTCTACTTGCGCTGACAGCAATACGTGCAGTCATTTCATGATCGTGATGCAAATCGTCAATCCATGGACATATTATGGTGTCTGCATTTATTTTGTCAATACGGTTTAGTACCTGAACTACTAATGCATCTCTGAAATTTACATCAAGACAAGGTTCGTCTAAATGTTCTATTGTGTAGCCTAAAACTGAAGCGGCTTTTTTTGCTTCGCTGATAGCAATATCTTTATCACGATAGTAATTTCCGGAGGCATCTTTCCATGTCCCATTGGTTAAAGTTATTAAATGAACTTTACCTCCCTCTGAAACGATTTTGGCAACAGTGCCTCCGGCCATCCATTCCAAATCGTCAGGATGTGCGCCTACCACTAAAACATTTTTCATGTTGTTATTGATTTTAAATTCAAAAGTAAACTATCAGTAAACATCAGAATCACACATTGTCAAATACCAGTTTGTTGGTATCCTTAACTCATCTAATTTTTTTCCGGGGTTGAATGGTTTGTAACCTAAGTAAGTTATATGTTCCTTGGGCAGATAGCCTGATTTTTCAGCAAGATTATACAGTGGAGTATTGTAGGGAATCCACATGTTTACTGTTTTAGCATCTAATTCTGTTGCTAGTTGTGCAATAGAATTAAAGAATGCAGTTGTATCAAAATCGTGAGTAAAAAGAAAGTCAACAACATCAATTTCTTTTGTTGATGCATTAACATATTCCTTAATTACAAAATAGCCTTGAACAGTATTATTGTTTTCAAATGCAAATAACCGATACTTTTTATCAGGGCGATTAAAAAAGCGCCAGTTAATAAATGTGCTGTTTCTGACATTGGCATAAAAACGATCTGTCTTCTGTGTGTGTTGTTCCCAAAGCTTGTCAAATCGTTGGTCGGCATTAAAAATCTCAGTATAACTTTTATCTCCCTGCACAGTAGTTGTAAAAGCTTTCTTCATTGTTGGAATCATATACACATCATTCCAGGCTAATTTTTTTACAAAGCTGTAATGCGAGTTGGTATTTGGAAACCCATAAACCAATTGAATATTTTCTTCGTTGAAAGAACGCTCGTAAAGTTTTGCTGCAAGTTTTGGAAACAGCCCTAATGATTTATATTCAGGATGTGTCATGGTGATGAGCGAAAGCTCGCTAAGTGAAGTTTCGCCATTGTAAAAAGATTTTACCGGACACACAGCATAATGGCTTATGATTTTACCATTGTCATTCTTAAATAAATCTACTAAGTTTTTATTTACAGGTGTGTCTAAAACCCGCCATTTGTAATATTCCGGAGAGAGTTCTAGCCCGTTAAATGAAAGAGAAAATAAAGCAAGTATTTCATCAAGATCTGATGGAGCGTAGTGATGATAATGATAATTTTCTGCCATAGCGTATGTGATTAGTTAATAGATCTGCGTAGCAGTAAAATATCGTCAATTGTTTTCTTTAATCTTTTTATTGCTTTAATACGTGTGGTTCTAATTTCTTCAATCGGCATAGATAATCCAATCTCAGTTACTTTTAAATTCTTGTCACGTGAAGCTCTTATGCAAAATTCACTAGGCCAAACAGCATGTCGTGTTACACAACCGTTTGTAATAGGTGCTAATTTACTTTTCTTAAAACTTTTCAGTCCATGCGTTTCAGTTAATTTATAGTTGAATGCAACTTTAAGTCCTGTATTGTAGAGCCATGTAAAAAGTTTTCTTTTAAATGGTCTTCTGTCAAGATCACCTGAAAGTTTTTTTGATCCGATTACAAGATCGTATGTACTAAGTAACTCATTGGATTTTTGTAAAAAGGCCATATCTAAATAATCAAGTTCAAATATGGTGATATACTCAAAACGTGCACGATTAATGCCATTAATCAAAGCCTGGCCATAATCGGCTTTTTCATCATCAATTTCTGCAACAACCATATCATACTTTTCTGCAAGTGTTCTGATAATAGATTTGGTGTTGTCAACGCTTCCATTTTCAGTTAATACGATTTCAAAATCTTTAAAACGCTTCTTTAAATCTTCAACGAGCAGGTGTATTCTTTTTTCAAGAATTTCTTCTTCGTTAAAAACGGGTATTACTATTGAACAATTTTCTGTCATAATGATTTTAATTTTTCCGACAACACTTTGCCATCCATAATTGCATCCTGCATGCCTGCATATTCCCACTTTCCATAGCGGCCTGACTGATAAATTCCTGCTTCTTCCAGCTCATTTATCAGTTTGTTGATAATTGCGGGGCGCTTAGGTTCGTATATGCAATAGGCTACCGGAATTTTAATAGAGTGAACAAATACCAGTTCATCAATTTTAAAAATCGGCATTTGTTTAATCTCTTCAACAACTTTACGTTCTATTTCTTCAATACTCAGATTATGATTGCGGCTTCCTACTTCAACAGCAATAATTTGTTCGTCAGCAGGTGTTGATTTTTTAAAATAGTTTTTTGGGAAGCTTATTCTGTAAAATGAAAGATCTTTATCAGGGAAATACATCCAATGTGTGTCAGGCAGGGTTCCTCGGATAACTAAATTTACTGTATAAACAGAGGTGAAAACCAATTCTTTTGCCAGTGATTTCAAATCATCTCTGTCGCTGTTTAGTATGATGGTTTGTAGCGGAACAGTTGAAACAGCTTTGTCATACTTTACAATGCTTCCATCTGAAAATTCAATAGTTTTATTCCTTGTATTAAAAAATACTGCAGAAGTATTGAACTTAATATTAGTGAGTTGTTTTGCAAAAATGTCGGCTAAATCCTGAATGCCTTTATGAATAGGATAATAAAACTCTACATTATATCCAAAACTGTCTGTATTGTTTTCGAATGCATTTTTTCTGATTTGCTCTTTGTCAGCAGTAATAATATGCGACATAAACTCACATGTCATGTCAGAAGGTTCAGTATCCCAAATTTTTCTGTTGTAGGGCAGTAAGTAATGATTGGCAATACCATTTCCGAAGCATTTCAATGCATAGTCTCTGTAAGAACCTTTCCTGATTTCTGTTTCTTCTTCCTTACTGTATGATTTTACTTCATCAAGTCCTTCAAGACAATCTTTTTTGGTTTGCTCACTCAGATTTAAAAGATTGAGTTCAAAAGGGTAGGGGATGATGGTTTTGTCGTAGTAGATGTGTGCTTTTCTTCTGTGATTTTCAACTTCAAGACCAAGTTTCTCAAATACAAGTTCTCTAACATAAGGATTCCTTAGATGTAATAGGTGCGGGGCTAAATCAAATTTGCAGTTTTTATATTCAATAGTTCGCACCAAACCACCAACAGTGTCAAGGGCCTCAAAAACCGGTAAATTCTTGTCAAAATGATAGGCAAAACTTAATCCTGCCAAACCGGCACCCACTGCAATTGTGTCGTGATGAATCATATAGAAAAGTAAGGAGATTTAAAAGGTTGCGAAATTAAGGATTTTTATCCTTCATTCAAAGCCCTTCAATTACCTTAAAAGAGGACACTTTATCTGAGGTCAACCACCTCTACACCCGGATATTTTTTTGAATCAAAACTAAAATCGCTGTCCTTAACAGCAGGGTTTGGTGTGAATTTTACAATAGTGTATGTTATGATAGAGCCATTGTTGTTATGAACGGTGGCTCCTGCAATTGTTTTTTCGGATTTGTTGATTTTTAACTGTATCTTAAAATATGGTTTTCCTTTATCAAGAGGTTTCAGGTCAATATACTGATAGGCTTTACCACCTTCGGTTTTCTCTTCTGCAAATCGTGAATCAAATCCTTTCTCATAAATTGAGAAAATATTGGTTGGGGAGATGCCATCAACTTTATTTTGTGCATCGTTAACCTGTACTTCGTTGGCATCTTTTAAATAGGTCCATGATGTCTTGCCGTCAGAAATAATCTGTTGTCCTGTAATACTCAAATTGTATTTGTCGCCATTAATCAGAATCGAACCATTTTGTGTCTGATTGGTTTTAGATTTTTTGTCGTCAATTTGCAGCCTGAATGTTGCAGACACAGACTTAAAAGTTTTATATTTAGCAGATACTGATTTAAGAATTTCCTGAGAGCGGTTGTCTTTTTGAGCAAAAGAAATTTGGGTCAACAGCACAAGGAAGATGATTATTTTTTTTGTCATTTCTTAAATTTTAATTGTGATTAATAAAAACAATGCCACAAGGCAAAACGAAGTGAAATGCAGATGAACAATTGCAAATATAATAATGTAGGAGGATTAAAAACAGAATTATTTCAGATTAGAAAGCAACGTTTCAAGTTCCATTGGATCTTTAAACTTTACTTCTCTGGCTTTGCTGCCTTCAAAGGGGCCAATAATTCCTGCTGCCTCAAGTTGATCTATCAGTCTGCCGGCACGGTTATAGCCAAGTTTAAGTCTTCTTTGCAATAAAGATGCAGAACCTTGCTGATGTTGCACAACCATACGTGCAGCATCTTCAAACAATGGATCACGGTCAGCTAAATCAACTTCGCCTGTGTTGCTTTCATTATCACCAACAAATTCCGGTAACAGAAAAGCATCAGGGTATCCTCTTTGTGAACCAATAAAGTCTGTAATTTTTTCAACTTCAAAAGTTTCAACATAGGCACACTGCAAACGAATAACATCAGCACCCAGTGACAATAGCATGTCTCCCTTGCCAATGAGTTGGTCGGCACCGCCACAATCTAAAATTGTGCGACTATCAATTTTTGATGAAACTCTGAATGCCAGACGTGCCGGGAAGTTGGCTTTTATTGTTCCTGTGATGATATTTACTGATGGACGTTGAGTTGCTATGATGAGATGAATACCAATGGCACGGGCTAACTGTGCTAGTCGGGCAATGGGTGTTTCAACTTCTTTTCCTGCTGTCATAATTAAGTCGGCAAACTCATCTATAACTAAAACAATAAAAGGTAGAAAGCGGTGACCTTTATTGGGGTTAAGTTTTCTTGCAACGAATTTTGTATTGTATTCTCTGATATTACGAACCTGTGCATCTTTAAGTAACTCGTAGCGCTGATCCATTTCAACACATAAAGAGTTAAGCGTGTTCACCACTTTGCGTGTATCGGTAATGATTGCCTCCTCTTCACCGGGCAGTTTTGCTAAAAAATGTCGTTCAATGGTTTTAAATAAAGTAAGTTCTACTTTTTTAGGATCAACCAATACGAATTTTATTTGCGATGGATGTTTTTTGTAAAGTAATGAAACCAGTATTGCATTTAAGCCAACAGATTTACCCTGACCGGTGGCACCTGCCATGAGCAAGTGTGGCATCTTAGCTAAATCTGTAACATACACTTCATTTGAAATAGTTTTTCCCAGTCCGATGGGCAGGTCCATATCGGAGTTGATAAATTTCTCTGAGCCTAAAACAGCTTTCATCGGCACCACTTCAGGCGATTGATTAGGAACTTCAATTCCAATTGTTCCTTTTCCCGGGATAGGGGCAATGATACGAATACCTAAAGCTGAAAGACTTAAAGCAATATCATCTTCAAGATTTTTAATTTTTGAAATACGAACACCTGCTTGTGGTACAATTTCAAACAGTGTCACTGTAGGTCCAACTGTTGCTTTAATTTTTTCAATACCGATATTATAATGGCCGAGTGTTTCAACAATTTTGTTTTTATTAGTTTCTAACTCTGCCTTTAACTCTTCGTGCGTAAGTTTAGATTTGCTCTGATAATTTTCCAGTAAATCCAACACAGGATATTGATAAGAAGATAAATCAAGTGTAGGGTCATACTCGCCAAGTGTAACCTGATCGGGAAGATCGCTGCTATCGTTTTCTTCTGAATCACCGGTAGTTTCTTCTGTGCTATTCAGATTTTCTATTGCAAGTGGAATGTTACTTTCTTTTACAGGTTCAACTTTTTCTATAGTAGGTGTTTCAATATTTAATTCCAATTCAAGGTTATTAGAATCAGATTTTTGATTTTGTTGATCTTCAGGTTTCATCAAATCAGAAATGGCTTTATCCATATCCGGTTCTATTTCAAAATTTACGGGAGAAGTGTTTCTTATTTCTTCTTCTTCATTAGGAATTACATCTGCAATTGTATTTATATTATTTTCTGATTGTACTTCAGTTATTAATACATCTTTCTCCTCAGGTTGAATATTATTTTTATTTAGTGCGGGAAGTTTTAATTTAAACTTAAATGTTATGATTGAAAAAGAAAGAAGGGTAAAGCCAAGTAATAGACCTGTTCCGGCATTTCCTATTGTAGATTGAAGCCATTGTGATGTTTCAAATCCGAATGTGCCACCTGTAAATAAAAACAAACTGGTGTTTTTAAAAATATATCCACATGCAATTGAAATAAAGAGCAGTGAAAAAATCGCAATTCTTATAGTACGTCCAAAAGGAAGTAGGGCATGTCGGAAAACCAATTTAAATCCTGATAAGAACAACATAAAAACAAATAAGAAACTGCTTAGCCCAAAAGCATTGTAAAAAAATGAATTTGCAGATAATGCTCCTGTTTTGCCTAACCAGTTTTCAACCTTTAAATCCCGGTCTGTAAGTAATGCCCACCATCCATTTTTAACTTTGTCAAAATCAACTTTCCAGGTAAAAAGATAGGAGATGAAAGCAATGGTCAGAAAAATACTAATCAGAATACAAAACAGTCCGATAATCTGGTGTAATTGTTCATTTGCTAACCATTTAAAGTTAAATTTTTCTGTTTTTGGTTTTACAGTTTTTCGCTTAATATCCGGTTTGCTTTCAACCGAGTCTATGGTATTTACTTCAGCCTGTAAGTTTTTGCGTTTGGCCATTTTATTTTTTATGTGAAAGAAGTAATTTGAATGAGCTAAATTAGGCTTAATGTAAATCAACTATTCCTATAAGAAAACCATGTAATAAACATTTTATTGTGGATAAAAGGGTTGCAGTGTTTGTAAATTTCATTAAATCACCCCGTTTTGTATTGCATTTTTGTAATACTAAAAGCATTAGAGAAATTGTATATAAAATGCATCCCTAAAACTTTAACCAATTTAGTGTATAAGTAAGTTAATTCTATTTAAATCAAATATCCGCATACAAAATGAAAAAGTCAAAATCAACACTAATTAAAATGAAAAAAATCTTTCTGATTTTAATAACAATTGCTGCAATGAGTATTAATACTTCATCAGCACAATGCCCTCCTTTAGGATCGTTTTCAGGAATGACTGGCGATCTTCGCGCATGCCCTGGCATGTCATTAACTTATACGTTAACACCTGTTACAAATGCAATTAGTTACACTTGGAATTTGCCTCCCGGTGCAACCATCAGTGGTCAGAACCCATATACTACAACAGCAACTGTTGTAACAGTAGATTACGGTCCATTATTTTCTGCTCCGGGAAACCTCTGTGTAACTGCTTATAACGGTTGCGTTAATTCAGCACCATATTGTAAAGCATTAACACCTGCAGGTGCACCATCAGGAGCATCACTTATTTCAGGATCTAATTTTGCATGTCCCGGAAATACTGAGACTTATTCAGTAACTAATCAGGTGAACAGAGTATTTGATTGGACCATTCCCAATAATGCAACACTGCTAACAGGGCAAGGCACCAACAGTATTACTGTTCAATACAATGCAGGTTTTAATGGTGGAAATATTTGTGTGCGTGTCGGCAACGGATGTGCATGGAGTGGGTTTCGATGTATGACAGTGAATGCAGGTGTTCCGGGTACACCAACAGCAATTTCCGGTCCTACAGAAATTTGTACAGGAACAGCAACTTATAGTACTAGTCCATCTAATGGCGTACCGGTTACATCTTATACCTGGACTGTGGCTCCTGGAGTAACACTTGTGGGACAGGGTAATGATACTGTTCAGATAACTTTCCCATTAAACTATAATTATACCGATATTTATGTAAAAGCAAATAATGGCTGTGGTTCAAGCTCTAACAGAAGTATTCGTGTAAGAGCAACTCCGGAAACTCCACAACCTATTAGTGGTCTTGCAGCAGGAATTTGTAATGGAACAACAAGTTATACTGTTACTTCAAGCCCAACTGCAATTTCATACAACTGGACTTTAACAGGCCCTGGAACAATTCTAAACGGACAAGGAACAAATAATATTGATATTGATTACCCAAACACATTTGTTTCAGGTAAAATTTGTGTTACCATTACAAATGCTTGTGCTACCGGCAGTCCACGCTGTTTGCTTACCTCAAAAAATATTGCTATCAGCACTCAGCCTCAGGATTTCGAAACCTGTAACAGTACACAGGCCATGTTTTCTGTAGGTGCATTGGGAATGAATCTCCAATATCAGTGGCGCAGAAATGGTACACCTTTGAGTAATGGAGGTAAAATTTCAGGTGCAAATAGTGATACATTATATATTACCGGTGCAGATAGTACAGATGCTGATCAGTATGATGTTATTGTATCAAACAATTGTGGGTCATCAATCACTTCCAATGCAGCTACACTGGATATTAAACAAGTGCCGGCTAAACCGGGAGCAATTAGTGGCGTACAGGCAACTACTTGTCCTGGAACTTCAGGTATAATTTATTCAGTGCCTTTACAAATGGATGCAACTAGTTATTTATGGACGCATTCAGATGGCGTTCAAATTTTAAATGGTCAGGGTAGTGATGCTGTTACTTTAGCTTTTGATTCAACAAATAATTCAGGATATTCAGTTTATGTTTATGCAGTAAATGAGTGTGGTAATAGCTTAGACTCAGCCAGGTCATGGACACGATATAAATTATCAACACCTACCATTACAGGCCTTGCAAGAGTTTGCGAGAACATGTTTGGCGTAAATTATACGGCACCTGCAGTAGTTGGAGCTTCTTCTTATACTTGGACTGTTCCTGCCGGAGCAACTTTAGTTAGCGGTCAAACAACAAATGCAATAGTAGTTGATTACGGGCCTACCTACACAGGGGGAGATGTTACTGTTACAGCTTCAAATATTTGCTTCACAACCCCTGTAAAAAAACTTGCAACGGTTATTGATATGCCTTCTGTTCCTGCATCTTTAAGTGGACAAGTTTATGGTACCTGTAAAACACAGTTAGCATATACAGCAGGAATTTCTAACCATGCAACTAGTTATTTATGGACATTACCACCAAACGCATCAATAGTTCTTGGAAATTTCACCAATAATGTAACTGTTGACTTCCAGAATGCCGGAACCGGTACATATAGCCTTTGTGTTGCAGGAAAAAATTCTTGTAGAACGGGCACCGCACGTTGTATTCAGGTACGTGCTATCCCAGAAAGACCAGCTGTAATTGTTGCAAATCCTTCTGTTTTCTGTGCTAACCAAACTGGTGTTGCTTTCTCTACTGCAGGAGGTGTTGGTGCTGATTCTTACACATGGGCTCTACCCAGTGGTTCAACAATCACATCCGGGCAAAATACAAGTAGTATTTTAGCTGATATTGGTACCAATAATGGAACCATAACAGTAAAGGGCGTTAATCAATGTGGAAACAGTAGCACAAGAGCATATACAATGACACTTAACTGTCGTGAAGGCTTTGACGAATCAGATATGCTACCATCAGTACAAGTTTCTCCCAATCCTGCAAGCAATTGGGTTAAGTTGTCATTTAATTCAGCGGTAGCAGAGCAATATACTGTAACTATTTTTGATATTTTAGGTAAAAGAGTACATAGCGAAGGTGGTATATCTTCTATAGGACTGAATGAACATTCAATACTATTGAATGGACTGGTTAAAGGAATATATATCGTTTCATTGCAGAGTAACTCTGTCTCGAGCAGACAAAAACTTGAGATAAGATAATCTCTTATTTATTGGAGGTAATTGCAAAGTCGCTTATTTAAGTGACTTTGCAATTTTAATAAATACTAATGATTATAAATATTGTAAAATCTGTTGCAAGTGTAGTTGGTTTGATGGTAACAAGAATGCCTAAGACAGACTATAAAGATTACCTTTATAAAAGTTTATATAGTAATGATAGCCTTGCAAATAGAAGGTTTTACAACGTTGGTGCAGGTCCGTTTAAGCATAAATTTTGGACAAATATTGATTATATAAACGATTGGTATGCCGATAATACAAACAATACATTAGAGGGTATTAATTATGATTTATTTTCATTAGAACCAATACCAATTGAAACAGATTCAGCTGAGTTGGTATATACCAGCCATACCATTGAGCATGTAAATAATGCAGCTGTTCAGAATCTGTTTAACGAATCTTTCAGAATATTGAAGCCAGGAGGAAGATTGCGGGTTGTAACGCAGGATATTAAGTTGTCGTACAGAGCTTATAAAGATAACGATAGGCATTTTTTCTTTTGGATAGATTGGTTCAGTAAGCCGGAAAATTATAAGAGAGTAAATCTCAGACAACCTTTAAGTCAGGAAAGCATAGCACAAATTTTTCTTGAAGATTTTGCAGCACAGGCATCAGAAATTCCTTTACATGGAGCCAAGCATCGTATCTCTGACAGTGAATTGAAAAGATTATTTGAAGAGAAGTCTTTTGAAGAAGTGCTTGATTATTGTACTTCATTGTGCGATATTGAAGTGCAGAAAAAATACACAGGTAATCACATTAACTGGTTTACTGAGGAAAAGCTAAATAGCATGTTAAAAGTAGCCGGATTTAAAAACATATACCGTTCAGCTTATGGACAAAGTTACTCACCTGTTATGCGAGATCTTCATTTTTTTGATGAAACATTGCCTGGAGTTTCACTCTATGTTGAAGCACAGAAGTAACACTGTTAAACTTGTTGGGTTACCAATTTTTCGAAAAGAAATTTTCCTGTAAAAGATTCATTGCATTTGCTCAACGCTTCCGGAGTGCCGGCAAAAACAATTTTACCACCTTCATTGCCGCCACCGGGTCCCATATCAATTATCCAGTCAGCACATTTTATGACATCCATATTGTGTTCGATAACCAATATTGAATTTCCATTGCGAATTAATGCCGTGAAAGCATCAAGTAGTTTTCTGATGTCGTGAAAATGTAAGCCCGTTGTAGGTTCATCAAAAATAAAAAGTGTTTTTGTTGTTGCATGACCGATGCCAAGATACGATGCTAATTTTATTCTTTGCGCTTCACCACCACTGAGCGTGCTGGAAGATTGTCCTAAAGAAATATAGCCTAAGCCAACATCTGAAAGTGGTTGTAGTCTGGCAATAATTTTATTCGTAAAAAGAACATAACGCTCATCAGTTTCTTTAGAAAAAAAGCTAATGGCATCATCAACAGTCATTGAAAGTATATCGAAGATATTTTTTTCATGGTAAGTAATTGCCAGTATTTCATTTTTGAAGCGTTTACCTTGGCATGTTTCGCACTTTAACTGAATGTCTGCCATAAACTGCATTTCAATAGTTACAACTCCTTCGCCCTGACACATCTCACATCTTCCGCCATCAACATTGAAAGAAAACAAAGATGGTTTCATCATTTTTTGTCTGGCAAAAGGTGTGTCGGCCATCAATGCTCTAATCTCATCATAAGCTTTTACATAGGTTACAGGATTGCTCCTTGAAGATTTACCTATAGGGTCCTGATCAATAATCTCAACCCCATTCAATGTTGTGAAATCACCAGTTAGTTTTTCAAACTGTCCTGACTCATCATCATAGCCACCTAAAACTTTTTTAAGTGCGGGATAAAGAACTTTTTTTACCAAGGTTGACTTACCCGACCCACTGACTCCTGTAACAGCCGTCAGAATACCAAGTGGAAATTTAGCATCAATGTGTGCTAAATTATTTTCGCTTGCACCGGTTATTTCAATGCTGTTAGTCCAGTTTCGCCTTTTACTTGGCACATGAATAAATTCTTTGCCGGTAAGATATTTGGCTGTCACACTTTCTGCACTATGCTCTAATTGTTCAAAGTTGCCCTGAAAAACAATTTTGCCTCCATGAGTACCTGCAAACGGGCCTATATCAATTAGCTCATCAGCATTACGCATAATCTCTTCATCATGCTCAACTACAATGAGTGTATTTCCCGCTTTTTGAAGTGATTTTAAAACATAAATCAAACGTTGTGTATCACGCGGATGCAACCCTATGCTTGGCTCATCCAATATATACATGCTTCCTACCAAACTGCTGCCTAAGGATGTTGCCAGATTAATACGTTGAGACTCGCCTCCTGAAAGTGTTTTTGAAAGTCTGTTCAATGTCAGATACCCCAAGCCCACATCATTTAAATATTGCAATCTGTTTTTTATTTCAACTAATAATCGCCCTGCAACTTTTTGTTCATAGTTGTCTAAAACAATGTTATTAAAAAATTCAACACTGACATTTACCGGCATTAATACAATATCGGTAATAGATTTATTATTCACTTTTACATAATTAGCATCGGCACGTAAACGAGTTCCTTTACATTCAGGGCAAGTTGTTTTTCCGCGATAGCGGCTAAGCAAAACCCTATATTGTATTTTGAAAGATTGCGATTCTACAAATTTAAAAAAATCATTGAGGCCTTTAATAGTTTTATTGCCTTCCCATAACAATTTGATGTCCGTTTCATTCAATTCATAATAGGGACGATGTACAGGGAAATTAAATTTATATGCCTTTAAAACAAATTCCTGTTGCCATTCATTCATTTTTTCACCACGCCAACAAGCCACAGCTCCATCAAAAATCGAAAGTGTTTTGTTCGGTATAACTAAGTTTTCATCAATACCAATTACACTTCCAAAACCCTCGCAGTTTTTACATGCCCCATAAGGATTATTAAAACTGAAAAGATGAGTTGAAGGTTCTTCAAAACGTATATTATCTTCTTCGAAGTAATTACTGAAGTTAGTAAAGTGCAAAGTTTCATCTGTTATATCAATTAAAGAGCAACGACCGTGGCCTTCATTATATGCAGTCTGAACTGAATCTGCTGTAGATGATTCAAATTCTTCGTTGATATTTTCAGGTATTAAAATTCTTGAAACAACTATAAAGATGTTTGAATTAGTTATTGGTTCAACGGGTTCAATTTTCTTTTTTCTTCCTCTTGTTTTAACTGCAGGTGGTACATCTGTTTTTCCTATTTGTTCAGCATATTCATCTATTCGCAACATTTTGTCATCAACAACAATCCTGCTAAATCCTTTTTGCATCAATGCATTTAATTCTTCATGTAAAGATCTTCCGGGATGATATTGCAATTGTGCTGCAATGATAAAACGCTTGTTTTGATTTTGTGTTTTTAAGAAATCTACAACATCAGCAACGGTATTCTTTTTGACTAACCTACCGCTTACAGGCGAATAAGTTTTTCCTATTCGTGCAAATAGTAATTTAAGATAATCGTAAATTTCTGTTGAAGTGCCAACAGTTGATCTTGGATTTCTGGTATTTACTTTCTGTTCTATTGCAATAGCCGGAGCAATTCCTTTAATGTATTCTACTTCGGGTTTGTCTAAGCGTCCCATAAACTGACGGGCATAACTTGACAAACTTTCTACATAACGTCTTTGCCCCTCAGCATACAATGTATCGAAAGCTAAGGATGATTTACCCGAACCGGATAATCCGGTTATTACTGTAAAACTGTTTCTGCTTATGGCGACATCTACCTTTTTCAGGTTGTGAACAGATGCACCTTTAATGATTATATATTTTTTGGGATTTAAATTTTCAATTTCCTGCATAATGATGCTACAAAATTAATGGCTATTGTCACACAGAATGCCATTGTAATGTTATTGTTGAAAACTCCTTTAACGTAATAAGGTCACTGAGCCACGCTTGTAAAACTTGCTGTTGTCAGGATACCCAGTATAGGTGACAACGTAAAAATAAACGCCAAGAGGTGCAGGTTGACCCTGATAACTGCCATCCCATTGACGATTAGCCTCGTTGGACTCAAAAATCAGATTACCCCAACGATTGAAAATTTTAAGATTATAATTTTTTATGAATGAAGATACCGGTGACCAGGTTTCATTCAAACCATCGCCATTGGGTGTAAATGAGTTGGGTGTAAAAACTGATGGTTCCTGAATTAATGTAACTTCATTACTGGTAGAAAAAACATTTAAAGTGTCGTGAACAGCTTTTATGTAATAAACAAAGATGCCATTATCTTGCGGAATTTGTGTGTCTGTAAAAGTTAATATATTGGAAGCTAATTGTGCAATTTCTGTGAATGTATTTGAGTTATTTGATCTGCGATAAATAGCATAATAACTTACACCACCGGGCCATTCTGTATAAGCTGTCCAGTTTAGAATATGTTGCAAAGGCAAGCTTTGCCCTGTGAGTAAAATAGAGCATGACTCATTACTTACCGGGCTTTCAATATCACATTGATTTTTCTTTGTGATACGGTAGCAATATGATTTTTCAGTTACATTTTGAAGCGAGTCTGTCCATTGTGGTATTGCAAATCCTTGTTGTTGAAAGTAGTCTGCATATATTGCCGAAAATGAGTTTTCGCGCTTTTCAATTTTAAACAAAGTGAATAAATTATCAGGTGGGTTGTTAAAGTCAAGCACGATGCTATTGTTGTTTTGAACCTGAGAACTAAAAATAAACGGGGCATCAATATTTTTTTGAGTATCTGAGCAAATGGTGTCTGAATGTGCTCCTGTTTCATTGCAAGTATTTACGGCAACAATGTAATAACAGTAGTTGTTCAGGTTAAGATCTGCAGCAGTAGTGTCATTATAAAAATGATTTGCAGGATTATTAATAGTTCCGATATTTATATATGGGCCACCATTGGTACTTCTGAAAACAACATAGCTATCAATAAATCTTGGCATTGCAAAAGTGTCTGTGAAAGTTAGTTTTATAGTTCCTTCAGTAGCAGTGTTCATGCAAATGATGAGAGGTGCGGTAATTTGAGGAACCGGAAGTACATATATTTTTAATGAGTCGGTAGATGAAAATGGTTGCGGGCAACCATTATCTGTTGCTTTAAACGTAACACTGTAAGGTTGTGTTCGACCTTGATCGCATGATGTGTACCAGCAAAAAGAACTTGTAGCAACACCATTGCCTGAAGCGGCAGATGTTACAGCATAAGGTGGGTTAATACTGCCGCCTGCAAAAATATCACCACTGTATGAAAGCTTAATTGAATCGGAATCTGTAACACGAACGGTAAAACACAAAGTGTCTTTTTCGTAAATTGTAAACGTTAATCCACTTTGAGGAGCAGTTGAGTTTTGATAGCTGATTTGTGGTGCTGTATTGGCTGCACAGTTTATTACAGTAAATTCTATTTCACGTCTTATTTGACCAATCTGAACATTGTTTCTGAATTCTTTAATTACAACAGCCATTGCATAAAAGCCTACTTTATTTGCTTTTACTTTCATAAGACCTGTACTGCTGTTCAAAGACAAGGCAGGAAAACTCCCTGTAATATTAGCTACTGAATAACCGGGAAGCCATTGGACTTGCTGATAAGGTCCGGGAGTGGGATTAGACCAAACAGGGGAAATAGTTGAACTTAATGGATAACCGAGTTCACCGGCTAAAGGCGTTTCAAGACTATACGTCAGTAAATCACCATCAACATCATAGGCACTATAATCGAAATCAAAATCTTGACCGAGACACATAAAAGGAAATGGGTCGTTATTAAAGTTGGGTGAGTTGTCAATAATTGCAGGGTCAGGAATTTCCATGTAATAGGCAATGCCTGTATCACCGGGTCGAGTAAGGTTTACGATGGCATTATTACGGCAACAGCGTTCCCACGACACATAATATCCGCTTGGGTTGTTGGGAAGTGAAATTGTATCTACATAAGTACATTTATCCATACAAACACCTGTTGGTGGAGTCAGGCATGAAGTTCCGGTTAGTGTCAGTGTACCTGAGTCTGTAAGTGCAACGGTATATGAGTTGATTAGTGTATTGGTTCCTTTGTTAAATACACCAATTAATATGGCATTGTCAAAAGGTACAAAATCAGAGCAGTCACGAAAAATTTTAAGTGTAATTTCAAAGTTATTCCCATTAAGTCGTCTGTAGGTAAAATCGCCACCGGCAATATGTTTTGCATTGACTTCGTAACCAAAACCAAACATAAGCAGCAAGAATAACAGTAAACGATGTTTTAATGGCATCTAACGCAATTTCTTAATTATAGCAAAAATAGTAAAATACGTCATTGTCAGGATATTAATTTGGGTGAAATGACAAAAAACGAACACTAAGAAGTTGTTCTAATAATAATATTTTTGCCGCAATGACAAAAAGAATTGAAAATCTTGAAATTACGGATATAGCAGACGAGGGTCGCGGACTTGGTCGCATGGATGGGAGAGTAGTCTTTGTAAATCATGTTGTACCTGGTGATATTATAAATGCTGATATAAAACGCAAGAAGAATAAATTTATTGAAGCTGCCGTTACAGAATATTTGAAATATTCGGATCATCGTACAAACCCGTTATGCAAGCATTTTGGTGTTTGTGGAGGATGTAAACGTCAAAACATGCAGTACGGGCAGCAACTGTTTTATAAAACAAAGCAAGTGAGAGATGCTTTGGTTCGGATTGCAGGTATTGAGAACCCTGCAATGGAAGAAATATTACCTTCAGCTCAAGTTTATCAATATAGAAACAGACTTGATTTTGCTTTCTCTGAAAAGGAATGGTTAACAGCAGATAAACTTCAGAATAAGGAATATCAGATTCAACCTGCATTAGGATTTCATATAACCGGGCGCTTTGATAAGGTTTTAAATATTGACGAATGTTTGTTAATGCAGGAGCCCACAAATCGTATCCGCAATTTTGTAAAAAGTTTTGCTTTAAAAGAAAATTATACTTTTTTCAATCGTATCAGTCAACATGGTGATTTGCGAAATATGCTGGTAAGAAACACTACATCAGGACAGTGGATGGTAGTTATAATGTTTGCAGATGCCGATGAAGAAAAGCGAAGTAGAATGCTTAATGCAATTAAAGAAGAGTTTCCTGAAATAACTTCACTTTATTATTTTATTAACCAAAAGAAGAACGATACATTTTTTGATTTGCAGCCGGTCTTATGGAGTGGCACTGAGACAATAACGGAGAATATGGGAGGTTTAAAATTTACTATAGGCCCAAAAACTTTTTTTCAAACAAATCCTGTTCAGGCAAATGAGCTGTACAAAACGGCATTGTCATTTGCAGCATTGCAACCGCATGAGTCTGTTTATGATTTGTACACCGGAACGGGTACCATTGCGAATTTTTTGGCTAAGCAATGCAAGAGGGTAATAGGCATTGATAATGTTGAAGACTCTATTGTGCAGGCAAGGTTAAATTCAGAAAGCAATGCAATTCATAATACAGTATTCTTTGCCGGGGATATGCGTGAAACTTTAGATGCATCTTTTTTTGAAGCAAATGGTTTTCCGGATGTGATCATTACCGATCCGCCCCGTGCAGGAATGCATCCTGATGTAGTGAATAGAATCTGTAATAGCGGTGCCGGAAGAATTGTTTATGTCAGTTGCAACCCATCAACAATGGCTCGTGATATTGCGATGATGAAGGATCATTACACATTGGTGAAAGTAAAGCCGGTAGATATGTTTCCACAGACAGATCATATAGAATGTGTGGCATTGCTAATCAAACGCAACGTTAGCTAATTCACGTCACAGTGTGAAAAACTTTGATTCGTATTAAAACCGGAAACGCTATGATTTTTACAATTTTGAAAAAAATGCAGTATCAAACCGAGCATGAAAAAACTAATGTTATGTTTGCTTGCTATAATGACTGCCTGCAAATCAGGTAAAAAGTCATTGGAAACACATCATATTCAAACAAAATTTATGACAACACAATCAGGAGTTAAAATTGAAATTAAAGAAAAAGGAAGCGGAATTAAACCATCACAGGGTGATAGAATTACCGTTCATTATACAGGTAAACTGCAGGATGGCACTAAGTTCGATAGTTCTGTTGACAGAGGTGAACCGTTTGTGTTCAATGTTGGAACAGGACAAGTGATAAGAGGATGGGATGAAGCTTTCGGTATGCTTCAGCAAGGTGACAAGGCAGTATTAACAATACCTCCTGACGCAGGCTATGGCAGCCGTGCAGTTGGAACTATTCCGGCAAACTCTACCCTGATTTTCGAGGTGGAATTACTTCGCGTATCGCCCAAAATTGTGCCAGCGCCATATAATGTTGTAGGTAAGGATACAGTTAAGTTACCATCAGGGCTTCAATATATAATGGTTAAAGAAGGAACAGGTAAATCTGCTGCTTCGGGCGCGACAGTAGCTGTGCATTACAGCGGATATCTTGAAGATGGAAGCATGTTTGATTCATCTGTAGAAAGAGGTGAGCCAATTAGTTTTCGCTTGGGTGAGGGAAGAGTTATTCAAGGATGGGAACAAGGTATTGCTTTATTAAAAACCGGCTCACAATGCAGATTGATTATTCCTTATCAACTTGGCTATGGTGAGCAGGGTTATCCACCTGTTATTCCTGCAAAGTCAACACTCATTTTTGATGTTGAATTACTTGAGGTCAATTGATGGCAATTGTGAAATGCTGAAGTGAAGAAAGTTCTGCTAATAACCTATTATTTTGATCCTGGAAATGCTGTAGCCACACCTCGAGTAATGAGTTGGGCAAATGAATTCCATCAGTATGGCATTGAACTTACAGTTGTTACCAGACATTTTAAAGGTGATGAATGGCACTGGCTCGATTTTATTAAGGAGACAACAGAGCCCGTTAAAGTAATTAAAAATGAACGTTTTTCTGTACACTACCTTCCATATCAGTCAGGCAAACCTGCGCTTGCAAATAGGAATAAACTTTACAGTAAATTTTATCATTTAAAAGCATTTCTTCAAGGACATTTTAATACAGAAATTAATGCTTATAAAGCATTTGGTAACTACTGCAGAGAGTTGTTGAGGAACAATCCGCATGATTTGATTTTAGTTTCTGCTCCACCACACAATCTTGTCAGGTTAGCAAGTGAATTAGGCAAGGAATTTGATTTACCATTTGTTGTTGATTTTAGAGATATCTGGAACAACCTTCTGACAGGAAAAGTTGAAATGAATATGCGTGGTCGTATTTCAAATTTTATTGAAGAAAAATATATTGGTAAGTGGTTGAATGGGGCCAGTATGGTCACCACAGTGAGTGAGGCACTAATTGAACAAGTTAAGAGAATCTATAATGGTAAATGTATAGAACTTACCAATGGATATGAAATGAAACTGTTTAGTCAGGTGAGTAATACTAATCCTCCATCGGATCGTTTTGTTTTTGCAAGCATCGGAACTATCTATCCTATTCAAAACATTAGTATAATGATTGATGGTTTGAAAATGTTTTATGATAAACTAAACGACAAAAGTAAGTTTGAAGTAAAATTTATCGGATTAGGAGCAATTGAAAGTGTTGCACATCAAGTGACTTCAGAACTTGAATCTTTAAAGCCCTTGGTTACACAAAAGTTAAGCAGGAAAGAAGTGCTAAGGCATTATAATGATAGTCATGCACTTTTTATTCCTGCATGGTCAAATCATAAAGGTATTTACTCAACAAAAATTTTTGAATATATAGGCTCCGGGCGGAAAATTTTGGTAGCCCCCGGAGACAATGACGTTATTGATAATTTAGTTCGTAAATCCGGCAGGGGTTATATTGCCAATAGTGCAGCGGAGTTTGCCTCTTCATTAAATGAAATATACAACTTGTGGCTGAATGGAAATTATAAAGTAGAGCAACCGGCAGAGTGGGAGCAGTTTTATTCAAGGGAGAAGCAAGCAGCACTTCTTGCAAATGAAATTTTAGAAATTGCCAGATGAAAGAAAAAGTCTGTTTTATTTTATCCTTTCATGATCGTGCTGTACAATACGAATGGATTATTGAACGTGCAATTCAACATAACTTGGAATTGCATTTTATTTTTTTGAACCCGGAACAGTGGCATATTGAAGAGTTTGCAAGGATGAAAAAGATTCCTTGTTTATTTATAAAATATCATTCTAAAAAGGATATCCCTCGTGCTATAGCGTTAATTTTTCAATATCTGGTAAAAGAAAAAATTACCGTAGTGCATACGCATCTCTTTGATGCTAATCTTGCAGGACTCACAGCAGCATGGTTAGCTAAAGTCAAAAAGAGAATTTATACCCGACACCATTCGGATTTTCATCATAGATTTTATCCGAAATCGGTTCGATATGATCGTTATTGCAACAGATTGGCTACTGATATAGTGGCAATCAGTAAAAACGTATATGATATATTGGTCGAAAAGGAAAAAGTAAAACCCAACAAGATTCATTTAGTGCATCATGGGTTTGAAATGGATTTATTTTCAAAAGTGCCGGTATCTCAAATAGAGGAATTAAAGAAGAAATATAAAACAAAAGATAAATTTCCTGTTGTTGGCATGATTAGTCGTTATGAGGAGAGTAAAGGAATTCAGCATGTCATACCTGCCTTTAAGCAATTATTGAAAAGATATCCTAATGCACTTCTGGTATTGGCAAACAGTCATGGTTCATATTCAAAACAGATTAAAAAAGCACTTGAGCAAATTCCAACTGAAAGCTATTGTGAGATTAGATTTGAATATAATTTATTTGCATTGTATCAGTTATTTGATGTGTTTGTGCATGTACCGGAGTACAAAGAGTATGAGGCATTTGGGCAAGTTTATGTTGAAGCACTTGCAGCCGGTATTCCTTCTGTTTTTACCATTTCAGGAATTGCCTCTGAGTTTGTAAAAAACAATGAAAATGCACTTGTTTGTGACTACAAAAATCCTGATGATATTTATCGTGCTATTATACAATTACTCTCAGATAATAGCCTGAGAGACAAGTTGGTTGAAAATGGATTGAAAGAGGTACATTCAAAATTTAGTATGGATAAGTATTTTAGTCATCTTAAAAAACTTTATGGGTATGACTGATTTGACAGCAAATGAACATACTTTTCATGTTTTTATGTTTTATGATAGTGATACAGATAGTTTCATGAAACAGATTGCTTTTGTTCAAAGGCAATATGAAAAAAATGTTGTATTGCATGTTGTATATCTGAAAAAGGATTTTAATATACTTGAGAGTATAATTATTGAGCTTAACCAAGGTAGTAAAACAATTTTGCATGAAGTACGAAAATCTCCTTTTGTAAAAGTGAACGAATTGGTTGGTTTGTTGAGGGATATTGAAGATGGTTGGATTTGCCTACTGAAGCCTGGTGATGAATGGTTGCCATATCATTTGTCAGCATTTCGTGATGCGATGAGTCATTATCATGGATTTAAAACGTACTATGCTTTAAATTACTTAAGTGGGTATAGTGCAATTCGATCAACAAATCCACAGAAAAATGTTATTGGTGTAGAACATATAGATTTGAGTAGTCAGTTGAGTCTTTCGCAATTGTTGATTCATAGTAGTGTGCTTAAAAATAATGTCTTTCCTGATTTTAAAGTGGATGCACATTTTGATTCGTTATTTGAACTGATATTTATATGCAGTTCTGGCATAGTAAGAATTAACAGGTTTACAAATATTTGTAGAATCAGGAAGCAAGTTCATAACAGATCTTATTTTGATCAACAAACATTAATAGTATGTTATCTGATTAGAAATATGATAAAGGATCATCAACAAAGATTTCAATTGTTGACTATGAATTGGCGAATGGGCTTCATAGGATTGCTAAAGACATTGCGATTTTTTGGTGCAGGAATATTTTTCAAAGAAATGCTTTGTTATTATATTGGATTGAAAAGAGGCATTAGAAAGGGGCAAATTTATGTTGACTGAAAAGAAGCCTTTCTTTTCTGTAATTATGCCTGTATATAATCGTGCAGAACTTGTGAAAGATTCAATAGCGTCTGTACTAAGTCAAAGATTTGATGATTTTGAATTGATATGTATTGATGATGGCTCAACGGATAATACATTAGAAGTTTTAAAAGAGATTGCCAATAAAGATAGAAGGATCAAATTGATTTCTCATCAAAATAAAGGTCGTTGCGCAGCCAGGAATAATGGGATAAATGCTGCTTCAGGTGAATGGATTGCATTTCTTGATTCAGATGATTATTACCTTGAAAATCATCTTTCGGTAATGTATCAATTAATTCAAAATTTCCCTTCATTTTCCGGCATAGCAACAGAATTGGTAGTGGAAAGCAAAATCAGAGATTATGCTAATTGTAATTATTTTAAAGATCAAAAAATATTTGATTTAAATGATTTTGCAGAAGCTAACCCTATTTCACTAAATCAGTTTTGTTATAGGAAATCACATTATCCCGATTTACTTTTTCCTGATATAAATATTCTGACTGCAGAAGATTTATTGTTTTTCCGTATGTTTAGTTATAAGCATAAAATTTTAAAATCAGGCATTATTACAAATTTTGTAAACTCACATGTCAACAGATCTGTAAATCTGATTTCCACAGAACAGTTTGTTTATTGGAATAAATTTGCAACTGATTATTTTATTGAAAATTACTCTTTGCCAGATAAAATCAATGCTAAGTTGCGACAAAATTTGCAGCTCTTTATTAGTAATGTTTATTTGTCTTCAAATTATTTAAAAAAAGGACTTGGTGAATTAATTAAGGTTATGAAATATCCTTCGACTTATACTGATATCCATTTTTATAAAGCAATTGCAAAAATATTTATTAACTGATGTGCGGAATAGTAGGTTGTTTTTCTGTAAATAATACTTTTTCTGATCAGGATATCAGGAAAGCATCTTCTGCTATTAATCATCGCGGGCCAGATGGTGATGGATTTTACAGTGATAGTTTTGTTCAATTGGCACATCGTAGATTGTCCATCATAGATCTTGACAAGAGAGCGTCACAACCTATGTATTCTTCATGTAAGCGTTATATGATGGTTTATAATGGAGAAGTCTATAATTATGTTGAGCTGCGTAAAGAGATAGAGTCTAAATTTAAGAACAGTCCATTGTCTGTTTTTAAAACTACTAGTGACACAGAAGTTATTTTAAGACTGTTTGAGATTAAAGGTGTTGATTTTGTTAAAGATCTGAATGGCATGTTTGCTATTGCTATTTATGATACTCAAGACAATAAATTGTTTTTATTCAGAGATAGATTTGGGATAAAACCTTTGTATTACTATCATGATTCATCAGGTAATTTCTGTTTTGCATCCGAGCTTAAAGCAATACTTGCAATTGATGGTATAAGAAGAAAGGTAAATAATCAATCTGTAGCTTATTTTCTTCACACAGGATTTGTTCCTGCGCCATTAACAATATATGAGAATATATTTAAACTTGAAAGTGGAAATTGTCTGATCATTGACAGAAGTGGTTTGGAGATTCAACCTTTTGTGACAAGTAAGCAGTGCTCAGAACGTCAAATTATTGATGATGAAAAGGGAATAATTCAAAACGTTGAAAATCTTCTGATAGAGTCAGTAAAGATTCAATTGCGCAGCGATGTTCCCTATGGCGTTTTTTTAAGTGGAGGTGTTGATTCAAGTTTGCTTACAGCAATAGCAGCAGAAAATGTAAATGAAAAGTTAAATACATTTTCGATTGGGTTTACGGAACAAAGTCATAACGAATCGGAACATGCAAGAGTCATTGCAAAACACATTGGGACAAATCATCATGAATTTGTGGTTTATGTACAAGATGCTATTGATCTGATTGAAACATTTTTTGAAGTTTACGATGAGCCTTATACCGATACTTCAGGTATTCCCACAATGTTAGTTTCTAAACTTGCCTCAAAGCATGTAAAGGTGGTGTTGTCAGGTGAGGGAGGTGATGAGTTGTTTTTTGGTTATGGTACGCATAATTGGGCAAAGCGATTAAATACTTTTCCCTTTAATGTATTCAGGAGCCCTCTCCAAAAAGCACTTTCTTGTGGTAGTTCACGCAGTAAGCGTGTTGCACATTTGTTGGATTTTGACAAGAATTCTGAATTTTTACCTGAACATATTTATTCACAGGAACAATATTTATTCAGTAATAAAGAAATAGTAGAATTGGTTTCAGATGAATTAAAGATAGAGTCCTTGAAGAACATCGCACAAAGAAAGGAAGAATTAGAAAAGATGTTTAGTATTAGTGATAGCTGCCTACCAGAAGAAAGACAGGCAAATTATGAGTTGAAATTCCCATTTCAGGACGATTTATTAACCAAAGTTGACCGTGCTACTATGTTCCATTCTATTGAAGCACGCGTACCTTATTTGGACAATAATCTGGTTGAATATGTTTTCTCGGTTGCCAGCGATATTAAAATCAAGAATGGCGTTAATAAATATCCATTAAAAAAAATTCTTGCCAACTATGTGCCAGAAGAATTATTTATGCGACCTAAAAAAGGATTTTCAATACCTTTAGCAAAATGGCTAAAATCTGATTGGAAATATTTGCTTGATCGCTATCTTGATAAAAAGATAATTCAACAGGCAGGATTAGTAAAATTTGATGTGGTACAGAAATTAATTCAGCGTTTTCTTTCCGGAGAAGATTATTTATATAATCGTATCTGGTGTTTAATTGTACTTCATCGCTGGTATGAGCGTGAACAATAGTGATTAAATTGTTTCCAGATCTTTAGACTTAACCCATCCAACATTTCCATTGGGGATTTTTATTTTTTTCCAATTACCCAATTCATCGACAATATTAATTTTAGTTCCTTCATGTAATTGGAACAGGTTGGTGCCTTTATCATCAGGAGCACTTTTTATATAGGCACTTTGACTGATAATTAAAGCCTCTACTGATGAGTCGTTTATACTTTGGCGTGTTTGCGATGTGATAAAGAAAAATAATGTACAGCATGCCAAAATTAAGCTGATGATAAAACACAATTTTTTCAGTGAAGCATTTTTAATTAATATCATGATGGCTATTGTTGCTATAAAAAGCCAAAGAAAAACTAACATAATGACAGCAGATGTGTCTGCAGTGGAGGAGGCAAGGTAATTGTCCCACCACTGATTGTAGAATACTTTTGGTGTTGGCTCAATTTTGTCAATTGTTTTTTGATTGGCAATAGCTAAGTTGAGATTTACATCAGCATCGTCAGGTTTAATCTTTTTTGCTCTTTCGTAATTTAATATTGCTTTTGTGTAATTGCCTGCTTTATAATATGCGTTTCCCAGATTGTAATAAACTTCAAATGAAATTATGTTGTCTGAAATTAATTGTTCATATTTTTCAATAGCCTGAAAGTAGCTTTGTTTTAAATACAGATTGTTGGCTTCCTTGAATAATAAATCATCTTTCGAGTCAGCAAAAATATTGTGCGAAAGCAAAAGACAAAGTAGTATAAATATATATCTTGCTTTCATAGTTTATTTGTTTAAATGATTTTCAAGTTCCGTAATGAGAGCAACTGTTTCGGTGTAAATACTTTGTGTGTTGTTGTTTTGCGTTTGTGGCGAATATCGAGCAAGTTCACACAAGTCAATTGTTGTAATGATTCTTTCAGTTAATGCATCCGGTATATTTCTGGCGATTAATTTCTGTCTTAGATTTTCTTTTGTCATCTCAGAAAAATTAATGTTAAGTTTGTCAGAAGCATATCCATATAAGGCTTTTGATATTTCTTCGTAAAAAGAGTCATCTTTCTTGGCGTCAATCATTTTTTTTGCAACAGACAATCGTTTATGAGCCATTTTCGTAGCTCTACTGCTGCGCATATATTCTGCATCACCGGCAAGTTTATTCCTTTTCCTGATATAAAATATCAGTATAATCAATGATAGAAATGGAATTACTATCAATAAATAATAAAAACCACTTTGATAAAATGTTGTTGCAGGTTTGGTTATTAATTTTCCGGTTTTAATGAATGAGATATCTTTACCGAGTAGCTTAATGTCTGTTTTATTTTGTGATGTCGCAACAGATTGTGCAGCACTTGCATCTCCCGAAATACCTTTAACTGTAATTTTAAACTCCGATGAATGTAACTGTACATACTGCTTTTTATCAAGGTCAAAGTAGGTGAATTTTATTGGGTCAATAGTGTATTCACCTTCATGACGTGGTATCAATAAATATTCAAAGGTTTTACTTCCTGAAACACCACTTTCTGAAATGGTGGTGTTGTCACTGACTTTCGGATCATATTTTTCAAAATCTGTTGGCACTTCAACTTCCGGTGCATCTATTAGTTTTAGATTTCCTTTACCGGATATTTTTATTTTAAGGTTAATTGCATCATTAGCTTTTACTTTATCATTATCAGTTGTGGCCTGAAGATTAAATGTTCCAACTGCACCTTTAAAAGCATTGTCATTTTCCTGAGGAAGATCTTTGACTGTTATTTTTACCGGTAAGCTTTTTACATTAACTTTTACATCTTGTGCTGATCCGAAAAACGGGTCATTAAAAAATGGATCGTTAAAAATGTCAAATGGGTTATTGGAGCGTTTACGTTGTGTTTGAATACGTGCAATGCAACTGCCTTCCATAGGCTCAATAGTCAATGTGCCTGATTGTTGTGGAAACAACAATACTTTTTTGACTATACCAACTCTGTACATTTCACCATTGTAATTTTCAGTGGTTAGTTCTAATTGCTGCGGCATTTTTAATTCCTGTGACCAGAATCCATTGAGTGCAGGCAATTTATCAATGCTGTAGTTAACCAAATTGACTTTAGTGTATAGTTTATAAGTTGCTAACAAAGCTTCTCCTCGATAAACAGATGATTTGTTTACACTAACTCTTAAAAAGACACTGTTACTACTAATACCTGCATCAGCATCATTACTTTTTTGCTGTTGCGAACCTGATTGTGCTTTTTGACCTTTAACAACATTAATTGTAAGTGTATTAGATTTTACTTTTCCTCCATTGACATTTATTGTAGCAGGTTCAATTCGAAAAGTCCCCTCATTGTTGGCTGTAAGATAATAGGTGTATGAAACGGACTGCGACATGTTTCCGTTTATAAATTGCATGCTTGTGCTTTGATTAGGACCACTTAATACATTAAAATCTCTGAAAGTTGGTGCCTGAAAATTGCTGCCCTGTGTGTTTAAAGTAAAGGTTATACTGAATTGCTCATTGGTGCTAACAGGGTTCTTGTTTACGGAAGCTATAAAAGTTATTTCTGCAGCAAAAATAGGGGTTGTTATTGTTGTTAAAAACATCAATAAAAATACTAAGCCCACAATAAATGGCTTTCGTTTTGTTTTCAAAACTATTTCTACCATTGCTTTTCAATATTAACTCTTGTGCCTTCTTTCTTAGCTAATTTCTTCTGCAAATTCATTTCATCATTTTTTAGTGCTTCAAGCATACGTTCTGCATCTTCTTTAGAAATTTTCGGTTGCTGTGCTTGTTCCTTTTTCTGATCTTGCTTTTGTTGATCTTGTTCTTTTTTCTGATCCTGCTTTTGTTGATCTTGTTTTTGTTGCTGCTTATCCTGTTGATTTTTCTGTTGGTTCTTTTGATCTTTTTTGTTATCCTGATTTTCTTTTTGCTGCTGCTGTTGCTGCTTTAGTTTGGCTAAAGCATAAGAATAGTTATATAAGGCATCTTTGTCATTAGGACTAAGTTTTAAAGCTTCTTTATAAGCATTTGCCCCTTCCTGATATTTTTCAGATTTCATTAATGTATTACCAAGATTGTAGAGCGATTTTGCTTTTACATCAGTAGAAAGTTTTTCGTTGTTCAGATTTTGATATACTCCGGCAGCTTCATCATATTTATTTTGTTTATAAAGTGCATTGCCTAAATTGTAACGACCTTCTACACTACTGCCGTTTTTTTCTATTGCTTTTCGATAGCTTGATTCTGCCTGATCAAATTTGCCATTCTTATATTCTTTATTACCCTCACGCACCAATGGTTTTTCATTCTGTGCAAGAGCTACAAAACTCATGGAAATAAAAAATAAGAAAAGAATATTACTTTTTTTCATCACCATCGCCAAATAAATTTAATTCTTCCATCCATCTGCTTCGTTTTTCTGAAATCAGAAACTCTAAGATAAGAAATAATAATGCTACACCCAAAAGATATTGAAATTGGTCTGCATAGTCTGTAAACATCTTACTGCCAAATTCGTTTTTTTGCATAGCATTGATTTCTTTCATTATAATACTAAGCCCATCATCACTATTTGTTGCTCTGATAAATTTACCGTTTCCGGCTTGTGCAATTTCAGCTAATGTGTGCTCATCAATTTTTGTAATTACAGTCTGCCCATTCTTGTCCTGCATAAAACCTGTGCGCTGCCCATTAGTGTAAACCGGAATAGGAGCACCATTAATGGAGCCCATTCCAATGGTATGAATGGTGATGTTGTTTTTATAAGCTTCTTTGGCTGCAGCAACTGCATCATCCTCATGATTTTCTCCATCAGTAATCACAATGATTGCTTTGTTTTTTTTCGAAGAATCTTCATTGCCGAAAGATGAAACAGCTAAGTCAATAGCCTTTCCAATGGCAGTTCCCTGTGTTGGAACAATGTTGGTATTAACTGTTGAAAGAAACAATTTTGCAGCACCATAGTCTGTGGTGATAGGCAGTTGTGTATAAGCTTCACCTGCAAAGACGATTAACCCGATTCTGTCACCTTGCATTTGATCAATTAACCGTGAAATTGATTGCTTGGCACGCTCCAGGCGACTTGGTTTAATGTCCTCGGCATTCATACTGTTACTCACATCAAGTGCAATGATGACATCAACACCTTTGCGTTTAACTGTTTCTAATTTGGTTCCTACCTGCGGACCTGCAATTCCAATTACCAGAAACAGAAAAGCCGTCATTAGTAAAATAAATTTTATAAGTGGTTTGGTATATGCTTTCCCGGGAGTGAGGTATCTGACTAAATGTATATCACCAAATTTCTTCAGTGATTTTTTTCGCCAGCTGATTAAGCTTATATATAGAATGATAAATAGCGGTATCAAAGCCAGACCATATAAAATAAGACTATGTGAGAATCGGAACATTTTTACGCTTTTGCTTTTTCTTTTATGTAAGTTTTCTTAACCAGGTGTATTTTAACAGTAGTTCTAATGCAAAAAATATTCCTGCCGCAAGTGCATAATTAAAATACTCTTCACTGTGGCGTCTGAACTCAGTTACTTCAACTTTCGTTTTTTCCAGTTTATCAATTTCAGAATATATTTCTTTTAAAGATTTATTGTTTGTTGCACGGAAATACTTTCCATCCGTTGCATCAGAAATTTGTTTACAGATTTCCTCATCAATCTGCACAGGTACATTCTGATATTGAATTCCAAATACTGTCTTAAATGGGTAGGGTGCCATACCAACAGTGCCGACACCGATGGTATAAACTCTAATGCCAAAAGTTTTGGCTATTTCACCGGCTGTTAATGGTGCAATTGCTCCGGCATTATTTACACCGTCTGTAAGAAGAATAATTACTTTACTTTTTGTCTTAGCATCTTTCAGACGATTCACAGCTGTTGCCAATCCTTCTCCAATAGCAGTGCCATCGGTCAACATACCACTTTCAATTTTCGACATCAGGTTTTTTAATACTGCATGGTCTGAAGTTAACGGGCACTGAGTGAAACTTTCTCCGCTAAAAATTACCAAACCAATTAAATCATTGGGACGGTGATCAATAAAGTCAATGGCAACTTTTTTTGCAGCTTCTATTCGGTTGGGTTTAAAATCTTCTGCAAGCATACTTCCTGATATGTCCATTGCCAATACAATTGATATGCCTTCTGTTGAAACCTGCTGTGCCTGTGATGATGATTGTGGGCGTGCAAGCGCAATAATAATGCAGATTACACTTAGTAGTCGGAATAAAAACGGCATGAACACTAAGCTTTGTCTGAAGCTTGGTTGATAATTCTGAAAACCATCATCAGAAGAAAGTTTAAGTCTGACTTTTTTAGCAGAAGCAACTTTCCATTGCCACAACAGCATTGCCGGAATCAGCAACAGCAACCAGAAAAACTGAGGATAGGCAAATTGTATGTTATCAAATAAACTCATGCTTTATGACTTAACCTGTTCTTGTGGTTTCACGGTTGGAACAACCTTGGTTTCGTTTACAAATATGAAAGCATCTGTCATTGCTTGTTCATTTTCATTGCCTAATGGTGTGTATTTTGCAAATTTTGCCAGATCACTTAGCGTTAATGTGTTTTTCAATCTGTTAAAATTATCAGCACTTAATTGTAAGGCGGTGTTACTACGCATTATCTCATCAGTTGTACTTTCCATAGCATCAAAATTCCAGCGGTTGCTGATGTATGCTCTCATTATGTCCGAAAGATGTGTATAATACATCTTAAAATCGCCTTGTTGCCATAATTTTTCTTGCTGAAGATGCTCCAATTGTTCGATAGCAATTTCATGAGCAGGCCGTTTTGGAGCCTCAGGTGCTTTTATAACTATCTGTGGTTTTTTCTTTCTCAGGCGATAAACAACATACCAGATTATTGCAATTAATAAAAGTATTACTGAGGCATACATTACTATTTCTTGCCATGTTATTCCAACATTCATTGGCCCTTTAATATCATGAATGGCTTTGGTGGTGTCAACAGGCATCAGATTTGATGTCAGCAATTGTGCTTGTGTTTCTACGGTATAGTTTGTGGTATCACCAGGTTTTGTATAATTGAATACAAAAGGAGTTATGACAAAAAAACCTGAATCAAAAGCAGTAAGTGTGAATTTTTGTTCACGTGTAATCAGGCTTTTGTTGGCGGAAGGTAAGGTGTCAATTGGTGAGCGTGAAATAACATCAATGCCATTAAATGTATCCGGAATGGCCACCCATTTAGATTGATAATCTGCAGGTGCAGTAAAACGGAGCTTAGCTGTTATCTGTTGTCCTGCAACAATTCTGTTGGTGTCAAGTTGAAGAACAGCAGTTGCATTCTGTGCATATACACAATTTGTGTAAAGAAGTATGCTTATAAGCAGCGCAGCAAATCCGTTACTTAATGCTTTCATTTTTTAACCCTGTTCTTAAAAAGTTTCATCAATGGCTGAATGTAATTCTGCCCTGTAAATAATTCTATTTTATCAATTCCGCTCTTGCTTAACAATCCATTGATTTGGTGATTACGCATTTGACGTTGATGCTGATAATTCTTTCTGACTACAGCACTTGAGGTGTCAATAAGTTGTTCTCGACCCGTTTCTGCATCATAAATATTTATCAAACCTATGTCAGGTAATTCTGATTCGCGCAAGTCGTTTATCTTTAATACTACTAAATCATGTTTTCGATTTGCAATTTTTAATGAATCTTCAAGCATGCTTTTGGTTTGACCAACAGCACTATCATAAAAGTCAGAAATTAAAAATGCAATACTCTTTTTCTTTATAGCATTACTCAGAAACTGAAGCCCGGCACTTATTGATGTACCTTTATTTTCAGCTTCAAAGTTGATTAATTCACGGATGATACGTAAGATGTGAGAACGACCTTTGTTTGGCGGAATAAATTTTTCAATTTTATCGCTAAATAAAATCAAACCTATTTTATCGTTGTTTTGTATTGCAGAGAAAGAAAGTACAGCACAGATTTCTGCTATCAACTCACGTTTAAATTGTTTTTGAGTACCAAAATTACCAGATGCGCTTACATCTACAATGAGCATCACATTTAATTCGCGTTCTTCTTCAAAAACTTTTACATAGGGGTGGTTCAAACGTGCAGTAACATTCCAGTCAATAGAGCGGATATCATCACCGGGAATATATTCCCTCACCTCACTGAAAGCCATACCACGACCTTTAAAAGCCGAATGGTATTCGCCCGAAAAAATCTGGTTTGAAAGTCCTTTTGTTTTAATCTCAATCTTCCGGACTTTTTTTATCAGTTCTGTTGCATCCACTGCCTTGGCTATTGTTTGTTGATTCTATTGAAATAAATTTATTGAAAGGTTTAAAATTATTAAGGCACTTCAACAACGTTAAGTACTTCATTAATCACCATGTCAGTTGTATAGTTTTCTGCTTCTGCCTCATAAGTTAAACCAATACGGTGGCGCATTACATCATGACAAATAGCACGCACATCTTCAGGAATAACATAGCCTCTGCGTTTTATAAAGGCATAAGTTTTAGCTGCAAGAGCAAGGTTGATGCTTGCACGTGGTGATCCTCCATAGTTGATGAGTTGTGCAATCTTTCCTAGTTTGTTATCATTCGGAAAACGTGTGGCAAAAACAATATCAATAATATATTTTTCAATTTTTTCATCCATATAAACTTCGCGAACCAATTGCCTTGCTTTAAGAATATCTGCAGTGCGGATAATGGGTGTGATGTTTGTTTTTTCCTGTGATAAATTTTGACGGATAATCAGTTTCTCATCCTCTCTTGTTGGATATCCGATAACTACTTTTAACATGAAGCGATCTAACTGTGCTTCCGGTAGGGGATAAGTTCCTTCCTGCTCAATAGGATTCTGAGTTGCAAGTACTAAAAAAGGCTCCTCAAGTTTAAAAGTCTCATCACCAATAGTGACTTGTTTTTCCTGCATTGCTTCGAGCAAGGCACTTTGCACTTTTGCGGGGGCACGGTTTATTTCATCAGCTAATATAAAGTTTGCAAAAATGGGCCCTTTGCGCACAGCAAACTCTTCTTTTTTCTGATTGTACATTAATGTTCCTACTAAATCGGCAGGTAATAAATCAGGAGTAAACTGAATGCGGCTGAAACGTGCATCAATTGCAGATGCAAGTGATTTGATGGCTAATGTCTTTGCAAGACCGGGAACCCCTTCGAGTAATAAGTGACCATTGGAGAGTAAGCCGATGAGTAGTCTTTCTACCATGTATTTCTGCCCAACAATTACCTTACTCAGTTCTAATTGCAACAGGTCTATGAATTCACTTTCGCGTTGGATTTTTTCATTTATTTCTCTGATGTCAAACATAAATATTGATGATTATTTGCGATGCAAGTTTAAAAGTTTAGCTGTGAAAAGAATGTGAAATGGACTGTTAATTTGTGTTAAGTAATAGAAACGGCAAATATACTATTCAGTACATAATCAGATAACTTATTTTTGTACGCTATGCAACGATACTTTCTTGAATTATTTTTTAAAGGTACGCATTATAGTGGCTGGCAAATTCAGAAGAATGCAGTTGCTGTGCAGCAGAAAATTAACGAAGCATTGGGTCTGCTAATCAATGGTTCTGCACTGAAACCAATTGAAACTACAGGCTGTGGCCGTACAGATACTGGTGTTCATGCTACACAGTTTTTTGCACATTTTGATACTCCTGAAATTGAAGATCATAAAAATTTTCTTTATCAGCTGAATGGAATTTTGCCTGGTGATATCACTATATTAGACCTGCATGTTGTTGATAAAGATTCTCATGCCCGATATGATGCAATAAGTCGTACTTATCAATACTATATCCACACTTATAAAAATGGCTTTTTAGAGGAGTTTTCTGGATGTTATTACCGGAGGTTTGATGTTTCACTCATGCAGAAGGCGGCTGAAATACTTTTAAAACATGATGACTTTAATAGTTTTTGCAAATCAAGAGCGCAGAGTAAGACAAGTCAGTGTAGAATTGCTAATGCAAAATGGTCAGAAAGTAAAGGGAAATTAATGTTTGAAATTACTGCCGACAGATTTTTAAGAGGTATGGTGCGTGCATTGGTTGGAACAATGACTGATGTAGGAATTGGAAAGATCAGCCTCAACGACTTTGAAAATATTATTACTGCACGCAACAGACAAAAAGCAGGACATGCAGCACCTGCATGCGGGTTGTATCTTACAAAGATTGTGTATCCATTTCTTAATGTTAAAACCAACAATCATTTGCCAAATCATTGGTAAGTTTCAATTCCTATGACTGAGATAAAATAAGTCGTCTGGAGTCAGTCTGTTATTAACAAGTCTTTGTGTAATTTAAGCAATGAATTAAGTTTTCACCTTATAGTGCCGGTCATATATTTGTCATAGACCAAACAAGTTTTAGCATGGCAAAAAAACAAGATCGCAAAGTATTCGTACTCGATACCTCTTGCATCCTTTTCGACCACAACGCAATAACTAACTTTAAAGAACACAATGTGGCCATCCCCATAACGGTACTCGAAGAGATAGATCGTTTTAAAAAGGGAAATGACGTAATCAATTTCGAAGCTCGCGAGTTTATCAGATCACTCGATAAGTTAAGTTCGGGTGCATCACTTGGCGACTGGATTCCGCTCAATGGCTCTACCAAAGGAAAGTTTAAAGTACTGATGGATGAGAGTGGAAATGGTGTAGATGCCAATAAAGTTTTCGGTGAGAAAAAAGCTGATCATAACATAATTAACGCAGCTCTGGCATTGAAGCATGAAACCGATGAGCGAAACATTGTTCTTGTCAGTAAAGATATCAATCTGCGACTGAAAGCTAAATCACTTGGCCTGCAGGCAGAGGATTATATGACCGGAAAAATTAAAGATATTGAAGGCCTTTACACCGGTAAATCAGAGTTGAACAATGTTTCAAAAAAGTTAATTGATGCATTGTATCAAGATGGCTATTGTAAGTGGAAGGATTTGGTAAAATCACGCCCTGTTGCCAATCATTATTATATTTTAAAAAGTAAGGCAGAAGGTTCTTCTGCATTGGCGTTTTACAATCCCATAACAGATAGAATAGAACGTATTCATAAAGATCATGCTTATGGTATAAAACCGCGTAATGCCGAGCAGGCTTTTGCTATGCATGCAGTCATGAATCCGAATGTTTTGCTGGTGACCGTTCAGGGTGTAGCCGGGACAGGCAAAACATTAATTGCATTAGCATCGGCTATGCAACAAAAAATGAATTACCGTCAGATATATCTTGCACGTCCAATAGTACCACTCAGCAATAAAGACATTGGTTACCTGCCGGGTGACATAAAATCAAAAATTAATCCCTACATGGAGCCATTGTGGGATAACCTGAAATACATCCAAAGCCAGTATCGCGAAACAGACAAAGAATATCAGAAAATTTCTGATATGGTGGAGAATGAGAAATTACACATCACACCTTTGGCGTATATCCGCGGACGTAGCTTAAGTAATATTTGTTTCATTATTGACGAAGCTCAGAATCTGACACCTCATGAGGTAAAAACTATCATTACCCGTGCTGGCGAAGGAACTAAAATAATTTTCACAGGTGATGTGTTTCAGATAGATACACCATATCTTGATGCACATAGTAATGGCCTGAGCAATGTAATTGATAAGATGAAAAATTCGCACCTCTATTCTCATATCACATTGGAAAAAGGTGAACGCAGTGAGTTGGCAAACCTTGCCGGAGAATTGCTTTAAAAGGTTAACCGGTTTTTTCGAATATAATTTAATTCCCGTCAGGTAGCGTTACAGCGGTTATCTTTGCATCATGATCAAACGGTGTGTTGATTTAATTATTTCGTTTTTAGCAATTGTGATACTCTTGCCATTGTTACTGCTCATTGCACTATGGGTTAAGGCCGATAGCAGGGGTAGTATTATTTACAGACAAATGAGAGTTGGCAAGGGAGGAAAAGATTTTGGTATTCTTAAATTCAGGACGATGCATCCTGATTCCGACAGTAAGGGATTACTCACTGTAGGTGGTCGCGACCCAAGAATAACAAACGCAGGATTTTTTCTGCGTAGGTATAAATTAGATGAGCTACCCCAATTGTTTAATGTACTTGTAGGCCAGATGAGTCTTGTTGGTCCAAGACCGGAAGTGCGTAAATACGTGTCACGTTATTCAGATGAGCAACTAAAGGTGTTGAATGTTAAACCCGGAATTACCGACTATGCAAGCATTCATTACAGCAATGAGAATGAAATTTTAGCTCAGTCAGCAGACCCTGAAATGACCTATGTGCAGGAAATTATGCCACATAAATTAGCACTCAATCTAAAGTATATACAAGAAGCAGGTTTGATAACCGATCTGAAAATTATTGCAGAAACAGTTCTGAAAATTATCAGGTAGGTAGCATGTTTGAGGACTTTTAATGTTTTTTTATTCTTGTGTTAATGGTTGTTAAATTTTCTCTAGTTTGAGCGAAAATAAATGATTTTAAAATGAGTTTTCATTCTGTAAAATAAGTTTTAAATCCCTTCAAACTTTAAAGAGCAAAAAAGTGTTATTGTTGCAATTAAATTAAGTTTTATAGAATTAAAGTTTTTTCTAAATACTTTTAATTTGCCATTGATTTATTTTAAGAAGAAAAAGATGGATAAAGTTTTGAATTATTATAGAAGCGTGTTTGTTGTTTTGTTGAGTTTGATAAGTATAAACAAAGTACATGCACAAATGCAACAGATGATGCAGAAGGGAATGAATGCGGGCCGTCTGTATGGTAAGGTTATGGATTCAAAAACCAATAAACCTGTTGAATTTGCTGCAGTGCAGGTTTCTGTTTTTAAAAAGGACAGCACAGGCACATTAAAAGAAAATATTCTTAACGGACAACTAACACAGGGCAATGGAGATTTTAGCTTGGAGCAATTACCTGTAATGGGTGAACTGACATTTAAAATTGCTGCAATGGGTTACAAACCTTACGAGCAAAAAGTAAAGTTTGAAATAAAAATGCCTCAAGGCGGTGCTCAAGGAACTAACTGGCAGCAGGCTCTCAATGCTATAGATAAAGATTTAGGTAACATAAAGATTGAACCTAATGTGGTTGCACTTCAGGAAGTTCAGATTGATGGCACTGCTCCGATTTTAGAATTACGCCCCGACAAGAAAGTTTTTAATGTTGAAAAAAATCCAATCGCAACAGGAGGCACGGCAGAAGATGTGCTGAAACAAGTGCCCAGTGTGAATGTGGATATGGATGGAAATGTAACTTTACGTAATGCTGCACCACAGATATTTGTTGATGGTCGCCCAACAACTTTAACCGTAGATCAGATTCCTGCAGATGCTATACAGGAAGTAGAAATTATTACAAACCCATCAGCAAAGTACGATGCCAGCGGAGGCATGGCTGGTATATTAAACATTGTATTGAAAAAAAACAGACGTATTGGTTATAACGGAATGGTTCGTGCCGGTGCAGATTCAAGAGGAAGAATAAATTTAGGAGGCGATTTTAATGTGCGCGAGGGAAAAGTGAACGTGTTTTTAAGTGGTAACCTAAACCAACGTAAATCAAAAGGGACAGGACTAACCGAGAGGCAAACACTTGGTTCAACTCCCAGTAATTTTATAAGCCAGAGCAATGAAAACTCCAGTAATGGCTACTTTGGATTTATTCGTTCGGGAGCTGATATTTTTTTAGATAACAGAAATACCATAACTGTTTCGGGTAGTTATATGAATGGATATTTTAAACCATTAGAGTTCCTGCAAACGAAAACAGATACTTTATTTCCGGGTTACACATCATCTTCGTTGTCAGACAGAGAGTCTTCAAGCAAGCGCGAGTTTAAAAATACAGGGGGCACAGTTGCCTACAAACGTCTTTTCCCACAAGAAGGTAAAGAACTTACTGCAGATGTAAATTTCAACTCTGTAAAAAGTGATATGGGAGGGAACTACAGTACACAAAATTATTTAGGTAGTGGCGAAGCTTTCGGCAATCCCATTCTGCAAAAGCAAAGTATTGAAGGTGAAAACACATTTGTTACAGCACAAACCGATATGGATTTCCCACTTGATAAAAAATCAAAAATTGAAACAGGTTTACGTGGTGCCATGCGCGATTACAGCAGTGTTAATCAGAATTTTATTTTTGATGATTCGCAGCAACAATATATTTTAGTACCTAACCAAACAGCAAATTATCAGTATATAGATCAGGTTTATGCAGCTTATGCAACCTACAGTAAGTCATTCGAAAAATTATCGCTGCAGGCAGGACTAAGAGCAGAAAGCTCGTTCTATGAAGGTGAGCTTACACAAACGGGTCAGAAGTTTAGTACAAATTATCCTGTTAGTTTGTTTCCCAGTGCATCGGCTAGCTATAAACTGAATAACAAGACAGATTTACAGATAAACTATTCACGTAGAATAAACAGGCCTAACTTTTTTCAGATCATTCCTTATTCTGATTATTCCGATTCTTTAAACATCAGCAAAGGAAACCCAGGATTGAAACCTGAGTTTACACATTCAATAGAATTGTCAGCCATGCAAACTTTGAGTCGTAAGAATACACTCATGGCATCAGTTTATTATAAACAGACGGATGGTGTTATTACACGTTATCTGAGCTATGAAGCTGATACTATATTGGGTCGAAATGTGTTGGTAAGCACTTTCCGTAATGCCAACACAAGCTATGCTTATGGTATAGAATTGACTGCACAAAATAATATTAAGGGCTGGCTCGACATTACTTCAAATATTAATGCTTATCAGAGTGTAATTAATGGAAAGAATATTGAGTCAAATCTAAAAGTTGAACAGTTTAGCTGGTTTGCCAAACTCAATCTAAACATTAAATTACCAAAGAATTTTTCTGTTAGTCTTTCCGGTGATTATCAATCTAAAACAGCTTTGCAAATAAATAATGGTGGCGGAGGACGAGGGTTTATGGGTGGAACACAAAATACAGCACAAGGCTTTATAAGGCCAAATTATGGTGTTGATGCAGGGTTGCGTTATGATTTCCTGAAAGACAAAGCTGCATCGCTTACACTAAACGTTTCAGACATTTTCAAGACAAGAGTTAATGATGTACATTCAGAATCTGATTTTTATATACAGGATAGCTGGCGGAAGCGTGATGCACAGATTTTCAGACTTAACTTCAGTTATCGTTTTGGAAAATTCGACACTTCACTTTTCAAAAGAAAAAATCAGAAAATAAATACTGAAGGCATGCAAGATATGAGCATGTAATGTTTATTCTTTAGTTTGTCAATACATCTGAATTCGCTTCAAATGCAATATTTTTGGACGGTTTATGAATGTACTTTATATTTCCTATGATGGAATGACAGATAACCTTGGGCAGTCACAGGTAATTCCTTACCTGAAAGGACTCACCGGATATGGTCATCATTTTGATATTATCAGTTGTGAAAAGCCCGATAAGTTTAAAGCTAAAGAAGCAGAAATTAGAAAGTTACTTGATTCTTTAAACATAGGATGGTACCCATTGCCCTATACAAAAAGACCACCTGTGTTATCATCTGTTTTAGATGTTGTCAGAATGTACAGAAAAGCATACAGTCTGCACAGAGAAAATAAGTACGATGCAGTGCATTGTCGCAGTTATCTCTCTGCCATGATAGGACAGGATATGAAAAAGAAGTTTGGCACTCAATTTATTTTTGACATGCGCGGCTTCTGGCCTGATGAACGCATTGACGGTGATTTATGGAATATTAAAAATCCTGTTTATAGAATCATTTATAATTATTTCAAGAAGAAAGAACTGCAGTTTTTCAATGAGTCAGACTTGAATATCAGTCTCACACATGCAGGGTTGAATGAAATTAAAAAAATGAGTGTCAGTAGCGAACAAATAAATAAGTTTTCTATAATTCCATGCTGTTCTGACTATGATTTGTTCAAGCCCTTACCAAGAGATATTGCACTGCTCAGGCAACTTGGTTTTGAAGAATCAAACAAGATATTATGTTATCTCGGTTCAATAGGAACATGGTATATGTTTGATGAGATGATGGCTATGTTTAAACAGTTGAACATTCAGGATAATTCATTCCGCTTGTTAATTATGACACCTGAACCACCATCAATGGTTTATGATTCAGCAAAAAAATTGGGAATAAATTCAGATTTTATCAAGGTGGTGAGCGCCACACGACAGCAGGTGCCACAATATCTTTCAATTGCTCATCTGGGAATATCATTTATAAAACCTTGTTTTTCAAAATTAAGCAGTTCCCCAACCAAGATGGGGGAAATGCTTGCGGCAGGTGTTCCATTGATTTGTAATAGTGGTGTGGGAGATGTGGAGCGCATCATTAATGAAACAAAGACAGGTGTAGTTATTCATGGTTTTACAGAAGATGAAATGCAATCTGTTGCAATAAAGGCAATTGAACTGATTCAGATTCCAAGAGAAAATATCAGAGAACAATCTCGCTCTGTATTTGCATTGGAAAGTGGAGTTAAACTATATGCGCAGGCGTATGACAAAATGCAAAAACAATAATTACAAAATCATCTTTATTTTTGCAGACAATTTGCTGACGTTGTTTTTACAGACAACAATAATTTATGAGCCAAAATAAAAAGAAAATTCTGCTGATTTGCCCTTATCCTGAAGATACAGCACCGGGACAACGTTTGCGCTATGAACAATATCTGAACTTGTTCAGAAAGGAAGGATATGATATTCAGGTGTCATCTTTCATGACTTATCGTTTTAACAACATTGTTTATAAGCCCGGAAATATTCCCGAAAAGATTTTCTGGACTTTGTTTGGCTACATCAAACGATTTTTGCAATTATTTACCCTTTGGCGCTATGATGCCGTGTATATTTTTTTATGGGTAACGCCCTTTGGATTGCCGCTGTTCGAAAAACTTTTTGTACTCCTCAATTCAAATATGATTTACGATATTGATGACATGGTTTTTCTTGGACATTCTTCTAAAGCCAATAAGTTTATTAAAATATTGAAAGGCACAAGAAAAATTACATTCCTGATGCAGAAGGCTAAACACATTGTTGTTTCAACACCTTCTAATGAGGCGTTTGCAAGGAAATATAACAATGCAATTACTGATATTTCAGTAGCCATCAATACAGATGTTTATCTTCCTGCAAATAAATACAGTAATGATGATGTTATAACAATAGGATGGAGCGGCAGCCATAGCACAAGTCGCTATTTGTTTCTGTTGGAAGAAGTACTGCGGAAGTTTGCCGGGCAAAGTAATATCAGAATCCTGGTAATTGGAGACACAACGTTTAAATTTAATGGCTTTGATTGTGTAACCATTCCCTGGCAATCAGCAACAGAAGTTAAAGATCTTCAGAAAATTGATATCGGTCTCTATCCACTACCTGATGAACAATGGGTTTATGGTAAGAGTGGGGGCAAGGCATTACAGTATATGGCTCTGGGGATTCCAACCATTGCAACAGGAATTGGAACCAACTTCAGAATAATTGATGATGGTGAGTCAGGGTTTTTAGTAAGAACAGAAGAGCAGTGGATTGAAAAAATTGAATACCTGATAAATCATCCTGAAGAGAGAAAACGCATTGGAATGAATGGAAGAAAGAAGGTTGAAAAAGAATATTCACTACATGTAAACAAAAAATACTATCTCGATATTTTTGAGAAGGTGGTTGGTTAAATATTTCTTGTTTGTCATGATGTTTTAAGTATCTTAGCACTGCAATGAAAAAGACAATTTTTGTATTGCTTATAGCTTGTGGTTATTTTGTAGCTAAAGCACAGTTTGCACCTATAGGTGCACAGTGGCACTACACACAATGTGCAGTTACCTTTCCTTATACATGTGGCCCTGTTGAAGTAAATGCAATAGGAACCACTGTAATAAATGGTATTACTTGTACCAATCTTCAGATTGCCCCTTTTACTTGTGTTGGGTTTAATTATTTGCCAGTTTATCAGAGTAACGATACTGTTTATCGTTTTCTCTACAATCTCAACACATTTACCATGCTTTATGATTTTAATGCACAACCCGGTGATATATGGAACATCGTTTCAAACACCATTAATCAACCACCGCCTGCACCACTTACAGACACAGTGCGTATTCGTGTTGACTCAGTGAATATGGTTAACATCAACAATCATCCCCGCAAAATATTTTACATTTCTTATGCCGATTCATCACACATTCCATTTGTATTTGAAGGGCCTATTATAGAAGGTATTGGCAGTATGAATTTTTTGCTTACGCAATTCAATTTATGCGATCCTCAGATTACTGCTTTCAGATGTTATAACGATTCAACATTAGGATTGTATCAGCCCAATACCTTGGTTGACTGCGACTCTGTAATTGTTGTTGGTGAAAGTGAAGTAATCAAAAAGGACTATGTGAGTTTATATCCAAATCCATTCACAGACCAGATATGCATTCACTCAGAAGATTTTTTGTACAGGAAATACGATATTAAACTGGTGAATATTGTTGGCAAAGTTGTCTATCACAGCAAGCATAGGCAGGCTCTTGATCAGCTAACCATTTTTCCAAAAAATCTTGCTCCGGGCACTTATTATCTGCTGCTGGAATCCAATCAAAAAGTTTTGCAGAAACGATTGGTGAAGTTGTAGATTTCTCATTCAATATTATCATGGATGTTTGAATTTTAAAAGAACAGGAAAAAAATTCTAAATTATCATCACCAAGGTTCCTGCAATAATTAAAGCTGCACCTATGGCAGTTTTCAACGACATTGTTTCGCCTAAGAAAACTACAGCTAAAATGATGGTTAGTGCAATGCTTAGTTTATCAATTGGTGCCACCTGAGATAAATTGCCTAACTGCAATGCTTTGAAATAAAATAACCATGAAAGACCTGTTGTCAAGCCTGAAACGATTAGAAAGAAAACATTTTGCTTAGATAACGAACCGATTCCTTTTGTTTCACCCTTTGTCAGAATAATAATCCAAATCATTAACACCACTACTATTGTCCTGATTCCTGTTGCAAGGTTTGAATTGATATTTGCCACACCTAATTTCGCAAATAATGCCGTAAGTGAGGCAAACAAGGCAGAGAGTATTGCATAGAACCACCACATAATTTCAAAATTTAGAAGATTGAAATCATTGAATAAAAGTTTATTGATTTATTATTGATTTTGTGAAATGTAAAAAAATGAAATGTTTTTTTATAAAATGCGTACACACAAGCCTGACTATTTTTTGCACACTAAAATATTAAAAATTGAATTTCAAAAAATTAGGCTCACTTTATACTGCTGAGCAAGCAAAATGCCGATATTTGTGTTTTTATTATTTATAAACATGAGCAACACTTTTCTAAAGCAAGACACTTTTAAGTTGTATTGTAACAGCCTTACTTCCTACCAAAGACTAAAAACACTTGAGGTAAAGATTGGCGATGTTGCCATGGGAGCTAATCATCCCATTCGTGTTCAAAGTATGACTACTACCGATACCATGGACACAAAAGCTACTGTTGCACAAAGCATCAGAATGATAGAAGCCGGTTGTGAGTATGTACGAATCACTGCACCAAGTATCAACGAAGCACGTAACCTGCAAAACATAAAAGACGAATTGCGAAAACAGGGCTATCGTACTCCTTTGATTGCCGATATCCATTTTACACCCAATGCAGCAGAAACAGCAGCTCGGATTGTTGAGAAGGTAAGGGTGAATCCCGGTAACTATGCCGACAAAAAAAAGTTTGATACCATTGATTATACCGATGCAACTTATGCTGAAGAGTTAGAGCGTATTCGTGAGCGGTTTATTCCATTAGTAAAGATTTGTAAGGAGTATGGTACTGCTATGCGTATTGGTACCAATCATGGTTCTTTGAGCGACCGTATTATGAGTCGCTATGGTGATACACCATTAGGCATGGTGGAGTCTGCACTTGAGTTTTTGCGGATTTGTATGGATGAAGGTTATTATAACATTGTGCTTTCTATGAAAGCAAGTAATCCTCAGGTCATGGTTCAAGCATATAGACTTTTGATTGCTAAAATGCGTGCAGAGTTTATGGATTTGAATAATGTACAAAACTCACTGCCTGCTCTTTTTCCTTTGCATCTTGGCGTGACGGAAGCAGGTGAGGCTGAAGATGGACGAATTAAATCCGCATCAGGTATCGGCACATTACTCGAAGATGGTATTGGTGATACGATAAGAGTTTCCTTAACAGAAGATCCGGAGCTTGAAATTCCTGTTGCAAAAAAATTGGTATCGCGCTATAATAATCGTGCTTCGCACCTATCAATAAAACCAATTAATCATCAGAAATTGCCTTATTCTCCATTTAGTTACAGCAGACGACAAACAAAAGCTGTTTTGAATGTTGGAGGCAATCATGTTCCGGTTGTGTTTGCTGATTTTTCAGGCAAACAAAATATCTCTCCTGCATCTTTATTTCCTGTGGGCTATAATTATTCTCAGGCATTGGATAAATGGCATATCAGCGATCAGGCATGTGATTTTATTTTTGCAGGTGATCAGCATATTTCATTTGCATTGCCCGGAACGCTTAGTGTCGTTTACAACTATAAAATGTGGCTACAACATTCCGGTGATGAAAGAACATATCCATTGTTTAAAGTGAGTGAGTTAGATGATATGGCAAAATGCAATGCAGCCATAAAGTTTGTTGAATTATACACTGAAGATTTTTTTAAATATCAATTAAAGATTGATAAACTCTCTGATGCTGTTCTGGTCTTAAAAACATCAAACGAACATGCAATGCCGGATTTGCGTAGTGTGTTTGTTGGTATGATGCAGGAGAAAAGTACTTTGCCTGTCATCATTAAGCGTGTTTATGATAATACTGATTTAGAAACATTTCTTTTAAATAGCTCCACCGATGCCGGTGCTTTGCTTTTGGATGGTATGGGTGATGGTGTTTGGCTTTGTTCAGAGAAAGTTAGTCCTGCAGATATTAATCAAACAGCATTTGGAATTTTACAGGCTGCACGAACTCGCATTTCAAAAACAGAATATATCAGTTGCCCGTCATGTGGCCGCACCTTATTCGACTTACAGGAAACTACAGCTAAAATTCGTGCAAAAACACATCATCTCAAAGGCATTAAGATTGGCATAATGGGATGTATTGTAAATGGTCCGGGTGAAATGGCCGATGCAGACTATGGTTATGTAGGTTCCGGTGCTGGAAAAATAACACTTTATAAAGGCAAAGAAGTTGTTCGCAGAAATATTGATGCCACACTTGCTGTTGATGCACTCATAGAATTGATTCGCGATAATGGGGACTGGATTGAGCCTGCTGTTATTACACCGTCTGCATAAAAGCTTCAGAAAGATATTCTGTTACATCACTTGCTGTTAAAGAGTAGGGGTGAATTTTTTTAATAGCACAATCTGCTGCCAGACCATGAATATAAACTGCTGCAATTGCAGCATCGGTTGCGTTTAAGCCTTGAGCAAGCATTGCAGCAATTATGCCTGTTAATGTATCACCACTGCCACCTTTTGCCAGTCCTGCATTTCCTGTTGTGTTGAAGAAACATTTGCCGTCAGGAGTAGAAATGGAAGTGTAAACACCTTTTAAGACTATAACGACTTTGTATTTTACTGAAGCGGCAATTTGAAAGTCGTTTCTCTGAAAATCATTTTCAAATGTTCCAAAGAGTCTTTCAAATTCTTTTTTATGCGGTGTTATGATTGTGTTTTCCGGAATATGATTCAGAAGATTTTTATTTTGTGAAATAATGTTCAGTGCATCAGCATCGAGAACCAATGGACTGTTTATTTTTTGAAGCAGTTGGCCAATCATGTTTGCAGTTTCTTCGTAAATGCCCAAGCCAGGGCCTGCTGCAATTGCATTGTAGGATGTTAAGTCAGGTAAAGCATTTACTTTATCGCCTTCACAAGTGCTCAACATTACCTCCGGCATTGCAGATAGAAGTGCTGCACCTGTTGGTTTTATGGTTTGAACTGTTGTCAGCCCTGCACCACTTCTAACACATGCTTTTGCTGAAAGTACTATAGCCCCGGCTTTTCCATAGCTGCCACCAATCAATAAAGCATGACCAAAGTTGCCTTTATGCGAAAATAGTTTTCTCGGCTTGAGTAATTTTTTTATCATGCTCCTGTCAACCAGTTCATGCGTTGAAGTTAATGATTCAATATAATGTTCATCAAGCCCAATGTCAAGCACTTTTACTTCGCCAATCCTGTGTGCGTTTTCAGCATAAAGCATGCAGCGCTTTAATTGCTGAAAAGTTAATGTTGTGGAAGCATGAATAACGCCAGCACCGGTTGGTGTATGTTTGTCGGCAAATAATCCTGAAGGTAAATCAATAGAAAAAATAGTAGTCCCGGTGGAATTCACTTTGTGAATTAAATCAGCAATATTTTTCTCTACAACTTTATTTAATCCTGTTCCGAATATTGCATCAATCCAAACAGTTATTTTTTCAAAAGGAAGTTGGGTATCAGTAAGGTAAAAAAAGTTGACAGAAGTTTTCTGCAATCGTTGAAAATTTGTTGCTGCATCGGGGCTTAATTTGTCGCTTTTATCGGTAAGTATAACAGAAACATTTTTTCCTGATTCAGCCAGCATTCTGGCAATGGCAAGTCCATCACCTCCATTATTTCCGGGTCCGCAGAGAATGCAAATCAGATCTTTATCATCTGTAAACTTTGCTATTTCATCAACGCATCTTGTGGCTGCTCTTTCCATTAAATCAACAGAAAGTATAGGCTCTGTTTTTATTGTATAGGCATCGGCCAAACGGAATTGTTCTTTAGTTAATAGTTTCATCTGTCTGTCAGGTAGTAGTGGAGATTGGTGTAAAGATAAAAAACCGGTATTGAAATAACATGAATCATATTGAACAAGCAGTAAAACATGTAGATTTGCCGCACATTTTAAAGAATAGTATGGAAGAAAATACCACCTTAAAACACACAGCTTTAACAGCAATACATCAAAAGGCAGGTGCTAAAATGGTGCCCTTTGCAGGCTACCTGATGCCGGTGCAATATACCGGAATTAATGACGAACATGAAACTGTTCGCAATGCCGTTGGCATGTTTGATGTCTCTCACATGGGAGAATTTATTTTGAAAGGCGAAGATGCACTCGATCTTCTTCAACGTGTTACAAGCAATGATGCTTCTAAATTGTCAGCAGGTAAAGCTCAGTACAGTTATTTCCCGAACGAAACAGGTGGAATTATTGATGATTTAATTGTTTATTGTATTGATGATAAAACATTCATGTTAGTTGTTAATGCATCCAATATTGAAAAAGACTGGAATTGGCTTCAAAAACATAACAACAAAAAAGTTGAAATGCATAACATCTCTGACAAAACTTCTTTGCTGGCTATTCAGGGGCCTAAGGCAATGGAAACTTTACAGAAGCTGACTTCAATAACCTTAGCCGACATTCCTTATTATAACTTTGCTAAAGGTGAGTTTGCCGGCTGCCAAAATGTGCTTGTCTCCAATACAGGCTACACAGGTGCAGGTGGTTTTGAATTGTATTTTGAGAACCAGTATGCAGAAAAAATCTGGAATGACATTATGCAGGCAGGGCAACCATTCGGTATAAAACCTGCAGGACTTGGTTCGCGTGACACCTTGCGACTTGAAATGGGATTCTGTTTATACGGAAATGATATTAGTGACAACACATCGCCTTTGGAAGCAGGACTTGGATGGATTACCAAATTCACGAAGAATTTTACCAACTCTGATGCTTTAAAACAACAGAAAGAGCAGGGAATAGCTAATAAATTGGTAGGCTTTGAAATGATTGATCGTGGAATTCCAAGACATGATTACGAAATATGTAATGCATCAGGGCAAAAGATTGGTCGTGTTACTTCAGGAACACAGTCACCAACATTAAACAAAGCCATTGGTATGGGCTATGTGACGAAAGATCAATCTGCCGAAGGAACAGAAATTTTTATTAAAATCAGAGAGAAACTGATTAAAGCCGCAGTTGTCAAGATACCGTTTATTAAAAAATAATCAATGTCTGAAGTAGTGGGCAAACCTGTAGTTGAAGTTTGTTTAACACCGGCACTTTTCCATCAGTACAACACGAAAGATTCTATTGTTGTCGCTATTGATATTTTACGTGCTACAAGTAGTATTTGTGTGGCTTTGCAATATGGTGCACGCTCCATTGTTCCTGTAATGACAGTAGAAGAAAGTTTTCAGTATAAAGAAAAAGGATATCTGATAGGAGCAGAGCGGCAAGGCTCAATGGTAGAAGGTTTCGACCTCGGTAATTCGCCATTCAGTTATATGGAAGACAAGATAGTTGGTCGCGATATTGCACTAACAACAACTAATGGCACTAAGGCAATTAATATTGCCAAAGGCTCTGCAGGAATTGTTGCAGGTTCATTTCTGAATATTGATGTGCTGTCTGCCTGGCTTATTCAACAGAATAAAAATGTACTTTGCCTGTGTGCAGGCTGGAAAAACACTTTTAATCTTGAAGATACACTTTTTGCAGGAGCACTGACGCAAAAACTTATCCCGCATTTTCAACTGTCTGAGCACCGCGATTCTGCAATTGCAGCTGTAAGTCTTTATAACCTTGCAAAGCATGATATGTACGATTTTTTGAAAGATTCTTCTCATCGAACACGGTTGGAAAGACTTAAAATTGATGAAGACGTATTGTATTGTCTTACACCAAATCAAACCCTTGTAGTTCCGGTGTTGAAGGATGGTGTTTTAAAGAAGCACTCCGACTGGCAGTAAAATCAGTGCTATCGCAGATGGTTATTTAATGAAAAAACTGTGCCGGTGACTTAGGTCAGTTGTATTATAGGACTGGAAATACTATTTTAGCAGAAAATTATTAAGAAAAATGAAAAAAGCACTTTCAGTTTTAAGCGTACTCGGACTATTCCTGATTGTTAACGCTTATGCAAACAGCAACAAAACAAACACAGTTACTGACCTTCAGGTAACAGAATGTAACATTATGGCAAGTCATGACATGCCTTGTGATGGTAAAGCAGAAAAAGATAAAGATTGCTGCAAAAAGAAAAGCAAAAAGAAAAAATGTTGTGCAGACAAAGCTGAAGCTTCAGCAGCGGCATGTGCCGATAAGCAAGCAAAAGCAGGTTGCTGTGCTCATAAAAAATCTGATGCCGGTGCATCTGATGTAAAAACAGAAACTAAGTCGGAAGAATCTGCAAAATAATTTTATCCTGCCATGGGGTGCAATATTTAGCTTGTAAAGCTGTGTAATACCCTTCGGTTTTAAGATGAAAATTGAAAACCGTTCTCTTTATTGAGAACGGTTTTTTTATTAGCTAATTCTAAGCTGTTTTTATTTGAAATCTAAAATGGCAGTAGAAAATTTCTTTAATAGTCTTGCATTCAGAATATACCTGCTATTGCTAATACGAGTTATGGTTGACAAATCAGGCAGAAGTTTTTTTGCCGAAGCTAATTCTAATTCTTTTGTGTAAATTTTCCTGAGTTCAGAATTAAAGATTGTTTGGGTAATCTGATATGCGTCCGGATTGCTGCCATCTAAAAAATAAAGGTAGTAGTCATCTTTATGTGGAATGCCTTTGACATTGCATACATACTCGAAATTTTCTGTTGCACTTACTTTTCTTTTAATAACAGTCTGCAAATTTTTATTTTGCATATCCGTACAACCCAAAAGCAGTTCATTGGCTGATGTTTCCCTTCCAATTATCGTATTTGTTTTACCATTCACAGCAGCAGGTTTAGTGTAGGATGAAAACAGCTTTTCAATTAAAATCATAATGTTGCCATTGCTCATTACATCAATTTGCTGAATCTTTAAAAAGTCAACACCTTTGATGTTTTTTAGTAATAAGTTGTCAACCGTTTCAAGCAATGTTTCGTCTTTGAATTTCAAACTATTTGTTTTAATAAGTTGAAGGTCATTATTGAATTCCGAAATACTTACACCATTACTTTTAAATTTTTTAGCATTGGCAATGTTGTTATAAATCGGGTTGAAAGTATTGTCTGTGAAACCGAATAATGAAGCTACAATAATTCTGTTGCCTTCATGTTTAATTTTGAAATCGGCTAATTCTGCCTTTTCTGTAGAAATTGTTTGAGTGATAACTTTTCCATCAACACAAGTCGCAATGAAGTGTTCTTTACCGCTGCTGAATACACCTGAAAAAGTACCATTGTCATTTACTGTTCCATCAAAAAAAGTACTGTTAGGTAATACAGTTTTCCAGACGTTGTTTAACTGATTACTGAAACAATAAATGCTGTCATTAGTGCTAATGGTGAAATAATGTTTGTTAATGGAAGTGTTATAGTTGAAAAAACTCTTCTGATTAAATTTTACAACATCTTTTCCTGTAATTAAAACTATTGTTTGCTTAAAATATCCTCTGAGGTCAAAAATATCAGCGCAAAATTCAAGATTATCTATTCCTTTTGAGTAGAAAACTTTTATGGTTGAATCGCTCAGCACTACATCATATACGCGCACCGGAGACTGTAAAAATCTTATTGCAGCAGTATCTTTCAGGATGAATTTGTCATCATAGCGTAGCAATGTTAATTTGAGTTTTTTCCAGGCCGTTGTTAAAAAAATACTGTCGCTGATATCCTGAATCATTTTAATATTACTTCCTGCAGCATAAAAATAGCCGTTGTTAGTGCCCAGGAATTTTTGATAAGGTCGTTCGTTTAATTTAACTGAAGGGTTCCATATCAGATTTTGCCCAAAAACAGAAACACTACAGAATAAAAGTAAGATAAGGACATTACTTTTTGTTTTCATATACTTTAACACCGTTTGAGTAAGTTGCTTCTACAGGTAATTTAAATAAAACACTGTCCGGTGCAGTCATCAGGTCGTCATTCATAATAACAAAGTCTGCTGCCTTACCTTTTTCCAAAGAGCCTTTTTCATTCTCTTCAAACATAGAATAGGCAGCCCAAATGGTCATGCCGCGTAATGCTTCTGTGCGGCTGATACTGTTTTCTATTTCAAAACCTTCAGGCGGAAATCCCTTCTGGTCTTTACGCACTACAGCAGCATAGAAACCATAAAGCGGGTTAATATCTTCAACGGGAAAGTCGCTGCCCAAGGCTAACATGCCTGTTTCTTTTAACAAGGCATTATTTGAATACGCATCATGAATTCTTACGCTGCCAAGTCTTTTTTCTGCCCAATACATATCACTGGTAGCATGTGTTGGTTGAACACTTGGTATTATTGAATAGTCAGAAAAATACTTTAAGTCATCATGATTTACAACCTGGCAATGTTCAATACGCCATCTGAAATCATTTTTTGTTTTAAGGTTGGCAGCATAGGTTTTAAGCATAAAACGATTTGCAGAATCGCCAATGCAATGTGTATTTAGCTGAAATCCATGCTCCATTACTTCTTTGACTGCCAATCGAATAGAGTCCTTGTCTTGAAGTATAAACCCATAATGTCCGGGCAAGTCGGAGTAGGGTTGAAGAAGACATGCACCTCTTGAACCTAATGCACCATCGGCATAAAGTTTAAACGACCTTACATCAAGCCTGTCAGATTTATATTTTCCTTTTTCGAACCAGTATTTTTTACTCTCATTCGTCAGTTCGGCCATGGCATAAATTTTCATGCTAAGGGTTCCGGTCTTTTGCAGTGAATCGAGTAATAGAATATCAGAGACTCTTAATCCGGCATCAACCACAGAAGTCAGTCCTACGGCAAAACAATTTCTCTCTCCCTTAATTAGTCCTTCAGTTTTTATCTGAGCTGTAAATTCCGGAATATGTGCCTTTACAATGTCAACGGCATTATCAATCAAAAGTCCCGTTAAACGGTTGTTTTTAGTTATTATCTCACCACCCTGAACCTTTGTTGAAGTTGTTATACCTGCAATATCCAATGCTTTTTGGTTGACTAAAGCAGCATGACCATCAATACGCATCAGATAAACAGGGGTGTTTGGAAACATACTATCTAAAACAGACTTGTCGGGAAATTCATTATCAGACCAGTCATTTTGATCCCATCCACGACCTAAAATCCAACTGAATTTATTGGTTGAGGCATATTCCTTTACCCTTTGCAGGACTTCATCAAACGATTTTGTTCCAAAAAGCGGGCATTTGGGCAGGTCTGTACTGTAGCCATAAAAATGACAGTGAGCATCAATAAATCCGGGATAAACACTTTTACCCATAAGGTCTATTTTCTGCCGGCACTGATACTTAGCTTCAAGTGCATTGCTGCCTGTTTCTACTATCTTGCCATTGGAAACTACCATTGCCTGTACTATAGAAAAGGTACTGTCAACAGTATATATTTTACCATTAAAAAGAATCAGGTCTGCTGCTGGTTTTTGGCTGCATCCTACGGCTATCAATAGCAGCAGCAACGTTGGTTTAATTGACTTCAATGTTAGTGTTTTAAAATCAGGTTTCAAATATATATAAACGAGGCTCGACTTAGAAACAGGCAGGTATTGAAAAATATTTTTTAAATTAAACTTGTATCAATTAAAACCTGCTGTATATTTACGCAAAAAAGAACACATTCTCACCATCAATCTTGTTTACCCATGGCAAAAGCATCAAAATCAAAAAAATCTGCTGCTAAGAAAAAAGCAAAACCTGCTCGTAAGGCAAGTGGTAAAAAGGCAGCTAAAAAGAAACCTGTAGCAAAAAAGAAGGCTACTAAAAAGAAAGTTGCAACTAAGAAAAAAGCAGCAACCAAAAAGAAAGCTGCACCAAAGAAAAAAGTTGCTACTAAAAAGAAGACTGCAACTAAGAAAAAAGCAGCGCCAAAGAAAAAAGCAGCTACCAAAAAGAAAGTTGCACCAAAGAAAAAAGTTGCTACTAAAAAGAAAGCAGCTCCTAAGGTTGTAGCAAAAAAAGTGGTATCAAAACCGGTAGTGAAAAAACCTGCGCCTATGCCAAAGGAAAAACCTGAGGAAGTACAGCCTGTAATAACTTACGAAACAGAGATTATTGAAATAGTCAGGCCGATTGAAATAGATACAGATGATAATGACACAAAGATGGATGAGAAAGAAATGATGGACGATGATGTGTCATTTAACGATGATCTATTTAGCCATTCATCAGACGATGATGATGATGATATGTAAAATGTAAATAGTTGATATAAAAAAAGCCTTGCACTGCAGGGCTTTTTTTGTTTGTAGTTTACACTTTTTGGTGTAAGCTTGTTTTGGGACAAATCATGCTTGTTCCTTGTAAATTGCATGTCTTATGATATTGTCAACCAGTAAATCAAAAATTCCTCCAGTGTCTTTGTATAGAGGTTCTCTGGTCTTACGAACCTGTCCTTTTTGTTTGTAAGTGTCAATGATAAGTTGTCTGATTTGAGCAGCAACGGTCAATTGTAAGAAAGTCGGATTGTCTTTGTTGGCTGAAATGAGTTTTAACAAGTCCTCATTTGTCATTGTCTCTGCGTAAATTTCTTTGATGATTATTTCGTCACCGTCTTCAATTTTGAAAAGTTGTCGGATGTTGTCAATAACATCTTCAATGGTCGCTTTGGGTGGAACGATAGGTGAGGTCGGCTTGCCGGGTTTTGGTTCTCTTACTGTGTTTGGGTTTTTCTTTTCGCCCAAATATTTAACGGCTGCTTTCTCAACTGTTACGCTTGCCAATGATTTTTTCAAAGTGCCTTCACTGCCAAGTTTTATTAGTTTTCCTGCAATCAGGTCAGCGAAAAATGCAAACTGAACTAACTTGTCGCTGAACAGCGTAAACTGGGCAAAGAAGTTGAACTTCTTCACATACTTTAAAAGTAAGTTGACAAATGATTTTCTTTCCTCTTTGTCTGTTATGGTTTTTTCAAACTGCAAACGGAACGCTAAACACATGGCTGCAAACACAGCATCATTTCTTTCCTGTGCAGTTTCTAACAGTTGCTCAATCATGTCTTCCGAAAAGATGTTGAAAGCCATGATTTCGTCATAAAGCTCTTGCAGTTCGCTTGGGTCAGGGTCTGTGTCACGAACTTTTGCTCCTTTGCGGTATTTGCTGAACGCTTTGAAAATATCCTTTGCATTGTTCGTAAAGTCAATCACTGTGGTTTTGTTCTTGCCAGGGTATTTTCTGTTAAGTCGTGAAATGGTTTGCACTGCGTTTACGCCTTTTACCACCTTGTCTAAATACATGGCACATAATAATGGCTCGTCAAATCCTTGCTGAAACTTGTTGGCAACAACCAGAATTTTGTATTCGTCTTTTTCAAAATAACTTTCAATGGGTGTTTCTTCGCTTAGTTCAAGGTTGTTTACTTTGGCTTCTGTCAACGGTTCTTTGCTTACTTTTTCAATGAAGTCGGTAAACGCAAAAATGATTTTATAGCCAAGGTTCTTTTTTTCAATAATGCTTTTGATTGCCAAATAGTAATTGTATCCTGCTTGTCGTGATGAAGCCACAACCATTGCTTTGGCTCTGCCCTCCAACAATCCTTTTACTTCGTTTTCAAAATGCTCAACAATTACGGTTGACTTGTATTGAATTACACTTTCGTCTTCATAAGCAATGTCACGAAGCAATTTTGTAATTAAGCCTTCCGGGTATAGTTTATCATCGGGCTTTACCCAAGTAGTGTTTAGATGGTAAAGTGTTTTGTAAGAAATGATGTTATCTGCAACATCTAATATATAATCTTCTTTTATGGCTTCATCTTCAGTGTAAACATCAAATGGTTTTCCGAAAAGGTTGATAGTTTTTTCTATGGGTGTGGCGGTAAATGCCACATAAACCTGTTTTGAAATATCAAGGTTTTTGAAGGTTTCTTCGGCTTCATCTTCCCATGTTCCTTCCTCTTCGTTTGTGCTTTGCTGTTCGTTTGGAATAGGTTCATTAGCAAAAGTTGTTCGCACATTTTTACCCATTTTTCCGCCTTGGCTGCGGTGTGCTTCGTCAATCAAAAAAGCCACTTTCAGATTTTTCAAGGTTTCATCGGCTTGCAATTCCTTTTGAACGTAGTTGAATTTTTGAATAGTGGTAACAATAATATTGGTACGGCTTCTGATGCCTTTCAGCACATCTTCGGCTTTGTCGGTAAAAATGATTTTGCGTTTCAGGTGGGTGAACTTTTCCAAATCATCTTTCACATTCTTATTCAAACTCTTGCGGTCGGTGAGTATAAAAATGATGTCCAACACTTTTTCGTTGTTGGTGTTTTTGTTTAAGCTGTCTAAGCGTTCTGCCATCCAGCCGATGGTTAGTGTTTTACCTGCACCCGGACTGTGATTGATTAAATATTTTTTGCCCAACACATCATGCGTTTCGGCAAAGTCCAATAAATCGGCTGCAAGGTTTCTTGTGCTTCGCAACTGGTGGAAACGTGGCATAATGGTAAATGCAGGACTTTGTCGTTCTGCATTGGCTGCAACATAAATCAGAAAGTATTCTAAAAAGTCGCAAATGTATTCGGGCGAAAATGCCTGACCGTATAAATGCCAAATCGGGTATTCACCTTTCGGGATTTCAGGATTTTCTTTGTTTTCCAAACCTGTATTGAATGGCTGAAAATATTTTTCATCACTTGGGTTGGTGGCAACTTTGGCTTCATCGGTATCGGCTGCAAAGTGTGCAAATGCCAGCGAAAATATTTTGCTTACAAAATGTCGTCTTTCAGTGTATTGGGTAATAGCATCGGCATAGGTGCTGGCTTCGCCTGTTTCGCCATGATGTTTCAACTCTGCTGTAATTATGGGCAAGCCATTAAGATACAAAACCAAGTCAATGGCTTCGGTGGTATCATCGGCTAAGTAAAATTCTTTTTTGTAAGCGAAAATATTTGCCTTGTAAGCTGTTTGTTGTTCTGCACTGTGGTTGCTTCTTGGGCGTGGCGTGAATAAATAAATCCGTTTGCCTTTTAGTTCAATACCGTCTCTTATAATTCGCCACAACGGTTTAAGGGCAATTTCTTCTTTAATGGCTTTAATGATTTGCCTTCCTGTGTCGCTGCCAAAATAGTTGGTTTCTAATTCTTGCCAAGTGTCTTTTTGGGTTTGCTGAATAAATTCGGTTACATGGCTTTCTACAAAATAATATTCCTTGTCTGCCATATCGGTAACCGACAAAGCACGATACCCGAAATGCGTTTTCAGGTATTGGCAAATGTGGTTATGGAATACTTCTTCTGTCATGGACTTGATTTACTTGATTTAAGGATTACCTTGATTAGCTATTAAACTTACAATTAATTGTATCATTAATTCTTTTTCTTCTGGTTTACTTTGTGCTACCAGCAGGGCAATGGCCGTTAATCCGTTGTCGTTTATTTTTACTTCACCGTTTGCCTTAAAGCGGTGTTTGTTTTTCTCCAAAAACCAGATAAAAAGAAAAGCTCCAATGCGCTTATTTCCGTCATTAAACGAGTGATTTTTAATCACAAAATACAGCAGGTGTGCCGCCTGCTCTTCAATACTGGGATAAAGGTATTGCCCGCCAAAAGTTTGCACGATGCTTTGCAACGAACTTTGAAAACCACTGTCTTTTTCTTTGCCAAACAGATCGGTGGCTTCTTTTTTTGCGATTAACTGTTTCTTTAGTTCCGCAATTGCAGCTTTGGCTTCCTCATATTTTATATCGTAGGTAATGTTTTCTGATAGCTTTCCTGTTTTTACACTATGGCTGTCGTATTGGTTAAGCAGCACAAAACTTTGGGTATAATGGCTGATGATTTCCAACAGTCCTTTGGCTTCCTGCAATTGAAGGTTTTCGCTTTTGCCCGACTGCTCAATCAGTTGCACCATTTTACCCAATTCGTCCAAACGTTTTTGGTTGATGGCATAACCTTTTACCAAATACTCCTTGAGCCGCTGGGTTGCCCATTGCCTGAATTGAATACCCCTTGCTGTATTCACTCTGTAACCCACCGAAATAATTACATCAAGGTTGAAATGCTCAATGTCTCGGGTTACCTGTCGTTTTCCCTCGGTTCGAACTGTTCGGAATTTCCGAACAGTTGCCCCTGTTTCAAGTTCACCTGATGAGAAAATACCTTTTATATGTTCACTGATGTTAGCTTTACTGGATTGGAATAAATCTACCAGTTGGGCCTGTGACAGCCAAACCGTGTCTTCATCAAACCGCACCTCCACTTGAGTTTGATTGTCCTTGGATTTGTATATCTCTATCTGGTTCATTCGCCAATAACTTTTCTTTTCCCCGTTACACATTCATGTATCAGGCATTTGCGGTATTGTTTCAATTTTTCAATCTGTTGCTCGATGATGCTTTTTTCTTTCGAAATTTTATCGCAGAAATCATCTAAATACTTAGCGATTTCATTTTGCTCATTTAAGGTGGGAGCAACAACTTTAACGACAACTAATTTTTCTTTTGTTAAATGACCTATGCTAACGGTGCTTACAAGATGTGTGAATACACCAAACGAGCCAATGTGGTTTAGAAGATATAAATAATAGCGAGGGTTATTTTTTTTATCAAAAGTAATTTTGTGAACGGAGTTTTGGATGTAGCATTCTTCAAGTTCATCATTCCAAATTGAGGTTTTTCCAACTTCGCCTCCTTCTGTCATTAATATATCATTCTTTTTTACCCGCAAATTTTCTAACTCATTTTCTGAAAACCACATTTCTTCAACTTTGTCAAGTAATAGCTCATTCCAACCGATGTTCTTAGATTTTAAATATGGCTTAAGGAAATAACTCCCTTTATCTTCACTACAAAGCATTTTGCCCAAAACCACAGTTGCTACATCCTTTATTCTCTCCACTTTCCAATGCCCCGGCACATCACCAATCCAATCAATGCCGCTTGGTTTTAGGGTTACATCGGGGTTTAAGCCTTTGGTAACACATTCGTGTATTTTGCTTTGCTTGTATTGCTCTAATTTTTCTAACTGCTTTTGTTTGGTGGCAATTACTTGGTCAATATTGGCGGTGGCTTGGTCTAAGTAGGCAGCAATGGCGGTTTGTTCGGTTGGGTTTGGATAAGCAACCTTTGTATAGAAATAGTATGTTGATTTAAGATTTTGAATTCCTGTTGTTTGTTGAACAAATGGGAAATTCATGTTCTGATTATACAAAGCATGAAAAATATAGTTGAAGAAACTTGGAACAGCTTGTTCATCCATTTCGATTCTCTCCATAAAGTTTGAGCAAATTGAAGGCATTGTTATTTTCTTAGGAATAGCAACTCTACCAACTAATTGTTTTTCACCACCGCCTGACTTCTCAATCAATAAAGTTTTATTGTCAATTAGACGATGGTCTATTTTACTTGCCTTTATTTTACGGTAGGTTAGTTTTTCGTCTCCGATTTCATATTCATTCTCTATGTCTTGAACACGAATAACAGGTAACAATACATGTTGATCACTTTCTAATTCAGGGTCATCACCCCAATCACCGCCAACAATTTGAACAGTTCGATTTATTAGTCGTGTTACTTTCCAATGGCTTGGCACGTCACCCAACCATTCCACATTCGATGGTTTGTAAGAGGCATATTGTCTGAATTGGGATTTTTCAGATTGTTGGATTTTTGGATTTGCTTGTATGGTAGTTTCTGTTTTCATTTTTCTAATCCTTTAATCCCTGAATCCGGTAAATCCAATTGCTGATGGTATTTGTTTTTCGGATGTCGCAGTCGTTTTACTTCCAAACTTCTTGCACCAAAATTAATCAGCAGTCCTTTTTCCAATTTATACGCTACAAGGTAATTCAGGCCTTGTGCTAAATGCACATCTTCCATCTGTGTAAGTGCTTTCAGTTCTACCAAAATTTCATTTGCTACTAAAAAATCAACCCGTCTCGTCCCGATGTGTTCTCCTTCGTAATAAATAGGCATTTCAAGTTCCCGTGCAAATTCGAGTTCGGCTTTTGTCATTTCTATTGCCAAAGCCCTTTGATAAATTACCTCCTGAAAACCATTACCAAGTGTGGCATGAACTTTCATGGCACATCCAATTATTTTGTAGGTAAGCGGGTCGTTTATTTTTTCTTTATCCTCCATAATCCTTAAATCTATTAATCCAACAAATCCCAATTCAGACATTTTTTTCTAATTGGTTAATTATGGCTTCGGCTTGTTCTTCCAGTTTCCAAAACTCCTGCAATACATCGGCTGCCTTTGGCGGTGCTGCATATTTAAAGAAGTATTTGTTGGGCAATATTTCGTAGCCAATAGGCGGAGCCAACTGTATGTCAATAATGGGTTTGTCAATTTCACGGTGAATAAACTCTTTTATGTCTTCATTAAAAGGAATGTATTCATGGTCGGTAATGTAATGGCGGTGTGTGTAAATGCACTCGGTTTCTTTTTCGTAGTTGCGTTGCCACCATTTAAAAATATCAGGTGCTTTGCTGGCTGTTATTTCTTTGTCAAAAAGTGTTTTAAGGTGTTTGGCAAATACGGTTTCAAACTTATCTTTATTAGTTAGTTTAAAACTCATTTTTTTACCTGCAACGGTTATTTCAAAATCGGCTTCACCTCCAAAAAAAGCTACTTTATCATTCACATTTTTATTGTTAAGTTTGGTAGCAAACTTTTCGGTAATGTTCATGGGCTGGTCGTTTTCATCGGTTTGATGAAACACTACCTGCACCTTATGAAAACAGAAATCACGGTAATGGAAAATCTTGCAATCTTCATCTTCTTTCCATGCCTGATGTTTTTGCTCAATCCATTGGCGGTGTTCGTCTTTCAGTTGATGGCGTTTTTGCCCCAAGCTCGGCACCTGGTCGGCATGTTGATTTCGGGCATTGATAATTAAAACCTTTTCTTTTCGGTCTTCGGGTTTGTTATTAGTCAATAACCAGATGTATGTATAAATGCCCGTGTTGTAAAACAATTGGTCGGGCAACATGACAATGGTGTCCAGCAAATCATTTTCAAGAATGTATTTTCTGATTTCACTTTCGCCACTCAAAGCATCGCCATTGCTCAAAGGAGAACCGTTAAAGATGATAGCGATTTTGCTTCCGCCTTCTTCCTTCGGCTTCATTTTGTCAACCATGCTCATCAGGAAAAGCAAAGCACCATCTTTTACTGTTGGATAACCTCCGTGATACCTGCGTTGGTATTTTTTTACCCTTGCCGAGTATTCGCCCCAGTTCACCCCAAAAGGTGGATTGCTCAACATGAAATCAAATTGCTTTCGGTCGTGCAAATCGCCTCTTTCCTTGTAACCTTCTTCATCAGGCACTAAAGAATTTCCTTGGGTTATACGATTGGCATCTTCGCCTTTCATCAACATATCTGCTTTGCAGATAGCGTAGTTCTTTGGCTGCTTTTCCTGTCCGTGTAGCTGCACAACGGTTTGTATCAGGTTGCGTTCTTTGTCGGTAGTGGCTCTGTCAATCAAATATTCTTTAGCCACTGAAAGCATACCGCCTGTTCCGCAAGCGGGGTCGTAAATGCTTATTGCTTTGTTCTTGTCTTTGGGGTTGAGTTGAATGTCCAACAATTCAACCATCAAACGAATGACTTCTCTTGGTGTAAAATGTTCCCCGGCTTCTTCACCGCTTTGTTCCGAAAATTTGCGAAGCAATTCTTCGTAGATGTAACCCATTTCAAGGTTAGTAAGGTCAGAAGGTCCAAGCGGCTCGTTAGCGTATTGTTTTAAAATGGGTTCAAGAGCATCGTTCTTATCCATTGCTCCAATGGTGGCAGCAAACTCAAACTTTTCAAAGATTTCTTCAATCGGGTTTATTTTCTTTTTGCCTTTGCCAAGGTCAATGTGTTGAAAGCCGTTGATGTAGTCCCGAAAGTTCTTTTCAATTCGGCTTACATTGTCGTCAATAATTTTTTTGATAGTCCAATGCGTAGTGTTCCAGAACGGATATTCGTCCAGTTCCACTTCTTTCATCAGCTTTTCAAGTCCTTTGTGTTTTTTCTCTTTTACTTCTTTCTTGTCATCTTCTTTAATCTGAAATTCAGGATAAGCAGGAAGCAATTCTGCTTTGGTCTTTTCTCTCATTTCAATTAGCACACATTCAATCCTGCGAAGCATGATAACAGGCAATACCACATTTTGATATTCGTACGCTTTAAACTTGCCACGCAGTTTGATAGCGGATTTCCAGATTTCGTCTGCCTTGTTATTTAATTTATCTTTTGTCAGCACTATTCTTTAGTTATTTATGAGGTTTCTAATATCGTCAAAATTATTAAAAGTGGTCGTAACCGGAGCGGTGGCAAAAAAAATCATTTTTTTGTGCAGTGGAAAGAAAATAAAAAATACAGAAGGGTCGGTCATGGTAGCTATCGGGAGACTTACTCGTTGTCCGTTTGATTGATATGGTCTGTAAGTCGAGTCCATTTTTAGTCATAGTCTTGCAATGTCGTCTGTCCTTATTGCATTGGTGGTAACAGCTTCGCACTTGACGTTCGACCTGCCTAATTTGATTCTCGTCAGAGCGAATCGGAGGCAAATAATTGTCAAGGCAGGCTGGTGCTAAGTTGCTATTATATGTTCGGGCAAATACCACCTTTTTTTGAAATTATTTTTCGTATTTTTCTTTGAGTTCAAGTTTCTTTATTCTTGAATTTATTGCGCCCTCGTTTCGTCCAAATATTTGAGAGAGTTCTTTTATGTTTTTACCTTCACAAAAGAGTAATTCAAGTCTTTGGTCATCTTCTATTGTCCATGGCTGATACGCCTGATTATGAGCTTTTCTGATTTCGTCAACTGAGTATGCCTTTTCCTTTTCTGCTTTTTCTTCGACTACTTTTTGTCCGCAGTATGGGCAATAAACGTGAAGCTTTTCTAATTGACTGAAACAGCTATCACACAGAATTACTTTGTCAACTACCTGCTTAATTACGTTTGTTGTCCTAACTGTAAATGCTGATGGAATTTCTTTTAAGAAACTTGATTCATTGCCTTTTTGAGTTATTAAAAAAAGTTTGTCTTTTGCTCTTGTGATAGCAACGTAAAACAAACGTCTTTCTTCTTCCATTAGCAAATCGTGATTTGCTTTTTTAACTATCTGAAAAACTCTGTCTTCAAGCCAGATGTCTGGGAAACCTCCATTTCCTTCTGTCAAACCAATGATGAAAACAACTTTTGCTTCAAGTCCTTTTGAGGCGTGAATTGTCTTGCCCTGAATACGAATGTTTTCGTTTTTAAATCTATAATAATATGGCTTAAACATTTTGCTTCTCCTATACAAAAACAAAATTTCGTCATTATTTATTCCATCGTCCAATAGTTCTTTTACTTTGTCAAAACAGAATTGTAAATTTTCATCTTCGGTATTGCCAGAAAAAACAACGATTTTATGTTCTGATTTTTTTGAGGCTTGAACGTCTTTCTCAACTTTAAATTTGTTGTGTTTGATTACTTCGTTACTTGCACCAACAATATTTTGGGTACTACGATAATTCAAGTTTAGTTTTATAGTCTTGGCATTTGCAAAGTGTTTTTCAAATTCAACAATATAACTCACGTTTGAGCCTCTAAAACCATAAATACTTTGCCAATCATCGCCAACGCAAAATAGTTGTGTGTTGTCGGTAAGCAACAATTTGATGAGTTCAACTTGCAGGTTGTTTACGTCTTGAAATTCGTCAACTAAAATATATTGAAATTTGCTTTTGTATTTATTTGCAATATCGCTGTGATTTTTAAATAACGAGGTGCTCCTCGAAATTAGGTCGTTAAAGTCAAGGTAAGATTTGTCCGTACAGTAATGAATGTACTTTTTAACGATTGGAATGGCTAATTCGTAAAAATTGCGAACTCGTTCGTGTTGGTCTTTTCTTGCGTTTGCTAAAACTGTGTCAATACTGATATTTTCAACTTTAATCATATCCGTAATACGCAAAATTTGCTGAACAAAATCTTTTACGTCTTCGTGATACCCGTTAAACTCTTCCTTAAAGTTGATAGAAATTGTTTTGTGATAATCTACTGGCAAGCGATTCCTTACAATTTTGTCGAGCGTGTGATTGAACAATGCAGAATCTTTTGTCATGCTTTCAAAAGTTTTCACCAACAACAAATTTCCTTTTTGAAATTGCTCTTCTTTATCTTTGGTTGAAAAACTTTTGTCACTAATATGTTCAATATAAAGATTTGCATCAGGGATATAAAAGTCAGGGTGAAATGAAAAGTCCTTTATGTTTAGGAGAGGCTCATACTCATACTGGATACTGTGTCTGTAAAACCAGTCAGCAATAAACTGTTCAGATTTGGAACGAACTTTTGTTCCGTTAAGTGTTGTAAAATATTTTCCGTCTTTCGGTAAAAATCTTGGGTCGGTTTGTTTTAAATGAATTTTGTCAATGATGTAATCAAGAATGTATCTTTTGAGTTTTAATAAATATTCTGTGTTCTCACATTCTTCTATTAAAAGTTTGTGCATTACTTCAAATGCGGTTTCAGGGGCAACGTGTTTTGAAAGTTCATCTTCTTCGTCACGTTTTTCGTCCCCGATAATTTTGAATTTGTTGTCAAATTCATTTACCCCATAGTTGCGCAAAACGCTGTAACAAAAACTGTGAAAAGTTTTAATTGTAAGCCCATCAATCCAAGTATATTTTTTCTGTTGTAAGAATCTCTCTTTCTCTTTGTCAGCAAGACTTTTTCGTTTGTCAAAAAGTTGTTTTTCGTATTCGCCACTTTCGTCTGCCGAAATGACAAGTCGGTCAATCATTTCATTGGTAGCGTTTTTGGTAAAAGTAATAGCAAGAATACTTGAAGGGCTTACTCCTTTTTCCTCAATTAAGTAAATGAGCTTTTGCAAAAGCGTTTTTGTCTTGCCTGAGCCTGCCCCTGCAAGAACCAAAAGTCGTTTGTCTTCGCTAACAACAGCGTCTTGTTGCTTGTTGTTTAACGCACTTAAATTTGTCTTGTTCGTTGTTGTCACGTTTTTTACTTATTAATGTTCGATACACTGTCTTTGCTTACCGCATAACTTGTTTATCCCCCTCATAAAATGCCGTCAATACAACAACAGTATGTTGGCTTTGCGCCATAAAAGTGTGGGTTATGCATCAAACAAAGCTAATAATTTTTTCAAAATATTAAGTTGAAGATTGATATAATTGTTGATTTGAATAGTGTATAATATTTAATACACAATGTAAAAAAAAGTGATAGTGCAAAAGCTAAATAGCATACAGCATGAAAATGATCTATGCCTATGCAATTAGCCCTGATGGAGTCCTGCAAGGATTATGAGCGCAAGCGGTGCCATGCACCGGGACGACAGCAGGACAGAACAACAGCAAGTGCTAAATTGCTTGTGCTTCAAAAAAAAAATTTACATTTTACAACTTTAATGCTTTATGGCGATAATGTTGCCTTAATCCATTTCTTGTTCAGTGTATAGGCTACTCTGTCGTGGAGGCGACTTTGCCTGCCTTGCCAAAATTCAAAATAATCGGGCTTTAAAATAAAGCCTCCCCAATGTGGCGGGCGCAGCACCTCGCTGCCCATACTTTCTTTTAATGACAAAAACTTTTTTTCAAGTACCAACCGCGACTCAATAACCTGACTTTGGTCTGATGCCCAGGCACCCAAACGACTTTCTAAGGGGCGTGACATAAAGTATTCATCAGATATTGTATCAGCAACTTTTTCAACTTTTCCCTCAACACGAATTTGTTTAGCCAACTCCGGCCAGAAAAAATTTAATGCTGCATAAGGGTTTTCGATAAGTTGATTTCCTTTTCTGCTTTTGTAATTGGTAAAAAAAGTAAAACCTTCTTCCGTTGCATCACGCAACAAGACAATTCTTGATGATGGCCTGCCTGTTTTTGTGCATGTTGCAAGATTCATGGCATTTACGTCAGGTAAATTTGCTTGTGCAGCAAGAGTAAACCATTTTTCGAATTGTACTATCGGATTGTCATCTGCCTCTTGTGTTCCAAAAGTGTCTGCTTCGTAGTCGCTGCGCACATTTTTTAAAACTTTATGTATGTCGTCCATGATTAATGTCATTTGAAATGCAAATTTATAAATGTAAGATATATGTATTATTCATCTGTTCTTTAACATAGATAGCCTTGTTATCAGCATGTTGAAGTGACAGTGGCATGTTTTTAGCAAATTGATTTATTAGAAAAGATTGTTAACAACAAGTAACTTTTTCAGACAGATACGTTAAATATAATAAATTAATTTAGTGTTCTATGGAAGATTTTAATCAACATGCAGCTACAGGGTCACTGTTAATTTCTGAACCATTACAGTCTGACTCATTTTTTAAACGCTCAGTTATTTTATTGAGCGAACATGACACTGAAGGAACGTTAGGCTTTATATTAAACAAACTGACGGATGTAAAAATTAACGATGCAGTAGAAGATTTTCCCGTCTTTAATGCTCCGTTATTCTTTGGTGGACCGGTTGAAACCGATACACTGTTTTATCTGCACACGGTCGGTCATCTTCTTAAAGATTCAAAAGAAATAGTAAAAGGAGTTTTTCTTGGTGGTGATTATGATGAGTTGAAGTTTTTAATCAATACAAAACAAGTCAGCCCCGAACAGATAAGATTTTATGCAGGCTACTCCGGTTGGAAACCTAATCAGTTGGAGGATGAGTTGTATCACAATGCATGGATGCTTGGCAAGGGTAATGCAGAATTTACCTTCTATCCTGAGCCAGAAGTGTTGTGGAGTCAGGTGTTGCGCAGCATGAAAAACAAATATTCTTTGCTGGCAAATTTCCCTGACGACCCGACTTTAAATTAAGTTAGCGTAGTATTAGGAAGTCAGAATTAGTTATTAAAATCTAATGTAAAAATTTATTGGGCAAGCATACCATCACGAATGGTTATTGTCCTGTCGGCCATTTCTGCAAGTTGATTATTATGCGTCACAATGACAATGGTTTTTTTATAATCGTTTCGCAGTTTCAAAAACAATTTATGCAAGTCTTCTGCATTGCCTGAATCTAAATTTCCCGAAGGCTCATCTGCAAGAATAAAATCAGGATTGTTAATTAATGCCCTTGCAACGGCAACACGCTGTTGTTCACCACCCGATAGTTGCGATGGCTTGTGATGCATGCGCTGTTCAAGGCCAAGCTGAACCAACAACGCATTACTTCGCTTTAAAGCACCTGACTCACTTTCTCCGGCAATCATAGCAGGAATCATAACATTTTCTGCAGAAGTAAATTCAGGCAGCAGATAATGAAACTGAAAAACAAAGCCAATATGTTTATTCCTGAAAGCAGCTAATTTTTTTGAAGAAAGTGCTAAGGCATCTGTATTGTTAAGCAATACTTTTCCGGTGTCAGGCTTGTCAATTGTGCCTATAATATGCAGCAATGTGGACTTCCCTGCACCGGAAGGACCTATGATAGCTACCAGCTCATTGGTTTTAATTTCAAGCGAAATACCTTTAAGAACCTTAAGTCCGTTATAGGCTTTATGTATATTTTCAATGAATATGCTCACGCAGCTAAAATAAGTATCATTCCAATACTATTATATTTGCCCCTCATCGTTTTGTTTTGGAAGTAATACTCGCAACACCATATTGGTATATTTTGTTTTGTCTGCTTGCCGGCCTGGGCTGTGCATGGTGGCTTTATGGTGGTAATTCGCCCTTTAATGAAACACCCTGGCTTAGGCGTATTTTATTCTTTCTTAGATTTTTATCAGTTTCAATCATTGCATTTTTACTATTGTCACCTTTTATTAAATCCGCCATACGTGAAGTTGAAAAACCTGCCATTGCCATTGCTTTTGATAACTCTTCTTCCGTATTACTTGATTCAACACATCTTTCGGCATCTGCAATAAATCAACTGGCAGAAAAACTTACTTCAACATTCAAAAGTGATTATGAAGCCGATCGTTATTCTTTTGGTAGCAAGGTTGATAATGAAGTTGCCAATAATGATTTCTCTGAAAAGAGTACAAATATTTCAGAGATGTTCGAATATTTAAAGTCGCTTTATGCCGGAAGAAATCTTGGAGCCGTAATCATGTTATCTGATGGAATTTATAATAAAGGCAGCAACCCTGTTTATACAGCAGAAAAATTAAAGGTTCCAGTTTATACAATAGCCGTTGGCGATACAGCCATCAATCGTGACGTATTAATTACAGATGTTGCATACAATAAAGTGGCGTTTCTTGGTAATAATTTCCCTGTAGAAATAGGTGTTGCCATTAGGCAGGCATCAGGAGCATCTGTTACACTAACCATTAAAGAAGATTCACTGACACTATTCAGCAGAATGATTGCCGCATCAGGCAATAATTATTTTACAAACATACCTGTCATACTGTCTGCTACTAAAAAAGGTATTCATAAATATAAAATACATCTGTCTTCTGTTGATGGAGAGAAAAATCTGCTCAATAATGAAGCAGAAATTTATGTTGATGTTTCAGAACGCAAAATGAAAATATTGCTGTTGGCACAATCGCCACATCCTGATGTTGCAGCAATAAAATCGGTACTTGATAAAAGCAGTTTGTATGAAACAAAAGTTCTTTTTCAGGAACAGACCGATGAAAATTTCAGCAACTGTAATCTTGTAATTCTGCATCAGATTCCATCGTCAAAGTCTGCCACTCTTTTACAAAGAATTAAAGCGGCAGAGGTACCTTACTTGATTATTGGTGGAGCACAAATGAATGTGGCATCATTCAACAGCTTAGGCACAGGTGTAACTATCAGTCAGCCTGTTGCCAAAATGAATGAAGTATATGCTAAGGTAAGCGATCAGTTTGGTCTGTTCAGCTTGTCTGAAAATATGCAAAATGTATTGTCTCAACTGCCGCCATTGTTTGTGCCATTTGGAAATTATAAAGTAGAGAAAGAAGTAACTCCATTGCTGACACAGCGTATTGGCAATATACAATCGTCAATGCCACTTTGGTATTTTTCTACTTCAGGAACTATGCGAGTAGGTGTTTTACTTGGTGAAGGTTTGTGGCGCTGGCAATTGAATGAATATGCGCTATCAGGAAATCATGATGTTACTGATGAATTAATTTTAAAGTCGGTTCAGTACCTGACTTCCAAAAAGAAAAAAGAGCCTTTCATGATACAGTACAAGCGCTCTTATTCAGAGGGAGAGAGTATTGAATTTGATGCCACACTTTACAATGCAGCAGGTGAACTAATCAATGAGCCTGAGGTTCGTTTGAATATTTATAATGAAGAGAAAAAAGAGTTTCGATACACTTTCAACAGAAGTAATAACACCTATCATTTAAATGCAGGGATATTGTCATCCGGGCGTTATACCTTCAGCGCTGAAACAAAAACAGGTGATAAGGTTTATAAGGAAACAGGAGAGTTTTCTGTAGTGCCTGTATTGCTTGAGAATTTTGAATCAACTGCCAATCATCAACTACTCAATGTCATTTCATCAAACACCGGAGGTATTATGGTGACTCCCGATAAAATTAATTTATTGATTGATGCTATCCGGAAAAACGAAACAGTGAAACCTGTATCTTATTATCACAAGAAACTGATTGAGTTGATAAGTTTGAAAAGTTTACTTATAATCTGCTTGTTTTTAATAGCAACAGAGTGGTTTTTGAGAAAACGTTTCGGTTCTTATTAAAGGTTTTTCTCTTCGATCTTTTTTTTCATTTCTTCAGGTGCAAGCCAAATGGCATTATCATACTGCCTGAACCATGTTAATTGTCTTTTTGCATAATTGCGTGTATGCTGTTTAATTTTTTCAATAGCCAGATCAAGTGTAATGTTCCTGTCGAAATACTCAAACAACTCTTTATAGCCAACAGTGTGCAATGCTGTAAGATGCCGATAGGGTAGTAGTTGTTTTGCTTCATCTATCAATCCTTTTTCTATCATCGTATCCACACGTTGATTGATGTTGTCGTAAAGTAATTGTCTGTCGGGATTTAAGACATAAAGCGTGAAATTGAAAGCTGAAGTTTTGTTTTTATCTTCAAAAAAGGACGAATGTGTTTTGCCTGAGCTGTAAATAATTTCTAATGCACGGATAACCCTGCGTGGGTTGTGAATGTCTATTTTATGATAGCTTTTTTCGTCAAGGGTTTTTAATTGATGTATCAGATACTCCAATCCTTTTTCAGCACATTCTTTTTCCAGACTTGCTCTAAGTTGATAATCCGTATTTGGAGTAGGGTCGAGGCCATAGAGAACAGCGTGCATATACATGCCGGTTCCACCGGTGAAAACTACTGTTTCATTCTTTTCTAACAATTGATTGATGGTGTTAGTTGCTTCATCGGCATAGCGACTTGCACTCATGTCTTCTGCAATAGAATGTGAATGAATGAAGTGATGTTTAACTGCATTCATTTGTTGGGTATCAGGCACTGCCGTTCCGATAGACATTTCACGAAAAATCTGTCGTGAATCGAAAGAAACAATTTCTGTATTAAGAAGCTTGGCAGCTTCAACGGCAATTTGTGTTTTGCCCGAAGCTGTAGGCCCGGCAATGATGATTAACTTTTTATCCTTAGGCAATTTTTTATTCTTTGCTTATGGCAAAGTTAAAAGGTAAGTGTAATAGTGCCTTTGGTATCTAATGGACACTTTGGGCAGTTGTTAAACATAACACTTTCTGCTGCCTGTTTTGCTTTGGTTAACAAATAGCTGCTTGTAGTGGTGGTGCCTTCTGCACCGGGATTAGCCTTGGTAACATGTCCATATTTGTCAATAGAAATCTCAACTACAACAATACCTTTCTCCATGGTAAGATTTTCAATCTTTGGCGGTTTGGTGATGGTACGTCCGGGCATTTCATATTTTACACCACGCATATCGGCACTCAGCTCCGAGTTGTCTGCTTTTGTTTCTGATGCTGCATCAAAAAATATTGCAGAAGCTTCGCTCACTTTAAAAGTCATGGGGTTGCCTTTGAATAAAAAGCTGATGTTCCCATCTTTTATCTGCTGCACTGTGCCTGTCATTTTTTCGCCACTTTTCAAAACAAGAGTATGTTGTGCAAATAAGAAAGATGCGCTGCAAAACAAAAGTGCCTGGGTTACAATAATTTTTCTGATCATGATTTAAACTTTTTTCAAAAATAAATTTTCGTAGCTGTTCTAAGAATGAATTTGAATTGAAATATGAATACATTTTTCAACAATGGAAGCGATATTAGGCTTCTTCGATGCAGAATGATAATTTTGGCACCATAAAGTATTAAAGTATGAAATTAGTAACCTATCAAAGTCAGCGTAAAACAGCATTAGGAATCTTGCTTAATGATAAAGTTTATAATCTTAATGAATTGTCACAACGTAAAGGAAAAACGGTGTTGCCCGACAATATGCGTGATTTTTTAGCCGGAGAACAGCCCTTGATGGAAACTGCCATGGAGTTGAGTCAATGGCTTTCCGGAGGCAATGCAGATGTTGACGGACTCTCTGTGGCAAATGTAAATTTACTAGCACCGGTGCCTAATCCAACATCCTGTCGCGATGGATATGCTTTCAGGCAACATGTTGAAGCGGCAAGGCGCAACAGACGTGTGGAGATGATTCCTGAATTTGATCAGTACCCGATTTTTTATTTTACCAATCACAATGCTATTCAAGGTCCCGGAGATATTTTTTGCATGCCCGATCATTTTGAACAACTCGACTTCGAACTTGAAGCCGCTATTGTCATTGGTCGCAAAGGTATTAATGTGAAAGCAAAAGATGCTGATAGCTACATTGCCGGTTATATGATTATGAACGACATGAGTGCACGTAAGCTTCAGATGGAAGAGATGAAACTTAACTTAGGTCCGGCAAAAGGAAAGGATTTTTCTACTGTTATTGGTCCTTATTTAGTAACTCCCGATGAACTTGCATCATTTAAGACCAATGCAAAAAACGGGCACACAGGAAATAATTACAATCTGAAAATGACTTGTAAGGTTAATGGCATTCAGGTGTCCGAAGGTAATGTAGGAAGTATGGATTGGACATTTGCAGAAATTATTGAACGTTGTGCATATGGTGTAAACATTCTTCCAGGTGATGTTATTGGTAGTGGTACGGTTGGTACAGGTTGTTTCTTAGAGTTGAACGGAACAGGTTTATTGAATAATCCTGACTATAAACCACAATGGCTAAAGGAAGGCGATACAGTTGAGATGGAAATTACAGGCCTTGGAGTGCTGTCAAATACCATCAGAAAAATGGATTCTGATTTTTCAATATTTGCATTGAAGAAGATGTAGGGAGCAGTGTGAATAGTGAAGTTCTCTTTGATTAAATATATTTATTAAATTAAAATCGTTATTTACATATTCCTCCTGTACTGGCCCCCTACTTCAAACAATGCATTGGTGATTTGTCCTAAAGAACAATACTTACTTACTTCCATCAACTTCTCAAACATATTTTGATTATGGATGGCAGTGAGTTGTAAGTCGTGTAACATTTCAGGTGCAGTTGATGCATAACGTGCATGCAGATTTTTTAAAGTAGTAATCTGTTGTTGCTTTTCTTCCTCTGTGGCACGAATCACTTCTTTAGGTAAAATGGTAGGAGATCCTTTGCTCGATAAAAATGTGTTGACACCGATAATCGGATAAGCACCGGTGTGCTTTAGTGATTCGTAGTAAAGACTTTCTTCCTGAATTTTTCCACGCTGATACATTGTTTCCATTGCGCCAAGAACCCCACCACGTTCTGTAATACGGTCAAACTCTGACAGCACGGCTTCTTCTACCAAATCGGTTAATTCTTCAATGATAAATGAACCTTGCAAAGGATTTTCGTTTTTGGCAAGACCCAATTCGCGGTTGATGATAAGTTGTATTGCCATAGCCCTGCGCACACTTTCTTCTGTAGGTGTGGTAATAGCTTCATCATAAGCATTGGTGTGAAGGGAGTTGCAGTTGTCGTAAATAGCATACAAAGCCTGCAGTGTTGTTCTGATGTCGTTGAAGTCAATTTCCTGCGCATGCAAACTTCTTCCCGAAGTTTGAATATGATATTTGAGCATCTGCGAGCGTTCATTGGCTTTGTATTTTAGTTTCATCGCTTTAGCCCAAATACGCCTTGCCACACGTCCGATAACAGAATATTCAGGGTCAATGCCATTGGAGAAAAAGAAAGAAAGGTTGGGCGCAAAAGAGTTGATGTCCATGCCGCGACTTAAATAGTACTCCACATAAGTAAAGCCATTACTCAATGTAAAAGCAAGTTGCGAAATAGGATTGGCACCTGCTTCGGCAATATGGTAACCGCTTATGGAAACAGAATAAAAATTACGGATAGCCTTGTCAATAAAATATTGTTGCATGTCGCCCATCAGCCTCAGAGAAAATTCTGTAGAGAAAATGCAAGTGTTTTGTGCCTGATCTTCCTTCAGAATATCGGCCTGAACTGTGCCGCGCACTTGTTTCAGCGTGTCGGTTTTTATTTTATCGTAAACATCTTTTGGAAGTACTTTGTCACCGGTGATTCCAAGCAGCATGAGGCCAAGCGAGTTGTTTCCTTCAGGAATATCGTAGTTGTATTCAGGTCTGCTTGATTTATTTTTTGAAAATTCGTCAGTAATTTTTTTCTCAACTTCCTTTTCTAATCCGTTTTGTCTGATATAAATTTCGCATTGCTGATCAATAGCTGCATTCATAAAATAGGCTGCAATGATTGAAGCAGGACCATTAATGGTCATTGATACAGAAGTGGCCGGGTCGCAAAGATTAAATCCACTGTAAAGCTTTTTTGCATCATCAAGACAACATACACTGACACCACTATTTCCTATTTTTCCATAAATGTCAGGGCGATGGTCAGGGTCATTGCCATAGAGTGTCACACTGTCGAAGGCAGTGCTAAGCCGTTTGGCAGGCATGCCTAAAGAAACATAATGGAAACGTTTGTTTGTGCGCTCGGGACATCCTTCGCCAGCAAACATTCTTGTTGGGTCTTCGCCTTCGCGTTTAAAGCGAAATACACCTGCAGTAAACGGAAATTCACCCGGAACATTTTCCTGTAAAATCCATTTCAGCAAATCGCCCCAGGCTTTGTATTTCGGAAAAGCTACCTTAGGTATTTTGTTATGCGAAAGTGATTCATCAAAAGTTTTAATTTTTAAAACTTTATCACGCACTTTAAATTCGTAATAATCTTTGCTATATTCTGCTGTTTTAGCAGGAAAATCTTCAAGAAGTTTTTTGTTGTTACCATCAAAACTTCTTTCAAGTATATCATATTGCTTCTTCAGTTCTTCAGCCGCTGCACCTTTTATTATTTGCATGCTTTCGTAAAGAGAATAAAGCTTCTGCGCAAGTTCACTTTGTTCTTCAACCCACCGATCGTAATGACGGTTGTTTTCTGAAATTTCAGAAAGATATCGTGTTCGATGCGGAGGAATGATAAAAACTTTTTCACTCATCTCTTCCGTGGTGTGATAATCGCTTTTTAAGTCTGCTCCGGTTTTTGCTGTAATGGTATTCATCACAGACTTGTATAGTTGGTTCATGCCCGGATCGTTAAACTGCGATGCAATTGTTCCGAAAACAGGTACTTTATCATCAGCAATATCAAACAGCTTGTGATTACGTTTGTATTGTTTTTTTACATCACGCAATGCATCCATGGCCCCGCGTTTGTCAAATTTGTTTAATGCAATGAGGTCGGCAAAATCAAGCATGTCAATTTTTTCCAACTGTGTTGCTGCACCATATTCTGGCGTCATTACATACAAACTCACATCGCTATGTTCGGTAATTTCAGTATCACTTTGTCCAATACCGGAAGTTTCAAGAATAATCAGATCGAACTGTGCAGCTTTTACAATATCCAATGCTTCCTGAACATAACGGCTCAATGCAAGATTGCTTTGACGTGTAGCCAGTGAGCGCATATACACTCTTGAATTACGAATACTGTTCATTCTGATGCGGTCACCAAGCAATGCACCACCGGTTTTACGTTTACTTGGGTCAATAGAAATGATGGCAATATTTTTATCTTTAAATTCCAATAGAAATCTTCTTACCAATTCATCAACAATAGATGATTTGCCTGCGCCACCTGTTCCTGTAATTCCTAACACCGGACTTTGTTTGGCTTTGTTTGAGATAGAAGTAGTGATTTCAGGATATAGTTTTTCAAATTCTGAATGATTATTTTCTGCACAAGAAATAAGTCTTGCAATGGCTTTGGAATTTTTCTTGGTCAGCTCTTTTATTTCGCCATTTAGATTTACTCCTGTGGCAAAATCACATTTTTGAAGCATATCATTAATCATGCCTTGTAAGCCCATAGCACGTCCGTCATCAGGATGATAAATACGTGCAATGCCATAGTCCTGAAGTTCGCTGATTTCTTCAGGTAATATAGTGCCACCACCGCCACCAAATATTTTTATATGCCCACAGCCTCTTTCTTTCAATAAGTCATACATGTATTTAAAATATTCCATGTGCCCGCCCTGATAGCTAGTCATAGCAATAGCATTAGCATCTTCCTGAATGGCACATTCCACCACTTCTTGTGCGCTTCTGTCGTGTCCAAGGTGAATAACCTCAGCACCACTTGACTGAATGATTCTGCGCATGATGTTGATGGCGGCATCATGCCCATCAAACAACGAAGCGGCTGTTACAATACGGATTTTATGTTTCGGGGTATAAATTTTTGATTCCTGCATATCAGAATTACCTTTGTGCTGCAAATTTAGCATTTACAGCGTAAGCAGGAAAGGGGGGAGGATGCAGTTATCTAATAAGAATGATAAACACACCTTTTATTGATTTAAAAACTAAAAAATAGTTGTTGGGTAACAACAAATGTCATTTCTACAAATGTATAACCTCATTATAGGCAGCAGCGGCAGCTTCCATAATAGCTTCGCTCATGGTTGGATGCGGATGGACAGCCTTGATTATTTCATGACCTGTTGTTTCTAATTTACGTGCCAACACCAATTCTGCAATCATTTCTGTAACATTGGCACCTATTAAATGTGCACCAAGCAACTCACCATACTTTTCGTCAAAAATAAGTTTAACGAAACCATCACTTTGTCCTCCGGCTTTTGCTTTTCCTGAAGCACTGAATGGAAATTTACCAACTTTTATTCCAATGCCTGCATCTTTTGCAGCTTTTTCTGTCATGCCCACAGAGGCAATTTCAGGAGTGCAGTAAGTACATCCGGGAATATTATTGTAATCGAGAGGCTGAGGATGATGTCCTGCAATTTTTTCAACACAGATAATTCCTTCTGCAGATGCCACATGTGCTAGTGCCTGACCTTTTACAATATCACCTATTGCGTAAATGCCAGGTATGTTGGTCTGATAGAAATCGTTCACCACAACCTTACCTTTATCGGTAATGATGCCACACTCTTCAAGACCTATGTTTTCAATATTAGTTGTAATGCCTACTGCAGAAAGTACTTTCTCGCAGGTAATAACAGATTCGCCTTTTGCCGATTTAATTTTTACACTGCATGTTCCGCCACTGACTGTAACTGATTCAACAGAGCTGTTTGTCATTATTTCAATGCCAACTTTTTTCAATGAACGTTCTAATTGTTTACTCACTTCTTCGTCCTCTACAGGAACAATATTCGGCATAAATTCTACCACCGTAACTTTTGTGCCCATAGCATTATAGAAGTAGGCAAACTCAACACCAATAGCACCTGAGCCTACAACTACCATTGATTTGGGTTGTTCTGGCAGACTCATGGCTTCGCGATAGCCGATTATGTTTTTACCATCTTGCTTCAGGTTGGGCAACTCGCGCGAGCGTGCTCCTGTTGCAAGTATAATGTGCGCTGCTGTGTATGTTTTTTTGCTGCCATCGGCTGCGGTAACTTCTACACTTTTACCAGGCTTTACTTTCCCAAAACCATTGATGACTTCTATTTTATTTTTTTTCATCAGGAACTGAACACCTTTACTCATACCGTCAGCTACACCGCGACTTCTTTTTATGACAGCATTGAAGTCAGCCTTACCACCTTCAACAGTAATTCCATAATCGGAAGCATGGTTCAGGTATTCAAACACACTGGCGCTTTTGAGTAATGCCTTAGTAGGAATACAACCCCAGTTCAGACAAATACCACCTAAGTTTTCGCGCTCTACTATCGCTGTTTTAAGACCTAATTGCGATGCTCTGATTGCAGCTACATACCCTCCGGGGCCACTTCCTATGATGATTAAATCAAAATTCATAATTGATGCTTTAATTTGCTGCTAAAATATAGCTTTTTGATGAATCTGCTAACAGTCATTAACTTTGTTTCTTGTAATGTGTTTTTTATATTGATTGAGTGGAGGTATCAAATAAAAATTATCAATGAAAATAAGAATATTTAATATTGCCTTAGTTGCCCTGATGGGAATGTGGCAGCTATGTATTGCACAAAATAGTAAGAAAATGGAATATAATAAATTGACACCTCAGGAAGAAAAAGTGCTTTTGTTTAAAGCAACTGACAGACCTTTTACAGGAGATTATTATCTTAAAAAAGATGTAGGAACTTATGTTTGCCGCAGGTGTAATGCCCCGCTTTACAGAAGTGCTGATAAATTTGAGGCACACTGTGGCTGGCCAAGTTTTGATGATGAGATAAAAGGCTCTGTAAAACGAATTCCTGATGCAGATGGTATGCGTACAGAAATTGTTTGCAGTAATTGCGGAGGACATTTAGGGCATGTTTTTTTAGGCGAAGGATTTACAGCTAAAAATACCAGACACTGCGTAAATACCAGCTCCTTGAAATTTATTCCTGCAGGAGCGCCAATGCCTGAGGTAATTAAAAAGTAGATATTTTATTTAATAACAGGTATTTTAATGTTGCGCGAAGCATTGCCACAGGTAATGTTACTTAAATAAATTCCGGAGGTAAGGTTAATTGGAAGTTTGATTGTGTTACTGCCTGATTTTAAACTCAATTTCCACGCTTCAATTAATACACCTTTTAAATCATAAAGTTGAACAGTAGCCTGATTGTTGTTTTTAGAATTTAAATTCAGTTGAAGCGACTGTTCATCTTGATTGAAAAATACGTTAGCATAATTTAACTCATTTCCGTATTCAGTAATAGAAGTTGTGGTGTCTGTAACCTGATACACCTTTTGATTTACCAAATCTGCAATAAATAATTCACCATTATCATCTTCACCAAAGGTGCTGAATGCACGTCCGGGAAATGTTCCTGCAACGGTAACGGCATTGCCGTTGTTTGGATCTAAAGCATAAATTGTCCCATTACAGAAGTCGGCAAAGAAATAATATCCATAAAGAGCAGGGTAGGCAGTGCCGCGATATACAAACCCGCCTGTAACAGAGCAGCCACCGGTAGCGGCATGGCTATATACATGGACGGGCGAAACATAATTACCTGTGCATCCTACACTTGTATCGTAAGTAACAAGACCTTCATAACAACGCCATCCGTAATTTTCACCACCTGTTGAATTAGCCGGATGGAAATCTATTTCTTCCCATATATCCTGACCTACATCACCAATCCACATGTCATGTGTAAGTCTGTCGAAACTGAATTTCCAAGGGTTACGGAATCCGCTTGCCCATATTTCATTTTTTATATTCATAACACCAAAAAAAGGATTAGTTGATGGAATAGTATATGCACCCGGTTGTGAGACATCTATTCTTAAAATCTTACCGAAATACATATTCATATTTTGTGCCCTGTTACCCGGATCGCCAACATCGCCACCATCACCAAGAGCAAGATATAAATAACCATCACTGCCAAATTTCAGGCAACCACCATTGTGGTTGGTGTAAGGTTGGGCTAAGGCAAATAAAATTTGTGCACTTGCAGTGTCTGCAACATTTGGGTCAGCACTTCTTTTGTATCGGGCAAGCACACTGTTTCCATGCCCTGTTTTGTTGGTATAACAAACATAAAAGCAACTGTCAGTAGCATAGTTTGGACTAAAGGCTAAACCTAATAAACCCTGCTCTCCTGTATTGCTTAATGTTGTTGGAGTAACTTTATTGTTTATGTCTAAAAACGGAACCGTGTCAACCACACCTCCGGGATTAATTATATAAATATAACCTAATTGTGTTGCTGCATAAATTCTGCCATCGCCATTGGTGGCAAGTTCTGATGTCTTGCCATAAATGCCGTTTGCATATTCAACAATATTTATCTGTGGTTGTGCCCAAGTTTGACTAAAAGCAGCCATACTTAAAAGCAATAAAGAAGTTCTTGCGGAAAATTTCATTAATAGTGTTTTAAAGGAAGAGCAAATATAGTTCTTGAGCTAAGACCTATTTGTAGTAAAATGGTAAGTTTAATGAAAAATTGTACATAGATTTTCCTTGAACAAAAAATGCCGACTATAGTCAGCATTTTTTGTTTTGGAGAATAATTTTTTATCTAAAACACAATGTTATTTGATAACATTGAGTGCTCCATGATATTTTTTGGAAGTTCCGTTATGAAATTGGATTTCTATCTCATAATAATACACTCCGGCATGATTGTCTTTTGCATCCCAGCCATTTTTCCAGTCAGAATAAGATGTTACCTTTTTACCCCAGCGGTTAAAGATTGTTGTTTCTGCACTTTTAATGGAGGTGCTGTTAAAAGTAAAAATATCATTTTTGCCATCACCATTAGGAGTAGCAACATTAGGAATTATTAATGAGTCGTCAACAACTTCGATAATTGCAGATGCCGTGTCTGTACAGCCTGCATTGTCTGTTACGGTTAACACTACATTGAATGTGCCACCATAATTAAAAATGTTAGATGCATTGCTATTTGCAGAAGCGTTTCCATCGCCAAAAGCCCATGAACCTGAAGTGTAGTTCAAACTGTTGTTGATAAAATCTACTGTTAGAGGAGCTTGGCCACTATAAACACTTGCTGTAAATGCTGCATCAATTGTTGTTGAGGTAACAGTGAAATTTGCAGTGTCGCTGCCACAGGTATTTGTTGCAGTAACTGCGTAAATGCCCGGTGTGTTGATTGTTGTTGCAGATGCAGTTGTACCATTGCTCCATAGATAACTATCACCACCTGTTGCTGTTAATGTCAGCGTGCTGTTATTGCAGAGTATTGTTGACGGAGAAGAGATTGTTGCTGTTGGTACATTCCCTTGTGTTAGATTAATAGTAGCACTTGCTGTGCCACAGGTAGAAGTGCCGGTAACTGTATATACACCTGCAGTGCTGACAGTAATTGAGTTTCCTGTCTGTCCGCCTGACCATGAATAGGATGAAGCACCAGAAGCCGTCAGCGTAGCACTTTGTCCCGGGCAGATTACCATTGCAGTGGATGTTACAGAAACAGAAGGCGTATTGGTTACATTGACATTCACAACAACAGTATCAGAGCCGCAGGCATTAGATGAGGTAACAGTATAGTTTCCTGCAGTGCTGACATTAATGGATGCAGTTGTTGCACCGGTTGACCAAAGATAGGTTGTAGCTCCTGATGCTGTTAAAGTTGCAGACTGTCCACTACAAATATTTACTACTGTGCCCGGTGAAATGGAAATTGAAGGAACACTGCCTGCAGTGATTGTGATTGTGTTGGATGCTGTACCACAAGAACTGGTGCCGGTAACTGTATATGTCCCTGCAGTACTGATTGTGATTGATGGCGTAGTTTGTCCGCCTGACCAAACATAGGTGCTTGCACCTGATGCAGTAAGCGTGAGATTTTGTCCCGGACAAATTTCTGTTCCGCTGTTTGAAGTTATATTTACAACAGGTGTTGTAGTTTGTGTAACATTGATAGTCACTGATGATGTTCCGCAGGCATTGGACGAACTTACAGTATAGGTTCCTGCTGTGTTTACAGAAATTGATGATGTTGTTGCTCCGGTTGACCATTGATAAGTTGAAGCACCTGAAGCCGCTAAGGTTACTGACTGACCGGCACAAATACTGACATTCGTCCCAGGTGTAACAGTAATGTTAGGAGCAGTGCCTCCTGTTATAGTTGCTGTTGCTGTAGGTGTTCCGCATGTTCCTGTCACCGTAACTGTATAAGTTCCGGGAGTTAAAACGGTAATAGATTGTGTTGTTGCACCGTTGCTCCATTGGTATGCTGTTCCTGATGATGCAGTCAATGTTATACTGTCTCCGGTACAAACAGTAGAAGGACCCGTTATTGATGCAGGTTGACCATTCTGTACGATTAAGTAAATATTACTTGCAATAGTGTCATTGCATTGCCCAATCATGGAAAACTGTATGGTGTCTGTACCTGTAAATGTTGTATTGGTTTGATAGGTTGTGACAAGATTGTTAGGAGAACTCAAAGTGCCATTGCCACCGCTCCAAAAGTATCCTGAATAATTTCCTGAAAGATTACTTGCTGTTAAAGTAACCGAATTACCGGAACAAACCGTTGTAGCGCTACTTTGTAATGTAGCTGTTAATGAAACAATCGGAGCCTGACAGCCATTGTTATAATATGTTGCATTTCCTAAAGAATCATATCCTACACTTGATCCATCCTGTGCTGCAGTGTCTAACTGTCCGAATTGATTGATGAGTAAGTTGGGGTAGAAAGTAACAGATTGGCTACATACTGCTCCAAAATTCATAGTTAAAATACGTGGTGTTGTAACCGTAGCAGAATAATTTCTGAAATGACCTTGTGTGTTCCCAATACATTGAAAAATGACATACATCGTATCAGTCAGATTTGCAAAAGAGTTGAAGGCAGTATTAAAATTTTCACTGGTAATTAAAATAACCTTGCTGTTTTCAGGTAAAACATCATTTGATGGTTCAAGCAAATAGCCACATGATTGAATGGTTGCATTCAAATCGGCTACTTTTTGTGCTGTTGTAGCATTTTGACAAATCCCCAAAAAGTTAAGACTTGTATTTGGCCATGTAACATTTAGTGAACTTACCTGTAATGGAGAAGCGCCTACAGTAAAACGCACCATTTCATTTTCACCTTCCGGGGTTCCACAGGCATCTACAAGAATGCTGTTAATTGTAAAACAGCTTTGGCTATAACCAGCAGTATACGATAAAATACTGATAAAAAATAGCAGAAAATTCTTTTTCATTGATATAATATTTGTGATTTAATTTTAAAATTCAGAAGTGCAAAAGTGCAGAATTTAACTCATTTCTGATGAAACAAGAGTCAAAAATATATTAAGTTTAATAAGGCATTATTTTCCTTTTTAAAGAATATTTTACCGTGTCTTTCTTACCCATAAGCATGGCATCCCATGTATTCTGCTCTGACAGTGAAAAAGTTATGCGGTTATAGGGTGTGATTTTGTCATTATGAAAAGTCATGGAAGTGGGATTATGCACTTCGGCTTCCCATTGCAGAATTTTAAGACTGTCGCTGTCATTAATGTAATAAAGGTGGTTGTTTCTTAATGCAATTTTGGAAGTTCCGCCAAAAACCTGTTTATCACCTTCGAAATGATAGTTGTTGTTGACAAATGCAGTATCTGATTGTTTTTTCCATTCTTCATAGAATATGTTACCGTTTCTTGCAGTGCCTTCCCATTTTCCGATTAACCAATCTAAATCGTTAAGCTTGTTCTTCTCCTGGCATGAAGATGTAATCATTAAAATTGATAGAATAAGAAAATAAAATTTCTTCATGCTGCAAAAATGCAGAAATAATCCAACTTTAGGCGCATTACTTATTAATTTTTAACGTTGATTAAGAAATGCAATAATTAATTTTGCAGCAATTCAGAAAGTGAAACCGGATAGTATGTTGCAAACTTTTTTTAGACTTAAAATGCTGAAAAGGCATTTAAGTTTGGCTTGTTTTATAACTTTTTTTGGTAGTGTTAATCTATCCTATGGACAGGAAATGAATGGTATAGCACATAGCAATTTCGCAGGAAATATGGGTATAGAAATGAATCCTGCTTCCATTGCAACAATGCCTTATCGCTTTGAATTTAATATACTGTCGGGAGATATTTTTTTTCAGAATGATTATATTTACTTTCCGGCCTCAGACATTCCAACAGGTAAGTTTGCAAGATTTGAGCCATTACGTCACGAAGATTATAGTGACCATTATGATAAAACACCGAAGAATGCCTATGGCAATTTATTGCTTAAAGGTCCGTCTGCTGTTTGGCGTAATGAAGAAGCAGCTTTCGGAATTCATTTTTCTTTACGCAGCCAGATAAGCGCAATAAAAGTACCCTATCATTTGGCTAAGTTTCTTTGGGAGGGAAGTGACTATAGTCCACAACATAAAATCCCGTGGAATTCTACTGCCTTCAGTGCAGGCGCTTTGGTGTATGCCGAAGCCGGTTTTACTTTTGCTAAAACAATTTTAACAAACAGGCAAAATATTACAACTGCCGGTGGCACAGTTAATTTTTTGTTGGGGATGAGCGGTACTTATATCAATTCAACCGTACTTGATTATTATTTCACAGATGCATCATTATTGACTATAAAGAATATTGAAGTTGACTACGGTCATTCAATTCCTAATGATGAAAAGAATAATTATCTGCATCCGCGAGGTGCAGGGGCTTCCATGAATTTTGGCGTACAACATTTTTTCAACTACATCAACCAGGCATACAAACCCGGCATGTCCGGAATTAAGTTAAAAAAATACGATCTGAAACTTGGACTTTCACTCATTGATCTCGGCTTCATAAGATTTAACGGTAATGCGAGGACTTTTAGTTTGAAGAATGCATCTGCTGTTTGGCCAGGATTTGATACCACAAAGATTGCAGGCTATGAACATGCCGATTCAATATTTAGTGCAAAGCTTTATGGCGATGCCAACATATCCCGGAGTGGCAGTGGTTTTAATATGATACTTCCTGCTGCAGCATCATTTCAGGCTGACTGGAGTATTACTCCAAAATATTATCTCAATCTGGCAGTCATTCAGAATATTCAGATTTTTGACAGAAGTGTAACTCGTGCTTCACAAGTTTCTTTTACACCACGATTTGAAACCAGAAGAGTAGAGGTGAGTTTACCAATGTCATTGTATCAGTACAATTTTTTCAGAGCAGGTATTGCTATTCGCTATAAGTGGTTTGTTCTTGGTAGTGATAATCTTGGCTGGTGGCCGGGTTTGTATGAAATGAATGGCCTTGATTTTTATTTTGGTTTTAAATACACCAGTGATATTTACGATAACATTCGGTTTAAAAAAGGTAAAGGTGGTCACTGTCCTGCTTACAAGTAGGATGATGCATGATTAATTCAGTATATAGTATTTTTTTTAGTGGTGATCTGCCACGGCTGACAGGGGCAAGGAGTGATGCGTTGAAATTGATAAATCAGAATGTAGCATTCAGAATAATTTCGTGTACCTCTTAAGTATTTTGGTTTTAGTACTGTCAGATAAAATTTTATAAAAAATAAAGGAGACAGCAGAACGTTTTCTGCTGAACTCCTTTAAGGGTGGGAATAAAATCCCCGTTTTTTATAAGGTGCGCTTACCATCAACGGTAACGGTATTGCCGCTGTTGTCAGTAAATGTACCATCAATATCATCACCGGAAAGTGTTGCAACTTTGATGTTGTTATCATCAAATAAATCTCCTGATGATGTAATTGTTCCGGAAACATCATTGGTTCCTGTCTGACCATTTTCACGTGATATGCCACCCCATTGGCCTAATGGTCTTGAGAGCAGAATATTAAACGTTCCTGTCTCCGGCTCTGTAGTAGAATAGGTGCCTTCAAAGCCTTCAACCAAGGCATTTGAAGTTTCTTTTATGATTGTAAATACTGCATTTGGATGACCCGGAATATTTGATGAAATAATTTGCGGTGTACTTCCATTGTTTTGAACAGAGAAAGTAATACTCACTGCTTGTCCGTTTAATGTGCCTGTAAAAGGAGCAATGTAAGGCTGGCCACTAACCCAACTAACTGTAGAGGTTAGTATAGCTGAAACACCATCAACAACCATTGTTGCTGTAATGTCATTCGTGCCATTCTGAATGGAAAACTTTATGGTGCCTGAAGAACCAATCAATATGCCTTTATAAACACCTTTACTGCTACCATCGTTGGCAGCTAATGCTTCTGCCTGAGTTACACAACTGCTGCATGTATAATGAGGATTGTCTTTATCTTTCTTTTTACATGAAGTAAAGGTCAATGTTGCAATGCATAAAATGGGAATGATTATCTTTTTCATTTTTTCTATTTTTTAATTGTAATTAATGATTAACGGAAAGTGTATTTGCCTAACCAAATGTTTTTGTAATCCTCATCATGTCCGATGTAGAAACGGTTGTTATCTTTATCTGTCAGGCTGGTGATACTATGATAGACTAAGTATTTTCCTTTTTCACCCAGCTCGGTAAAGTTGCTTACTGAGTGATTAGAAAGTGTGATATTGGCGATGCGTGGAAAGTAATGCGATGAAAGAGAGAAATTGCCGCTATATGCAGCCGCTACTGAAGCATAATATTTAGCTGCCTGCACTTCTAAAATTTCCCAATAGACAGATTTACCATCTGCAGATGGAATAAAGTTTTGAATTGCCGAAAACACTTCGTTTTTACTATCATCTAAAAGTTTGTTCACCGCATATTGTGCTACTAATTTTCCCTGATTGTCAAATTGCATGCATACATAGTCGTAATATCTGAATTCATAGGAGTTGCCACCATTCACTACTTTTTTATCAGACAACTGACCTGCAACCAGCACATCACCGGAGGGTGCAACAAAAAGATTTTCAATAACTATCTTCTTGCCGGTATAGGGTTGGCCTTTTTTCTGTGAAGGAGGAGTAACCATTTTTGTTTTAAAATCTTTTACCGGTTCTGTGGAAGCAAATGCAAGTTTACCATCAGAGAATCTCAATAAGTGCAAGTTTGTAAACTCAGTTCCCATAGCACGCTTTTCGTATTTATCCATTTGCCTGTTATTGGAAGTTGAGTATCCTGGATTGTCAATAGGAGCATAACTGGTAAATACCTTATTATAAGCCTCAGTGCTTTTGTCAGATCCGGCAATGAAATACAAGTCTCCGTTAGCTTCGCTATAATCCATTATCAACATGTTGGGCGATGGCGAAGTAAACTCATTGCTTTTTGCAACCTTGCTGTCTGCACTACATTCAATGTAATAATATTTTTTGGTGTCACTCATACCTTCATTAGGTGCAAATACAGCAAAAATGTTTCCTGATTTCAGTGTGCCACAATAAACCAAAGAGTACTTTCCTTGTAATGGCAGTTTTGTTTCAGTCATGTTTAAACCTTTGTCAACGTGAAGACAAACAAACTGATCATCATCACCGCTGTCATAACTGGCAAGAATCAGCACGCTGCCATCATCGTCATTGCCATAGGCAGCAAAGCCTCTGTACTTGCTATCATTATTCTTTGGTTTTACAACTTCTTTAGAAATACGGCTGCCCCATTGATATTTTTGTTTGTCAAAATTCCAGTTTCTTTCCCAGACTTCCTGTTGGAGATTTAAAGACATACTCATTACGTTAAATGAGTTGGAACCACCAACAAAAGCTTTTATCAAAGTAACTTTTTGGTCAGGCTGTGTTTGTTTGTCTTCTTTTGTTTTTTCAACTCCGATGAATTTCAGATTTTTATCAAAGACATAATCTTCGTAATTAACCTGATCACTCTTTTTGTCAACCTTCATTTTGTAAGTCATTCTGATGTTGCCGTCAGCACTTAACTCGGCATTTGCCAGAATACCTTTTTGAGCAGGCTTTGACAACTCATGTGTTGTTTCATTGTTTTGTGCAATGAGAGCGGTAGGGAGGAGGATGGCAGAAGCAAGCCATACTGCGGAAATTTTTGGTAACGTTTGTTTCATTTTTTGTTTTTTTTAATGAAACAAAATTAGCCCCTGTGTAAAGGTTAGTCAATCACCATTTAGTAGTAATTATTTTTTGAAAACTTTGTTAAGCGCTTCAGTTCTTGAATTTACCTGAAGTTTGTGATAGATATTCCGAATGTGTGTGCGGACGGTTTCTGTACTTAAAAAAAGTTGATCGGCAATTTCCTTATATCTCATACCTTTAGAAAGTAAATCAACAATGAGTCGTTCGCGGTCAGATAATTTTTCGTATTCCGGACTTACAGGTGTTGCCATAAAACTAGAAACCACTTTGCGTGCAATATGGCTATTCATTGGTGAACCACCTCTGTAAACATCAATTATAGCATCTAATAATTTTGATGGTTGTGTTGTTTTGGTGAGGTAACCCATGGCACCGGCTTTCAGTGCTTTAAAAACATGCTCAGAATCATCGAATGAAGTACATATCAGAAAATTGGTTGACGGGCATTTGTCTTTTAATTCAAGAATACAATCTATACCTGTCTTACCTCCTAACTGAATGTCTGTCAGCACTACATCAAGTTGCAAAGTAGGTATGATATTTATGGCATCTTCTGCATTTGAGAATAAATGTTTGCAGGAAAAGCCTTCACTGCCATCAATTAATATTTGCAGATTCTCTCTGATGTGCTTTTCGTCTTCAATGATACCAACCTGAATTGTCATAAGACAAATATAGGTCTTTCATAAGCAAATGCTATACTACTAAAGTAGTATATTCAGATTTTTTTCCAAAGAAAGTTTAGAACCTTCGCCCGGTTTTGAAGATATATTTAGTGATGCTCCGATATTTTTACTTCTCTCAGACATATTTCTAAGTCCGTTTCCTGTTGTCTTTTCATTCATGCTAAAGCCAATTCCATTTTCAGCGATTATAAGTTTAAATACAGGTTGAATTTCTATCCTGATAGATACCTTAGAAGCGTTTGAGTGTTTAACAATGTTCTGTAAAGATTCTTTAACTATCATCAGAATATTTCTGCTTATTTCAATATTTATTTTTTCTGAAGGTATATTTTCAGGAAAGGCATAGCTTACTTCTATTGGAAAGTCTTCTAAATACTCTGTAGAAAATTCGCGCACACGGGCAATCAGATTATCTAATGTTGAATTCATCGGATTCATATTCCAAATCATGTCACGCATGTTGTCAATCAATTGATGTGAAGTACCTGTAATTGACTGCAAAGTTTCTTTTAGCTGCGCCTGGTCTTTAGTTTTCATTTCTAAAATTTCTGACAGGAATTTAATTTTTGTTAACCCTGAGCCCAATTCATCATGTATGTCCTTTGCAATGCGTATTCGCTCATTTTCTTCAGTTTGTCTGATTGTGTTTTGTTGGTTAATTAACTCAGCTTGTTTACGCCATCTCAAATAAAAATAAATGGCAATGATAATTGTTGTGATAAGAATGAGTAAAATGATTACTAAAGCGTTTTGTTTTTTGATATTTTCCTTTTGCTCTTTCAGCCGGAGTTGGTTAATAAATGATTGTTGGTTAAGAAGTTTGATAGTTGACTCTTTCTTTTCAAGACTATAACGTGCTTCCATCTCTGCCAACCTGTTGTAAAATGTAATTGGTTGTATGCTGTCTTTGATTCTATAAGCCTGGAGCAAATTTTCCATTGCAGGCTCATACTGTTTAATTGATGTATAAAGTTCAGAAAGCGATTTGTAACAATCGCGTTCAATAATTTTATTGTTATTGTCTTTTGCAAGTGTTAATGCTTTTTGAATCCATTCAATTGCTTTCCTGTTTTGACCAAGCTCAATATAGATGTCGCCCAATTGCTGATAGGTGCCTGCCTCAATCTCAGGATAGTTGCCCGGCTGAATAACCTCAAGAGCGTGTAATGCAGTTTCAAGTGCTTGTTTAGTTTGATTGTGTTCAAGGTAAATGCGGCTCAGGTTAGAGTAACATATAGACTTATTGCGTTCATCACCTAAGGTTGTTGCATGTATTAGTGCTTGCTGATAGCAATTTGCAGCACTGTCATCGAGCATTTGTTTGTAGTAAGAGTTTCCGTTCTGAATCAGAGAAGTTATTTGCCCTGTCAGATTATTCATTAGTTCATATTGAATGATACTTGTTTTTATTGTACTTATTGATTGTTCGTAAAGATTTTGCCTGTAATAAATTTTACCTAAAACCTCATTCAACCAAACTTCTCCTTCTTTACTTCTATTTTTCTGATATATTTTATAAGCTTTACCATAAAGATCAAGTGCTTTGGAAGGAATATTTTCTTTGATGAATACTTCTGATAGTTGAAGGCAGGATTTGAAGAGTTGTATGGTTGTGTCATTGGATGAAAACGAACTTATACTCTCATTAAAATAATATTGAGCAGAGTCTAATTTGCCAATATAGAAATAGCAAGCACCTAATGTTGATAGTAGCTGTTGTCTTAGTTTTAAATTAATTGATTTTGATGAATGTAATATTTTGTTTAGCCCTTCAATTGCAATATTACTTTTGTTGGTTTGTGATTCAATTATGCTTTGCAGACAGGAACTTGCAACAATACCTTCTGTATATTCAATGTTAACTGCTTTAGTTTTTGCATCAACTGCAATTGTATAAGCACGTTTAAAGTCACTTTTGTAAATTATTTCAGCTTCTGATATTCTTGCATCAATCAGTTTTTGTTGTGCTGTAGGTGTAGCGTCAGATGCATATAATACATAGTGAGAAAGCAATAAAAAAACACAAAATATTATTCTTGACAGAAAAGGAGACATGAAATTAGAAATCGCATGCTAAGGTAATAAAACAATATTACCGTAAGTGAGTTATCTTGTCAACAAAACACTTTACATTCTTTAAAGAAATAAGTTATCTGTTTGACTGATTGGGAATATCATCAAGGTGCATCTCAAATTGATCTTCTTTCTCTTTATACTTCATTATTTGATCTAATGCATCAGGAATAACATCACTGCAGATAACAATAAAAGAACCTTTTTTACCATTGTTTATAGCATGGTCAATGGCTTCGCGTTCTAAAGGTATTACGGTGACTTTTTTGTTGGCATCTACTGACTTGATTCCTTCCAGCATAAAATCAATGATTTCTTTTTCTGTCCTACCACGGAGGTTTCTGTCCTGACGGATAATGATTTCATCAAACATCTTTGCTGCCAGCGAACCTAATGCAATAATATCTTCATCGCGCCTGTCGCCAACACCTGCAATGACACCTACCTTAGGTTTAGCATCAACTTTTTCGAGGAAACGGGCAATAGCCTGAAATCCTGCAGGGTTATGTGCGTAGTCCACCATGACAGTAAATTTCTTGAATTGGAACATGTTCATACGACCTGGTGTTTGTACCGGTGATGGAATAAATGTTTCCAATGCAAGTCTAATGTCTTCAATCTTAAAATTACGGATAAAAGCAGAAAGAATTGCAGGTAAAATATTCTGAATCATAAACACTGCTTTACCGGAAAAGGTGAGTGGAATGTTGATGACTTTATGTACTCTCAGTTTCCAAGTACCCTTACAAATGGTTACAAATCCATTTTCAAGAATTGCAGCAAGGCCTCCGGCTTCACAATGACTTTTAATGATTGCATTGTTTTCGTCAAGACTGAAATAAGCTACATTACAATCCAGATTACGGGACATAGCTGCTACCAAATCATCATCGGCATTTAAAATTGCATAACCATTAGGTTGTACACTTTCAGGTACCACTGCTTTAACTTTCGACATTTCTTCAAGCGTGTTGATACCCTTAAGTCCAAGGTGATCGGCAGCAACATTAGTCACTACTGCAATGTCACAACGGTGAAAGCCAAGACCGGCACGCAGTATGCCGCCTCTGGCTGTCTCTAAAACTGCAAAATCAACAGTAGGGTCTTTTAAAACAAACTCTGCACTTTGTGGTCCTGTACAATCGCCACGTTGCAACATTTGATTTTGAATGTAAATGCCATCAGTGGTAGTGAAACCTACTTTATGGCCACATGTCTTAGCAATGTGTGCTATCAGACGTGTGGTAGTAGTTTTACCATTGGTGCCTGTGACAGCAATTATTGGAATACGATAATTACTTCCTGGAGGATAGAGCATGTCAACAACAGGCTCTGCAACGTTACGTGGCAGCCCATCAGTAGGAGCAATGTGCATTCTGAATCCGGGCGCAGCATTAACTTCCAGTACGGCACCACCGGTTTCTGTCAACGGCTCGCTGATGTCGGGAGTCATAATGTCTATGCCGCAAATGTCGAGGCCAATAATTCTTGCAATACGCTCGCACATAAAAACATTATATGGATGAACAATGTCTGTGACATCTGTTGCTGTTCCGCCTGTACTCAGGTTTGCAGTACGTTTCAGAAACAACTCTTCACCTTTTTTAAGAACGCTATCAAGTGTCAGTCCTTTTTCCACCAAAATATTCTGTGTCATCTCATCAATCTTTATTGATGTAAGCACATTTTCATGTCCATATCCTCTGCGTGGATCTGCATTAACTACATCAACCAATTGTTGAATGGTGCTTTTACCATCGCCAACAACCGCTGCGGGTTTGCGCTGTGCTGCACAAACAAATTTATAGTTGATAACTAAAATCCGATGATCATAACCTGTTATATACTTTTCAACGATTACAGAGCGTGAAATTTTCTTTGCTATTTCTAATGCCTCTACAGCCTGATCCCAATTGACAATATTAATTGTTGCGCCACGACCATGATTACCATTTAGAGGTTTTATAACTAAAGGATAACCTAAATCTTCAACAGCATCTTTCAATCCTTCTTCATCACGAATTATTTTGCCTCTGGGGACAGGGATAGACTGAGCTTCAAGCAGATTTTTAGTATCTTCTTTATCACAGGCAATTTCTACAGCAATACTACTGGTAGTGCTTGCAATCGTAGCCTGAATTCTGCGCTGGTTGATGCCATACCCCAATTGAACTAAAGAATGTCGGTTCAAGCGAATCCATGGTATGCCTCTTGATGCTGCTTCTTCTACAATAGAACCAGTGCTGGGTCCCAGACGTTCGTCTTCGCGAATTTCACGAAGTTGTTGTATGTCGTTATTTAAATCATAAGTTTTATTGTCTATAAGCGCCTGTGCAATACGTACTGAGGCACGTGCAGCATATACTCCGGCTTTTTCTTCTATGTAAGAAAAAACAACATGATAAACTCCATGCTCTCCGGTACCACGAGTACGGCCAAAGCCTGTATCCATGCCGGCAAGCGTTTGCAATTCCAAAGCAATATGCTCAATCACATGTCCCATCCAGGTGCCTTCTTTAACACGCTTAAAAAAGCCTCCTTCATGATCTTCGCTGCATCTGTGCGATTGCATGCTCGGAAACATTTTTTTCAATCTTTCAAGAAAGCCTTCAATTTTGTCGGTTGGTCGCTCTTCCAGTTCTTCCAGATCCAACTTCATTACTATAAGTTTATGTCTGCGTATGCTCCAAAAGTTTGGTCCCCGCATGGGGCGAATTTCAAGTATCCTCATAAAAAAACCATTAGGTTGTGGCACGAATATAGGAAGATGAATCGGATATTTAAAAAAGCAACATCCCCGAAAAATAAAAAGGCCCATTCTTTTTATAGAATAAGCCTCTTATACACAAGGGTTAACTTAAGGGCAATCAACTTCAATTTGCCAAGCCGTACCGCTATTACAACCGCTGACATAAATTTCTACTATTCTGCTTTTGCCCGGGTCGTAATTAAAGGTTACTGTACTCGATCCTGAAACAAATCCATTGGGAGAAATGGCACAATTTGGATAACCTGTAGGTGTGAGTGGTGTACCTGTTGATGCTATCCATTGTCCATCGTAGCGTATATCGAGCCTGTCAGGAATACTATACATATCATAAGATATAGAAGCAGTACCGGCCTTGTCGCCCAGATTTGCTACCAGTGCTGTTATGCCAACATTACCCGAAAATGAGGCACCACATCCTAATGGATCTGTGACAGAAACAGCTGTGTTGGTCAAACTGCTTATGTTGCCTGCACAGTCGCCCACAGCAAATACTAATTTATAGTCGCCATTTCTAACAAAATTCGGAATTAAAATTCTTACATACGGACGTTGCGCTAATGTGTCGAATTCAACAGGAGCTGCCCAATAAGAATCGGCACTGTCTATTTGAACATAAAATGTACAAAGGCTGTCATTATTATTAGTATTATAATTGAAGTATAACAACACACCGGCACTAACCTGTACTGCCAGAGGCCTGTCGGTGATGGCAATGGAACCACCATTAGCAGCCGGCATAGGGCCATCATAAAGTTTGCCTCCGGAACCCACAACCATTGCTTTGTTAATCATATTTTTCTGATATTCGTTGACACCATAGTCGGTGTCTTTAGAATCTTTTTCGCAAGAGGAGACAACTGCCAAAAGAGCTATCAGGATAGAGTAGATTTGAAGTGTTTTATTAGTCATTGATTTTGGTTTTAAAAATGTTAAACATAATTTCTAATTGGGCATTGTAGCTTGAAAAATTGTTTCCTTTTTCAAAAGCTTTGGAGAACAGATGATTGGTAAGCCGTACTGAAAAACGATCGTTAACAGTGGTGCCCAATCCAAGTATAAATCCAACCGGATGCTCTTTGAACATACCTTTGTCTAACTTTTGTTTGTCCTCTTCTGTTGTAGAAAAGCCACCATCAAAAGCATCGCTGCCACTTGTTTTTCTGGTAAGTTTTTGTTTCCGGCTTGCTGATATAAAATGATCTATTGATGGGCCGGCTTCAACAAACCATTTTTTACCATATCGGATAAGTATTGGTACAGAAATATGATGCAGAACATACTTTTCAGCATAATCCATTTTGTTGGTGATGTCAAGGGATGTGTTATCTGAGGAGTAGGAGTAAACATGGTTGAATCCGCTTTTGGAATAAAACATTCCTATAGATACACTCAATTGTGATAATAACCCCTCCTGTCCGGCAACCATGCGTCCTTGTACACCAGCATCAAAAAATATTATCGGCTTCACCTTACCTGAAATATCGGCATCAGCATAATTGATTTCATGAAACGCTTTATGATCTTTAATAAATTTTCCGCTGCTAAAGGAGGCTGACCCACCCATGAATACTTCGGCTTTTATTTCCGGATCAAAAGTTCCTAATGATGTTTGTGCCGTGGAGTGTTTGAGAATAAACAGGGTCATGGCTCCACAAAGAATAAGTTTTTGTCTCATTGTTTGATTTTTTAATTGGTTATAATTTTGATTTATTTTATTGTAATTAGTTTTTCTAAACGCAGTGATAATTCCTTGGATTTTTTAATTTGATTTGTTGTAAAGTTTGATTCTTGGTTTAAAAAAGAAGCATTAGAGTCTATCTTTATTATTTCCTGTTGTATTGTTATGTAATCATTAAATTTCAGATCTCCGTTTTGCTTTTTTTTCTCCCATTTTGACAGTAGGCTTTCCATTTGGCCGATTTTGGTATCTGTATTATCAGTCATGCACGAAACGGTGCAAAGTATAAGTAATGTTGATATTATGCTAAGCCAGTTCTTCATAATAATGTAGTAGCATAATATTATTTAAAACCGGAACTATATATATTACCGAGGGCATCTAATTCCTGTGTCGAGCCGTTTATTTTGTAATTTTTATTTAGTTGATAACGGTGATTTTTCCAGGTGTAAACAGGGAAGCTAAAGCCGGGTCCACCAATTTGTATGGGCGGCATAGACGAAGTTTTGTCGTCAATAATTTGCGGTATGCCGGGTAATGACAATACATTACTGTATTGTCCACTTTCGTTTTTCATCAGCAGACTAAAACCCTGACCGGTATTACCATACAAATATGAGCTGTAAGTAATGACAAAGATGTCTTCATTTTGATCACGATTGATATCAACCGGTACTATTTGCACCTCAACTTCCTCTCCTTCCGAATCAAACTTCTTTGTAGCAGGGCTATAGTGAAGGCCTGTCAGTTCGGCAATTTTGTTTTTTTCTTCTGATGATATTTTTGATTTTACATTTAAGAATAACTGTTCTGCTGCACTGGAAGTTTTTACTTCATCATCTACAGACTCAATTTTAATGCTCCCTTGCCCACAACCAGTGAATATCAGACTTGCTACAAGAGATGTTGTTAGTGCGGCAGAGAAAGGGAATTTCGATTTATTCATAGCGGGTATTTATTTAGTAACGGTGATATTATTGCGGAGTGAAAAATCATAAAGCTTTAATGACTTTTTCTGGTCGCTGCTTTTGTTGTAATAAAAGGCATACTCTCCTGCAGGCACATCATTTTCAAAATAAACTTTATAAAGTCGTTCGGAAACTTTTACACTTTTATATTCAACAACACCTTTAGAGAAACCTTCCTCCTGAGAGAATGATGACCTGCGTGCAATTTGTATCTGACGGCCACTTTTGGATGTAGTGGCTCTTACCAGAACAAATTCTTTTGGGCTTGCAACACCTTCATAAGTGCTTTCTTTTACTTCATTAATATCTTTTCCATCTATAGAAAGATAGAAGTAGAAAACAGGTCTTTGGTCGGTAATGGTTGTGCTGGAATGTTCTCCAGCCAAACCCACTTTAGTACTGATGCCGGAAATTCCTCCGGAATAGTGATTGCCTAAGGATTCTCCAAAACCACCCTTCTTGGTCTGATTTGTGGTCGTGGGTTCAATCATAATATAGTCTTGTTTTGGTGTAAACTGTTCGTAATATATTCCGGGTATGGACAACTTTGTAGGTGGAGGTAAATCTTGAGGATGTTCTTTAATATTTGCAGTAGTTACATTAGAGGCTGTATTTGATGGCGGATTCATCATAACCTTTACAATTTTATCAGAAACACCTGCATTTTTCAGTGCAATCAGTGCATCAGTACTGGTGTTAAAATTATTTCTTGAAAGATTGATTTTTTTCAGAATGAGATCGGTGCTGACTTTTCCGCCATTCATTTTAATAACATCATCATTTGTAATAACAGGCATGTTACGGCAAGCCAGCATCATTTCGTTTATTACATTTTCGGGCACCTTTGTGGCTTTTAAATCAATAATGCCATCTGTTGAAAGGTCAAAAGTGTTACCTGAACTTTTTATTTTGTTGATGATAATGTTGTTGTTCATTTTGGCATTAACCAACGAAACAATACTTTGGTTGCTGAGTGTTTCCTGAGCTTTACATTGCCATATTCCTGCTATAAGCATGACTACGATTAATAGTTGTGAAGTTAACTTTTTCATTTGATTTTTGATTATTTAGGTCAAATGTAGAGTGCAAGGTTATAGGCAGCAAGCTACATCTAGCTGTTGATTATTTTTAATGAGTCAATGTAGGTTTTGGCCGATTATCTGCATTTCTTATATTTGAAGCCCAACCTGACTAAAATGAGAGGTCTGAAATTTATTGCTTTCTTTTTCCTTTTGAATCTTTATAATGCCAATTCTGAGGTTTTGGATTCATTGCTATTGAAAGCTGACGGTTATCGGAATAATGATACCATTAGAGCGGGAGTGCTGAATAGTCTTGCTGTTGAGCTCTCGTCATCAGATTATGAAAAAGGATTGAAGTATGCAGGTAGTGCTATTGTGCTGAGTACAGCAATAAAAGCAGATAAGAAGCTTGCTACAGCCTATTTTGCCAAAGCACGAAACCTGTCAAGCGGAGGAGATGATTCTTTGGCAATCATTAATTATCAAAAAGCATATTTATTATATCTGAAAACAGGAAATTTTACGGCCTGTGCTACTTCACTTCAGAATATGGGAATATCTTACTATAATTTATCAGACTACTCTTTGGCAGCAGAGAGACACAGTGCAGCATTGGATATTTTTAAAAAGGTCAGAAATGACAGAGGTACAGCAGCTGCATTAAATAGCTTGGGTATCATAGCTATGGAAGTGGCAGACTACACCAAAGCCATGGAACTTTATTTTGAAAGTCTGAAACTGGCTAAAAAAATTGAAGACTCCACCTTACTAGCCAATTCATATTCCAATATAGGTATTGTGTATAAAAATCTTGGTGATTTGAACAAAGCACTTGTTTATCAAAACATAGCATTACAGCTCAATCTGAAAAGGCAATTAGCCTATGAGACTGCAAAATGCTATAACAACATTGCAATTGTTTATAGTGTGATGGAACAGTCCGATAAGGCTATTGAGAGTTATAATAAGGCATTGGCGATTAATGAAAAACTCAAATATAGTTTTGGCATAGCCAGCAATTATCTAAATTTAGGAATCGAATTGCTTGCCACAAACAAAATTTTGGAGGCTTATGGTTCAATGAAAAAAGCAGAAAGTCTGTTTAAAAAAATTGGCAATCGTAACTCAGAAGCAGTAGCCATAAAAGTCCAATCATCACTGTTAATGAATGCACCGGATAGCATATTGAGATTTTTAAAGATACCCGTTTCGCAAAGAAATACTTTGTGTTTGTCAATGCATCAAAAGGCACTTGAAGTCTTTAAGGAAACCGAAGATATTTCCAATGTTGCAGACGTAGAAAATGAAATGAGTACTCTTTATGAGAGAATGGGAGATTTGAAAAATTCATTACATTATTTTAAAGAATATTCTTTGCACAAAGACAGCATGGCTGTTGAAGACAAAAAGAGTGAAATTGAACGAAGCGAGTTAAAGTTTCAATTTGAGGCAAAGGAGCAGCAGTTAAAACTAGAGAATGCTCAAAGAAGTACAGCTTTGAAAGAAGCCGAAATGAAACGAAAATACTATATGGCGGGAAGTGTGTGCTTGCTGCTGCTTTCGGGAGGAGCTTTTGTAGCCTATAAGCAGCGTAAAGATGTGTTGGTTAAGAAGAAAGAAGTTGAATTGAATGCAGCAGTAAAAGAGTCAGAGTTTAAAGCTTTACGTTTGCAAATGAACCCTCACTTTATGTTCAATTCTTTAAATTCGATTGCAGATTTTATTGATAAAAACAAATCTCAAACAGCATCAGATTTTGCTGTAAAATTCAGCAAATTGATGAGGATGATTCTGGAATATTCAGAGCAGCAGGAGATAACCTTGAAAGAGGAGATAGATTTGCTGGAACTTTATTTAAAGTTAGAGTCAATACGACTAAGTCCCAAATTAAATTATCATATTGACATAGACAAAGAAGCCGATGCAGATAACATTTTGATACTGCCCATGCTCATACAACCGTTTGTTGAAAACAGCATCATTCACGGAATTACACCATTAAACAATTCCGGAAATATTAAGATTAGCTTTTTAATACAACAAAATGAGTTGGAGATAATAATTGATGATGATGGAGTGGGAATGCATAGTGCAAAGGCTACGAACGAAAGAAAATCGATGGCGATGAAAATTACCAGCGAAAGAATTGCTTTGTATAATGAAAAGTATCATGCCAATGCATCTCTTCAGTTGATTGCCCTGAACCCCGGGACCAGAGTTCAGCTGAGGATGCCATTAAAATTCAGGTATTAATTTATTTATAACGGAATGTTGAAAGTAGTAATTGTTGATGATGAGCAGCATTGTATAGACAGACTAACAATGTTGTTGGAAAAAGTTAAAGATAGAAATATAAAACTGTCGGGAACAGCTACTAATGTTGATGAGGGGCTGAAGTGTATTGAGAAAAATAATCCTGGTTTGGTCTTTTTAGATGTTGAGATAGGAGGCAAAACAGGTTTTGATTTGTTGCGTTCCATCACATCTCCAACTTTTAAAGTTATTTTTACAACAGCGCATGATCGCTATGCCATTCAGGCAATTAAATTTTGCGCACTCGATTACTTATTAAAACCAATTGATGAAGATGATTTTAATCAAGCTATTTCAAAAGTTGTTGCAATAGATAATGTTCCTGATATTTCAATGCAGATAACAGAACTGCTTAAAGGAATAGAAGCGAAGCCCAAGAAAATTGGACTGCCAACACTAAACGGGATTGTTTTTGTAGCTGTTTCAGATATTATCCGATGTCAGGCCGATGGCAATTATACAGAGTTCTATTTAAACAACAAGCAGAAATTGGTTGTTTCAAAAACACTAAAAGAGTTTGAGGGCTTTTTGACTCCGTATAATTTTTTCAGAGTGCACAACTCCAATTTAGTGAATCTGGAATTTGTGAAAAGTTACAATAAAGGCAAAGGAGGATTTCTTATACTGGAAGATAACAGTACAGTAGAAGTTTCTTCGCGCAGAAAAGATGAATTGCTTAAAAAGTTAAGCCTGATATAAATTTATAACCACTAAAAAGTTGTTTACAGAAAATTAATCCTGTTCATAAACACTTCTTTATAGCTCTTGCCAATTGGGATGGTTTTGTCATTGATAACAACTGCACCTTCATCCATATGACTTATTTTATCCAAAGCAATAATGTAGGAGCGATGTACACGCATAAACTTCTCTGGTGGCAATTTGGTTTCAATATCTTTCATTGTTGCATGAATCACAAACTGATCTTCTTTAGTCTGAATAATCACATAATTGTCCATTGCTTGCAACCAGTATATATTTTCGAGAAATACTTTTACAAGCATTGCACCTCTTTTTACAAAGAAAGAATTTTGGATTACCTGATTTTCGAGAGGATTGGAAGGTGCTTCAACAGGCTTTTCTTCTGTAGGTTTTATTACAGGTGGAACAACAGATTTCTCTGACTTTGAAGATCCAATGACAACAGCATAGCCGAGAAGCTGGTTTTTTTCATCACGAATTGGGGAGCACGTAAAGTCAGCTTTTATATTGCTGTAGTCTCTAACAATTGTAATAGTACTCTGCTTTATACTCAATACCTCGTCCTGCTTCATGAGTTTACCCAAGTTGTCGGCATTGACAATTTCATATTCATCGCCTTCAATTTTAATAAGCTTAAACAAACTCATTCCTTGCGCACTTTCATTGCCGAATCCGGTTATGTTTTCAGCTTTTGGATTTAAAAATGTTATCCGGAATTCTGTATCAGCAACTAAAATTGCTTCTTCTACATTGGCTAAGGCATTGGCAAATCTTCTTTCGTTTTCACGAACCTGCAAGTCTTTCTGAAATTTATACAATGCCATTTCAACGGTTGTCTGTAAGTCCGATTCGTTGAATGGTTTAACCAAATAGCCATAAGGCTCAGTAATCTTTGCTCTGTCAAGTGTGTTTTTGTCAACAAACGAAGTAAGAAAAATTACAGGAATATCATACTTCTGTTTTATGTGTTCTGCAATGTGAATACCATCCTGATCGCCTTTTAGTTTTATATCAAGAAACACCAAGTCGGGCTCCAGTTCTTCAAGTCTTGCATAGGCATTCTGAGCAGATGATGCCGTGGCAGGAACATCATATCCCAGACGAATTAATGTTTGCTGTATGTCTTTTGCAACGATACTCTCGTCTTCAACAACTAAAATTCTTATTTTGTCCATATTTGAAAAATTTAATACGATGGTTTAAATTTAATAATTACTTTTAATCCGTTTCTGTTTTCTACCGTCACTTTCCCGTCTATCTGATCGCTCAGTACATTCACTAATTGAATACCTAAGGTGTCAGCAGTATCAAAATCTTTCCCTTCAGGTAATCCTTTTCCATTGTCAGCAACACTTAACAGATAATAGTCATCTTCTTTTTTAAATGTCACCCTAATTACTCCCTCTTCATCTCCAAACGCATGTTTAATAGCATTGCTAACAAGTTCATTAATTATCAATCCGCATGGTACTGCTGTATCAATGTCCAAAGATATTTTTTCTGCTTCAATCTGCAAACGTATTTTTTGAGGATTGGCATTTTGCGATTGCATAATGGTTTCACAAAGGCGTTTGATATAGTCATCAAAATCAATGCGTGATGTTCCGTCACTCTGATAGAAACGGTCGTGTATCAAAGCCATAGAACGTATTCTGTCTTGTCCTTCTTTGAGGATTTTGTGTGATGCCTTATCCTGCAAATAAGCACTTTGTAAATTGAACAGGCTTACAATAATCTGCAAATTGTTTTTTACCCTATGATGTATTTCTTTTAACAGAATATTTTTTTCGTCTAACGATTCACGAATTTGCTGCTCCATCTTTTTGTGCAAGGTGATGTCTGTGTCTATGACCACAATATTGCTCAATTCATCTTTGTCGTTAAATACCGGTGTCAGCGTACTGGAAGTCCAGAGTTGTTGTCCATTACGATGCGTAATCTTGGTTTCGTAAATAACAGATTTATGTTCTTCCAGGCAGTCTTTAATGATTGTTTTTATATTGTCATTATATGAAAGTTGTGTTAGCTTGCTGCCTTGCTTGCGTATTATTTCATCCATAGTATAGCCATGCATACGGGTATAACCTTCATTCACAAATTCTAGATTAAGGTTATGGTCAAAAATCATAACAGCATTGTCTGTTTCACTTGCAACTATTGAAAGTTTTGCAAGTTGCATATTGTTTTCTCTAAGCTGATGGGTACGCTCATTGATTTTTTGCCTCAATAGAAGTTGTGCATTACGTAAACTACGAGTTCTTAACTTCAGAATTACTAAGATGAGAATTATCAATGCAACAAAGTAGATGAAATAAAAAAAGTTAGTACGCCAAACAGGTGATTTAACTTTAAAATCATAGGTCAAAGATGGACTCCAGTCATGGCCGTTTGCTGTTGCCTGCACCTGAAATGTGTAATTGCCCGGTGGCAGGTTAGAATAGTTTGCAATATTTAAGTTGGTGGCAGGTACCCAATAGTCATCAAAGCCGTCAAGTTTCCATCTGTATTGTAATGCATCCGGTGATGCAAAATAAATTCCTGTGAAATGAAAATTAAGATTGTTATAGCCATAAGGGAAAACCGGATTTACAGGTAAACCGGAAATGCTGTCAATGGCAAAGCCTTGTTCTGACCAGTTTACTTCGCGCATATAAGCTTTAATGGATTGCAGCAATACTACGGGAGCAGTACTTTTACTATACCCTGAGTTTGGATTGTATCGAACAGCACCGTTAACAGTAGCAAACCAAAGAAAGCCATCTTTATCGTAGGTGGCTGCATTGGTTTCAACACCATAAAACCCATTGCTTTTATCAAAATGGATGATGTTTGTGAAATCTCTTTTCAGATAAGTGTTCCAGTCAATTCTGTCAATGCCTAATGGTGTGCCCATCCACAGATAATTATTATCGCTTGCAACAGTTAAAATTCTGTTATTGAACAAACCGTTACCAACATCAAGATGTCTGAGGGCAGTTGTACCCTTCTTTTTTGAAAAAATATAAACACCAAAATCAAAAGTTGAAAAGATAATATTCTCTTCTGAATCCTGTGTGATAGAAGTGATTGGTGTTTTATTGAGATTCAATTTGTCGTTGAGTGAAACTGCTGTTTCATTATGCATAAAATATATACCTTGCAGTGTGCCAACCCAAACTAAACCTTGTCTGTCCTGAAATAAATAACGAATGTTATCATTTTGCAAACCGTTGAGTTTATTTAAAACTCTCAAGCTGTTGTTCTTATAAATATAAATGCCACGGTCGGTGCCAAACCATATACTTCCGTTGCGATGTGTCATAACAGCATAAATAATTTTGTTGTTAAGCAAATCGAATGGAAAGGAAATTTTAGATAAGTCAGCAGATACCAAAGCAGGACCGTTAGAAGTTCCAAACCAAAAATTTTGTTCTACATCCTGAGCAATGCTCCAGATGGTAGCATGAGCAAGAGTGCTTTCGAAAGGAGGTGTATATACCGTATTGCCATGAATGTAATTCAATCCGCCATTTACAATTCCAAACCAAATTCTGTTTAATTGATCTGTATATGCAGTAAGTAGTCTGTTGTCATTAAATCCGTTTTCTGTTGTATAGGTGATGAAGCGTCCACCTGAATAACGGCACAGTCCACGAGGTGTTCCAATCCAAATGTTGCCTTCATTATCTTCTTTCATGCACAAAATGTTATTGTCTGTAAGACCTTCATCTTTTGTCAGTGTGAAAAAACGACCATGGTCTATAAGGCACATTCCATTACCATAGGTGCTAAACCATTTATTCTTTTTATAATCTTCGAGGATGGCAGTAACTTTTTTAACGGAAACACCTTTGCTGATATCAAATGAGCTGAACTTTCCATTTTGAAAAACGCTGATACCATCATTGGTTCCTGCCCAAATGCTACCATCATTCAATTCAGAAATTTGATAAATAATATTTCCTGTAAGTCCTTCGTTAATGGTAAAGTTTGTAAATTGTTTGCCATCGTACTTCGACAAGCCGTTGGTAGTTCCTATCCATATATTACCTTTACTGTCAGCAAGCAGGCAGGTAACTTCATTACTCACCAAGCCTTTCAAAATAGTGTAACTTAAAAATCGGGATCCGTCAAAACTGTTCAATCCCTCTGACGTGCCAATCCAATAACGACCTGTTTTATCTTGTGTAATAGCTGTTGTGTTATTGCTGAGTAGTCCATTGTCTATGGTATAGAATTTTTTTCTGATACCATTAAAGACACCAATGCCGCCACGTGTAATTGCCATCCACAGATTTCCTTTACTGTCTTCGAAAAATGCTTTTACAGGATTGAATGATGCCGGGTTGTCTTGTTCAAAACGATAAAAATTTGTGCCATCAAACCAACAGGCACCGTTCATGGTTCCTATCCATAGTTTACCTGTTTTATCCTGATGAACTGCATTAACCTGATTGCTGGGCATTCCATTGGCAATGGTGTAAGTGGTGAAGTTATAATGCTGACCATGCACCATTGAACTGAAAAGCATTAACAGTACAATTATGAATAAAGGTATTTGAATAATACTTTTATTTTTTTTTGTCAGACCTGTTTTAACACTCACTTGAATTTATAATTTTTAGCCTACTGTTTGGAATGTTATTGATTTAATTCAAAAGATAATCTTCTGGCTTCAGCCAATCAAAACCGTTTTCTGCAATATGTTTCATTCTGTTAAAGTAATTTAACTGTGCCTGATTGAGTTTTGTTACATCCCATGCTTTAAATAGATAGGCATAAACAAAAATTCCTCTTAAGTGCAGTAATTCCGGCATCAATTTAAGTTGTTCGGGGTTAAGACGATTGTGTTTTTGATAGCCTTTCATGAAACTATCCATAAAATAGCGAGCCCAACCTCTGCGGTTAAAATCATTTACACCATTGTAGTTCATTGCAAAAAACAAGGGACAGGATATATCGTTTACAAACCAGGTGTAGCAAGCATCTTCACAGTCAAATAGCGTCAGTCGCCCCTTGTCTTCCATAAAATTTCCTCTGTGAATATCGTTATGCACCACGCCAAATGAATCTGATGTGGAAGGCAATTGTTTAACTACAGAAAGTAATTGCTTCCAATATTCCCGTACTTTTAAATCTGATTCAGGCAAATAGGTTTCTGCCATCTGATTTGATTTTTCAGGCCAGATAGTTCTTTTTTTTATTGTTTCAGGAGGCGAATATGTTTTTGAACACTTATGAATCATCCCGGTAATTCTTCCCATTTGTCCAATGGTGTTGCTGTTCCAGTTTTTTTCACCTAATTCAACACCCGGTGCTGCGGTAAAATTCACTACACTGAAATAAGAATCGCCTGAAGTTACTTTTTCGCAGAGATTATTATTTGCTGAAAGCAATGGGTTTGATACAGGAATTTTATTTTCATGCAAGAAGTTTATCCAGTAAATCTCTGAGTTTACGGTATCAAAACACTGATGTGAAGAATGTGTCAGTCGGAGAATAAATTCTTTATTACCTTCACGGAAACGATAAATGATGTTTACATTATCACGAAGTAATGTGAGGTCAGAAAATTTAATGTTATAAAGTCTGGCAGCTTCAGAAACAACCTCTTTTGAGAATGCTGCACGTACAAATTCGTTCATTTATTAATGGTTGACAATGGTGTTGTAAAGTTGTTGAAGTTGTAGTGCGCAGGGTTTAATATCAAAATTTTCAATTACATGTTTTCTTGCAGCGGTTGCAAATAGCTGATATGTGTTGTTGTTCATATTGTAAAAAGTGCGGATAGAACCGGACAAAGCATCGGCATCTTTTTCAGGAGTAAGAAGTCCTGTTTTGCCATGTATAACCTCTTCGGGAATGTCGCAGTGTGTGGTTGAAATAACAGGCATGCCTGTACACTGTGCATCGAGCAAAACAATAGGTGCGCCACCTTCGCAGTCACGCGTATCAGAATAGCAACTTGGATGAATAAATACATGATACTTTCCGAAGAATTCGTACAGCTTCGTAAATTCAATAAAGCCAATAAAGCGTACTTTATGCTCAATGTTATGTTGTTTTACCAACGCTTCAAGATTGCCTTTAATATTCTCCAATTCATTGCCAACAAAAGTCAGCGTCATATTAGGGCAGTCGTTTAATGCCTGAATAAAAGCCTGAAGCGAATAAATATGTCCTTTTTTCTGACTGTAGTTTGACAGTTGCAGCAGATGCAGTTCACCTTCATTCTTGGTTCTAGCTACCGCAGGAATTTTAGAGGTCTCCACACCAAGGTGCACAATATGAACTTTTGCAGGGTCGCAGCCCTGATTAATTAAGATAGAAGCACCAAAAGCACCTTCGCAAACAAAGCCATCAGCCTGTTCATACAAAGCCTGATAACGCTTTTTCCATTCCTGAAAGCGGAACGGTAAACTTTCATAATCAAAACCGTAAAAAGAAACTAAATAGGGAAGCCCTGTAATTTTTTTAAGTTCAAGGTATTGCCATCCCATATTGGCAAAGTGTGTGTGAATGATTTCAACGCCATTTTCTCTCGCCCATTTGCCTATATATTCAAAATAGTATTTGTTTTTTCGGAGAATGGAAATACGATTGATGATTTTCGAAAAAATATTTTTGGCATGATCGCGTCCTTCCAGTAAATCCGGACTAACATATTCGGGCATGGGCAATAAGTTTATTTTATGTGTAACGAATTGCTCATTGTAATAGCGATAGGCTGCAACATTCACCTCTGTGTCAGGAAGATTATTCAGCATCCTGAACACCCAGTTCTGTGCATTAGGCAAATAACTTTCAAAAAGTTGCAGTGTTTTTACTGCCATGAAATATCAAGTTTTTATTTTACGCTAAATACGACATTTCCATTTGTAATTTACATGGTTTTCATAAATCTTTATTAAAAACTTACTGTTGAAACCGGAATAGAAAAGTAAATGATTAAATTTGCTAAGAATTTAGAACCATTATGAGCAATTTTGTTGTTTCAGCACGCAAATACAGACCTTCATCCTTCGACACCGTAGTAGGGCAAGGACATATTACCACAACCCTAAAGAATGCAATAAAAAGTAATCATCTTGCTCAGGCATTTTTGTTTTGTGGGCCTAGAGGAGTAGGTAAAACAACTTGTGCGAGAATCCTTGCAAAAACCATTAATTGCAGCAACATCACTGCTGATACAGAAGCATGTAATAATTGTGAGTCATGCGTTTCGTTTAACAACGGACAGTCGCTCAACATTTTTGAATTGGATGCAGCCAGTAATAACTCAGTAGAGGATATCCGCAGTTTAGTAGATCAGGTACGTTTTGCACCTGCAAGCGGGCATTATAAAATTTATATTATTGATGAGGTTCACATGCTTTCCTCAGGTGCATTTAATGCTTTCCTGAAAACATTGGAAGAGCCGCCACCTTATGCTATTTTTATTTTAGCAACAACAGAGAAACATAAAATTATTCCAACTATTTTATCACGTTGTCAGATTTTTGATTTCAACCGCATAAAGGTTGAAGATATTTCAAAACACCTGCAGCAAATTGCTAAGAAAGAAAATATTGAAGCCGACCCCGAAGCTTTGCACATTATTGCACAGAAAGCCGAAGGTGCATTGCGTGATGCATTGTCTATTTTCGATCAGATGGTTACTTTTTCGGGCAATAAGGTAACCTACAAAGATGTCATCAATAACCTTAACGTTCTCGATTATGAATATTATTTCCGCATAACCGATCAGATTTTGCCGGGAAATATTTCATCTGTATTGTTAACTTTTAATGAGTTGTTGAACGAAGGTTTTGACGGTCATCATTTTATTGCCGGACTGTCAGGGCATTTTCGTGATTTGATGGTTGCCAAAGATGAAATTACATTGCAATTGTTAGAAGTAACAGAAGCAGTTCGCGAAAAATATAAAGTTCAAAGCAAGGCTGTTGAGTTATCTGTCTTACTAAAACTGATAGATATTTGTAATTCATGTGATTTATCATACAAGAGTGTCCGCAATCAGAGGCTGCACGTAGAAATTGCACTGATGAAAATGTGTGCCTTGTCAGGAAAACTTACGGTGAATGAAAATGCAATGGCAGCAAAACCTGTAGTAGTAGAAAAAGTTGCTGCGGAGAAAACAACTGTAGCAACACCTGTAACACAGGTGTCAAAAAATGTATCTTCTATAGCTTCAGCCAGACAGGAGAGTACAAAACCGGAAATAGCAAAGGCAGCTACAGCAACAAAAGCTGAAGAGCCTATGGCCACAATTTCTTTAGCAGGCCTTAATGCTAAACAAACAGCACCTGATAAAACAGAATCTACAGATGTAAAATCTGAAAAAAAAAATGACAGGCCAGTAGTAATTGAAGAGCTTAATAGGATATGGACTTTGTATGCAGCATTGCAGGACAACAATGGCCATACCAACCTTTCAAAGGCATTGCTTAGAACAGAGCCTGAAGTGATTAATGGTACAGAAATACATGTTACTCTTGACAACCAAGTACTCCGTGAAAATTTGTTGTCGTTGAAAAGTGAATTTCTTGAATATTTTAAAAGAGAATTGCAGAACGATTTTCTGACTTTGGAAGTTCGTGTTGAAGTATCAGAGAAAGTGCTTGATAAACCCTATACTGCAAGAGAAAAATTTAAGAAAATGGCAGAGAAAAATCCGGAACTTGAAAATTTCAGAAAGCAATTTGACCTTAATTTTGATTAGTCAATAATAAATTTCAGTGTTGTTTTATACAGGTAAATAATGATAATAGATCCCACGCAAGTTAAAACAGGTGAGTTTCATGCAATGATGCTTAGTGCTGTTGCACCACGCCCCATTGCCTTTGCCAGTACGGTTGATAAAAATGGTAAACCAAACCTGAGTCCTTTTAGTTTTTATAATGCCTTTGGCAGCAAGCCGCCAATCCTTGTTTTCAGCCCTGCGCGCAGAGTGCGAGACAATACGACAAAACACACCTTGCAGAATGTTTTTGAAACACGTGAAGTAGTTATTGGTGCTGTAAATTATAATTTAGTACATCAGGCATCATTAGCAAGCTGCGAATATCCTGAAGATGTGAATGAATTTGAAAAAGCAGGATTCACTGCTGTTAAAGCAGAGAAGGTAAAACCTTTTCTGATAAAAGAATCGCCAGTAAATTTTGAATGTAAAGTTTTAGATGTTATTGAAACCGGAAAGTTAGGAGGAGCAGCTAACTTAATAATTTGCGAAATATTGCTGATGCATGTTCATGACGACATATTGAATGAAAGCGGAAAAATTGACCCGAATAAGATAGACCTGGTAGCACGTATGGGTGGTGATTATTATTGCAGGGCATCCGGTAGCGCAGTATTTTCAGTCCCAAAACCAAATCATAAATTGGGTTTAGGTTTCGATCAGATACCTGATACAATAAGATTAAGCGAAGTGCTAACGGGCAACGACTTGGCGCAGTTAGCGAATGAGGAAGCAATACCCGGAGCAGAAGAGGTACGTCAGTTCAATATATCTGATGATATGAAAAAGTTCAATGAGGCAATTGCTGCTGACCCTTCAAATGCAAAGCTTGCCAAACACCTTGCAGCACGCAAATTGATACATGCAGGAAAAGTTAAAGAAGCCTGGATGTTGCTATTGGCATGATAAAACAAGACAAGTAAGTTGTTAAGTCCGGTATTATTGTTAATTAATGTAAGATAGTGTTCAATTAAAAATAGATCCCAAAACATTTGTTTTTAAAATTTAAACACTTACTTTTACACTAATAAATAACCTTGCCATGTTAGAAAATAAACTTTGTTTGCCTTTATCGGGGAGTAGGCTGTGCTTTTCTTAGCCCGCAGCCACAACAGATTTTTTTTTTGCATTTCTTACTTTTACAAATCATTAATAAAATAATCCATAAATCTTTAATTGGGTAAAATGCATAGTGCTGCAACTGTTTTGGATTTAAGGATGAAAAGAAACACAAAATGAAAATACCTTTATGGGATTACTCGCATGGCAGAGCAATACAACGGGCAGCAACAATACCTTTATGGGTACTCTAAGCGGCAGTTCAAATGCAGTTGGCAGTAATAATACATTTATTGGCACACAGGCAGGAAGCGGAGCAGAACAAGTGAACAATGCCGTTGCTATTGGCTGCAAAGCAGAAGTAAAATGTAATGACTGTACGGTAATAGGCGGGAAATATGTAGGAATAAACACAACCACACCCCAAACCACTCTTGAAGTAAACGGCACCATAACCACCAAGCAACTCATCATAGCCAACGAAAACCAAAAGCAAGATGTAACAGCCATGCTCAACGAACTAAAAAATGAAATAGCCAAACTAAAAGAACAAATTAATCAAATAACAAAAAATTAAAGGTGATGAAAAAACTTATACTTCTTATGTTAACTTTTGCTTGCAGCTTATGCAATGCACAAATTAATTTAGTGCCTAACCCGAGTTTTGAGGATACCATATCGTGCCCCCATTATGGCAATCAATTAGATAAAGCTGCCGGTTGGCATCCAAGCAGAGAATCCCCCGATTATTTTAATGAATGTGATTGGCTTACGGGAACAACATCAGTACCTCAAAATTTTTGTGGGTATCAATATGCATTTCAGGGGAATGCTTATATAGGGTTTATAGCTTATGGTATGGTAGCCCCCAACACTAGAGAATATTTTACTTGTCAGCTGATAAACCCACTTACAATAGGTAAAAAATATAATGTAAAATTTTATTTGAATCTTTCAGGTGGGGTTTCAAGAAAAATAGCTTGTAATAATATCGGATTACTTTTCAGCACCATTAATTATGATTTGAACAACCCCGCGCCTGTTGGAAATCATTCGCAATTCTATACAGACAGTATAATTACTGATACATTAAACTGGATTCCTGTTGAAGGCAGTTTTATTGCTGATTCCAATTATACATATATGACGGTAGGTAATTTTTTTGATGATGTTTTGACAGATTCAATTAATATCACAGGCGCTCCGTCAACTTATGCCAATTATTTTATTGATTCTATATCAGTTGCTGAAGATTTAACATCTTCAATTTTGGGGTTACACAATCATGATTTTATTATTTACCCTAATCCGTTTAATGAAAAAATCAGACTACACTCAAACGAAATCAAATTTGAAACATTACACGTTCTTGATGTAAGCGGACAATCAATTGAGTTTAAAACAGACATTGTTAATGATTCAACTATTGATATAAATTTTAAAACCCTGTCAAAAGGAATTTACATATTAATAATTAATAATTCATTATATTTTAAAATTATAAAAATATGAAAAAACAGACAATTTTAATTGTGATAGTCATTGTATGTTTCACTCAAGTTGCTATTAGTCAGGTTAGCAATGGAACTAATACATTTGGAGGTTCAAACGAATATGTTGGCTGGAACACCACACCGGGAAGCCCCGATTTAAACATCAAACACGAACTTGACCAGCCCATTCACTTTTACACCAATGCCGGAGCAGGCACATTTAACAACAGAAAAATGAGCATCATGAGGCGCACCATAAATGGTATTGAACGTGCAGGAGTGGGCATACATGAGCGTGGTACAAATCCCATAACCCTTCCTCGCAGCATACTACATCTGGGCAATAACTATTTTACATCAGGGGTAGCCGGCTGGCGCACCTGGATGGATATTGGCACATTCACCGGGCTGCAAACAGACTTTGCTTTTTTCGGAATCATTCCCTTGATGGAGATACTACCGATAATCAACAAGATCATAATGATGCCGCAGTAGTGTGGGGCGATAATATTAACCCTGCTGCTGATGGAGCAGATAATCTACGTTTTATTTTTTCAGGCCCAATGAATCAAACAGCCATTGACCAGTCAACACAATATTCAGCTTTGGAAGTGGGGCGGTTTGCACCTGATGGAAGATTGGGTATTGGCAATTTTACAGGTAATGCCATGGGTGGTGGTTCAGGTATTCCGCCTTTGCGTAGGCTTGAGGTGTATGATGAAGGACTTAATCTTTCGTTGACATCTGCCCCGCAGCTTCGCCTAACTTTTACCCCCGATGGCGATGTTGATGCAGGCGTGAATACCGATTTTCAGTGCACCCACAGAGGTAATCTTATAATCAATACCCGATCCGATGGGGCGGTTCGTTACACGGGAATAGGTAATTTTAATGTTTTGAATGTAGAGCCTTCACGCAGGCTCGAAGTACTTGATATGGATGAGCAGGAACCACAATTGCGCCTCACCTACACCCCCGATGCCAATGTAAACAACGGCATCTGGACCGATTTTCAAACTACCGCTAATGGCAATTTGTTTATTCATCCCAGGAGAAATGGCAACAATCAATTTGTAGGGATAAATACAAGTACTCCGACCAATACACTAGAAATAAATTCAAACACACCTTATGTGGCAGGTGCTACAGGAAATAGCGGCCTGCGTTTTACCAATTTACGCTTTGGATCTCTTGAAACGAATGGTTTTACAGGAAAAGTGTTGAGTGTTGACAACAACGGGAATGTCATTTTAGTTCGTGATATTGGTGGCGGCAGCGTCAACAGTACCTGCACCACACAGGATATTGTAGCCCGGTTTGACAATACCGGAAACATAATTCAATGCAGCGATATTTACAACAATGCATCAGCAACACCTAACAACAGCATTGGATTTTTTACCACTACGCCACAATATAAATTTCAGATGGAAGGCACTGCCCTGTTTACACGCAATCATATAACCACACCATTTGGATTAACGGTGCATGGTCAAAATAATCCACCTGCGGTGATGATAGAATCCAAAGACGATGAAGGGCTATCTATACTTCACAGCGCCACAACAAGTCCCAACGTAAAAGACCAGATGAAAATATATGGCGATGACAACCGTCAGTATCACCTGCGTATGGTAGGAACACCTACGGGCAATAGTACTCCCAACAGCATCACATTTGACCATGAGGACAATGGCGGCAGTGTGAACAGTTGGATGGGATATAATACCTTATCAAGAATAACTGTAATGAAAGATGATTTTAATAGCAATCCTGTTCCTGCATCACCAGCGGGCATAGTTTTGGGATATGCGGTTTACGCAAGCAAATTTTTTGTTGAAGCACAAACTCCTACCTATGCAGGAAACTATATGGTATATGGTTTAACGGCAGGTAACACCAATTCAAACAGCGAAAAATACCATGCCGGAGTATTCGGTTACAGTAGTGGCAGCAGAATTGGACAAGTTTCCAACAAAGGAGCAATGTTTTATGCTACGGGAGCATCGGGCAGCAACACAAGCAGTTTAGGTTCTAATATAGGAGTAGAAGCAAAAGCAATATCAACCTCAACATTTACTGATAGCTATGGTGTATATACTACAGCCTTAGGAGGGCAACATACTAATTACGGTATCTATTCGCTGGTTAAAGGGAGTGGCTGTGCAAACGGCAGCTGTACTTCAGCAGCAGGATTTTTTAATGGAGCAGTTTACACTACACAAAACACTTATTTTACCAGTGATTCATCGCTTAAGCAAAACATTACATTTATAGGTCATAAAGACACATTGCTGAATCACATTCCGGTTTACTCTTTTAACTATGATACGTTAAACAACTATGGTTTAAATCTTGAAACAGGAACACACTATGGTGTTTTGGCACATGAGGTTAAACAAGTATTACCTCAAATGGTGAGAAACTTTATACAACCTGCGGAATATGATAGTTCAGGAACAATAGTATCACAACAAAAAAACATTCAGGCAGTAAACTACACGGAGTTTATACCGCTGCTGATAGCAGGATATAAAAGTCAGGCAAAGGAGATAGACACATTGACCAATCAATTAACCACACTGCAAAGCAGACTCGATTCGTTGGTGATGGCAGTAGCCTCATGTTGCAATGCACCCTTGTTAAATCAAAACAATAGCAGCAATCAACAAACCATAGAGCTGGATAACACTCCTGCCATCATATTGGGCAATGACCCCAATCCGTTTGCAGAAAACACCACCATCAACTGGAACATTCCGCAACAGGATACAGAAACACTAAATGCCATGCTTGTTTTTTACAATCAGAACGGCAGCATATTAAAGTCTGTTAAGATACATCAGGCAGGAGCAGGCTCGCTGTTGGTTTATGGCAACAATCTTTCATCGGGTCAATACAGCTATTCGTTGGTGGTCAATAATAAAGTCGTTAAAACCAAACAAATGGTAAAGGTGAAGTAGTGCATTTAAAAAACAAAACGAGGGCGGCTGTGAATGCAGCCGCCCTCGTTTTGTTTTATTACTGTTTCAACTTACTTCACATTCAGTACCTTAAATTCTGTTCGTCTGTTTTGCTGATGTTCTTCTTCTGTACAAGGCACAACACGTGTTCCCTCACATTCGCAATGATTAATCAGCTTTGATTCTCCATAACCTTTGTAAGTCATCCTCGAAGCCTCAACACCTTTTTTGACAATGTATTGTACAGCTGACTTAGCACGCTTTTCTGAAAGATCCATGTTGTATTTATAGCTGGCGCGGCAGTCGGTATGTGAACCTAATTCTATTTGCATCTTAGGATATTTTTTCATGATGTCAACCAACTTGTCCAATTCTTTTGCAGCATCGGGTCTGATATTCCACTTAGCCAAATCGTAATAAATATTGTCAACACGAATTACATCACCCTGGCAGAAGAAGCCAAAGTCTGCTTTCAGAACGGTTGACTTCGTTAATCCAATTGTAGAGCGGTCAGCAAAGTTGTCAGCACAATTTTCTCTGAAGGTCATTACCTTGTAATTGGTTTCCGGTTCTAAATCAAAATGATAATTTCCATTTGCATCAGTCAATGTTTCAGTTTCTTTATTTGTTTTTAAATTCATCAGTTTAACCGGGTGGTTAGGTAATGAAGATTTGTCTTCTTCCAAATATACATGACCTTCAAGAGTAAATGCAGGAATTTTTGATAATGGAATTTTAAGTACTTGCGGTTCATCATTCACTCCGTTGATAGATACTTTGTTTTCTCGGTATTCATCCTTCGATGCAATGAAATCATAATTCTGTCCGATTGATAGACATGATTTGAATTTTCCTTTGTCGTCAGTTTGAACTTCGGCAAACTTATTGCCTCCTTCATTGATTACAACTTTAGCATTGGCAAGTGGCAGGTTCGTTTCTTTATCATAAACCAAACCATCTAAAGGCACGCAGTTCTTTTTGAACATGTACAAATCGTCATTCTCATTTTTAGTATCTCGGTTTGATGTCAAGTAGCCACACATGTTTTTCTTATCATAAACATAGGCAAAGTCATCATAAGTTGAATTGAGTGGACTACCTATGTTCTCTGCTGTTTTGAATTTTCCATTTTCAACTTCACATTTAAAAATGTCTAGTCCGCCCATGCCACTACGTCCGTTTGAAGAGAAGAACAGGCTACCCTCATGATCAATATATGGAAATACTTCGTTCTCTGTTGTGTTTACTTCCGCACCAAGATTTACGGGCTTATCCCAATCGCCATTAACTCTGTTGCAAACCCAAATATCCATTCCGCCTTTTCCACCAGGCATATCACTGGCAAAATAAAGTTTGTTGCCATCTTTAGAGATAAATGGATGAGCACATGAATAAGTTTTGTTGTTGTATTTAAATTCTTTAAATGCATCAAACTTTCCGTTAGCCTTTGTTGCACTTAATATTTTTAATCTGACTATTCTGTTCTGATCACGTACAATTTTTCCATTCTCTTCATAGTTTCGGGTAATGTACATTTCGTTACCATCAGAAGAGAATGAAACAGGTCCGTCATTGTATTTTGATTTGTCGGCAAGTTCCAGCAGCACCGGAGTGCTGAAATTATTTTCCTTACCCTTACTGAACCATAAAGAAAGATATGGTTTTGATGTCCAGTCCTGTGTTTTGCTTTTACCATCTTCGCGTGATGATGCAAAGACAATTCCGTCTTCATAAGGTACTGCACACATGTCACCATTAACAGAGTTTATAAGTAAGCGTTTAACTATCCATGAACCCTGCTGCTCGCCAAAAGTGTTATTCTTTAAAGCATTTAGCTGCTCTGCCACCAATTTGTCATTTGGATTTTTTGCTAAATATTTTTCAAGATGCATTTCTGCTTTGTCTTTTTTATCAAGACTTATCAGCACTTTGGCATATTGAAGATGTTCGTTATTGGTTGCATTGGTGTCTGCGGTTATTCTCTCATACCACTTTTCTGCTTCTTTATATTGATTGTTCTTTCTGTAGCAGTCAGCAAGCTTTGATGCTGTGCCATGATTGTAATTTTTAGAGAGAACTTTCTCATACAGTGGTATTGCTTTACCAAAGCTGTACTTGGAATAAAGCTGATCTGCAAGAACCAAATCATCCTGCTGCGCAAAGCTTGCTGTTGCAATGAAAAGTGCTGCAACGGCAAAAATTATTTTCTTTATCTGTGATACTATCATAATTCAGTTTGTTAATTTGGTTAGAAGAAACGTGGACTAAGTACACCTGTGCGTTTTAGCGGAATGTCATAGCCAAGTGTTATTTCATGTGTACCCGAGTTGTATTTGTTCAACTGGTTTGTTGTGTAATCATAAGAGTAGCCAAGACGTAACTGTTTGGTTAAGTTAACCTGCGCAAATACTGATGCTGCTGCACCTGTTCTGTATGTTAATCCAATCCAGAAAATCTCATTGAAGTATGCTGCAAGAGTAACATCTGCCTGAATGGTTGCACCATCAGATGCTTTTATCATGGTCATAGGTTTCAACTTTATTTCCGGACTCACATCAAACACATAGCCTCCGGTAAGGAAGTAGTGAAAATTACTATGTGTGAAACGATTTTTTATATCACCACCATTGACTGAGTCAATGTAGTTTTCAATCAATCTCGGAATGGAGAAGCCTGCATAGAATCGCTTGGTGTTGTAGTATATTCCGAAGCCTGCATTAGGCACCAACTTCGAAACATTTTGACTGAACTGAATATCGTTCTGGTCGTGTGTGATAACATCAAGATAGTTTTCTTTCATGTGGATTAGGCCTGCCTGCAATCCAAACGCTAAGCGGCCATTCTCACTGGTTTGCAATCTGTATGCATAGTTAGTAAAGAATCCTACTTTCTTTTCTACACCTATAGATTCATTCATGAAAGAAATTCCTAAACCTACCTTTTTGTTTTTAACAGGACCATGTAGTGAAACAGTCTGTGTTTTTGGAGCACCTTCCATACCAACCCATTGATTTCTGTACAATGCAGTTGCTGATATCTGATCACGCGAGCCTGCATATGCCGGATTGATAAACATTTCGTTAAACATGTATTGTGTAAACAATGGATCGTACTGTGCATTGGCTTTGATGCTGCAGATAGAGGTCAGTAATACTGACATAATCCATATTTTTTTTATTGATGAATACATTGCTTTTCTTATTTTGTTGTTGTGAATTCTGTTTATTGTTTCTTTCATATTCTTATCGTTTAAGTGTCAGATACCCTTGCATTGGCTTCTTGCCATCATTCAGGTCGAGTATGAAATAGTATGTTCCGTTGGGTAATTGCTGTCCGATATAAACTCCGGCAACGTTTGAAGTACCGTCCCACGAATTGTCATAGTCACGTTTTTTGTAAACTAAGTTACCCCATCTGTTGTAGATATAAAGTAAGTTACCGGGATATTTACTTAGACCATCAATCACGTAAGTATCATTTACTGCATTACCATCCGGTGAGAAACCTGTTGGCACAAACAATGTGTCGCAGATAACACTTACCATTACTTCGCTCACCACTTCGCAACCTTCGTTGGAACGAATGGTAACAGTATAGGTTGTTGAAGCTTTTGGTGTTGCAACAGGATTGGAAATAGTAGAGTCATTCAACCCTGCTCCGGGATGCCAGCTGTACCATGAACCACCGGTTGCAAAAAGTTGTGCTATCTCTCCATTGCTCGGACAAATCATCATGCTCGGACTGACTGTGTAGCCACTCACTGAATTTACTTTCACTTCAACAGGAGTAGAACTAAAGTTACCGCATGAGTTGGTTAACGATACTGTATATATACCTGCAGCAGGAGTAGTGAGTGATGGTGATGTTGCTCCGGGCAATACTTGTCCGTTAACATACCATTGATAAGTACCATTTTGAACCACTGTTGCATTTAAAGTTACTTTTCCGCCAACACAAAACTCAGTTGGTCCATCAGCATTCATATTGAATACGGAGATGTCAGTGACTATCTGTGTTTGTTGTACAGTACAACCGTTGGCATCAGTAATGCTGACAGTGTATGTTCCTGCTCCAACATTGGTAAGGCTTTGGTAAGTTGAACCATTGCTCCAAACATAAGCGTATGGTTGTGTACCACCGGCAACAGTAAGGTCAATGTTAGCACCATTACCTGTAAGACAGTTAGCTTCATTAGCTGTTGAAGATGCTGTGAGTGCAAATGCAGGTTGTGTTATTGTTACAGTCTGCTGATCGTTACATCCTTTCTGATCGGTAACAGTTAATGAATATGTTCCAGGAGTAAGGTTGCTCAATTGAGAGCTGCTTGAGCCATTGCTCCACTGATAAGTGTAAGCAGGAGTACCACCCTGAGTAGTTACATTAATGCTTCCATTGTTTAGACCGTAACATGGTATCTGTGTTGCAGAAATTATATTACTTAAAACTGAATCCGGTTGTGTAATTACAAACACCGTGTCTGTTGAACAGTTGTAACTGTCGGTAACGATTACTTTGTAATTGCCAGCAGCGAGATTGCTTATTGAAGGTGTAGTCATTCCGTTAGTCCAGATGTAGGAGTAAGGAGGAATACCACCTGATGCAGTTACTGAAGCAGAGCCTGTGTTATTACCATGACAATTAATATTGGTTTGTTGTCCTGTTAATGCTAAAGCCTGTGTAGGACCATTGATAGTAAAGTTTTGTGAATATGTACATCCTGCACTATCTGTAATGGTTACAGTGTATTGTCCTGCACCAATGTTAACCAGATTTTCTGTCGTGTCACCATTGCTCCAACTATAAGAATAGGGTACTGTTCCTCCTGTTGGATTCAGAATTATTGAACCTGATGTCAGAGATGAACAGTTAAGGTTTGTAACAACAGGGAAGGCATAGAGTGCACCTTCAGGCGTAGGAACATAGGTTGAGGTCTGAGCAATACAGCTGTTAGAGTCAACAATATATACAGAGTATGAACCACCTGTCAGATTAGTTAGGTTAGCAGTAGTATCACCATTGCTCCAATAGTACTGATAGGGTGGTGTTCCACCGGTAACTGTAAGATTTATTGAGCCTGTACTGTCGGCAAAACACCCTACCGGAGTCATAACTATACTTGGAGACAGTGGGCCATTAGGTTGTGTTACTGTTGTTACAAGACTGAAAGTACAACCATTTGCATCAGTGATTGAAACAGTATAGTTACCTGCTGTTAAATTCGATAAGTCTTCTGTAACATCACCGGTATTCCATACATAACTGTAAGGCATTGTGCCACCAGTTACAGTAACATCTACAGCACCGTTATTTCCACCGAAACAACTTACAGAAGATGTCATCTGATAGGTTGCAGCTACAGCAGCAGCAGGTTGTTGTACTTCTATTGAGTCAGTTGCAACACATCCGTTTGCATCAGTCACGGTAACAGAATACCATCCTGAAGCAAGATTGCTGATATTTTGTGTGTTGTTTCCATTACTCCAGAAGTAAGTGTAAGGACTTGTTCCGCCAACAGGATTAGTGTTAATAGCACCATTGTTGCCACCAAAACAATTTACATTTTGTTGTAGTGACAGATTGTTGCTTAATGCTAAAGCTGGTTGTGTAAGATTTGCAGAAATTGACCATGTACAACCATTTTGATCTGTAACAGTAACTTCATATAAACCGGAAGTAATATTGTTAAGATCCTGTGTTGTCTGACCTGAGTTCCACAGATATGAATATGGCGTAGTACCACCATTAACAGTAAGATCAATATTTCCGGTTGCATTACCATAGCAGCCGATGTTGCCAATAGAGGATATTCCACCTGAAATACTATCTTGTGGCTGATTGATAGTTACTGACTGATTTGATGTACAGCCATTAGCATCGGTAATAGTTACATTATAACTTCCTGCAGCTAATGATGGTTGATTTTGTGTAGTTGAACCATTGCTCCATACAATTGAATAAGGAGTTGTTCCACCTTGTATATCAAGATTTGCACTTCCTGTATTTCCACCAAAGCAAAGTACTGGAGACGTAGATGTAATAGATGAAGTGAGAGCAGCAGCAGGTTGTGTTAAAGTTATGTTTTGTTGAACCGAACAGTTGTTTGCATCTGTAACAGTTACACTGTATGTGCCTGCGGCAATGTTTGATAAATCTTCAGTGTTTGCACCATTGCTCCAGTTAAAATTGTAAGGAGTTGTGCCGCCTGTTATTGTAAGATCTATATTTCCAGTTGCATTACCAAAGCAAAGTATGTTCTGCATGCCGGTTATGCTTGAAGCTAAGACTCCTGCCGGTTGTGAAATGGTTACAGTTTGATTGTTATAACATCCATTGGCATCAGTTACAGTTACTGTATAAACACCGGAAGTAAGTCCTGAAATATCTTCAGTAGTTGCTCCATTGCTCCATGCAAATGTGTATGGTGCTGTTCCTCCTGATGCATTCAGGTCAATAGCTCCTGTTGCGTTGCTATAGCAATCAACATTTTGCGAAGACTGAATTGAAGTTGCAAGGTTCGAAGCAGGCTGACCTACATTTTCTGTCAGAGTAAATGTACAACCATTGGCATCCGTAATAGTTACAGTGTATGCTCCTGTTCCAAGATTTGAAATGTCTTCACTTACTGCTCCATTACTCCAGTTGAATGAGTATGGCATTGTTCCACCATTTACTGTAATATCAATAGAACCGTTACCACCACCTGTGCATGATACATTTTGATTCGATGTAACTGTTGCGCCCAATCCTGCAGCGGGTTGACTTATTGCAATTCCTGCAATGGATGTAGTACAACCGTTTGCATCAGTAATGTTTACACTATAGTTTCCTGCACCAACACCAATCAGGTTCTGATTTGTGCTGCCATCACTCCACAAATAGGAGTAAGGAGTAGTGCCACCATTGACATTAATTAATATTGCTGCTGTACTCTGACCAAAACAACCAACATTAGTTAAGTTGTTGATGCTTGAAGTCAGTGATGCTGATGGCTGTGTTAATGTAGCTGATTGTGATGATGTACAACCATTGGCATCAGTGATGGTTACTGTATAAGTTCCTGCTGCTATGCCATTCTGATCTTCTGATGTAGCACCATTGCTCCAGTTGTAATTGTAAGGAGTAGTACCTCCGTTGGCTGACAAGTCAATTGATCCTGTTGCATTGCCAAAGCAGTTAATATTCTGTGATGAAGTTATTGCTGAAGTTAATGAGCTCGAGGGTTGTGTGATAATTTCAGAAAGTGAGAATGTACATCCGTTGGCATCAGTAATTGTAACAGCATAGCTGCCTGATGTAAGTCCTGATATGTTTTGTGTTATTGCACCATTGCTCCAGTTATAGCTGAATGGTTGTGTTCCACCACTTACATTAAGACTTATTGATCCGTTATTACCGCCTGTACAATTAACATTCACAACGCTGTTTACACTGCCAAAGAGTACTGCAGCAGGTTCGCTGATGATGATATTATTAATTGATGATGTACAGTTGTTGGCATCTGTAATGGTAACTGAGTATGTGCCTGCAGATAGACTGCTAAGGTTTTGAGTAATTGCACCATTGCTCCAGTTGTAGGAGTATGGTGCTGTTCCACCGTTTACATTAAGTGTGATGTTTCCTGTACTTTGTCCGTAGCAGTTAACATTTTGAGTTCCTGAAATTGCTGAAGTCAATGCACCTGTAGGTTCTGTTAATGCAATTCCTGAAAGTAAATTGCTGCATCCGTTGGCATCAGTAATTGTTACTGAATAGGTGCCGGCACCAATGTTAGAAATATTTTGTGAAGTAGCACCATTGCTCCAGTTGTATGAATACGGTGCTGTTCCGCCATTTACAGAAAGTGTAATAGATCCTGTTTGATTTCCGAAGCAGTTGATATTTTGTGAAGAAGAAACGCTTGAGTTTAATGCACCTGCAGGTTGACTTACTGTGATACTTGCTGACGTGTTAGTGCAACCATTACCATCTGTAATAGTAACTACATAAGTGCCAGATGCTATGCCTGAAATATCTTCAGTGGTAGCACCATTACTCCAACTGAAAGAATAAGGAGTGGTTCCACCGGTAACTGTTAAGTCAATGCCACCTGTGTTGTTGCCAAAGCAACCTGCATCACTTGTTGTGAATGTATAAGCTAATGCAGCAGCAGGTTGCGTTATTGATACGCTGCCTGTTGTTGAACTACATCCATTGGCATCAGTAATTGTTAGTGTGTAGGTTCCTGCAGCAAGATTGCTAAGGTTTTGTGATGATGCACCATTGCTCCAGTTGTAGCTGTATGGTGCAGTGCCACCTGTTACGTTTACAGAAATACTTCCTGTATTTACATTAAAGCAGTTGATGTTTTGTGATGTGTAAGTATTGTTAAGAGCTGCTGTAGGTTGTGTTATTTGCAGCGAAGTTGAAGCTGAAGTACATCCGTTGGCATCTGTAACAGTTACACTGTAAGTGCCGGCAGCAATATTACTTAAGTTTTGTGTTGTTGCACCATTGCTCCAGTTGTAGGAATAAGGTGCTGTACCACCGTTTACATTAAGTGTGATAGCACCGGTATAATTATCATAACAGTTTACGGCTGTTAATTGTGGCGTTACAGCTAATGCACCGCTTGGCTGGGTAAGTACAATTCCATTCATCTGAGTTGTACAACCATTAGCATCTGTAATACTAACACTATAAGTGCCTGCTGTAATATTGGTAATATCCTGTGATGTTGCACCATTGCTCCAGTTGTAGGTGAAGGGTGCTGTTCCTCCGGTTACACTCACATCAATACTTCCTGTACTTTGATTGTAGCAAAGAATATTTTGTGAAGCTGAAATGCTTGCTGCCAATGCACCTGATGGCTGTGCAATTACCACGGATGACTGACTGATGCAATTATTTGCATCTGTAACAGTAACTGCATAATTACCTGCTGTCAGGTTTGTTAAGTTTTGTGTAGTAGCACCATTGCTCCAACTATAAGTGTATGGTGCTGTTCCGCCAACAACTGATAATGTTACTGAACCATTGTTGCCACCATAACAAAGAATATCCTGAGATGAAGCCACTGATGAAGTTAATGCCCCGGAAGGCTGATTAACTACACCTGTAGCAGCAGCAGTACAGCCATTAGCATCAGTAATTGATACATTATAAGTTCCTGCATACATTCCTGAAATATTTTGAGTTGTTGCACCATTACTCCATAAGTAAGTGTATGGTGCTGTTCCACCGCTTACAGCAAGTGTCAGACTTCCGTTGTTGCCTCCATAACAAAGAACAGAAACGTTAGTAGCAACATTAGCATCTAAAATTGCAGCAGGTTGATTTACCTGTATTGCAGCCTGGCTTGTTGTACAGCCTTGTGCATCAGTAACTGTTACACTATATGTTCCTGAATTTACATTAGATAAACCCGAAGTTGTTGCACCGGTATTCCAGATGTATGTATAAGGAGCAGTACCGCCTGATACTGTTGTTGAGATTGCACCGGTTGATAGGCCAAAACATAAAACGTCTGTAGTGTTTATAGATGTGGCTAAGGCTGCTGCCGGTTGCGATATTGTTATTGCCATAACTTGTGCTGTACAACCATTGGCATCAGTAACAGTTACAGAATAACTTCCTGCTGTCAGGTCATTAATATTTTGTGTTGTTGCGCCATTGCTCCATGAATAGGAGTAAGGTGCTGTTCCACCACTAACTGCTAAGTTGATGTTTCCATTATTTTGTCCATAGCAGGAAACATTCTGGCTGGTTGAAACACTGGCAGCCATTGCTGCTGATGGTTGTGTAATAGCTTTAGTTAATGTTGTCGAGCAATTGTTGACATCTGTTACAGTAACAGTATATGTGCCTGAAGTTATTCCCGAAATGTTTTGTGTAGTAGCACCATTGCTCCAGTTGTATGAATAGGGCGTAGTGCCACCGGAAACACTTAGTTGAATTGCAGCATTGTTACCACCAAAACAATTTACGTTTTGTGATGATGAAACAGATGCATTTAATGCCTGTGCCGGTTGCGAAACTGTTGTGGTTTCACTTGTTGTACAACCGTTGTTGTCGGTAACAGTTACTGTATATGCGCCAGAACTTAAACCTGTGATATTTTGTGAAGTTGCACCATTGCTCCATGCATAAGTGTAAGGTGCTGTGCCACCATTTACATTAATAGAAACAGAGCCATTAGATAATCCATAACAAGAAACATTCGTTGATGCAGATATTGTTGCATCCAACTGAGCCGATGGTTGAGTAATAGTTTTGTCGGCAGTAGTTGTACATCCGTTTGCATCTGTGATGGTAACAGTGTAGCTTCCTGCAGCAAGCCCTGAAATAGATGCAGTTGTTGCACCATTGTTCCATAAATAAGTGTATGCTGATGTTCCACCTGAAGCAGTAACACTCATGCTGCCATTCGGTACATTGTAACATGAAATATTTTGTGAAGCTGTTACAGAAGCACTCAATGCCTGAGCAGGTTGGGTAATTGTTTGAATTGCATTTGTTGTACACCCATTGTTGTCTGTTATGGTAACTGAGTATGATCCTGCTGCAAGCCCACTGATGTTTTGTGAAGTTGCTCCATTGCTCCAGTTGTATGAGTATGGAGTAGTGCCTCCGCCAACTGTGATAGAAATTGATGCATTGTTGCCACCAAAACAGTTAACATGCTGCGTTGCTGCTATACTGGCATTTAATGCCTGTGCCGGCTGGCCAATTACTTTTGTTAATGTTGTTGTACAATTATTGGCATCAGTTACTGTAACTGTGTAAGTTCCTGATGTCAGATTTTGAATATTTTGTGTTGTAGCACCATTGCTCCAGTTATATGAATAAGGTGAAGTACCTCCATTAACGTTTATATTTATTTGTCCGTTAGATCCACCATTACAACTTACTTCTTCTGATGATTCTAAAGATGCAGCTAATGCAGCTGACGGTTGATTGATAGTTTTATTTAAAGTAGTAGTACAACCATTAGCGTCAGTTACTGTAACGGTATAGCTACCTGCAATTAATCCGGTAAGATTTTGTGTTGTGGCACCTGTACTCCATACAAAAGTAAATGGCGAAGTACCACCGGTAACACCTACATTTATGCTGCCGTTGTTCAAGCCATAGCATGAAACTTCTGTTGAAGAAGATGTTGATGCCGTTAAAGCTCCTGAAGGTTGTGAAATATTTTTATTGATCGTGTAGATACATCCATTATCATCTGTAACAGTTACGGTATAGTTGCCTGCTGTAATGTTACTGATATTTTGTGTTGTTGCGCCATTACTCCAGTTAAATGAGTAGGGTGAAGTACCACCTGATACAGATAGGTTGATGTGCGCATTGTTTCCTCCGAAACAAAGTACGTTTTGAGAGGAAGAAATTGATGCTGATAAGGCATTGGCAGGTTGAGAAACAGTTCCGGTAGCTTGTAATTCACAACCTTTAGAATCAGTGATGGTTACATTATATATACCGGAGCTCAATCCATTTATATTTTGTGTAGTAGCACCATTGCTCCATAAATAGGTGTAAGGTGCAGTTCCACCGGTCACAGTAAGATTTAGTGCACCATTGCCACCACCGTTACAAGAAACATTCTGCATAGATTGAATGTTGGCGCTGATGGTTGCAGAAGGTTGTGTTAACGTAATATTGTTGGTTGTGCTTGTACATCCTTTAGCATCCGTTATTGTTACTGAGTATGTGCCGGAAGTTAAGTTGGCTAAATTCTGTGTTGTCGCGCCATTGCTCCAGTTAAACGAGTAGGGTGAAGTACCACCTGATACAGCAATGTTGATGGAACCTGTTCCGTTTCCGTAACAGTTGATGTTTTGTGTAGATGCGACAGAGCTGTTTAATGCTGCAGATGGTTGCGTAATACTGATTGCATTTTGTGATGAAGTACATCCATTAGCATCAGTAACAGTTACACTATAATTTCCTGCAACAATGTTTGAAATATTTTGTGTTGTTGCACCATTGCTCCATGTATAAGCATAAGGTCCTGTGCCACCATTAACGGTTAGCGAAACAGCACCGGTTGCATTGCCAAAGCAATTAACATTAGTGCCTGTGGCAGATGTGGTTAATGCTGCAGAAGGTTGTGCTACGCTAATTGAATTTTGCGATGAAGTACATCCATTGGCATCTGTAATAGTAACACTGTAAACACCGGAAGTTATATTGCTTAAGTTTTGTGATGTAGCACCTGTATTCCAGGAATAACTGTATGGCGATGTTCCACCATTAACGGTTACATTTATAGAACCTGTTGCATTGCCGAAACAATCTACTGCAACAGTATTTGCTGATGACGTTAATGAAGCAGAAGGTTGTGTAACAGCAATAGAAGATTGTGTTGAAGTACATCCTTTAGAATCTGTTACAGTAACTGTATAGTTTCCTGCTGCAATGTTGCTGATGTTTTGTGATGTGGCACCGTTGCTCCAAGAATAGGAGTATGGTGCAGTGCCACCTGAAACACTCAGATTGATTTCTCCTGTAGCATTTCCAAAACAGTTTACATTCACTGCAGTTGGTGTTGCAGCTAAAGCTGCAGCCGGTTGACTGATGTTTATTGAAGTTTGTGAGGTTGTACATGAGTTGGCATCGGTAACAGTAACTGTATAGTTTCCTGCTGNNTAACTGTATAGTTTCCTGCTGTTAAACCGGTAACTGATGAACTGGTTGCTCCCGTATTCCATAAGTATGTATATGGTGTTGTGCCACCTGAAGCTGTTACTGATATTGATCCGTTATTTCCACCAAAACAATTTACATTAACCTTTGAATTGGCTAATGATAATGCAGCAGCAGGTTGTGTTATGCTAATTGAACTTTGAGTGCTTGTACATCCTTTTGAATCTGTAACTGTAACGGTATAGTTACCGGCCGTCAGTCCGGTTACGTTTTGTGTAGAAGCACCATTGCTCCATGTAAAATTATATGGTGATGTACCGCCATTCACTGTCAGGTTGATTGCGCCTGTTGCACCACCATAACATCCAACACCTGTTGCACTTGCAGTGGCTGATAATGCCGCTGCAGGTTGTGTTAATGTTGCAGTTGCAGTTGTGCTGCAATTTTGCGAGCTGGTAACAGTTACTGTATAAGTGCCTGCTCCGGCATTGCTTAAGTTCTGTGAAGATGCACCATTGCTCCAGGAGTAAGTGTATGGTGCTACACTGTTAGAAACAGTTGTAGTAATTCCACCTGTCTGCTGACCAAAACAATTAATATTTGTTCCTGTCAGACTTACCTGTGGAGTTTTGCGAAGATTTATTATAATGGTGTCCTTAACTGTTGCGCAAACATTTTTAGGACCCATAATCAGCATTACCGAACCTGCATTAATATCAGCAGCTGATGGAATATAATATCCATTTTTAACTGTGTCGCTTGGACTAAACTGACCTGTTCCCGATGTTGTCCATTGAACAGCACCGGTGAAACTTGATTGTGAGTAGGCAATGGTTCCATTGAATGCTATTGAATCCTGACCACCACCTTTTGTACAGATATTTTTATCTGTTCCGGCACTGTTTACTAAATAGTCCGGTAAGTTGATAATAGTTTTTGAGCTAAGTTTATGTGCAAACCACCATGTGTTAATGGTGTTACTTTCACCAATAGTATTTTGGTCGGAGTTGGCAGGGCTTGATGTCCATGTATGGCAAGGTGATGGGCAACCGCCAAGGTTTGTTAAGCCACCAACTAAAACGTCATCATAAAATAATGAATCTACAAACTGTGCACTGCCGGGACGGATAACTGACATTGAGAATCCTGTTTCATGATTCTCTACATCATACATTGGCAGGTTCACCAATCCGGATTCAATACTTAATATTACTGATACAGGATTACCCACAGGAATTAAATTTCCTAAACCATCTTTTCCATCCCAATACAAACAACTTGAACCGGACGGCACTTGTGGAAAGAATAATTTCCGGTCTGCTGTACCGGCATCAAATTTATTGTTGTTATTTCTGTCAATCACAACTGTAACGTCAGATGTTTTTATTAAACCAACGTTGATGCAAATAGAATCCCTGACACAACGCTCCAGTGTAGGAGGCCCTGTTAAGAACGACATTGAACCATTGGGATACGCTATAATATCCGGGTCTGTAAGAAATAAACGATATTCTACAGGAACAGCAAATCCGGTTTTAGATCTTCTGTCAATTGTTGCATTTCCTGAATTGGATGTACCAAAACGGTTACATGATACACGAAATTTAAATGGCTTAATACCATTCAGATCAACTTTAGTTACGGAACTGTCCTGTCCATAAATAAAGAAAGATCCGAAAAATGGATTTGAATATGATTCAGTATTAAAACCCCAGTTTTTTGAAAATAGACGTCCTGTGACTTTTGTGTTATTGGAAGTGTTTACAACTGTTACATCAAATATTCCTAAGCCTAATTCTGTGTTACCTGCAACTGATGTCCCACTACCTTTATTAAATTCAATATAATAAGCACCAGGAAGACCTGTAGTAGGATTACAAACATAACCATTATAACCTGCTGCGTTAACCACATTCGGACCTGCAATGGCTTGCGAATGATAGGTGATAAATCCTTGTGCATTACTGGTTGGTAATTTTTGTGGGCCAAAAATGATATTCCCATTAGGATCTTTAATACGAACATACCAATCTGAGTTGGTAGAACGCTGTCCAATTCCAAAATAGATTTTTTCCTGTGCAGGATTATTGATTCGCACATATAGCCTGTCTTCGTCAGTGGCAGAGTAGCCTGCAAAAGTACCATAGGTAGTTTGCGTATTTAGAATCATAAGATTCGTTGCCTTTGTTGTATCAGGCTTGAACTGTGGCGATCCGTCAGCATATATTTTATCATGGCTGACAATTAGAAACAAAGCAAACAACAGCGATGCTGTCATCAACTTTAGTTGAAATTTCTGAATCATTTTATTTATAAAAGTTAACATCTTTCCCATAAGTTGGTGCGATTTTAATACACTGATATGGGCATTCAACGTTGATGTGCAATGTAAGGTTACAGGGTATTTAGTTTTGTTATGCCATTTAAAAATTATTATTGAATTTGTTGTAACCCTGTTTGAAAAGTACCGTATTAACCGGAAAAACATTTTCAAGTTTAAATTTTCCAGAAATGAAAAAAGTAATATTCAGTTTGTTTTTTGTCATAGCTGCATTTGCAGTAAAAGCACAAACAATCATTGGTAAAGTTGATGTGGATGGCGTTCCACAGTTTACGGCAGCAATCGCTGATTGCAAAAGCGAACTTCAAAAAGTAACAAGCAGCAAAGGCACGTTTTCTACCATGAAACTGCAGGATATTTCTTTTTCCCAAATGTCTAAAGGGCAATATTGTTTAACCGCCTATGAAAAGGATGCAATGGGAAAAGTAGCTCGTGGAATAAGAGTGGAGTGTAAACAAGATGATGAAAACAACTTAATCATCACACCCGCTTCTAAAGTCGAAACTACTACAGGTAGAGCATTTGTAAAAATTAATACTTCAATGCAGTAAAATTGTAATTTGATATCATAAAAAAGGGAGCCCGTAAGCTCCCTTTTGCATTTTTAATCCATTTTATTTTTGAAGTTTTTTCTTCAGATTGGTGTCAATCACTGAAAGAAAATCTTCTGTATGCAGATAATGTTCAGGCTTTGTTTCATTGCCATAAATACATACAGCGAGGTCTTTTGTCATTTTACCGCTCTCTACAGTCTCTACACAAACTTCTTCTAACGCTTTTGCAAAATTAATTAATGCAGCATTGTTGTCTAATTTACCTCTGAAATCGAGTCCTCTTGTCCAGGCAAATATTGAAGCAATAGGATTTGTAGATGTTGGTTTTCCTTTCTGATGTTCGCGGAAGTGACGTGTTACAGTTCCATGTGCTGCCTCTGCTTCCATTGTTTTTCCATCAGGTGTAATTAATGTTGAAGTCATCAAACCAAGCGAGCCAAAACCTTGCGCAACGGTATCACTCTGTACATCTCCATCATAATTTTTACATGCCCAAACAAAATTTCCGTTCCATTTTAGTGCACTTGCAACCATGTCATCAATCAAACGATGTTCGTAGGTTATATTTTTTGCTTCAAACTTCGATTTAAATTCTTTCTCATATACTTCCTGAAAAATATCTTTAAATCTTCCGTCATATTTTTTTAGAATGGTATTTTTTGTTGACAGATATAATGGCCATCCTTTTTGTAGGGCAACATTAAAGCATGATTGTGCAAAACCTCTAATGGACTCATCGGTGTTATACATAGCAAGTGCAACACCATTGCCTTTAAAGTTAAATACCTCATGTTCAATAGTGCCATCTTCACCTTCAAATTTTATGGTGAGTTTGCCTTTGCCTTTGGTCAGAAAGTCTGTAGCACGATACTGATCACCAAATGCATGACGACCAATACAGATTGGAGCAGTCCAGTTTGGTACCAAACGTGGAATATTTTTACACACAATTGGCTCACGAAAAACAGTTCCATCAAGAATGTTTCTGATAGTTCCATTTGGCGACTTCCACATTTGTTTCAGATTAAATTCTTTAACACGTGCCTCATCAGGAGTAATTGTGGCACATTTTATTCCTACATTATATTTTTTTATTGCTTCGGCAGCTTCTACTGTTACTTTATCATCAGTAGCATCGCGATGCTCCATGCCAAGGTCATAATATTTTATGTCAATGTCTAAGTAGGGTAGAATGAGTTTATCTTTTATAAACTTCCAGATAACTCTTGTCATCTCATCACCATCCAATTCAACAACAGGATTCAAAACTTTAATTTTTTCCATTCGATTAACTATTTTTAAAAATGAGCGACAAAAATAATGTTTTAAGAATCTCTTTATTGACCAACTTCAGAAATTGTGATTCAAATCATTTTAAAATGACTAATGTGTAATTTATATGTTAAAACATGAATGTCAGATTTTACCGAATTATTGTCCATGTTGGTTAGGCGCTTGAAAACAAACATTTTAGAAGGTTATTAACAGATGGTTTATGAATTTTAGGAAGTTTGTTTTTTATTTAGCTTTGCCACCCTAATTATAAAATATGAAGCTATTTTCTACAGTCAGTTTTTTCATGACTTTATTGATTCTTCCTTTTCTTTCCTCCGCACAGTCCGGAGTTATAAAGGGGGTTATTTTAAATGAGAACAGTGTTCCGATGGCAGGTGAAGTGGTTGTGCTGAATGGTACCAACTATCAAGCAATTACAGACAAAGATGGAGCATTTACTATGAGTGGTGTTACTTATGGTACTTACTCACTTTCTGTGCAGGATGTTGCTTACAGCGGCTATAAACAAGAAGTAGTTGTGAACGCTGAATCAGTTGATGTTGGTTTGGTTAAATTGGTTTACAGCCCGGGAACAACTACAACAGAAGCGGACATTCCTGTTGTAACACTTGATGATGATGAATTGCAATCCAACTCTGCACAGTCAAGTGTATCCAGTGTTTTAGGTGCATCTCGTGATGCTTTTACTTCAGCAGCTAATTTTAATTTCAGTGTTGCACGATTCAAAACCCGTGGATATGACACAGAAAACTTCCCGACATTAATGAACGGAATTGCAGAAGAAGATTTAACCAACGGTCGTACTGCATATTCAAGCTGGTCAGGTTTGAATGATGTGCTAAGATCAAGAGAGTCAACTTCAGGTTTGAATCCATCAACTTATGCTTTTGGTGGTGTTGGCGGTTCATACAGTATTGACTCACGTGCCGGAAGACAGCGTAAACAAATTCAGGCTACCTATTCATTAAGCAACAGAACGTATGACAATCGTTTTATGTTAGCTTATGGAAGTGGTTTTAACAAAAAAGGATGGGCTTATTCAGCTTCTATTTCAAAAAGATGGGCTAAAGAAGGTTTTATTAAAGGAACCTATTATGACGGTTTTGCCTATTATTTAGGTGTTTCTAAAGTTATCAATAAGCATGAGTTTGATTTTACCGTCTTAGGCAGTCAGTACGAAAGTGCCCGTTCATCATCAAATACTAAAGAAGTTTATGATATAGCAGGCGATCATTATTATAATTCAAACTGGGGATATCAGAATGGAGAAATCCGTAATGCTAATATTGGAAGAAGCCATCAACCGGTGTTTACATTAAATCATGAGTATAAAATTAGTAATAACACAACCTGGTTTTCTGCTTTATCATATACAACAGGTAAGCGCGAATCAACAGCACTAAATTGGTTTGCTGCTGACCCACGCCCAACATACTACAGAAATTTGCCTTCATGGCAAACAGATTCTGCTGCAGCAGCACAAGTGTACAATACACTGAAAGCAAATCCTGATTTATTGCAAATCAATTGGGATAATATGTTGCTTGCCAACGATCAGAATTTTCAGACGGTTAACAATGCCGATGGTGTTGCAGGATCAACTGTTAGCGGTAAGCAAGCATTGTATTTAATCGAAAACCGTGTAATTCAAACAAATCGTCTTAGTTTTAATACCACATTTAATACTATTTTAAATGATAATATTACTACAAGCACCGGTTTGTCTTTTCAAAAACAAACTTCACGCTTTTATAAAGAAGCAGAAGATTTGTTAGGTGCAGAATTTTTTGTTGATATTGATAAATTTGCTGATCAGGATTTTCAGGATGAGCAATTAAGTCAGAGTGATTTAAATCATCCAAACAGAATAGTTCGCGAAGGTGACCGCTTTGGCTACGACTACGAGGCACACATTACAAATGCAAAAGCATGGACACAGGCTGTTGCCAAATATAATAACATTGACATATTCGGTGCTATACAGGCTGCTTATACCTCTGTTTACAGAGAAGGTAATTATAGAAATGGCTTGTTTCCGGATGACTCTTATGGCAAATCAAAAACTTATGTATTTCCTGATGTTGGTGTGAAAGCAGGTGCTACTTATAAAGTAAATGGCCGCAACTATGTTTTTGCTAATGCAGGCTATATGACAAGAGCGCCATTTTTTAATAACATGTATTTATCACCACGCTCAAGAAACACGGCAGTAGCTGATCTTACAAGTGAAAAAATTACATCTTTAGAAGGAGGCTATTTACATATTGCGCCTAAGATTAAAGGTAAACTTAAATTGTACTATACAAACTTCAGAGATGGAATTGAAAGTCGCTCGTATTATCTGCAGGGATTCGGCACAAACAGCTATGTAAACTACACACTTTCAGGAATAGAAAAAGTACATGCAGGAACAGAGATTTCTGTTGATGCTAATCTGGGTATGGGACTCTCTGCAATGGCAGTAGCTTCAATTGGTCAGTATTATTATAGTTCACGCCCTACAGCAACAATAACTGTTGATAATACCAACACTGTTCAGTCAACAGGCGAAGTGGTGTATATGAAAAATCTGCATGTTGACAACACACCTCAAAATGCATTCACAGTTGGATTGAATTATCGTTCCAAAAAATTCTGGTATGTTGGTGTTAATGCCAATTGTTTCTCTAATTCTTATGTTGAAGCAAGTCCTGCCAGACGCACCGGTGACATCATTGATGGTGTGGATGAAAACAGTCAGGCATGGGAAAAAATTCTTGGGCAGGAGCGCTACGATGCACAAATGACACTTGACTTGAGTGCAGGATGGTCAATTAAACTGAACAATCATATCAAAGCTTTAAAGAGAAACACTTTCTTCCTTATTAATCTTAACATCAATAACCTGCTCGATAATAAAGACATTATTACCAATGGTTACGAGCAAGGCAGATTGGATAAATCTGCTGTGCTTTCAGGAAGACCTGATGTGTTTGCTTCAAAATATAGTTATGCTTTTGGCAGAACTTATATGATCAGCTTTATTTTAAGAATGAATTAATAACTAATTAGAAATATAATAAAACAATGATAAAGAATATTAAAATCACAACAGCATTTGCAATTCTTGCAATTACTTTAAGTACTGTTTCCTGCGTTAAAAAGGATGATTTTGACAATGCACCTACTTCTAATGTTGATCCGGATATTGTTACCAATGCAACAGTGTCGAGTGTTGTAACGTTAGCTAATGCAACCGGTCCGGTTCAGATAACTGCTGATTTAACTTTCTCTGCCATTATTGTGGCCGATGACAAATCCGGTAATTATTATAAGGAGATGATTGTTCAGGATACAACTGCAGGTATTAGTATATTACTTGATCAGCCGTCTTACTTCACCTCTTTATTTATCGGAAGAAGAGTTTTTGTTAAGGCAAAAGGCTTATATATTCAGGCTGTAAACGGTACACCTAAAATTGGTGTATTAAATGCCGGTGCAGTAGCTGAAATTCCTGCTGCAGAAATCGGAAATTATATTGTAGGAGGTAAATGGGGATTAACGGTTGTTCCTGCAAAAAGAAAGTTGAATGCATTGACAGATGCCGACTTAAATACACTTGTTCAATTCGATAGTGTTGCATTTGCTTCTGCAGAAGTTGGCTTGCCATTTGGCGATGCTGCAAATAAATCAACTGTTAACCGCAATATTCAGGATTGTTTTGGAAATTCATTAATTGTGAGAACAAGCGGCTATGCCAATTTTGCGACTACACTTATCCCATGCAAAGGGGGACCAATCACTGCCATTTACCAGAAGTATAACGCTACACCTCAGGTATTTCTTCGCGATATGAACGATGTGCCTGCAAATATTGAACGTTGTGATGGTGTTGTTTGTACACCTGTTTATGTTTCAATAGACAGTATAAGAACATTGTTTTCAAGTGGTACAACAACAGTTCCCGGAGGTTTTCATATTAAAGCAACTGTAATTTCTGATTACACTACCTCTGCACTTGATACCAGAAATGTTATCGTACAAGATGCAACCGGTGGCATTTGCTTGCGTTATAGCACTGCACCAAACTTTTCAATGAACTCTCAATATGATTTTAATGTTGGTGGTTTAACATTAGCAGAGTTTAATGGATGGCTGCAAATAAATAATATGGCTGGTGGTCTTTCAATTACAGGATTAGCACCAATCACACCGACAGTTATTGATTTGGCAACTGCAACTGCAAATTTTGAACAGTATGAATCAATGCTCATTAAAGTAAACAATGTTACCATTAATAATGGAACAGCAACTACTTATGGTGCCAATGGTGGCAGCCTGACTATTAATGATGGCAGCACACCAAATACAGTAGTTCTCTATTGTCGTAGTGCTGCATCTTTTGCAAGTTCAGCTACACCAACAACCCCGGTAAGCATAACAGGCATTTTGACGCAGTTCAACACTACAAAACAATTTCAGATTAGAAATTTAGGTGATATTCAATAGGCATTAAATATTTTTAGCGCAGTGCAGGAATATCCTGCACTGCGTTTTTTATTTCAATCGGTACTCCAATGAAACGTTTAATTAGTATTGCTTTTTTTCTGCTCCTGTTGCAAAATGGCTTCGCACAGTTAGTATCAATTGCCACGGCCAGAACTTCACCCACAGGAACGCAAGTAACAGTTACTGGAGTTTGTGTCAACGGACAGGAATTAGGAAATATCCGTTACATCGATGACGGGACTGGTAGTATTGCTGTGTTCAGCACGCAATTAAATGCAACGGTTCGTGGTGATGCTATAATGGTGACAGGTGTACTTTCAGATTATTTTGGCCTTCTTGAAATTACTACGCTGACCGCATTTCAGAATCTGGGAGGTGGTAATAACCTGCCTGCACCAATTGTTACAACACCGCTGCTGCTCGATGAGACTACAGAAAGTCATTTAGTACGAATTGACGGAGTTGTGTTCAATAATGGTGGCGGAACTTTTATGGGTAACGCTAACTATGCTTTTACTTCAAATGGTGAAAGCGGACAAGTGCGCATTGCAGCAAATACCAATCTCGTAGGTCAGCCAATTCCTTCAGGTGCTGTAAGTCTGATTGCAGTTTGCAGTCAGTACCAAACAGTATATCAGTTATTGCCTCGTGATCAGAATGATATTTTTATTTCATCCTCATTTTACATGACCTCACCACCTGTTCAGCAAAATATCAGCGCGTCAGGTTTTGATGTAAACTGGACAACCAACTTACCTGCATCTTCATTTATTGAATATGGACTTACACCTGCTCTTGAATTAGGTATTCTGAATGGAACTTCAGGTAGTACTAATCACACAGTGACACTTGCAGGCGCATCACCTTCGCAACTTTATTATGTAAAAGCATTTTCAGTAAATGGAAACGATACAGCAAAAGCTACTGTGAAAATCTACATGACTGCATCACTTTCAAGCGGTGATATGAAAGTTTATTTCAATAAGTCGGTAAACAATAATTATGCATGGACTCCGGCAAACAATGCAATTCAACTGCCCGGAACTTTTCAGGATACTATTGCTGCCTATATCAACCGCTCGCAACAGAGTGTTGATATTGCAATTTATAATTTTGAAAACAGTGGTACATCACAGATTGTTCAGGCAATTAATGATGCCGACAACAGAGGTGTTGCGGTAAGGATTATTTATGATGGAGGTAATGTAAACAGCGGATTAGCACAGTTAAATCCCGGAATAAATATGTTGCCTTCTCCAACTACTCCTCCGGGTTATTATTCCATTATGCATAATAAGTTTGTGGTTATTGATGCATTTGCTTCCAATGCAAACTATCCAATTGTGATTTCCGGCTCAACCAATTTTACAAATGCTCAGCTCAATAACGATGCAAACAATTTATTGATTATACAGGATAAATCGCTTGCCATTGGCTACACAATGGAGTTTGAAGAAATGTGGGGCAGCAGCACACTACAACCAAATCCTTCCAATTCAAAATTCGGACCTGATAAAAAAGACAATACTCCGCATGAATACAATATTGGAGGCAATCGTGTGGAATCTTATTTCAGCCCTTCTGATAATGTAAACAATCAAATAATGACAACGATTGAAACTGCTAATCAGCAAATGCAATTTGCATTATTGGTGTTTACACGTTTTGATTTAGCCTATGCTGCGGAAGACCGTATTGTGAATCATGGTGTAGAGGCATACGGTATGGTCGATGACACCGGTAGTGGTGGTGGGCAGGCCTATAGTATTTTAAATGCTGTTATGGGTTCAAAACTGATGCTTTACAATCATGCAACACAAACCGGATTGTTGCACCATAAATACGTGATTGTTGATCAGAATGATCCTTCAAGTGACCCTTTGGTACTGACAGGCTCGCATAACTGGAGTACAACTGCCAATCAGAAGAACGATGAAAATACTTTAATCATACACAGCAGAAACATTGCCAATCAATATTATCAGGAATTTGTAAAACGATTTACCGATAATGGCGGTGTACTTGGTTTGAATGAAACAGAACAGGGTATGACAGTGCAGTTATATCCCAATCCCGCATCTGAACATTTGTTTATCAGCCTTAATCATACCCTTGAGAATAATTATCAATTCGAGCTTTTTGATGTTGCCGGTAAGCAGGTAATGCAATTAAATCTGCAAAAGGGCAATTCCGGAATGATTTCTTTAGGAAAGTTAAATAAAGGCATCTATTTCTATCAAATCAGAGGAGTTAAGTTGGTAAATTCAGGTAAACTGATTATCAATTAAACGGACAATAATCTTCCTGTCATCTTAATTTTAGGATAAACAACTTATACTTTTTTGCTTTTATTTCCGTTTGCCTTATCAACAAAACTGTGTTTAAAATAGCAGTGACACTTGATTATTTTATAGGGGCATGGGTGTACTTTTACTGTTCTAAAATTTCGAATTCAACATGAGCATTTTATTGCAAATTACGCAAGCTGTTACGGATAGCGCCACTGCATTACAGCCTGCGGTGAAGGCCGAACAATCAATTTCGTTTCTTGATTTGGTTATCAAGGGCGGACCGATAATGATTCCGTTAGGATTGTTGTCTGTTGCTGCTGTTTATATATTTTTCGAGAGATACTTTACCATCAGAAAGTCGTCCAACATTGATAAGAATTTTATCAATCAGATAAAAGACTTTGTCCACACAGGTAATGTTGATGCAGCAAAGGCCTTGTGTAGAAACACAAACCATCCTGTGGCACGTATGATTGAAAAAGGGTTGCTGCGCTTGGGTAAACCTATCCGTGATATAGAATCATCAATAGAGAATGTAGGTAAACTCGAAATTTATAAACTTGAAAAGAACTTGAGTTTCTTGGGAACAATTGCAGGAATTGCGCCCATGTTTGGTTTCCTCGGAACAATCTTCGGTGTAATAAAAATTTTCTATCAGATATCATTGGAAAATAGTTTGCAGATTGACACCATTTCAGGTGGTCTGTATGTAAAAATGATTACCAGTGCCGCAGGTTTGTTAATTGGTGTTGCAGCTTATGCCGGTTATCATTATCTGATATCTTTAGTTGACCGTGCAGTAAACAAAATGGAAATTAATGCTGTTGAGTTTATTGACCTGCTCGAAGAGCCTGTAAAAAAATAATTGTGAAATCCTGTTAAACAAAGCATCATTATGGCATTGAATCTGAGAAGGCGAAATAAAATGACAGGGGAAGTTTTTGTTGGCTCCCTCAACGATATTATGTTTTTCCTTTTATTGTTTTTCCTGATTACATCAACAATGGCTACACCAAACGTTTTAAAACTCTTGTTGCCGAATGCAAAAACCAGCAAGCCTGCTGTGAAGCACCCGGTGACAATTTCAGTTACTGCCGATATGCAGTATGCAGTGAACAATCAGGAGGTAGTGTTTGATCAATTGGAAAGTGCTATTCTTGCCCAATTACAAGGCCAGGAAGATCCAACAGCAATTTTGAAAGTTGATAAAAGTGTTCAGGTGCAAGGCTTGGTTGACTTGCTTGACATTGGTGCCCGTAATAAAATAAAAATGGTGCTTGCAACCAACACAGTGAAATAACATGGAAGCTCCGGCTATTAAAAGAAACTCTTTACTTTTAACCTTGGTGCTGCATGGCATCTTGTTGTTTCTTTTATGGTGGTTCACCATGCACACAAAAATTCCACCCTTTGGTGGTGGTGGTGGTGCAGAATCTGCTAACCTTGGTTTTGTTGAATTGTCAACAGGTGATATTCAACCGGAATCAGAAAATGTTTCCGAGAATCCACATCCTGTAACAGCAACACCCCCTGCTGTAGTTCAGGAACAAAATTATACCACACAGGAAACAGAAGAGAGTGCAGTTGTTGAAGCTAAAAAAGAAAAGACTCCGGAAAAGAAAGTTATTAAATCGGTTGAAACACCTGTAAAAACTGAAGTTAAAAAAGTAGAGCCTGTTGTTCCTAAAGTAAATGCAGAGGCTTTATATCCTGGCAAGAAAAATAAATCAGTTTCGCAGGGAACATCCAACACAGGCAGTGGTGATCAAGGCACTCGTGATGGCGATCCTAATGCATTATATCAGGGCAAAGGCACCGGACAAGGTGGAAGTGGCAGTGGAGGAGGAGAAGGTGATGGTTCAGGACCAGGAAAGGGTAGTGGCTCAGGCCCCGGATTTTCTTATGATTTAGCAGGAAGGTCTGTTCGTGCCAAGCCAACAATTTACGACAATAGCCAGGAGACAGGTAAGGTTGTGGTATCAATAAAAGTTGATAAGTATGGCAACGTAATTGACGCAGTTCCCGGTGCCAGAGGTTCAACTACCACAAGCTCAAACCTTTTCAGAAAAGCAAAAGACGCTGCATTTAAGGCGAAATTTAATCAAAGTCCACAAGGTGTTGAAGAGCAAAGGGGAACCATTACCTTTGTTTTTCTTGTTCAGTAAAATGAACTATACCGAAACACTGAATTATTTGTTTTCTAAGTTGCCAATGTTTCATCGCATTGGTGCAGCAGCTTATAAAAATAATTTAGATAACAGTATTGCATTAGACAACATACTCAATCATCCACATAAATCTTTTAAATCTATTCATATTGCCGGCACAAATGGTAAAGGATCAACCTCAAATATGCTTGCTGCCGTATTGCAACAACAAGGTTTTAAGACAGGATTGTTTACCTCACCTCATCTGAAAGATTTCAGAGAGCGGATAAGAGTTAATGGAAAGATGATTCCTAAAAAGTATGTAAGCAATTTTGTACAACAACATATGAATGAGTTTGATGTTGTGAAACCATCTTTTTTTGAATGGACAGTTGCATTGGCATTCGATTATTTCCGGCATTGTAAAGTTGATGTTGCAGTAATTGAAACCGGTTTAGGCGGACGGTTGGATTCAACAAATATTATTCAGCCACTACTTTCTGTAATTACAAACATCGGTTGGGATCATGTGAATCTTTTAGGTGATACGCTTGAAAAAATTGCAGTTGAAAAAGCGGGAATAATAAAAAAGAATATTCCTGTTCTGATTGGTGAAACAACGCTTCATACAAAAAATGTTTTTCTGAAAAAAGCTATTGAAAATTCAGCACCAATTTATTTTGCAAGCAATCAATGTAAAGTCCGGCTTAAAAAAAAACATCTGGAATATTTGGTGCTTGATGCTCAATTAAAGCATGGTGAAATTTATAATAATTTGAAATTAAGTCTTGCCGGTGATTATCAGTTAAAAAATGTGGCAACTGTTTTGTCAGTAATTGAGTTATTGAAAGATTCAGGTTTTGCAATTGAAAAGAAAAATGTAAAAAAGGCCCTTGCAAATGTTCAACATCTGACCGGATTCAGAGGCAGATGGCAGGTATTGGGAACTAAACCGCTCATTATAGCAGACACCGGCCACAACGTTGACGGCATTAAAACTGTAATTCGCCAAATTTGTAAGATAAGTTTTAAAAAGCTTCATTTGGTTATTGGTATGGTTAATGATAAGGACGTTATGCCTGTCCTAAAGCTATTGCCAAAGCATGCAATCTGCTATTTTTGCAATGCTAAAATCCCTCGTGCAATGCCTGCTAAAGAATTGAGAAGCAAGGCTATAGAAGTGGGATTGCAAGGCGAATATTATACATCGGTTAAACGGGCATTGCTAAGCGCAAAAAAAGCAGCCACAGCACAAGATTTGATTTTTGTCGGAGGTAGTACATTTACAGTAGCAGAAGTACTCTGATTGTGTGTAACTATTCACCCAAAAACACACACTTTTTCAGTGTAGTTAGGGTAATTTTGTGACGCTTAAAAATTTTATGATTACGATGAAACTTAGATTGACAATTTTGTTCATGGCAATGGTATGTTTAGCCAATGCCGATCAAACAATTTTTCCTCTTAATTCTGTTTGGAAATATTTAGACAATGGAACGAATCAGGGTACAGCCTGGCGCGATTCTAATTTTAGCGATGCGTCATGGAGTAGCGGTAATGCTAAGTTTGGCTATGGCGAAGGAGATGAATCAACTATTGTTTCATTTGGGCCTAACGCTGCAAACAAGTTTGTTACAACTTACTTCCGTAAATCATTTAACATTACCAATGTTGCAGCTTTCACAGCGTTTGAGCTAGGAGTAAGACGTGATGATGGAGTGGTTGTGTATGTTAACGGGGTAGAAGCTTGGCGCGACAATATCAATGGAACTATATCATATCTTACTTTGGCTGCCAGTGATGCTGCAGACGATGGAAATTCTGTTTTAACAGCTAATATTCCTGCTTCTCTGTTTGTCACTGGTAATAATGTTATTGCCGTTGAAATACATCAGTTTGTGGTTAACAGTTCTGATTTAAGTTTTGACTTACGACTCACAGGCCTAGAAACTCCACCGCCAACAAATGTTACTATTTTTCCGCTAAATTCAGTCTGGAAATATCTGGACAATGGAACCAATCAGGGTACAGCGTGGCGCGATGTGGCATATAGTGATGCAACATGGGCATCAGGTCCCGGAGAATTTGGTTATGGTGATGGCGATGAAAGTACAGTGGTTTCTTATGGTTCTAACGCTTCGAACAAGTTTATTACAACCTATTTCCGAAAAACCATTTCTATTGCTGACATTTCTGCCTTTACTTCCATGCAGTTAGGTATCAAGCGTGATGATGGTGTAGTGGTATATGTAAACGGTGTTGAAGTTTGGCGCGATAATATTAATGGTGTTGTTACATACACTACACTTGCCGCCAACGATGCAGCCGATGATGGCTCTTCTTTACTGACTGCAAACATCCCTACGTCTTACTTCGTAAATGGAACCAACGTTATTGCAGTTGAGATTCATCAGTTTGTCGCTAACAGTTCTGATTTGAGTTTCGATATGTCATTAACCGGTATGGGAAACACTCCACCTGCTATACCATCTGTTGTAATTGGCTCATATCTGAATGTTGCTACGCCAACAAGTATCATTGTTAGATACAGAACAGATATTTCTGCTATGTCAAAAATTGTGTATGGAACAACTTCCGGTATTTTTACAGATAGTGCCGTGAGTGCATCACCGGTTACAGAACATATTGTTCAGCTTAGTGGCTTGCAACCAAACACAAAATATTATTATGCCGTTAAATCAGGAAATAATTTTTTACAGAATGACCCTGCAGAAAATTACTTTATAACACCGCCAGTTGCAGGAACAGTAAAACCTACCCGTATTTGGGTGCTGGGCGACATGGGCTTTGGCGGTGTGGAACAGAATCAGGTTCGCGATGCTTATTATAACTATACCGGCAATACATATACAGATCTTTGGTTGTGGCTTGGAGACAATGCTTACAATTCAGGCACCGATGCAGAGTATCAGAACAATGTGTTTAACAACAGATATGAGAAGATGCTTCGTCAAACTGTAGTTTGGCCAGCAGCTGGTAATCATGAAATGTATGCGTCCAATGCAGTCACAGAAACAGGCCCCTACTATGAGTTGTTTAACTTCCCTACTAACGGAGAAGCCGGTGGTGTACCATCAGGTAAGAAAGCATATTATTCATACAACTATGCAAATATTCACTTCATTGTACTTGAATCAACAACAGCATCTTTCAGAACAATTGGTGGTGCAATGATGAATTGGCTTCAGGCAGACCTTGCTGCTAATACACAAAAATGGACTGTTGTTTATTTTCATCACCCACCATATTCAATGGGTAGCCATAACTCCGACACAGAAACTGAATTGATAGAAATGCGACAAAATTTTGTTCCTATTCTGGAGCAATATAAAGTTGACCTTGTTCTAACCGGTCATAGCCATAACTATGAACGTTCTTTCTTTATCAAAAACCACTTTGGCTCTGAAAGCACTTTTAATAATTCCAATCTTGTTGATGGTGGAAGCGGGGCAGGAGCAACACCTTATATTAAATCAGCATCTTCCAATTTTCAGGGTACTGTTTATGCAGTTGCCGGAACAGGAGGAATACTTGAAGGTACTTCACCCGGCTGGCCACACAATGCCATGTATTCTTATTCTTCTTCAACGTATGGTTCAATGGTTTTAGACATCAATGGCGATACACTTTATGCAAAGTTTATTGACAACACCTTGCCTAATCCCACAATCTATGATCAATTTAACATCATCAAACAATGTGATCAGCAAGTGACACTTGCACCATATAATAATGTTTGTTCCGGACAAAGTGCATTTGCTTTGGCAGGGGGAAGTCCTTCCGGTGGAACGTATTCCGGCATTGGTGTAAGCAATGGTGTTTTCGATCCATCTGTTGCCGGTATTGGCACACATACTATTACTTACACCTATACAAATGGTTTTTGCAGCGATTCTGCCACCTCAACAATAACAGTTACAACAGGAGGGCAGATAGCAACTATCAGCCCATCAGGAAATATAACTCTCTGTCAGAACGATTCTGTAATATTATCTGCCAACAGTGGAATTGGGTTAACTTATCAATGGCAATTGAATGGTTCTGATATTTCAGGCGCTACTTCTCAAAGCTATACAGCTAACGGTGCCGGCAACTACACAGTAGCTGTCACTACATCTTGTGGAACAGTTGTTTCATCAGCAACAATAGTTGGAGCAGCTACTTCTGTTAGCATTTCACCCTCAGGATCTGTAAACCTTTGCTCAGGTCCGGTTACACTTGCTGCAAACACAGGTGTAGGCTATACTTATCAATGGAAAAATAATGGTGTTGATATTAACGGAGCTACAAATAGTAGCCTAGAGATATTAAGTGCAGGAAGTTACTCTGTATTAGCCACCGACTCAACCGGATGTGCTTCATTATCCAATGTTGTAACTGCTTCAGGTAGTTCGCATGTTATATCCGCATTGGGAGCAACAGATATATGTGCAGGAAGTAAAGTTATGCTTTCTGCTCAGACCGGAACCGGTTTTACATTCCAGTGGTATAGAAATAATGGTGCAATTTCCGGAGCTACAGGCTCTTCATATAATGCATCTAGCCATGGCAACTACTATTGTCGGATTGTTGCACCGGGATGTGTAGGAAATTCTAACACAATTGTTGTTACAGTTATTAATAACCCTACACCGACTATTTCTGCTAACGGTTCAGTAAATGTTTGTAGTGGTAGTTCAGTGATACTTTCAACAAATACTTTTTCCGGAGTATCTTATCAGTGGGAGAGAAATGGTTCTGCTGTAAATGGTGCAACCTCGCAATTGCATACAACTACACTTGCCGGAACTTACCGTGTCACACAAACTGCAAATGGATGCTCAAAAAAATCACCTGCCATAGCTATTAAAGTTGTCGCAGGACCCACAGCAACAATTACTGCTAACGGAAGCGTTAATTTGTGTAATGGACAAACAGTTACTTTAAATGCAAATATTGTTTCCGGTGCAACCTATCAATGGCTTGCAGATGGAGTGGATATTGCCGGTGCAACAAATCAAAGTTTGGTTGTAAGTACATCAGGGAATTATCAATGCAGAATAACAACTACATGTGCAGCTCTTTCTAATATTGTTGCTGTTACAGCAAGTTCAATGCAGATTTCTATTTCACCTTCAACTACGCAAACAGTATGTCAGGGGAATAATGTGCTTTTTTCAACTTCCAATGAACCCGGTAACAATTATCAATGGAATGTTGATGGTAATGCAATACCCGGAGCTATATCTGATTCTTATTCCGCTAACGTATCTGGTGTTTACTCAGTTACAATAACAAATGGATGTGGTACACAAACATCACAAACTGTTACTGTTAATGTAGTGCCTGTTACAGCAACAATATCGCCTGATGCAGCTCAGATAATTTGCTCTGGTGGAAGTGTAAACTTTACTGCTAATACTGGCTTTGGAAATAATTATCAGTGGAACCTTAATGGAAATCCAATAAGTGGTGCAATAAGCCAGACTTTTAATGCCAATGTTGCCGGAAATTATTCTGTTACTATCTCAAACAGTTGTGGTGTCTATACTTCTGCATCCGTACAAGTTTCTGTTGGCTCTATTATTGCAACAATTAGCCCAGATACTACACAAACTATCTGCTCTGGCGATAGTGTTCTGCTAACAGCCAATCCTGCCAGTGGCATTTCTTATCAATGGTATTTAGATGGTAATACAATAGTTGGAGCAAATGCATCAACTTATTATGCAAAATCTCAGGGAAATTATACGGTTAGTATTGTGAGTTCATGTGGAAATTCTACTTCACCTTCAGTGGCGCTTACAGTAATTTCTCTTTCCAGTAGTATTACACCTGCAACTACGCAAAATATCTGTCCGGGTTCTTTTATACTATTATCAGCCAATACAGGTAATGGTTTATCATATCAATGGAAAAAAGATGGTATAATAATTAGCGGAGCTACACAGGCAACATTCTTAGCTGAAGAAACCGGAATTTATACTGTTGATGTATCAAACAGCTGTGGATCATTAGAGTCAAATCAGGTAACAGTAAATGCTACGCTGATTAATGCTTCTGTAACTCCTGTAGGAACTACAACTGTTTGTTCGGGTACGCCACAAACATTTTCTGTGTTACCAACAATCGGAGCAACTTATCAATGGTATAGAAACAACGTTGCAATCAGCAATGCAACAAATAATTCATTTAATGCATCTAGTTCAGGACAATATTATGTAAAGGTGCATTTATCCGGGTGTAATGTAGTAACATCAAATACGGCAATACTATCTGTGCAGACAAACACTACACCAACAGTAACTGTAACACCTGGAACAACATTATGTAATGGGCAACAGGCAACATTAAGCAGTAATATTTATTCCGGTGTTGCAATTCAATGGCAACATGAAAAAGTGAATATTCCCGGAGCTACCTCACAAACGTATCAGACAAACATTGCCGGACAATACAGAGTGGTACACACCTATAACGGTTGCGTTAGAAATTCTGCCGAGAAATCAATTAAATTCGTTAGCTGCCGTTCCGAAGGTTATGAAACAGATTTGGAAATGCAGGTGTCTGCAGAGGTATTCCCTAATCCATTTAAAGAAGTAACCAATATAAAATTAAACGGATTTGATATCTCCTCTACAACCATTACTGTGACCAATATTCTTGGTGAATTGGTTCATAGGTTTCATCCTGATGCTGAAAATATTGAATGGAAGCGAGATGGAAATGCGCCAGGTATTTATCTGATGCAAATTACAGATGGATATAATCACCGCATCACTCAAAAAATCGTCATTGAGTAATTGATGAATTGTGTAAAACTTTAGTTGAAAACCGACTTTTTATAAGTCGGTTTTTTGTTTCTTAGTAGATATTGAAAGCTAAGTCTTTAACGCAATTTTTTTGACATGACTACAAAGCAATTTTTATTGATGTTTTTATTTTACATACCTCTTTTTGCGAAGGCAGATACTACCTTGGTTAGTTTTAATGATTCATGGAAATATTTTGATAATGGTTATTTGCCTGCGTCAAACTGGAGTCAGATTGGGTATAATGATTCAGCATGGGCAATTGGAAATGGAGAGTTTGGGTATGGTGATGGAGATGAAACTACGATTATCAATTACGGTGGCGATCCGAATAATAAATTTATTACAACTTATTTCAGAAAGACAATTTCTTTAAACAATCCGTATGATTTTGCTTCATATCATCTGGATTTGAAAAGAGACGATGGTGCTATTGTTTATATTAATGGCACAGAAGTTTTCAGATCAAACATGGCAGCAGGCAATGTAGGATATAGTACATCTGCATATACTGATTGTGTTGATGATGGCAATGCGTTACAGTCAATAGTATTAGTGCCTGCAGATTTTCTTACCGGTATAAATGTTATTGCCGTTGAAGTGCATCAGATAAATAACATGAGTTCGGATATGTCGTTCGATCTTCAATTAAATGCATACAATAATTTTGTGCCTCAATTGTTACGTCAACCTTATCTTCAGATGGTTGCCGATTCAGCCATAACAATTCGTTGGAGAACTGATGTTTTATGTCAAACAGCAGTTCTTTATGGTAATGATCCTGATTCGTTAAACTTTACACTGACGGATTCTGTAAACGTGATTGATCATGAGATAAGATTAACGGGGCTTAGTCCTGATACACGATATTATTATGCCGTCAGTGATGGAATAAATATTCTTCAAGGCGATTCAAATAATTATTTTAAGACAGCACCTGTAAAAGGAATGTCAAAGCATGTCAGGATTTGGTCTATGGGTGATACAGGCATCAACACCATTGATCAGAACAATGTAAGAGATGCATTTCTGAATTTTAATGACACCTTGCCAATTGATTTGTTGTATATGTTGGGTGATAACGCCTATTATTCAGGTACAGATCAGGAGTATCAGGATGCATTTTTTCAGAATCACTATGAGGATATTTTAAAGAATATACCTGTCTTTAGTGTTGCAGGTAATCATGAAAATTATACAGCTAATGCAATCACACAAACCGGACCTTATTATGATATTTTCACTTTTCCTAAAAATGGAGAATGTGGTGGTTTGCCTTCCGGTTCAGAAGCATATTACTCCTTCGATTATGGCAACATTCATTTTATAGCATTAGAGACAAATACACTTTCGCTATTGCAAACGGGAAGTGTTATGCTTAACTGGTTACAGAGTGATATCTCGGCAACACAACAGAAATGGAAAATTGTAGTGTTTCACAACTCACCATACACCAAAGGTGGTCATAATTCAGATACTGAAACAGACTTGATTTTGATAAGACAAAATATAATGCCTATTCTGGATCAACATAAAGTAGATTTGGTATTGTGTGGGCATAACCATGTGTATGAGCGTTCTTATTTTATGGATGGACACTATGGATTATCGTCAACGTTTGATTCAACAATGGTTGTGGACACTTCTTATGGTCAATTACCACAACCCTATCTTAAAAAGTCTTCGAAGGATTATAAAGGATTAGTTGTGGTGCAAGCCGGATGCTCAGGTGTTTTAGATCCTGTTGGTCCGGAATGGCCTCATCCTGCGATGAAAAGATATTATAATCAGGAACTTGGTTCATTACTCATTGAAATAGAGGCAGACACACTAACAGTAACATTTGTTGACAATAATGTTGGTACACCACAGGTGCTTGACGCATTTAGTGTTGTTAAAATATGTGATGTCGTGCCACAACTTATAGTTCCTGTTACAAAAGTTTGTGTTACTGATGATCCCGTACAATTAAGTGCAACACCTATTGGCGGATTTTTTTCAGGCCTTGGCGTGGTGGATACTGTTTTCAATCCAACTGTTGCCGGGAAAGGGATACATACAATTGCATATACATACAATGATATGTATGGTTGTCATGTTATAGATACAAAAACTATTGAAGTAGTAGGAGGAGTACCTTCACAACCTTCCGGTATTGTTGGTTCAGTTTTGGTTTGCCCTCCGTCAAGTAATGAAGTGTTGTCAATTCAATCATTGCCTGATGCTGATAGTTACATTTGGACCGCTTCTGCCGGGGTAGATTTTACTTCTTCAAATACAGACACCTTAGTTAACTTTGATATAAATGCTGCTCTTCCACAGTACAATATTTCTGTCAGTGCATTAAATATTTGCGGAAGCAGTAGTCCTACTGTAGTCAGTCTTACTTCAGTTAAATCTTTTCCGGTTAGTTTAACAGGAAATGGTGTTGTCTGCCCGGGCGATACTTTTGTTTGTTCTGTAAATGCTTTTAGTAGCCTTTCAACTTATTGGTGGCAAGCAACAGATAATATTTTTTTGAATGGCCAATCTGATATTGTAAATACCTTTAATACTTTACAGGTAAATGCTTCTGTTGACAGTAATTTTGTCTATGGAAGAATTTGTGTTGCAAGCAAAGAAGCTTGTCTGAGGAATAATGCTGTTAGTTGTATTGAGTTAAGCACAAAGCCCGCTGTTCCCGGTGTTATTTCAGGCCCTGCTGCTGTTCTGGGTGGAAGCTCTGGTGTTACTTATAGCATTGCTCCGGTCAATGGAGCAACAGATTATTTCTGGACGGTTACTGGTGATGCTACAGTTGCATCAGGGCAGTTCGGCAATGCCATTACCGTTGATTTTCTTCCTGCTTTTACAGGTGGATATGTGGGTGTTAAAAGCCGGAGCAATTGTGATGAAAGTGTTGAGGTTGCTAAACTTATTAAATCCTGTGTTATTCAGGTTGCACAAAATTCGGTTGCACAGAATAAAGTGGCAAATGAGTACAGTCACGATAGACTTATTTCTGTTTATCCGAATCCAATCGGCAATGAAATGCATCTTAGAATGTTGCTGAAAGAATCATCTTTAACGGTTTTAATTATTTTAAAAGATGTAGCAGGTAAAGAAGTCGGAAAATGGGTAAAAAAAGTTTTTCCTGATGAAGATGATATTACTTTAGATGTTTCATTTTTGAGTAACGGAATTTATTATTTATGTGTTACATCTGACAATTTGCATTGGAATGGAGTGGTGCTTAAACAAAAAAATCAATGATAAATTAATGGAAGGCTGATTGTAACTTTTGTGCCTGCACCTAATTTGCTTTGCACTTCAAGTTTTCCGTTGAGGATTTGGATAAGTTCAGAAATAATAACATAACCGAGACCAAATCCTTCTTTGTTATCAGATTGTTCATCTTCCTCATTTGATGGTTGCTTGTTTATCAGTTTAGTGAGTCGTGTTAACTGTTTTTCAGACATACCTTTGCCGTTGTCCTCTATTGTAATTTCATAGTGACTGTTTTGCCTTGAAGAAATTTTTATAAAACCATTTTCAGTAAATTTAGTTGCATTGGAAATTATGTTGTGTAAAATTATTGACAGTAAATTTGAATCGGATTGAATAATATCATCATGAGAAATAGTGCTGACAAGTCTGATGCCTTTATTATAAGTAATGTGCATAAATTGATCAGTAATATCTTCTGCTAATGCACCGATTGCCACACTGGTAATTTGTCTTTCTATACGTTTATTCTGTTGCTTAATCCAGTTTAGTATATTTTCAGCATTTGCGCGAAGTTTATCTGTAGTGAATTCTATTTCTCCTAATAATTCTTTATGTTTTTTGGTATCCATTTCAACATCTTCTCCGGCACCTTTTTTTGCAACCATAGTGATAAATCTTAATGGTGTTATCAGATCATGCGATATTATCGAGATTAGTTTGTCTTTGATTTTAATTGATTCTGACAATTCATTATTGGCTATTTGCAGTTCTGATGTGCGCAAGACTACGTTTTTTTCAAGTATTATATTTTTTCGTCTGATGTTATATGAATAAAGTCTTGCAACAATTATGATGATTAAAAGTGCAAGGCCGGCCATGGCCAGCCAAAACCATATTGTTTCATAATATTTTTTTTCAATCTGAAATGATATTGTCGCTTCTGTATAATCTTTAGAAAGTCCTGTTTGCTTGCGTATATGCAGCTTGTATTTTCCTGTTTTAAGATTTGAAAACTCGATGGCAGATTGATCAGGTAATAAATTGACCCAAAGTTTGTTATAGCCTTCTAATTTATATTCACAGAAAATATTCTCAGGTTGCCCCCAATAAGGGTTTGAAAATTCTACTCTGATTGATTGAACAGACTCCGGAACAAGGATAGAATTTAAAGAATTGTAAATTGAATCATCTGCAATAAATTGATCAATGCTTATTGGGTAATCAGACCGTGGGTCTTCAATTTTTTCAGGATAAAACCAAACCAATCCTTCTACATTAGGCAATGAAACATATCCGTTTTTAAGTCTTAAATAATTTGGGTCGCAGCCACCATTAAATTCAGGGTTAATGATACCATCTTCTTCTGAATAGTGAAAATAAGATATCTGATAGGTCGTATCATTAAAGTAGCGAACTAATTCTTCGAATTTTGTTTTGAATACGCCATTGTTGGTAGCCATCCAAAGATACCCTAATGAATCAAGTACAAAATTATGTACCTGTTTTAATGCTTCAAATCTGCCGTTTGGCACTTTTACAGTCTTGCCATTTTTATACATATAATAGCCACGACCATACGTGCCAATCAGAAGATAATCGTTTATCACCTTAAAGTGATACGTATATTTAAGAGCAAGATCATGTAAAGTATCTAACTTGCCATTCTGAGTATTGTAAGCGTAAACCCCGGTATAGTTACATATCCAAAGCTTACCTTCATAACGCAGCATCTGAAAAATATTAGAGTTTGATTCTTCATTGTCTAATATTTTAAGATGCTTTAATGTGTCATCAATAACACAGCCAAAACTTTTAATAAGCCCAACCCACAAAGAATCACCTTCTTCATAAAACGAAAGTGGCAATTCGTCTCCGGTATAATAAATGTACTTTTTTGCTTTGGTTTTTGGATTATAACGAACCAATGTGTTGTTTTCAGCATACCAGTAGTCACCTTTTTTGTCAATGTAAATATTTTCGGAATAATTCCTTGTAAGGTGGAGCTTGCTTGGTTTGCCTCCATTAATGGTAAATTCTCTGTTCCAATCGGTATATACAGTGCTGTCATTTAATGCTATTTGACAGAAATAAGTGTTGTTGGTGCCGGGTTCGGGGTTCGAGAAGGCTAAGGATTTAAAATTGCGTTTCTTATAAACAAACAATCCGCGTGTATCTGTTCCTGTTAATATCAAATTCTGATCTGCATTATAAATAATGGAAGTAATCAGACAGTTATTAGGAAGTTGGTTAGTCAATTGAATGGTGTTTATCTCATTTACATTTAATGAGTCCGGTAAAAATGAATACAAGTTAAAATCAACCTGAACACATGGGTCGCTATTGTTAAAATTCCAGAATGTGTTGGTGATTTTGCTGGAAAAATTTTTATATGAATTCAGGTCACCATTTAATTTGCATCTAACCAATGACCACGATGCTACATCAACTCTGTATATTTCGGAGTCATTCACAAAAACATAAATATTCCCATTTGCTGAAATATACCTGCGGTTATGCAAATGCTCTAAATTAAGTTCCTTGATATTTTTTTTGCCTTTAATATGTGCAATTCCTTTTTTTGTTCGGACAATGTAAGAGCTGTCTTTTAAAGGGAACATAATTAAAGGGGTTAATATCCAATTTTTGTCAACTGTTATGTTTACATGAGGTGTAGATAGTTCCAGATATGTTTTTAAGTCAGGAAGTGTTCCTTTGATATTAATATAATTAAGCGAATTGATTTTTCCTTTTCTTATCGTGTCAATTGATAAATCTTTAACCTGAAAAATATTTCCACTTGGCTCAATCATAAATTTATCACCATTGGCAGATTTAGAAATGAATAAGTTGAGATAAGGTGTTTCTGAAGTAAAATATTTTTTAAAGTTAATACCGTCAAAACGGGCTAAGCCACTTCCATAAACAACCCAAACATATCCATTTTTCTCAGAAAACAACCCAAGTACATTATTGTCCGGAAGTCCTTTTTTAATGGTGTAATTTTGGATACTATAGCTGTTCTGTGCTGGTAATTTGGAAAAAGAAAATAATAAGATAGTTAAAAGAACTCGCAATTTTTGCATATAACTCAAACTGTTGGAATGTTATATGCCCGTGCAGAGTTTTGTAAATCCATTAAATTATTTACACCTATTTTATCAAATATTCTGGCTTTAAAGGTAGCAACCGTGTTTGATTTTAAATCAAAGTAAGAAGCTATCTCCTTTACACTTTTTCCTTTCAACAGGAGTAGCAGAACTTCTGTTTCTCTTTCCGACAGATTTGAAAACGGATTGTCGCTTTTTCCTTTTGTGACGTTATGCTGCATGTCAAAATATTTTTGACTGACATATTTTCTGCCGGTAAAGAAGAGTTCCATTGCTTTCACTACTTCTTCTTCGCTGCTTTGTTTGTTCAGATATCCCGATGCACCAAGATTGTTCAGTCGTTTGGCAAAGATATCTTCCGGACTCATGGAGTATATCAATATGGGCAGATGTGGATTTTGCTGTTTTATTTCCTGAAAAATTTCAAGTAAATTCCCATCTGCTAATTGCATGTCTAAAATGAGATGTGTAAACTGATGTTTGGCCAAAGATGATAAAATGCCTTTTGATGAATCGGTTTCAACTATATTGAATTTTCCAAAATGTGTTTCTAATAAAAATTTTAAGCCTCGTCTGATAATAACATGGTCATCGGCAATGAGGAGTGATATGTCTGAAAATGCATTCATTTTACAAGTAGGATTTTTAGCACGTTAAAAATACATAAATAATTTAATGTGTAGAGTGATTGCCACAAGTTCTGAGTTTTAAATAAAAAAATATAAAATAATGCAATTAATTATGAGTAGTTTAGAGGGAAAACTCAACTTGTAGTTCTATCTCTACATGTAAAATGTATTTCTTTTAATTATTTTGTTTTAAGAAAGTAATGCAGTCTATGACTGTCTAAGTGTACAATGATTAAAACCGGATTAATTAATTTTTTCAAGTGAAGAAAATACATGCTAAATAGTAGTAGTCTGTATTATCAATTGAAAATAACTCCTTATTTACTTTAGGTTTTATGTTTGATTGTTACCTATTGAATTCAATATTTAGAAAATAAATTTATATAACTAAAAATCCAAACAAATGATTTCTTCAATTTACCAAAACAAACATCCCTTAGGAAATTTTATAAGGGTAGCAATGAGTTTTCTTATTGCATTACTGTTTGCATTTAATGTACAAGCGCAAACGACCGTTACTATCGGTGCCGGTTCTCAAAGTGGTACTCAATCTAATAGTGCTTCTGGCGATTGCGGACCAATGTATCGCTCTACAAACTCAAGTAATTTTGTCTATTCAAGGCATCATTATTTATTTACCCAATCTGAGATTGCCGTAGCAGGTATTCCAAGCGGAAATCAAATTACCAAACTTGCCTGGTTTAACCAAAATGGAGCAGGCACCAATTCGCCATGTGTGTTTCAAGTATGGATGAAAAACTCATCTCTGACAGATGTTGGTGCAGGCGGACAATTATGGTCCAATCTTACATCCGGTTCAACACTAGTTTATAATAACAGTGCCCATACTGTACCGGCTACTGTTGGTTGGCATGATGTTGTTTTAAGTACTCCTTTTACATATACAGGTGGTGCTATAGAGATTTCAGTAAATTTTGATATTTCAAGTGGCTCAAGCCCATATACCACAGCAGGATTTTCATGGAATAAAGATCCAATTAGTGGTAGAACCTTGTCTTATGTAGGAAGTTCAGCTCCCGGCACTACATTACCCAACTTGCGCACCGTACGAGCACAAATTCAGATGACTTATCAATCAGGAGTGCCTTGTACAGTGCCTCCAACCCCGGGTTCTGCCTCAGCAGCACCTTCTTCCGGACTTTGTTTAGGAAATAATGTGGTTCTTTCATTAACCGGCAACAGCGTAGGCTCAGGACAAACTTATCAATGGCAGGAATCAACCACAATTGGAGGGCCCTACACAAATATTGGAGCATCGTCTAATTCTTCTGTTCTCAATATCCTGGCTTCAACTACCAAATACTATCAGTGCGAAGTAACTTGCAGTGGCAATAGTCAACTAAGTACTCCTGTATTAGTTACTGTAAACCCCAGTTTTCCGGGAGGAAACTATACCATCAATTCTGCACTACCTACCAGTGGGTCAAACTTTCAGACTTTCAACGATTTTAAAAATGCACTCAATTGCGGCATTGCAGGAGCTATTGTTGTGAATGTTGTTGCCGGCAGTGGTCCCTATAACGAACAAGTTGAGTTCGGTGAAATTACAGGTGTTTCATCAGTTAATACAATAACTATTAATGGTAATGGCAACGTTTTAACTTATGGAGCTACTGTAAGCACAGCCCCCGGCACTTTGGTATTAAATGGTACGGATTATATGACAGTAAATAATCTGACTGTAGAAGGCACCGGAGCAACCTATGCCTTGGTATGTCACCTTTGGAATGATGCAGACAATAATACCTTTAGTAATTGTACTTTTAATGCACCTGCTAACGGAACAAGTACTACAATGGTTCCATTCTCCATCAGTGGTTCTGCTACTTCTGGTACAACTTCTGGTAATAGTGGTATCAACAATATTATTACTGGATGTACTATGTTTAGTGGCTATTATAATACTACAATTGTAGGAAACAGCAGCACACCGGCCACAGGCAATCAGGTTATAAATTGTAATATTCTGGATCAATATTTCTATGGAATCTATTGTCTTTATCAGGATGGTGTTGTAATTAGAGGTAATACACTTTCTAGACCCACAAGAACTTCGTTAAGCACCTATTATGGAATTTATATATCAACAGGTAACTCTAATGTTTTGGTAGAAAAGAATAAAATCAGAAATACATTTGCAACAAACCCGGCAAGTACCAGTATTCAATATTCAATTTATTGTACGGTTGATGCTTCCATTGGAAATGAAAACAAGTTTTATAATAACTTGATTTCTGATATTAATTCTAATGGGACAGTTTACGGATTTTATATGAGTGGCAGTGACTACTGGCAAGCATACCATAATACAATTTCACTGGACGATGCATCTTCAACAGCTACCGGTACAACTTACGGATTCTACTGTACGGGGTCATTAGCTTATGATGTTAGAAATAATATTGTGAGCATTAGCCGAGGTGGAACCGGAACAAAGTATGATGTTTACTATTCCAATCCTTCAGCAGCTACAAGCGATTATAATGACTTGTATATGAATGCTTCAGCAGGTACTAATAATATTGGGTATAATGGTACGGCATATACAACATTGGCAGCATGGCAGTCGGGCAGTGGCAAAGACGCTAATAGTGTAAGTGTAGATCCACTCTATGTTGCCCCCGGCACTTACGATTATACGCCAAGCAATGGCTTGGTAAACGATGCCGGAACTCCAGTAGGTGTTACTGATGATATCAATGGTGCACCACGTTCTCTCACTTCACCTGATATGGGTGCTTATGAATTTTCATTGGGTGGATTGGATGCAGGAATAACCTGGTTTACTCCAACAAGTCCATCAAGTCCAGGATTAAAAACCATAACTGTAAATATTGATAACACGCAGGCTCAAACCATCAATAGCATTCAACTTTCCTATAGTGATGGCGGTGCTCCGGTAGTGCAAACATTTACCGGATTAGGACTTACCTCAGGCAATAACACCAACCTGTCGTTTACAACACAATACAATTTAGTCAGCAGTGTAACCATGACGGTAAATATATTGGCCGTAAATGGTGGAGCTGATGCTACATCCGGAAATAACACTGACTCATATTATTTATGTCTGGCACCTTCTGGAACTTATACCATCAATAGTGCCTTGCCAACAAGTGGAAGTAACTTTCAGACTTTTGATGATGCTATACAGGCTTTGAGTTGTGGAATTACAGGTCCTGTTGTATTTAATGTTGTTGCAGGTTCAGGTCCATACAACGAACAGGTAGTTATTCCGGAAATCAGTGGTGCTTCATCAGTAAACACCATTACGTTTAATGGAAACGGTAATACTTTATCTTTTAACGGTGTTGTGAGTAATCCAAATACTTTGGCATTAAATGGTGCAGATTATATTACTTTCGATAGTTTGAATATTGAAGCCACCAATGGTACTTATGGCATTGCATGTCACCTTTATGGAGGAGCAGACAGCAACACATTTTCTAAATGTACATTCACTACATCTATTACAGGAACAACTACTGTTCTTGCAGCATTAGTTGTAAATGGCAGTGCAACTACAAGTACAACCACCGGATTGTCCGGTAGTGGTAACGTGTTTAGTGATTGTGAAATGATTGGAGGGTATTATGGCACAGTGATTACCGGTTTAACCACATCCCCTTATAATTTAGATAATCAAATTATAAACAGCACCATTCGCGATTTTTATTTTTATGGTATCTATCACTCCTATTGTAGAAATACCATTGTAAGTAACAATATCATTGAACGCCCTAACAGAGCCAGCACCAGCACAACTTATGGTATTTATATGAGCACAAGTTCCTATAATATTTTAGTGGAAAAGAACAGAATCAGAAAACTGTTTGATGCTATACCTTCAAGTACTTCAACTGCATATTGCATGTATAATACAGCCAGTGGTGCTGCCGGTTTTGAAAATAAATGGATTAATAATTTAGTATATGACATTGAGTCAAGCGGAGCTTTGTATGGTCTGTATTGCCCATCATATAACTATGTACATATCTATCACAATACTATTTCATTTGATGATGCCGGTGCAACAGGCACAACCTCAACCTATGGTATTTATGCCTACGGAACATCAACAGAAGTTAAAAACAACATCATATCTATAACACGTGGTGGTACAGGAACCAAGTACTGTCTGTATTTTGGCACAAATACTGCAGTAGCAAGTAATAATAATGATTTGTATATTAATGCACCATCCGGTAGCAATAATATTGGCTATTCTTCCGGTGCACATGCAACATTTGCCAACTGGCAGGCTGCCAACGGTGGCGCCTGGGATCAGAACAGTCAAAATGTAGATCCTGGTTATGCAAACATTTCGTTGGATGATTATAAACCAACAAACGTTGCAATTAACGATATTGGTGCGGCATTAGGTATTACAGATGATATAACCGGTGCATTAAGAAGTGTTTCTACACCCGACCCCGGAGCCTATGAGTTTTCTGTTGCTGCAAAAGATGTTGGAGTGAGTGCCTTTATAGGCCCCAATCCAGATGGATGTTTTACCAACGCTGAAACTATAATTGTTGAAATCAAGAATTTAGGTGTACAGACTATTGATTTCTCTGTTGACCCTGTTACTGTAAATTGTGTAATCACAGGTCCTGTTAATACAACAGTTAGTGCTACACTAACTACCGGAACATTAGCTTCAGGTGCAACCATGAACGTTTCTTTAGCACCAACAGTAGATGGAACAGCTAATGGAACTTACACTTTAAATGCGTCAACTTCAATGACAAGCGATGGTAATAGCAGCAATGATGCATTCCCTGCAGTTACTTTAACTGTAGGTCCTGTTGCAGGAACTGCTAGTTCATCGGTTTCAAATCTATGTGTTAGTGGCGATCCTGTTTTATCACTTAACGGACCCTACGGTGGCGATATTCAATGGCAACAATCAACTGTCAGCGCAACTGGTCCCTGGACAAATGTTGGAACAAATGATTCAACTTATACTCCGGGCACTGTAACTCAAAGCACATGGTATCAAGCATTGACGGTTTGCAATAGTAACACAGCAACTTCTAATGTTGTTGCAGTAACTGTAAATAACCCACAGATTGATAGTTTAGTCCCCGGAACACGTTGTGGTTATGGTCCGGTAACATTGGGTATTAATGTTAATATGGGTACTACTGGAAATTGGTACACCAACTCTTCAGGAGGCACACCAATTGCAACAGGAACAACATATACTACTCCCAATCTCAATACTACTACAACTTACTATGTGGCGCCAAGTTCAGGTGGAGCAAATGGATTAACCATCCCCGGAGACGGTGACTGGGATCATGTGACTCCAACCGGTAGCTTTCAAACAACATTGATTACCGGTGCCTACATGATTCTTACCGTTACGCAACCATTCACCTTAGAGTCTGTTGATATTTATCCATCGGCAGCTTTAGGAACAGCATTCGGTTTAGAGGCTAGAACAACTAGTGCTTCAGGCCCAATGTTTGAGAGTTACTCCGGTAATACAACAGTAGTAAATTCTGGCACGCCAACAGTTGCACAAACAGTCAATGTGAATTGGGTGCTGCCTATAGGAACTTATTATATCGGTTTTGTTGGCACCAACCCTAATTCATGGCGCTCAGGTGCTGTTACACATTCTTTCCCTTGGGTATTACCGGGTTATGCATCACTTGATTATTATCTTACACCAAGTTATCAGTATTATTTTTATAACTTAAAAATATCTACCGGATGCGAGGGCATCAGAGTTCCAATTGTTGCAACCGTAACAGCACCGCCCGCACTTAGTGTTACTACCCCAGACCCTGCATTGTGCCCAGGTGGAACAACTACAGTTAATGTGAGTAGTACTAATGATCCGAGTTATACTTATTCATGGACAAGCAATCCAAGTGGATTTACAGCTTCAGGTGCCGGCCCACATAATGTAAGTCCAACAATAACTACACAATATATTGTTACAGCAACTGATAATACAGTAGGGCCTAATGCCGGTTGTGTTGCAGTTGACAGTGTTGAGATAGTTACCGGTGCTACTTTAACAGCAGGTACAGTCACTTCATCAGATACTGCATTTTGTGTAGATGGTATTCCAACATTATCTGTTACCGGTGCCGATGGTGGCACCATCCAGTGGCAGCAATCAACAGTAAGTGCATCCGGTCCATGGACCAATGTAGGTACTGATGATGTGGTTTATGCTCCAGGTTCAGTTACGCAAACCACCTGGTATCAGGTAATGGTACATTGCCAGTCATCACAAGTTTATTCCAACGTAGTTCAGGTTTCAGTAAACAATCCACAAATTTCAAGCAGCAATGGCGATACTCGTTGTGGACCTGGTACGGTGACTCTTTCAGCTACACCATCAAGTGGTACTGTAAATTGGTTCACACAACCTACAGGTGGAACAGCAATTGCAACAGGTAATACCTATTCACCAAATGTTTCCAGTACAACTACTTATTATGCCTCAGCATCTACCGGAGGTGGTACTGAATCGGCTGCCCGACCAACCTTTTTAACAACAGCTAATACTCGGGGTAATGGTTGGGGATTGGTATTTGATGTAGTTAATAATCCAATTGTACTTCAATCTGTAACCGTTTATTCAGTGACAACAGGTGGTACAATGTCCGTAGATTTAACCGATAATAATGGTGTTGTATTGCAAACTGCAGGGCCTTTTACATATCCTGCAGGAAGTGTTTCTTCACCAGTTCCGGTAGTTTTACCAGTAAACTTTACTGTACCTGTTGGAACCGGCTACCGTATTCTTTCAGCAAGCACGTCAGGTGGTAACCTGATTAGAGAAACAACAGGTATATCAGGTACATGGCCCTATACTTCAGCCAGTAGTAATGTTGTAGTTACAAGCGGTTATATTAGCGGAGTTACCACTTCAACATATTATTGGTTCTACGACTGGCAGGTATCTGCAGGATGCGAAGGAACACGTGTGCCGGTTGTAGCAACTGTGAATCCAGCTCCTGTAGTAAATATTGCTGTTCAATATCCAACTATTTGTACAGGTCAAAGTGCAACATTAACGGCCTCTAGTAGTAATCCTGATTACACTTATACTTGGACACCGGGTGGTAGTGGAGCAAGTATAGTAGTAGCTCCCGGTACAACCACGACTTACACATTGAATGCCATTGATAATACCGCAGGGCCTTATAGCCAGTGTACTGCAATTGCCACTCAGCTTGTTTCAGTCGTAAGCGCCAATCCACCAATTCCAATTGCAAATTCAGGTGGTGATGTTTGCCTTGGCAATGATATCTTCCTCTCAGGAGACAATGCAGAGCCAGGCCAGATGAGTGGCAACACTTATTTCTGGACAGGCCCAAATTCATTTACAAGTTCTCTTCAGTATCCATCAATCAGCAATCCTGGTGTGACCTATAGTGGAATTTATAATGTTATTGTTACCAACCAATATGGTTGTACAGAAAGTGCAAGCACAAGTTTGAATGTTAATCCAAATCCAAGCTTAACAATAGATTCTGTGGTAAATGTAAGTTGTGCAGGCGGTAGCGATGGTATTATTTACGTAACTGCTTCAGGCGGCTTGGCCCCTTATGGTTTCACATCAGACTTTGTGAACTTCAATTCAACAGGAGTGATGAGTAACCTTCCGACCGGAGCAAGCACAGTGTATGTAAGCGATGGCAATGCCTGTCAGGCGCAAATTGTAGGCAACTTAACTGCAATAAGCACAGCCCCACCATCACAATCGGTAGTGGTAACACCAACGATAATAGGCATGCCTGCCTATGCATGTGCAGGAACGACAGCCAACCTGAGTATTCCGGCAGTAGCAGGCGCTACTATGTATATCTGGGATGGTCCTTTTGGCACCTTCTTTAATGGTAATCCGATGAATCAGTCGCCCTATACAACGACTACACCGAACGTACAGATA